>Ga0116170_10005706_pt1 | contig 11057 bp, 4 predicted proteins | sample AD_JPNHW1_MetaG_FD_89797 | JGI IMG/M metagenome (GOLD analysis project Ga0116170, IMG submission 89797) | Active sludge microbial communities of municipal wastewater-treating anaerobic digesters from Japan - AD_JPNHW1_MetaG | ecosystem: Engineered > Bioreactor > Anaerobic > Digestate | place... | reverse complement strand
CGAGACCGTGCCCGACCAGCGGCCGTTGGCCCGGACCGTGACGGTCGCGTAGCCGGCCGGCACGCCGAACCAGGTCCCTACGTTCGAAATCTGGACATAGGCGCCGGCGGGCACGTCCAGGGTCTTGCTGGCCGTCCCGGCCGTCAGGGTGCAGGTGGTCTTTGCCGTCTCGTGGTTGAAGACGAGGAAGTTGGAGCGGGGCTGGGTGTCGATGTCCGCCGGCGAGGCGATCGGGAACAGGACCTCGGTACCGGCCGCGGTGCCCGCCGATGGGTCGACCACCGGCACGTCCTGGCCGAAGGTGGCGGTGGCGCCCAGGTTGAAGGTCCGCACCCAGGCGAGCGCGCCGCCCGTGACGCGCAGCATCCCGGCCCCGGTCTGCGCGTGCAGCTCGGCGTAGAGGTCGGCGATGCGCCGCACTTGGCCTGATGCCATGCGCACGCTGGTGCTGGCCGCCACGGTCGAGGTCCCGCGCGGGATGATCTCGAGCAGGAACGACCGCTCGTCCTCCCAGGGGTTGACGAGCACGGCCTCCGAGCGCCACTGGGTGTTGTTCTGACCAGGCGAGGAGGCAATGCCGGGGAAGAGCGCGACCTGCAACGGAGCCGGGGAGAGCCCACGGACCGTCGTGGGGTCGCCGAGCACGGGGTCAATGGTCGACACGGTGCCCGACCACCGGCCGGCCGCCGACACGGCCAGCACTCCGGTGCCCGCAGCCGCGTGCAGGAGGCTCCTGATGTCGTTGATCTGGGCGTAGGTAGACGCCTGGACGTCGTAGCTCGTGACGCCGCCGACGGTGGCGAGCCTGAAGGTGGTCTTTGTGTTCTCCAGGTTGACCAGCAGGAGGTTCGAGCGGAAGTCCATCTTGACGTCGGCCGGCGTCGCGATCGGGAAGATCGCAGAGCTGACCGCAGTGGTCGGGTCGCCCGCGATCACCGCGGGCACGTCCTGGCCGAAGGTGCCGCTCGCCCCCAGGTTGAATGTGCGCACCCAGGTGAGAAGGTCGCCGGTGACGCGGAGCATGCCGGCGCCGGACGGGGCGTGGAGGTCGGCGTAGAGATCCGGGATGCGGGCAGTCGCGCCGGGTTGCAGCGTGTGCTGACCGCTGGCCGCGACGGCGGTCCCGCCACGCGGGATGATCTCGAGGGTGGCAGTGCGCGAGACGGTACCGGCGTTGAACAGCACCACCTCCGACCGCCACTGCGTGTCGTTCTGCCCAGACATCGAGGCGACGCCCGGGAACACCGGGGGTGGCGTCGGCTGCTTCACAACCTGACCGCCAGCGAGGGTGCCGACGCTACGGCCAAAGCCAGCGGCGCCACCGTAGGCGACGGTGACGACGTGGGTGCCGGTGGCGAGCGACGCGGTGGTCGTACCGGCCGTGCCGTTGCTCAAAGCGACCGGCGCTCCCAGCACGAGGCCGTCGGCCCTGAACACCACCGTTCCGGTTGGCTTGGCGCTCCCCGAGACCGGGGCCACCGTTGCGGTGAAAGTCACCGTCTGCCCGACCAGCGCCGGGTTGGCCGACGAGCTGACGCTCGTGGTCGTGGGGACCGGAGGCGCAACAGCCGCCGCTGGCATGATGAACTGACCGAACGCGTACGGCTGACCGAACGCTCCGCCGACCGGGATCGGCGCACCCACCACCGCGAGCGTGGCCGTGTCGATCACCGACACGGAGTTGCCGGTGTTGTTGGCGACGTAGGCGCGACTGCCGGTCGGGTCGAGCGAGATGCCGATCGGCCCACCGCCGGCCGGGATCGGGGCGCCCACCACAGTGTTGGTCGCGGTGTCGATGACGGACACGCTGTTGCCGTTGTAGTTGGCCACCCAGACGCGGCTGCCCGAGGGGTTGGTCGCAATGCCGCGCGGGAACGCGCCGACCGGGATCGTGGCGACCACCGCGCCGCCTGCGGCGTCGATCACCGAGACGGAGTTGCCAAACTGGTTGGTCACGTAGACGCTGATGCCTGTCGGGTCGACCACCACGCCGGCGGGGCCGTTGCCCACCGGGATCGTGCCGACGACCGAGGAGGCTGCAGCGTCGATGACCGACACGGTGTTGTCACCCCGGTTGGTCACGAAGACGCGAGTGCCGGAGGGGCTGACCGCCACCCCGGCCGGGTCCTTGCCGACAGCGATCGTGTGGATCACGGCGTACGACCCGCCGTCGATGACCGACACGGTGTTGTCCTCGCTATTCGCGACCCACGCCCGAGTGCCCGCCGGGTTGACCGCGACACCCCAGGGCGCCCTGCCGACGCTGATGTACCCCGAGGCGCTGAAGTCGCTGGCGGTGTCGATGACCGAGACCTGGTTGCTCCCGAGGTGCGTCACCCACACCCTGGTGGCGGAGGCGTTCACGGCGACACCCAGAGGGTAGACGCCTCCCAACGCAAAGTTGATCGTGTCGACGACCGTGTTGCTGCCGGTGTCGATGACCGAGATCGAGCCGTCCTTCAGGTTGGTGACATACGCGCGGGCCGCGCCAGCGACGTGAGGCCCGCCAACGATGGCAGTCAGGATCAAGGCCACCGTGAATGACCGGCTGGAGTGTCTGCTCGTCACGGGCATCCTCCCCCAAAGGCGACAACGCATCATCTCACGGCGGGCAGGGCCCGGTCGTCTTGGGGCCGTGCGAGTGAGGAGTTCCTGGATCGCCCGAAGAGTCGGCACCCTGGGTCCGAAGCCCAGTCTGGCAAGGAAGGTCCCTTCCAGGCGGTAGTGTCGTTCCCTTGACAGTATCTCCACGATAGGGAGAGCCCCGCCGAGGCACATCGTGTGCCGCCTCGGCGCTTCAGTCCGCTTTCTTGGCCCCGACACCGATCACATGATGACGACCCGGCTCGGAAGGTCCTCTGGGGTCACGGTGGTCGCAGCTTCGATTCGATCTGGCTGCGGAGCGGATGGCGACGGAGAGCTCGTTCTGATCTTCAGCTTTACAATTCGCAAGCCGGTGCCACAATGGGAGTAATGGAAAGGCCGCTGGAAAGCCGCCATCCCCGGGGGGACAACCTCGGCCACGACCTACCCAAGGTCCGCTGGGCGTTCTTGTTGACCATCGTCGGAGCCGCGCTCGTTGGCATCGCGCTCTACAGCTTTCTGGTCGTCGCCCCCCGGGAACGAGAGCGGTTCATCGATCAGTGGCGCGCCCAACGTGAGGCGATGGCCGACGACCGCCGGGCCGCGGTCGACCTCTGGCTGGCCGCTGCCATTGCAGATGCCCGCATCGTCGCCGGCTATCCGACGGTGGCGCAGCTTCTTTCACACAGGGATGTGCCATCGCGAGAGGCTCCCGTCGCGCAGCGAGCCCACCTCGACGCGCTCCTCGGCGAGTTCATGCGAGTCCACGACTTTCAGAACTCTATCGTTCTCGACCGCGATCTGACCGTGGTCGGGGCCGTCCACCGGGAGGAAGCTCTCGATCCGGCGTGTGCTGCCGTCGCGCAGCGGTGCCTTGCGAGAGGAGTGCCGGTCGTCGAGGCACATCGGCATGGGGACGCGCCGGTGGTGGCGTTCGCGGCACCGGTGATCACCGCCTCACAGCAGGCCAAGGCGGTAGGCGTGGTCGTGCTCACCTCCGATCCCCAACTCTGGTTGTATCCGTTTCTCGCGCATCGGCCCGACGTGTCCCGGACGGGCGAGACGGTGCTGCTCCAGCGCGACGGCGACGACGCCGTGTTCATCACACCATTGCGGCACCGGTCCGCACGACCGCTGACCGTTCGGCAGTCTATGGCAACGGCGCACTTCGGTGGGGCTGCGGCGCTACGAGGGAACGAGACTTTTGCCCGCTACGTCGACTACCGGGGGGTTGCAATTCTGGCGGCGCCGCGGTCGTTGAAGAACGCCCCCTGGGGTCTGGTGGTCAAGATCGACGAGGCCGAGGTGCTGGAGTCGTTCCATCGCTGGCTCGCCGGGATTGGGGCACTGCTGCTTGCCTTCACGCTGGTACTGGCCGGTGCGATCTACGGGTTGTGGCAGCGCGCCGGCGATCGGCGGGCGCTCGCGCTGGCACGCAGCCAGGCCCGTCTCGTCCGGCTCCTCGACCTGGCCAATGATGCGGTGCTCTACATGTCCCGCGATGGTGCGATCATCGAAGCCAATCGCCGCGCCGAGGCAATGTATGGCTACTCGGCCCTGGAGCTGTCCCGCATGACCATTGCGCAGCTTCGCCGGCCGGAAGAGCGGCAGAGCATCCCGGCAACGCTCGATGCCATCGCGGCCTCAGGCCGGTTCGAGCTGACGACGGAGCACGTCCGAAAGGACGGGACGACCTTTCCGGTGGAGGTCTCGTCCAGCTATGTCGATGATAGGCCTCACGGCCGGTTCCTCGCCATCGTCCGCGACATCAGCGAGCGGAGACGAGCTGAGCTGCGCATTCAGCGTCTCAACCAGCTCCTGCGGACAATCAGCGAGGTCAACCAGCTCATCGTGCGCGAGCGCCGGCGCGACGAGCTGCTCGCCGGAACGTGCTCGATCCTCGTCGAGCACGGCGGGTTCCGCATGGTGTGGATCGGGGTTGCCGACCCCGTCACCGGTGTCGTGAAACCCATCTCGTGGGCCGGAGCCGGAACCGACTACTTGCAGGAGGTCACCATCCGGTTCGACGACGTCGATCTCGGCAGGGGTCCAGCCGGGACGGCCATCCGCGAGCGACGAGTCGTCGTGGTCAACGACTGGGAGCACGACGGCCGTATGAAGCCGTGGCTCGAAGCGGGACGGGCGCGCGGGTTCAGGTCTTGCGCCACGATACCGCTGCAGTTGGCCGGAAGCGAGCCTGGCGCTGTGACGCTCTACGCCGGCGAGGCCGGAGCATTCGACACCGAGATCGAGGCGTTGCTGACCGAGCTCGCCGGAGACCTCGGTTTCGCGCTCGACTCGGCCGCGGCCAGGGAGGCGCTGGAGAAGCAGGACGTGCTCCTGCGCGACGTGAGCCGACTGGCGAGGATCGGCGGCTGGGAGTTCGACGTGGCGACCGGCGTCGGCACGTGGACCGACGAGGTCGCCAGGATCCACGGCCTCGATCCCGCCGAACCGACCAATCAGGCGATCGGCTTGAGCTTCTACACGGGAGAGTCGCGGGAACGCATCGAGGCGGCGATCACGAGGGCGACCGCCGATGGCACCCCCTACGACCTGGAGCTCGAGCTGACCACCGCCGAGGGAGCTCACAGGTGGGTACGGACTGTCGGCGTTCCGATCACCAGGGACGGCCGCGTCGCCGGCCTGCGGGGCACCTTCCAGGACGTCACCGAGCGCCGGCAAGCGATGGAGGCGCTGCGTACCAGCGAGGAACGCTACCGTTCTCTGTTCGACAACATGCTCAACGGTTTCGCATACTGCCGCATGATCTTCGACGGGGACCGGCCCCTGGACTTCGTGTACCTGGCCGTCAATGGCGCTTTCAGTGTCCTGACCGGCCTCAAGGACGTGGCCGGGAAGCCGGTCAGCGAGGTCATCCCAGGCATCCGCGAGGCCGACCCGGAGCTCTTCGAGAGGTACGGCCGAGTGGCTCGAACAGGCATTCCGGAACGCTTCGAGACCTGGGTCGAGGCGCTCAAGATGTGGTTCTCTATCGCGGTGTACCGACCGACTCAGGATCACTTCGTGGCGGTATTCGATGTCATCACGGAGCGCAAGCGGGCGGAGGAGGTGCTTCACCGGCTCAACGAAGAGCTGGAGCGGCGGGTCGTCGAGCGCACCTCCCAGCTCGAGGTGGCGAACAAGGAGCTGGAGGCGTTTGCCTACTCGGTGTCGCACGACCTGCGGGCACCGTTGCGGGCCATCGACGGATTCTCGCGCATGCTCGTGGAGGATCACGCCACCACCCTCGACGGCGAGGGCCATCGTCTCCTCGGCGTGATTCGGGACAGTACCCGCCGCATGGGTCAGCTCATCGACGACCTGCTGGCCTTCTCGCGCGTCGGCCGGGCCGAGATTCGGCAGGTCACGGTGGACATGCGGGCGCTCGCGGAGTCGGTGTTCCTCGAGCTGACCGCAGGTGGGGCCCCACGCCGGGTCGAGCTCGAGCTGGGCGAGCTCCCGGCCGCCGTGGGGGACGCGGCCCTCCTGCGTCAGGTGTGGGAGAACCTGCTTGGCAACGCCCTGAAGTTCACGAGCCACCGCGAACGGCCACGCATCTTCGTGGATGGGGAGCATCGCGGCAGCGAGCTCGAATATCACGTCGGGGACAACGGCGCGGGCTTCGACATGCGGTACGTCGGCAAGCTCTTTGGCGTATTCCAGCGCTTGCACAGCTCGAAGGAGTTTCCAGGTACCGGCGTGGGTCTGGCGCTCGTGCAGCGGATTGTCGTGAGGCACGGCGGGAGGGTGTGGGCGACGAGCGAGATGGACAAAGGCTCGACGTTCTCCTTCACCCTACCCGCACCCGGAGGGGGTGAGTGATGCAAGCAAGACCCTGTGACATCCTGATCGTGGAAGACAACCCGACCGACGCCGAGCTCATGGTACGTGCGTTGCGACACGCCAACCTTGCGAACCCCGTGACGGTGGTCGAAGACGGCGCGGAGGCACTCGACTACCTCTTCGGGCGGGGCAGGCACGTCGGTCGTCCGAATGGGCTGACGCCGCGGGTAATCCTCCTCGACCTCAAGCTCCCGAAGGTCTCAGGCCTCGAGGTGCTCGAGAGCATCCGCGCCGACGAGCACCTGCGGCACATTCCGGTGGTGGTCGTGACATCGTCCCGAGAGGAGCCGGACATCCAGCAGGCGTACGCGCTGGGTGTCAACTCCTACGTGGTCAAACCGGTGGAGTTCGAGAGCTTTGCCGAGGCGATGGCACACGTGGGCCTGTACTGGTTGCTCATCAATCAGCCGCCGGGCTGAAGCGGGGAGGTGGCATGTCCGAGCCCTTGCGGGTCCTGATCGTCGAGGACGCAGCCGAGGACGCCGAGCTGGCGACGAGTACCCTGCGGAAGGCAGGGGTCGACCTGCTCTGGCGTCGCGTCGAGACCGAGGGCGAGTTCATCGCGGCCCTGGCCGACTTCCTGCCCGACCTCATCCTCTCCGACTACTCCATGCCTGCCTTCACCGGAATGGCTGCGCTGGAGCTCGCCCTGGCCCGCGTGCCGCACATTCCGTTCATCGTCTACACGGGGTCGATCAACGAGGAGACCGCCGTCGAGTGCATGAAGGCGGGCGCCTGGGACTACGTGCTCAAGGACCGGATGTCGCGTCTCCCGCTGGCCGTTCGCGGCGCCCTGAACCTGGCGGAGACCCGACTGGAACGAAGCCGTGCCGAGTCGGACCTCCGGGCCACCGAGAAGCTCACGCAGTCGATCATCGACTCCCTGAGCAGCTCGGTCGCCGTGGTCAGCCCGTCTGGCGAGATCGTCCAGGTCAACCGCGCGTGGCGCCAGTTCGCCCAGGGCAACGGCGGCTCCGAGGCGACATCGCACGGGATTGGGCTTGACTACCTCGGCATCACGCGTGCCGCCTTGCCCGACGCAACTGCCACCCAGGTCCTTGCCGGAATGCACGCCGTGCTCAGCGGGGAAACACCGTCGTTCGCGCTCGAGTACCCGTGCCACTCGCCCGAAAGCCAGCGGTGGTTCGTGCTTAACGTGACACCGCTCTCCGGGTCGCGCCAGGGCCTGGTCATGGTGCACTCCGACATCTCCAACCGCAAGCTGACCGAGGCGGCACTGGCCGAGAGTGAGCAGCGGTATCGCAGCCTCTTCGAGCAGTCGCCGATCGGGATCTATCGCACGACACCTGACGGACGGATCCTGATGGTGAACCCCGCGATTCGCGAGATGCTCGGCTACGGGACCTCCGAGGAGCTTGCCTCACGGAATCTCGAGGATCAGGGATTCTCACCGGACTACTCCCGGGAACGGTTTAAGGAGCTGCTCGCGCGCGAGGGCGAGGTACGGGGGTTGGAGTCGTGCTGGACGACAAAGGACCATCGCAAGCTCCTCGTCATCGAGAACGCCAGGGCGATCCGCGACGTCGAAGGCACCATCCTGCACTACGAGGGAACAGTCGAGGACATCACGACGCGCAAGCTCGCCGAGCAACAAGTTCTGACGGAGCGCGCCCGGTTTCGAGCGCTGACCGAGTCGGCACCTTTTGGCATGAGGTTGTCTGACGCTGCCGGCACGATTTCCTACCTCAACCCCTCCTGGATCGCGCTCTTCGGCTACACCCTGGAGGACACGCCAACCCTGGAGGTCTTCCGGGCGCTGGTCTACCCGAATGCCCGACAACGCGCCGAGGTCGCGGCACTCTGGGAAGCGGACAGGCCCGCGCGTGATCGCGGCGACACGGTGATGAGGCCGATGCGCGTGACCTGCAAGGACGGGAGCCGCAAGGTCATTCTGATGACCACGACCACTCTCGAGGGCGGTCAAGCGCTCACCACCTGTGTGGACGTCACCGAACGGACGGCCGCGGAGGAGGCACAGCGACGGCTTGCCACGGCCATCGAGCAGGCGGCGGACGGCACGATGATCACCGACCCCGATGGGACCATCCAGTATGTCAACCCCGCGTTTGAGAGGATCACGGGCTTCACACGGGAGGAGGCGGTGGGCCGGAACCCGCGCACCCTCAAGAGCGGCGCGCACGACGAGACGTTCTACACGGGCCTGTGGCGGGCGATCACCATGGGAGATACCTGGCACGGACGCTTCGTGGACCGCCGCCGGGACGGAAGCTCCTACGAGGGGGATGCAACCATAACACCGATCCGAGACGAGCGCGGTCAGATCGTCAACTTCGTCGCAACGCAGCGCGACGTCACCCACGAGGTCCTCCTACAGCACCAGCTCAACCAGGCGCAGAAGATGGAAGCGGTCGGCCGACTCGCGGGCGGTATCGCCCACGACTTCAACAACCTCCTCCAGGCGATCATGAGCGAGGTCGGGGTCCTCCGCCACAGGATGCCGGCCAACGCCCTCGGGGCGGAGACTCTCGATGACCTTGGGAGGCTGGTGCGGCGCGGCGCCGGGCTGACCCGACAGCTCCTGCTCTTTTCGCGGCAGCAAATCTCCCAGCCAGAGGGCCTCGATCTCGCTGAGGTCGTGTCCGGCTCCGTCGCCATGCTGCGTCGGATCGTGCGGGAGAACGTGGAGTTCGTGGCCGAGCTGGGGACCGAGGCTCTCCCGGTCCGCGCCGACCGCGGGCAGCTCGAGCAGGTGCTCATGAACCTGGTGGTCAACGCCTCCGATGCCATGCCGGAGGGTGGCAGGGTGACCCTCCGTGCCGGCAGCGGCGGGGACGTCGCTTGGTTTTCCGTCTCCGACACCGGGTCGGGAATCCCGGAGTCAGTGCGCAGCCAGATCTTCGAGCCGTTCTTCACAACGAAACCTGTGGGCAAGGGGACCGGCCTCGGGCTGTCGGTCGTACACGGGATTGTGACCAGCCACGGCGGGAGCATCGATGTGGCAAGCAAGGAGGGCGAAGGCACGACCTTCATCGTACGGTTGCCACAGAGGGCATCGGAGGAGTCCCCGAAGGCACCCTCGGCACCCGAAATCGAGCCGCTGTTGGGCGGCGGCGAGCGCATCCTCGTCGTGGAGGACGAGGAAGGCGCTCGTGAGGGAATCGCGACGCTGCTGGGGATCCTGGGCTATGACGTCACCGCAGTCGGTAGCGGCGAGGAAGTGCGGGCGCTCCCGTCGGACGCCATCTTCGATGTGCTGCTCACCGATGTCACGTTGCCAGATGTCAAGGGCGACTTCCTCGCCGTCGAGCTGCTGGAGCGATGGCCGGCAATCAGGGTAGTGCTGATGTCGGGGTATAGCGAGGATGAGGCAACGCGACGTCTTGTCGCCACCCAGTCGGTGGGGTTCCTGCAGAAGCCGTTCGAGGTCGAAGCACTCTCCGCAGCGATCCGCGGCGCACTGGAGCACCGTGATGCCGAATCCGGAGATCGCGGCTGCATGTAGCCGCAAAGCCCGCCACCACCGGGGCTCCTCAGTCTGATCAGGCCGAAGTCCCGCCCAGCACCAGATGACTGAGCCAGCCTGCGAGGAGAGGTTGGAACCTCCCCCCGGCCGCACACTCGGCGCGGCCGCAACCAGCTTCAGTTCCCGACACCGGAGCGCGGTGAGCCTCTCGATTCGGTCGAAGGCAGGACCACCGGCCGGCCTCTGAGCTGAGATCCGTTCACAACCCGGGCTCGCGCAAGATGTCCTACCGGGACCGCTGGTCTCTCAACGGCCACAGGACTGGTCCTTCTTCACCATCGTTTGCAGGAGCTGCTCGCGGGGCTCGGACGAGTCCATGGAAGCGGCCGTGAGCTCGTGGAACACCACAGCGAAGTGCGGCGAACCGCAGACCTGCCAACCCGCCTCGCGCGCCGTCTGGATCTCCCGCTCCAACCCTTCGAACGATGGGCTGTGGACGATCTGGAGTCTCACGGTACACCTCCGCTCCTCTCGATGAAACCACTGATGCGCCGTAGTGTCATCACCCGAATGGGTGAGAGCCTGGTCTGGAGGGCACGAGGCGCGCCTCCTGCGGCAAGCCCGACGACCGATCGGCTCAGAGGCAAAGGATCGCGACCACGACAGCGATAGTCAGCACGAGCAGACAGATCGGAACAGTGAGCGCCCCGATCTGAGCACGGGACCCCGCCACTCGCAAGAGCGCCCTCCTCCGTCCATCGCAGCAGGTCGATCCTGCGGGATCATCACCCGTTTGGGCTACAACTCCTTCACGGCCGTAGGCCCGGTCATCCCAACGATGAGAGCACCGAGTCTCTCGACACCTGAGGCTCTTGCAAGACTCCCCCCAATCGCGGCCTTCGCCTATCGCGGAAGAACCCGCGTACTGAAGCATAATGACTTACGAGCCACTCGAAACGGGACACACCATCTCGGCCGACTCTTGCAGGAGCCTCACCTGATCCAACTTGGAGATGACCCACCACGAAGTTGTCCTCCGCCTTGATGGCGTGGTGCGGCTCGTCGAGGAACGAGATGGGGGCGGCCTCGCCACCCTGGCGAACGAGGGTGACGGACTACACGCTCGCACCCGCTCAATCACCAGACAGCCCGGAGACCGGCGAGGCGTGAGCGTCGTGAAGTG
>Ga0116170_10005705_pt1 | contig 11058 bp, 7 predicted proteins | sample AD_JPNHW1_MetaG_FD_89797 | JGI IMG/M metagenome (GOLD analysis project Ga0116170, IMG submission 89797) | Active sludge microbial communities of municipal wastewater-treating anaerobic digesters from Japan - AD_JPNHW1_MetaG | ecosystem: Engineered > Bioreactor > Anaerobic > Digestate | place... | reverse complement strand
TCCTCATCACGCTGGATTCCGATCAGATGCGAACGCTTTTCAAAGCATCCAATGGATATTCACCTTTCATCGAAAAAGCCTTCGCAGCCGCAACCACTCATCCCGATATCCTTCCTCGTATTCTTTCCGCAACTGAGTACGAAAAGGATGTCCTCTTGGTTCGCGCTCTGACCCCGATCTACAATCAGGTCAACGAGCTTGCCAATGGACTTCGGGATACCTTGGTTGCGGCCTCTAGTGATGCCATGAACCAATCTCTGGAAGTCTACGCCGCCGTCAAGCAGCACTCCGACAAGGTTCCCGGCTTGCCGGTCGTCGAAGACGAAATGAGTGTGTTCTTCCAAAAGACACGCAAAAAGACCGTTCCAGAGAAGGTCTAATGCCTTTCTGAGTAGCATTCGCAGGCCCTGGACGGGATCACCGACCAGGGCGTTTTTCGTCTCGCTCTGTGAAGTGCCCTAAATACACTCCGGAGTGCCTATTTGACAACAAAGAGTGTTCTAAGAACACTCCATTATGTGGTTTGGACACTCCGGAGTATCAAAACCGCACTCCGTAGAGTTGGGGGATACACTCGGGAGTACCTTGGAGATACTCCACAGTGTCCGGGCGGCACTCCGAAGTGTCGTTTTTGCACTTTTGAGTGTGTCAAGAACACTCGGAAGTATCGATAGATACACTCCGGAGTGTGTTCGAGACGTTCCACAGTGGTTCGCACACTCTGGAGGGACAGCGGATCCAGTACGAAGAAGGTGAGCTCAGTCGAGCTTCCGACCTTGACAAGGCGAGAGGAAAAGTGTTGTCTTACTTCCATGCGCACCCACTTCAAATTACCCGTTGTCCTGCTAGGTTTGGTTGCACTGCCTTTGGTGGCCGCGTCCGCTGCATCCGGATTGGAACAATTTAAAACTGGAGATCCGGCCAAAGCTGAGCTTGTTAACAAAAACTTCAAGTATCTGGATAGCACAAAAGCAGAGTCAACTGATGTTCAGTTATTGAAATCTGCGATAACAGCGAAGGTCGACAACTCGGCAATTGATTCTATTGTCGCAAAAAAACTAAGTCTTTCTACTTCAGGATTTGTGACTCGTGATACAGTTGATGCTATTGTCACAAAAACTGTCTTAGGAAAGGCTGACATCGTAGCACTGCCCTCGCAGATAGAAGCGATTTTAAGCAAAGGGATAAAGTCCTCGATAAATACTTCTGCCGATGGATCCTTTTCCAAGTTGGTTATTTCTCCACCATCGAGCGCCGGCAAACTAACCATTAGCGATTCCGCAATCGATTTTGGCGTCGGTGGAGACTGGTCTTCGTATTCAGCAAACCCAGTTAGTAGAATTTCCCCAGTGAAAGATGGATTGGTATTTTCTTTCGCTCCATCGAGCAGATGGGCTCCAATTTTCACAGAGTCCGTGAGTATTGGCGCTGCGGGTTTAGCTGTAAAAGGGAACATCAATCTTGGTGGCAGCCTAATAACTCCAGCTAAGTCATTCCCTGACTTCGTCTTTTCTCCTTCGTACAAGTTGCCCTCGCTCACTGAGACTGAATCGTACATCTACCAAAACGGACACCTCCCCAATGTTCCCAGCGCGAAGGAAGTGGAAAAGTCCGGAATGGATTTGGTCCAAATGAACCAGATCCTCCTGCAAAAGGTCGAGGAGCTGACGCTCCACGCAATCGCCCAACAGAAGCAAATCGAAGAACTGAAGACTCGGATCCCTGCCCCCTGATCTGAGGCCCGCCTCCCGATTCCAACTCCCCCAAGGAATTCTCATGTCCCCGCCACTTGATCGCAACCATCAGCACGGAAAGAAAGAGCCGATGCTGATGGATATTTCCACGGCCAAGCCCGGCGGTGAGGTCAACTGGGATGCGATTATTGCAAAAACCCAGCGCGGCAAAGTGGACCAGACCAAAAAGGTCTACGACACCACCAAATACCTTGCTCAAACCCGCGAGGAAGACCCCTGGCCGGAGGAAGCCCAGTCCACTGCATCAATTGCGCTCTCGTTGTCCAATTGTCGATTTCTGGATCCAGCGCCCCTGGACTTGGCAAAACCCGTTCGCGTCGCTTGCGATGTTGTGGGTTCGGCGGATTTGCCGGAACCGGACCGGTTCGTGGAATTTCGCTTCCGGATCATCCATCGGAAAAATGCCCTGGATACCGAAGAGTCCCTGCACGAGGTCGCCCGCGCAGAGCTGACCTCTGCCGCCAAGCAAAGTCCGGAGCTTTCCACCAGGATTTCTCTGCCCCCTGAACTGGATGACCTGGAAAATGGCGCTGAGCTCTTCCTGATCGCAGAAGCTTACAGGGCTGACAGGAAGTTGTCATCGACCGCAAACCCGATCCCGGTTGTAGGTGGGCCGACGGTTGTCCGTAGAGTCCGGCTTTCCGGCAACTTGTTCGACTTCGACAAATGCTTCTTGCTTCCCGAGGCTCTTGCTGGAATCCGGAAGGCAGCTTCGATTCACGCCAAGCGCCCGACCGATTCCATCGTGATCGTGTCTCATCTCACCAAGGAGCAGAAGTCCAGCACCGCCCTGGAACGTGCCAAGACCGTCGCAGCGATCTTCACGAACAAGTGGGAAGATTTGGTGGGGCGCTTCAACCCAGGCGGGGACGGGAAGTGGGGGGCGCGCGAGGCCCAACTGATCCTTGAGCATCTGGGGCTCTACAAGGGTGAGGCAGCAGGCATCCTGGATTCAGCAACGACCCAAGCGGTCACCATGTTCCAGAAATCCGTCAATGAAAAGGGCAAGACGCATCTGGAAGAATCCGGAAAGCTGGATGCCTCGACCTGCCAAGCCTTGCTCTGGGCCTATTGCCAGGATGCGGGAACAACTCTCACCAAATGCGCAACCCCAAAGCTCGTGGGAAGCATCGGCAATCCAGATTCTGTCGCCCTTCCCGATGGGTCGAAGTTTCCCGAGGAACGGTTGGAAATCCTCTTCTTCCAGCGGAGGCTGGATCCGGTGCCTACAGGCGAGCAACTTGGCGCCAATGACAAGACGTATGCCACATGGATGTCCTGCTTGAAGGAAACGGAGGACTTCGAGGTCCATTCCTATTCCTTGCAACTGGCAGACAAGCAACAGCGGGCCCTCCCAAACACTTCCGTTACCCTCACTGGCCCCGTCCGGAAGTCCGGCCAAAGCGATGCCCACGGACGCATCCAATTTAAGGGCTTGGCAAGGGGTTCCTACAAGTTGGAAATCCTTACGGATCAAAAGCGCCCGTCCAGCTTGACCTTTGAAGTCCCCAAGGCCGCCAAGCTGAACAAGCCGATCCACCCCGCAAAAACAATCCAAGGGTCGAGCACATGAATCTTGGACGTCTCCCCGACCCTCCAAAACCTCCCAAGCTGCCGGATGTGCCTGCAGCACCTGCGGTTCCAACCAATGTCCAAACGAATCTATCCAGTGGCCCGCTGGGCGGGGCCGTTGGTGTTGGTGTTCCGCAGAGTTTCGACCCAAACAACCCTTCCGTCCATGTCGAAGGCACGATTCACAACCCGACAGGAATCGGCGGCGACCTCAAGGTGGATCGCGATGTCAAGATCCCTACAAAGGCTCCGGACCTCGACATCCCCTCGATGGGCGGTGGGTTATCGGGCGCGGGATCTGGTGGTGGTTTTGGACTTCCCGATATAGGGAACCCGCTTTCCGGACTGTCCATGCCAAGTCTTGGAAGGCCGCTGGAAAGCCTTTCTGGCCCAACCCTTCCGAACTTTGGAGGCTTTCCGGAGTACCCAGCGTTTCCGAGTATCGGTACTCCCGGAATGCCAGGCTTTCGCTTCACCAACATTCCGGAGTTCAAGTTCCCGACTCCAGACCTGTCGCTTTGCGATATCAATATCCCATCGCCCATCCCCGATTTCGATTTCCCTGTCTTCGACGGTCCGTCGCCTGTCAGCGATTATTTCGAAGTAGACGATATGACCGACATCGTAGTCAGCGTCACCATCGAGGGGAAAGGCGTTCCGGCGGTTGCATACCAGCTCGAAGATGATGACGACCAAACCTATCCTGGCAAACTGGACGCGGAAGGCAAAGCCAACCTCAGGATCAATGGGGGCGATTTCCATTTTGAGTTCACGGACTTTCAGGACCTCCAGTCTCGCGCATGGGCGGTAGATCTGGAAGCCGCACTCCAGGCGAAGGACGTCGCCCATCTGGCGGCATGGGCCACGGTGGGTGGTCCCTCGCTTTTGAAAGCCCTCAAGCAGACCAAAACCTCGATGGATGCAGCCATTGTGGGATCGAAACTTGCCGACTTCGTGACCTTGGGCTTGTGGACCTCCGAGCTGGGACGTCCAGCCAACTACTACCCCTTCGCGAGTCGGCCCGCTCCAACCGTGATCCAGTCGAAGTTTATGGTTGCGGCTCATCGGTCTGAAACAGCCTTCCGGTCAACGGAGGCCATTCACCTTTCCTTGCAACCAACTTCGGGCAGTAAGCTTGATCAAGTCGCACTCCCTGGCAAGTGGTGTGCCCTCTTCATACCGCGAACCAATCCCCAGACTTCGCGCCTGATCGAAGGCCCCTCTGGCATGGAGTGGAAAGACTTCCATCCAGAAGGTCCGGGTCTGGTCCGAGTCTTATGGAAGCATTCTTCCACCCAAGAGGGATACTTCCTAGACCTGCGGATTGTCGATGGCATCGACCCGACACTCCAACTCCCGTTGCGCCCAGGTAAAATGGAAGATCCAGCATGGAGTCTCGGCGCGATGCTTCGTTACCGGGACATTGTCCATCATCTGTCAGAAGAATTCCCGGTGGACTCCAAGCGCAAAGCGCAAGAGCAAGCCGAGTGGAATACGCTGACCAACTTGTGCCAATCGCTGGATGTCTGTGTCCAAGATCCTTTCCGAAAATTGTCAGACGCCGATCAACTTGCCTTGGCATTCCAGATTGGCCAGATCCAAGCAGGTCTGGACGAAGATCCCTTGAGCGCGATTGCATGGTCCAGACTGTTCACCACTTCAGAGCCCAGCCAAGTACGTCTTTCGCCAACCGTTCCATGGATGCGCCCTGATGCGTTCTTGGTTGCATGGCATCTGATCGCCTTGGATGGTGCCAAGGAGCCCGTCTGGACACGCGGGGCGAAGGTGCGGCATCCCAATGGTGAGGGGCGGTTCTTCGGTGCCGTCCATCTGGCGCAGATCGAAGGCATCATTGTTCCCGACCGTATTTTTGATGAGGCTCATCGGATCATTTCCTCGGATGGCAAGACTTCCTGCCAGAAACTTTCCGAGTTGTTGGGCTTGGTGGTCGGCTGCTTCAATGGCACGAAGATCGGCACGCTTTCTCTTCGTGGCGACCGCTCGGACTTGGATAAGGTGGTCCGCAAAACAGGGATGTTCTCATTCGACAAGAAGGTCAAGGATGGCTTGGATGCATTGGCCGACGAGGATGAAACGCTGGATTGGCGGGGAACGATCACCGTTGATGGTGAGACGGGCAAGGACTACGATGTAGAGGTGCGTACGGTCTTGGGTGAAGGTGATCCGCTGGGATGGAGTCGCGAGGTTGTGCCTTTGCCGAAGAGGGGGATTGGGGGGAGAAGGAAGGTACGACTGAAGAATGGTCTTTGTGAAGCCATGATTGGGGTTTCAGGCCGATGCACTTTCCCTACAGGTGCGGTGCTTGATTTTGTTGTCGATTCGGATGGATGTTTGGAATTGGTGGTCGAGGATGGTTTGTACAAACTGGAGTACCAAACGTCGGATCATCAAATATACACAGACTATTTCTATTTGAAATTTGACCCGGTAGAGACAGCATCCGGAAAATGGCAACGATTGGTGAATTTGGGGAATATCGAAAATCCAAAGGCAAATTTAGTGGCCAAAGAGAATTGGTTGGATGCTGGAATTGTATCCGCTTGTTGTGCTTTTGGAGTCGATCCTTGCGACCAAGAACAGGTTGCAAAGTTTTTTAGCGAAATACATTAGGAGAACATAATGTCAACTGAAGCCAAGGATCAAACTTCCCTCGTATCCTGCGAATCGGCGGAAGGGCCAACCTTTCTTTGGCTTGAGTTCTTAGATCCTAGGGATGGTCTTGCATTCGCTTCGGAGGTTATAAGTCCAAGTGTTTTGCCTAGATGGCATAATCTGACAGATGCTATCCCGCCGAAGTATAGGAGCGTTTCCGAGAAGTTCCCCGAAAGTCCTTCGGTGACAGTAATTCAAAGAAAAGACACCCAAGATTTTACAGGGTATCTGTGCAAAGCTTCGGGCCGAATCGGTGGAGTTATGCGTGCGAAAAGAATAATGGCAAATTCGAAACAAATCAATATGGGGGTTTTTGCAAACCCCAATATTGACTGTGGAAGAGGGCCAAATGTATATGTCATTAGCGGTCATGGAGCACAAGGGCGTGTTTATGGAGACGGGGATTCAGCAGGGGAGTTGTTTCTCAGGGAATTAAAACCAGATGAAAATCTTCGTATTCTAATCCTTCCTTGCTGTAATAATGGCGCATTCTCAAGAATGACTTTGATGTCGAGATGGTTCAGCAACACCAAGCTGTTGGCAATATTTGGCTATCCATCAACATATCCAGGTGATGCGATTGGGGAAGGTATCTTCAAGAATTTTGGAATGTTGATCAGGACGAATCCAAAAATCAAATTAATTGATGCCTGGAAAAAAGCAAATGGATCAACTCCCTGGAGTGCCGCATTTGCAGATGGTGCAGAGGGAATGACGGCTAAAGATATTGTCTTTCCAGATAACTTGAGAGTCAGTAGAGAAGGGCATGGGAAATTCTACTCCTCTATGATTGAGAAAAGCCCGATAGACCTACTGTCGCCGAGGATTGTTGGCTATTTCCTGTTCAGGATGACGCCATTTATTGATGAGAAAACGAACTTGGTTGAAGTTGAGAAGGATCTAAATGCGAGCATTAGATTGTTTGAAGACTCAAACTTTATCGAAATGTTGGAAACTACCTATTTGAATATTGATACGACAGGAGGAGAGGTCTACCTATTTTTACGCAAAGCAGATGGGGAGGCGACGGGCTTTTCTGCTGGGGAGGAATATCTTATAAAGTTTTATGTTGTGAGGCCCACCTGGGATAAGAGGCTTTCAGTGAAAGCGCTTTTTAATGAGTCCATTTTGTCGGGTGAAACCAAACAGTACTTTAGTCACTGCAAGTATTCTTTTCCAGGCGGAATTGAATCTGATAGCATGCTCGTTTCCGTGGTGGAAGATTGTGAGTCGTTGAAGATTCGGATGGACTTCCGCGATGGCCTACGTGGAGAAGGAGAAAGTGCTGGAGATTATTTGGTTAGTCGCGCAAGTCATGGTGGGAACGCGAATCCTTCTGATTTGGTGATGTCACTCATTCCGATTCATTCAAAAAATAAAATCAAATATCTTCCGAATTCAGAAAAGCTTCATGGGGATTCGATTTCCGCTTTTCCGTGGAAAGATCACTCTTCTGTAATTGACCTAAGATGTTTTCCGTGTCGATTGAAGCCATTGAATAACATTCAATTTTGATTGGCGAGGGCTCAGTGGGACATCTTAGTAATTGCATTTTGGCGACCTTTTTTTGTTGTGTGGTTCCTTTTTCGGCGAAATGTCAGGCGAGAATTTCGATCATTTCTCCATCTGACTTAAAAATGATATGCGTGTTTCCGGACTCGAATTTTCAATTAGAGAATGATATAATCATAGAGCCAAACGACCCATGGATCCCGTGCGAATTTCATGGCTCCCTATACGGCAACGATAATACGATATTCGGGCTTAAATTATCTGATTCGGCGGGAGGAAATATTGGCTTTTTCACTCGGATTTCGCCATCAGCGAAAAGCAATTGTACGGCTCCTCTTTGGACCTCCTCAAGATGGCTGGACTCTTGTATAATAAGAAACGATATCCGTCCAGAAGTGATAGGGTTGAAATTTTCCGACGCATCTGTTTCAGGGTCTGGCACCTCAGCTGTTCTTGCTGGAGTCGCTCAGTACTCAAGATTAGAACGGATAGAGCTGGAAGGTCATGTGAGTGGTAAAAATGGTGTCGGTGTTTTAGTTGGAAGCGCCGGTCCATTTGTGGATATTGTACAATGCAAGGCGCGAGGAAGTGTAAAGGGTGCAAACCAAGTCGGCGGACTTGTTGGAAGCTTATTCTTTAGCCAAATAGGTGAAAGTCAATCAGAATTGGAAATTAAAGGAGTGAACCACGTAGGTGGTATTGTTGGTCGCGCTAGCTCTTCAGTGATTCACACGGTAGCGAATCGTTCATTGATATCAGCAAACGACTCTGTGGGCGGGATTGTAGGGTCATTTTACGGGAGCAATCAAGGAAAAGTTCACGCGTTTCGCAACGGCTGTCATGAGATACAATCAGATATTCTATCGATGTTTCGTATGGATGATTACGCCTGGAGTTACAAGGGTGATCGTGATGTAGTGGATGGTCAAATATTTCGTTATCGTGGTTATTCCTCTCGAAATGAGCCCGACGGGAGTTTGCCGTATTTTCATTTCTTGTATGGTAAGAATGGTGACTCGAGATTTAATGAGAAATTCAAGTCCCGCTTTTTCAATTGGTATGATTCCAGGTGTCCTCGCCTTGTTAGCGGACTCTCCATCGAATCGAGAATGTTTGAAGCCTATTCTGGGGGCGAAATCGAATGTAAAAAGGTTTGCGGTGGTGTGGTTGGCGCAAACGTTAACGATGTCGTCTCTTTTTCCCATCTCATTCACTCTGGCTTGATTGCCGGAGGAACGCAAACGGGGCAATTTTTCGGTTCTGGGTCAAGCGTCGATCGTTTGATTGATCTAATTGCATCAGGAATTGTATTGGGAACTCGTGGGTCATGGCAATTTTTCGGTACAACGCCGCAAAAAATTGGCTGGGCACTTCAGCTTTCTCCACCACCCCTGTCACAATCTTTTCCGTATTTTAAAATGCTGGGTATATCGTCTCCGAAAGAGATTTCCCAAGGGGCAGATGGTGTTACTTGGTCTTCCGGCTTTTACCCATCAGGATTCTACCTCCCTCGAATTGGAATCGACTCTACATTTCGAATGTCAAAATTTCCCACAAGAAGCCAGATTAAGCCTCCTGGCTTTCAGTTTACAAGTGACTGGCGGATTAAAAAATATGAAAACTTCGATTCTATAATTCCGCAGGCTCCAAGTGAACAGCATTATTGGAAAATGAGATATTCAAAATTTCCGAGATTGTTACCTCCTATTCCCACTGGGGGTATACCCGATGTTCCCCTTGGTGGTTGTGTTGACCTCCGTCAAAGGTTTCATTCTGAAGCTCCTGATCTGATGGAGTTTTCAATTAAATCAGATTCCAGGATTTGGACTCTGGAGCAATCTGTTTTGTGTAAAACAATGATCCGCCATGCTTCACCAGCTCTTGTCCGTATTCGCAATCGGGGGGAGTCAAAGCAGGGGCAAACTTGGATTCAAGTTTTCGCAAAAAATGGTGAAGATCAATTCAGAACCAAAGAACAATGAATACTCGGGGGGCGTTTAACGCAATACTCAAGGAAACAAATAACCTTCCCTAACCAGTTGTTCCACCATGTTCTCACTTCGTTCGACACGGTGAACAAACCCGTTAGCGAAAAGCACAACACGTGAAATAAACGAACAACAACTGAACGGCATTCGGTCGCAAACAACAAACAGCTTTAACAGAGACCAAAATGACAAAGACTATAATACTGGTGGATTATGAAAATATTCAAGAAATCAATCTTGCCGGACTGATCGATGCAGGCACATCAGTTCGAGTATTTGTTGGAAAGAACCAGAATAAAATCCCATTTGACCTTGCAAACCAGATGCAAATACTTGGAAGCAATGCAGAATGGGTTAAAATCGATGGATCCGGACCGAATGCTTTAGATTTTCATATTGCATTCGCGCTTGGAGAATTAATAGCAACAAACAAGTATGACGAGTATTTGATTATCTCAAAAGACACCGGCTTTGATCCCCTAATTAAATCCATCGCAGGCAAGGGCATTAAGGTCAATAGATTAACAGAAATCAAATCAAAAACAATCACCAAAAACAAACAGTCCAATTCACAAGGTCGTGAACCAGAAAATATGGTTGATGTTATTGTCAAGCGGATCAATAGCGAAACAAAGCCAAGAACAGAGAAGACATTGAAGAATTGGATTAAATCACAGCTTGGCACGAAAGGGACTTCTGAAAAGATTGACGAAATTTACATTGAATTAATCAGCAAAATGGATATTTCAATCAATAACGGCAAGCTGGAATTTCCAAGTTAAACAAACCATCGATGCCACCTGATTCCTATTTTTCCGCCAATCAACATGCATAAAGACGGATCAAAATGACTAGCATGATCATTGTCATATCGTTCTTGGCATTCCTTTTTGCTAATGCATTTATTGTTAAGTTTTTCAGACTAAATCGAGTGTTGAAATTTGAAGTTTCTGGAGATCACATTGTCATCGAAGACATCACTGCAATAAAGTCTAAAACCTACAGTCTCCCAGAACATGACATTCTGCTCACCAAAGAGGCTGCGATTAAATTCGTTTCAGATCTGATTTCGGACTACTCCAAGTCTATGCATTATGGCAGCACAATTATTGAGAAATATTTCAATCTATTGTTTCGTCCAGCATTAATAGTCACTCTTAATGAACATACCCTTTGCCAAAGATATCCATATGCTCAATATGAGAACTTGGCACATGCAATCAAGCGTGTATCAGGGGTCAATTCCGTATATACACAACAACAATGAACAAAAATACGGCCTATCCGCGCGACAATATGCAGACACAATGACAACAACAGGAGCACAAAATTCTCCACTCGCTGATCGCTCGGGAGCTAACAAATCTCTTCAATGTTGATCGCGCCGATCAACTTGGTCTACCGTCGCTGGCGCGACAACATTAAGAAGTTCGTTAGGGACACGCTCCGCGGGGATTGAGCAACAAAATAAAAACGGCCTTTCGGCCGTGGAATAAAAAACTGCTGCTTTGTTCAAAGTCTAGGGAAGCCGGTAATCAACTCCTCGAGTTTCATATAAT
>Ga0116170_10005704_pt1 | contig 11063 bp, 11 predicted proteins | sample AD_JPNHW1_MetaG_FD_89797 | JGI IMG/M metagenome (GOLD analysis project Ga0116170, IMG submission 89797) | Active sludge microbial communities of municipal wastewater-treating anaerobic digesters from Japan - AD_JPNHW1_MetaG | ecosystem: Engineered > Bioreactor > Anaerobic > Digestate | place... | reverse complement strand
GGGAAGACACGATCAACAACATCGAGGTGGTAAGCCGTCTTCAGGAAATACGCAAAATGTTGCTCGATATTAAAGAAGAGCTATAAAATTAGAAAATGCAGATAAAACAAATCACTCAATACATTGAATCCATTGCTCCGATGGCGCTTCAGGAATCGTACGATAATGCCGGACTAATTATTGGCAATCCGGAAGACGAGGTTTCGGGAGCATTAATTTCTCTTGACATTACCGAAGAAGTATTGGACGAAGCCATTCACAAAAAACTGAATCTGGTGATTTGCCACCACCCAATCATCTTCAGTGGAATCAAAAAACTGAACGGAAGAAATTACATTGAACGCTGCGTGGCCAAAGCCATTAAAAACGATATCGCCGTTTATGCTGCACATACCAATCTCGACAGTGTTTTTGGGGGAGTTAACAGCAAAATCTGCGAAAAGCTTGAATTACAAAACTGTAAAATTCTTGCCCCAATGCCAGGCTTCCTGAAAAAGTTAGTGACTTTCGTGCCCTTGGCTGATGCTGAAAAAGTGAGAATTGCCATATGGGAAGCCGGAGCCGGACACATTGGCAATTACGACTCGTGCAGTTACAATGTGACCGGAGAAGGAACATTCAGGGGAAATGAACAAACCAATCCGTATGTTGGCGAGAAAAACCAATTACATATTGAGAACGAAGTAAGGATAGAAACCATTTTTCCAAAACATATTCAGGGTAAAGTCGTTCAGGCGTTATTGCAGGCTCACCCGTACGAAGAAGTGGCCTACGATATCTATCCGCTCGACAATGATTTTGCACAAGCCGGAATAGGGATGATTGGCGAGTTGAATGAACCAATGAATGAAACTGAATTTCTGAAGAAACTGAAGGATACATTTCATTGTGGGGTGGTGAAACACACCGAATTGCTGGGAAAATCGATAAAATCAGTTGCGGTTTGCGGAGGTGCCGGAAGTAGTTTCCTGAATAAGGCAATCGCACAAAAAGCAGACATATTTGTTTCAGGAGATTTTAAATACCACCAGTTTTTTGATGCTGAACGAAAAATTGTAATTGCCGATATTGGCCATTACGAAAGTGAACAATTCACTAAAGAAGTTTTTTATGAATTACTTACAAAAAAATTCCCTAAATTTGCAGTCCATTTATCGGCGACAAATACAAATCCGGTAAGTTACTTTATTTGATATTAGTAAAACAATTATAAGTATGAATACACCGTACGTTAGAGAAGAAAACAAGAGTGTGCCAATCAGTTCAAAGCTCAGAGCGCTATTCGAGTTACAAAATGTTGTCTCTGATATTGACAAAATAAAAACACTTCGTGGTGAATTGCCGCTGGAAGTTCAGGACCTGGAAGACGAAATTACAGGTTTGAAAACCCGTATTACCAACTACGAAGACGATATTAAAGATCTGGAAACAGCGGTACAAAACAAGAAAGCTGCCATTAAAGAGTCTGAAGGATTAATTTCAAAATATACCGAACAGCAAAACAACGTTCGCAACAACCGTGAATTCGACTCATTAAATAAAGAAATTGAATTTCAGAAACTGGAAATTGAATTGTCTGAAAAACGTATTCGCGAATACACTGCCGAACTTGCTGGCAAAAAAGAATCTATTTCCAGTTCATCGGTTGCATTAAAAGAGCGGTTGGAAGATTTGGATCGCAAACAACGCGAACTGGAAGAAATTACTTCTGAAACGCAAATTGAAGAAGAGCGTTTGAAAGCTAAGTCTGAAAAAATTGAAGGTAACATCGAGCCTCGCTTATTAACCGCATTTAAACGTATCCGCAAAAATGCCCGCAACGGATTGGCCGTTGTAACAGTTCAGCGTGATGCTTGTGGCGGTTGCTTCAACAAGATTCCACCGCAGCGTCAAATGGACATCGCATCTCGCAAAAAAGTCATTGTTTGCGAATATTGCGGCCGCATCCTTGTTGATAAAGACATTCTGGATTCAGTTGAAACTGGAGAATAATCTACATCTCTATAAAATCAAAAACCTTCAGGAAAACTCCTGAAGGTTTTTTTATGTTTTAACGCAAAATCAGTTAGTTAAAATTAGCGGAAACCGATAATTAGCTTCATACTTTGCAACCGGTAGCTGAGTTTGTCGAAGCTACCAGCTTCCACCAGCGCCGCCACCGCCAAAGCTACCGCCGCCGAATCCACCAAAACCGCCGCCACCGCCGCCAAAACCACCACTACCTCCTCCAGAGAATCCACCCCACGAACCACGGCCGCGGCCGCTGTTCAGAAGTCCCATGGCAAGCCAGAATGGCAAACTGCCTCCTGAATTGTAATGTCCGCCCCTTCCGCCTTTAAATATGGAGATAATGATAATAACGATGATCATTACTATGACAAAACCGATACCACCTCCTTTTTCGTCTTTCCCATTGTGTCCGCCAACCTTCTTCTGGTAATCTTCTGCGGTGAATTCTTTGGATGCAAGCCCCATTAACACTTTCGCACCTTCGAGCAAACCGCCATAAATATCGTTCTCACGAAAATGAGGAATCATCGCATTATTAACTACCAAACGATTGGCTACAGCATCCGGTATAACGGGCTCAAGTCCATAGCCAACGGCCACGAAAATTTTGCCTTTTTCTCCTTCGGTTTTTGGTTTAAAAACAATTACAATACCATTGTTTTTACCCTTTTGACCAACGCCCCACTTCTCTCCTATTTTAAATGACAAATCAGAAATTTCGTAACCGTTCAGCGACGGAATAGTAACGATACATATCTGAGTTGAGGTCTGGTTATTGTATTCATCAACGACCGATTCAAGTTGCTGCTCTTCCTGGTCAGAAAGAACATTGGCAAGATCGTTCACCAATTTCGGAGGATTGGGACGCTCGGGAATATCCTGAGAAAAAGCTGACAAGGTAAAAACCGCCAACAGTATAAAAAGTACTATTTGTTTCATGGTTACAAGTTTTTCTCGAAGGATATTTCGTTGGGTAATTCGTTTATGTCGTTACTCTGATAAGGAAAGTTTGCCTTCAGCTGCTCTCCGGCCATTACAATTCCTTGGGAAAGTCCTTCTGCAAATTTTCCCTGCTTAAAGAATGTCAGGATGGTTTGCTTAATTTCGTCCCAAAAATTTTCAGGAACCACGTTATTAATTCCGGCATCGCCTATAATAGCAAATTTTCGATCGTAAACCGCAAGATAAAACAACACGCCGTTACGCTGAGCGGTCTTGTACATATCCAATTTACCAAACACGTATGCGGCACGATCGAGCACATCAATTTTACAGTGACCCTCGACATGTAGCCGTATCTCTCCGGATGTATTGTGTTCAGCTTGGCCAATGGCATCCGTTATTTGTTTCTTTTCTACTTCGCTGAAAAAATTTTCAACTGACATTTTTTGTTTTGGATGAATGGTGAATAAAAAGTGTCTGGCATTTGGCAACTGGCTGCCAGCTATAAAGCCAGCATCCAGCAGCAAGTTGCAATTAGAATTTAACTTCAGGAGCTTTTTCTGCACCCTTTTCTGCTTCAAAATAAGCTTTCTTTTCAAACCCGAACATTCCGGCAAAAATATTCTTGGGGAAGGTACGGATGAACGTATTATAGGCCTGAGCCGATTGATTAAACTTTTGCCGTTCAACTGTTATACGATTTTCAGTACCTTCCAGCTGTGCCTGTAAATCAAGGAAGTTTTGGTTGGCTTTCAGGTCTGGGTACTTTTCAACAACCACCATCAACCTGCTTAATGCTGAAGATAAATTAGATTGCGCATTCTGGAAATTCTTCAATGATTGCTCATCCAATTTCTCAGGATTTACATTTACCGATGTAGCTTTTGCGCGGGCTTCAATAACCTGGGTAAGCGTTTCTTTCTCGAAATCGGCATAACCTTTTACAGTGTTTACAAGGTTCGGAATGAGGTCGGCCCGTCGCTGATACACATTTTCAACCTGCGACCATTGAGCAGTTACCCCTTCCTGCATGGTTACCATATTATTGTACGAGTTTTTCACCGACGAATACGCCAGCAATAAAATAACAGCTATTACAGCTAAAACAATCCACGTCTTCTTCATTTTATTTTCTTTTTAATTTGTTTCTAATTTAACCAATCTGAATAAACTATGACATAAATAAGTGTTACAAATGTTGCAAAACCGCTACCATTGCGCACCAAATTATCGGGGAATGTAGCAATTTTACCGTTATAATACATGCATCAAAAGGCGAACCACAAATTTTCGGTCATGGATACGATCAATTTTAAATCTGCCATTCTGGAAGGAATTCCGGAAAAGCTCCCCACTCAAAAGCCCTACAACCCAAATGTAAACCATGCTCCTAAACGAAAAGACATACTTACCGCGGCAGAAAAGAAACTGGCACTAAAAAACGCACTTCGCTATTTCAAGCCTGAACAACATGCCATTTTGGCGCCCGAGTTTCTGGATGAGCTAAATAAATACGGACGAATTTACATGTACCGATTTCGTCCCGAGTATGAAATGAAAGCTCGTCCAATAGAAGAATATCCCTGTAAAACAATACAGGCTGCTTCGATAATGATGATGATCCAGAATAACCTGGATTATGCCGTGGCCCAACATCCGCATGAACTTATAACTTATGGTGGAAACGGAGCCGTCTTTCAGAATTGGGCACAGTACAGGCTTTGCATGAAATATTTGGCCGAGATGACCGACGAGCAAACTTTAGTAATGTATTCAGGTCATCCGATGGGACTATTTCCTTCGCATAAAGATGCTCCCCGCGTGGTTGTTACAAACGGAATGGTTATTCCCAACTATAGCAGCCGCAACGATTACGAACGCATGAATGCACTTGGCGTTTCACAGTACGGACAGATGACCGCGGGATCGTACATGTACATCGGGCCACAGGGCATTGTGCACGGAACAACAATAACGCTGATGAACGCGGCTCGCTTGCATAAAAATGACGGAAAGATTAAACTGTTTATTTCATCAGGATTGGGCGGAATGTCGGGAGCTCAGCCTAAAGCAGGCGTAATTGCCGGAATGATTGCGGTTGTTGCCGAAATCAATCCCAAAGCGGTAAAAATAAGACATGAGCAAGGTTGGGTTGACGAAGTTTTCACTGATCTGGAGGCGCTTTTATACAGAATCGAAAAAGCACGCCTGAACAGCGAAGTCGTCTCTATAGCCTACCAGGGTAATATTGTGGATTTGTGGGAATTCTTTGCCGAAAAAAATGTTCAAATCGATCTGGGATCTGACCAAACGTCGCTTCACAATCCGTTTTCAGGAGGTTATTATCCCTGCGGATTGAGCTTTGAGGAATCAAACCAAATGATGGCAGAAAATCCAGAGCTCTTTCAGAAGAAAGTGCATGAAAGCCTCGTCCGTCAGGTTAAGGCAATTAATAAACTCACCGCAAACGGAATGTATTTCTGGGACTACGGTAACGCTTTTTTGCTTGAAGCAAAGCGCGCCGGAGCCGACATCGTCGGGCAGAGCGGAGATTTCAGATATCCTTCATATGTTCAGGATATCATGGGCCCATTGTTTTTCGATTATGGCTTCGGACCTTTCAGATGGGTGTGCTGCTCTGGCGATTCAGAAGATTTGAAGAAAACTGACGAGATAGCGGCGTCTGTTCTAACCGAAATTGCATCAACTGCGCCAAATGAAATAGTGCATCAACTTCAGGATAACATCCATTGGATTGAAGAAGCCGGAAGAAACAGGCTGGTAGTGGGTTCGCAAGCCAGAATTCTTTACGCCGACAGCGAGGGCCGGATTAAAATTGCGGAAGCATTTAATAAAGCAATTCGCGATGGAATTATTAGCGCTCCAATTGTATTGGGACGAGATCACCACGATGTGTCCGGAACAGACTCGCCTTTCCGCGAAACTTCAAACATTTACGACGGATCTTCTTTCACTGCCGATATGGCGATTCAGAATGTAATTGGCGACTCATTCAGAGGTGCGACCTGGGTCTCAATTCATAACGGAGGTGGCGTTGGCTGGGGCGAAGTAATAAATGGCGGATTTGGAATGACAATCGATGGCTCGGTTGACTCAGAGAGAAGATTGAAGCAAATGCTTTTCTGGGATGTCAACAACGGGATTGCACGCCGCAACTGGGCTAGAAACGATTCGGCCATGTTTGCCATCAAACGCGCTATGCAGGAAAACCCAAATCTGAAAGTTACTCTGCCAAACCTAGCAGATGATACGTTGATTGAAGATTTATTAAAACTAAATATTTCGCCAGATTCAAATGTGTGAAAAATTTCTCAACGACATTGCAATCAGCCAGATAATCAATCATTAGTCAAACATTAACGAATACGGGCGAGAAATTTCAGACTTGAGCTCTTCAACACCAAAAGCCCTGCTTTTTCTTATTGTCTCACGGCCAGCAAAGAAGACCAAAACTGTCGGGACAGTAAAAATGCGGAATTGAGCAGCTAACTCAGGAGACTTATCGGACTCTACATAAACCATTCTCATTTTTGGGAAGGTTTTGGAAATCATTTCAGAAACTTTGGGCTTTAGCACATGGCAAACCGAGCAAATTTCAGTAGAAAAATAAGCTAAAACAGCATCATTCTCCAGCAAAGCCACTTCAAAATTTTGAATTGAACTGATTGTTTCCATGATTTAATATTGACCGGTTGACAGCAAGACCAAAGTACATGCAATTTCAGTATAGATGCCAGCAGCAGATAGTTTGTCTATAAACTCAGGATTTTCGGTCCCGGGATTAAAAATAACCCGTCTTGGCTTTAAACCTAGAATATACTGGTAGTATTCGGTCTGATTTTTAGGACCAACATATAGCGTAACTGTATCGATATCGTCAAAAACTTTCTTGTCCGCATCAAACGGAATTCCCGCGACATTCCCTTTTTTTAAGCCAATTGCAACAACTTCTTCATTATGGTCCACCAACGAGCGAATGGCTTTATTCGAATATCTTTCGGGATTTTCACTTGCCCCGATTACTAACGTTTTCATGTTGATTTTTTGGTAGTAAACAACAATTATACTAAGCCTTTGTTTGGCGAAGAGTGAAACACACGGTCGTTCCGGTACCCTTTTTACTCAAGATTTTTATTTCTCCGCCATCATTTTTAATGAATTCGTGGCAGAGCATTAAACCTAATCCTGAACCCTTTTCATTAGCAGTTCCAAAAGTTGAGACATGGCTATTTGAATCAAAAAGATATGGAATTTTTTCTTCATCAATTCCAACCCCGTTATCGGCAACACAAACACGAACAAGTTCACCTTCGTCAACCACGCTGACACTGACAGTTTGGTCCGGGAAGGAGAATTTGACTGCATTTGAGATCAAATTTCGCAGAATGAGGTTAAGCATGTTCTTATCAAAAAGAACTGAATAATTATACTTCCCTTCAACATTCAACTTAATTCCTTTATTCTCCGAAAACCTTGAATTCAGTAGAATATTATTATCGATTGCCGCTTTAAGATCAACTTTTTCAGGATTAAACTCCATAGATTCCTTTTGTGTTCTGGCCCAAAAAAGTAAATTATCAAGCAAATAATAAGTTGAATCGGCTTCGTCTTTTAGCTCGGCCAAAATCTGGCTTCTCAACTCTTCATCAAACATTTCCGGGCTCTCAACCAGCTGCCCGAGAACTTCCTTGAACGCGCCAATTGGATTACGCAAATCGTGCCCAATAATCGAAAGAAACCTGTTTTTTGTTTCATTCACTTTTACTAGTTCCTGGTGTTGCTCTGAGATTCGCTTATTTGTTTCGTCCAACAACAAATAAGCCTTTTTTCTTGACCGATTGAGACTTACTACCGCTCCTGAAAATACCGTCAGAAGAACAATTCCAATCAGCAGGTATCTTTTTTGCGATTTCTGCTTTACAATTAATAAGTCTTTGATTTCATTTTCTTTTTGAAGCAGAACAATTTCGTTTTCCTTCAATTTCACGTCAAGCTCGGTTTGCAAAGCCGCCAGTCGCTTTCCTTGCTCGTCGTTGTACAACGAATCTTTCAGGAGCGAATATTTCTCGAGGTACTCGTGAGCTTCCTTATATTTATTCATTTTCGAATAAATATTCGATTGAAGAGAAGTAACCAGCACTATTATATCCGGAATTCCGGCTTTCTTTGCCAGTGCTGCACTTTCGCCTGCATATTTAAGTGCGCTGTTGTAATCTCCTGATAAAAATTCAACTTCTCCAAGAATCCACTTGCTTCTTGCAATTCCTTCCACCATGTCCATCGGCTCCATAAGTTCAAGCGCCTGATGAGCCAATTGACTTGCTTTCCAGATATTCTTCAATTTAACATTCGCTTCAGCAAGTCCCAAATAAGCAACCGCTTCGTTCAATTTAGAAGAGACTTTAATGGCCAGATTCAGCGACCGCGTATAATATTTTATTGCTTCCTGATAATTTTTCTTGTCTTTATATATCTCACCAATGTTGTTCAGCGACGCCACCCGGCCCATATTGTCGTCGAGTGTTTCAAAATACGAGTCCGCTTTTTCATAAAACTCTAATGCTTTATCTAAATTACGCCATGTATGATAGTTAACAGCGATATTCATCATGCAACGGGCAATAAATTTCTTGTTGCCTATTTGCGTAAAATATTTCAGCGCATCCTGAAAGGCATTCAGTCCTTCAGCCCACTTACCCTGGTTTGTATAAATTGCACCCAGATTAAAAGTAACCATTGCCGCCCTCTCTGTGAGTTTGGCTGCCACTGCTTTGTCAAGTGTCTGGTGGAATATTTCGCCTGCCTGCTTATAATCGCCCGTGTTCATATAATACACCCCAAGAGAGTTTAATCCCGTACACTCATCCTCTACATTATTATTCTTGCGAGCAATCGCCAGACCTTTATCTGTGTATGATTTTCCTTTTTCGAAATCGCCTGCAAAAAGATATCCTGCACCAACCAACAAGTTCGCGATGCCATCTTTTGAATGTTCTTTAAGTTCATTCCCCAGAGCAATAGCCTTTTCACCAAATTCAACTGATTTTGCAGGAGATACGTAAATGTATTCTCTCCCAAGCTTTACATAAAGCGATAGCAACTCCGTTCCTGTTCTTTGAGGAACAAGAGCATTTAAACTATCTAGTTTTGACGGTTGAGCAGCTAAGTTAAAAACCAACCCCAAAAGCAAGACGACAGAGGTTGTATATTTTCCAAAAGTTACTGTCACAGTAAATAAATTGTGCACTAAAAATAAATTGATTTACCTGACAAACAAAAAAATGAATCAAGAATATCAAATTAATTTTAGCCCCTTATTGAATCATTAGTCATAAGACTCTAAAAATCAATAAATAGAAGTTTCACCTTCGCAGAAAAAACTAACGAAATCTCTATTTCTCAGTCATCTTCTCCAGTAAGACTACTGCATGTACAGAGATGCCTTCTTCCCGCCCTTCAAAGCCCAGCCACTCTGTCGTGGTCGCTTTAATTGAAACCGCATCTACGTTAATCGAAAGAAGGCTTGCGATGGTTTTTTCCATTTCAGGAATATAGTCTTTTAGCTTAGGACGTTGAGCGGCAATGGTGATGTCAAGATTTCCAACTTTATAATTCCTTGTTCCAATTATTTCATTGGTCCGTTGCAACAATATCTTGCTATCAATATTTTTATATTCCGATGAGGTATCAGGAAAGTGACGCCCAATGTCTCCCATTTTCGCAGCTCCCAGCATTGCATCACAAAGAGCATGAATAACAACATCTCCATCAGAATGAGCAACAGTGCCCTTACTGTGGGGAATGAGAACACCGCCCAACCACAAGGTTTCTCCTTCGGCTAAGCGGTGTACATCATATCCGCATCCAATCCGGAAATTCATAAATAATCTTATTACTATCTTCTTTTTTGCTTATTAAAGGCTTCTAAATCGAACGAAAGTGTAAACCTGAGTGTATTGGCAAGTGGGTTATTTTGAGCCGACAACAAGTATGAAAAGTCGAGCGCAAACACATTCATTTTCAAACCGGCACCAGCTGTAAAAAACTTGCGATTTCCCTTGGCTTTGTCTTCATAATAATATCCGGCGCGAATTGAGAATTGCTTATTGTACCAATACTCGAACCCTGCTGCAATATTTATTTCTCTAAGTTCCTCTTTAAAACCACCGGGAGCATCACCAAATGAACTAAAAATCGAACTAACGACTGATTTGTCAGCGCCCAGCCCGGTTACGATATCTCCCCCGGCAGTTTGGCTGGCTGTACCAGGGGTCGGAACCAAAAGCTTATTAGCATCCACAGTGAAACAAATTGTGTTGTACCGATCCATCTCGGTTTTGTAGGCAATCCCCAACCTCATATTGGCAGGAATATAATCTTTCGTTTCTCCATCTGTATACGAAATTTTACCACCAATATTTGAAATGTCGATACCAGCGGAAATCGTTGAATTTTTTCGGTTCACCCGTATCTGATTTTGGTAATAGAAAGCAACGTCAGCAGCGAATGTATTTCCAGCGTGTGTCTCAGTTCCATTAACCATTTGTCCGCTAGTGAGATCCGACCTAATGTACCGAATAGCTACCGAACCTGAAAAATAATCGGAAAGCAACCTGGTATAACCCAAATCGAATGCGAACTCGTTAGGTTTTTGGCTACCTAATTCCAAACCATAATCGCTCATGAAAGTAATGTCTCCAAGCGAAAAATATCTCAACGAACTGCTTACCGTTTGCTGATCGTCTAACTTTTTGTATCCGACCAAATAAGCAAGATTAATATCAGGAACAAGGTTTCTCAACCAAGGAGTATAAGAGAGGCCAACACCCATTTCACTTTCGGCGAAAGCATATTTGCCAGGGTTCCAATGCTGTGAATTAACATCAGGCGAAGTTGCTACCCCGGCATCCCCCATCGCACCTGCTCTCGAATCCGGAGCAATGGTCAAAAAAGAAACTGCAGTTTGAATTACATTCGATCCGTTCGTATTTACATTTTGTGCTTCAGCACGTTGCAAAAACATTCCAACCCCTAGTAATGCAGCAAAAAGTAAGGTTGATTTCTTCATTTTAGATTATTCAAATTTTTCG
>Ga0116170_10005702_pt1 | contig 11065 bp, 2 predicted proteins | sample AD_JPNHW1_MetaG_FD_89797 | JGI IMG/M metagenome (GOLD analysis project Ga0116170, IMG submission 89797) | Active sludge microbial communities of municipal wastewater-treating anaerobic digesters from Japan - AD_JPNHW1_MetaG | ecosystem: Engineered > Bioreactor > Anaerobic > Digestate | place... | reverse complement strand
GCTGGCGCCGGGGACGGGTGACGACGTGAACGCGCGTTTTGCCCTGTCGGGCGCGACGATGTATGTATCGCGGACAGGCGCCGAGACCGAGCGCAAAATGCTCGAAGGCGTTTTGCTGGACGCGTTGAAGAAGGCTTCCAATTCGGACGTTAAGGCGTTTTTGATCGAACGACTTCGATTTATCGCAAAGGATGAATCGGTCCCGGCTCTGGCCGCGTACCTGACCGACGAGACGCTGTGCGACTGGAGCGCACGCACGCTGGTGACGATCAATTCGGACGCCTCGCGCGCCGCGCTGGTAGCGGCCCTGCCGAACGCCAAGGGCTCCTGCCAGATGCGCGTGGCCCAGGCGCTCGGGAACCTGCGCGAACCCAAGGCGCTGGACACCTTGAGTGGCCTGGCCAAAAACAACGACAAAGCGATCCGCAAAGCCGCGCTCTATGCGCTGGCCCAGATCGCGGACCTGAAGTCGGAGCCGGTTTTGATGCAGGCGATGGCGGACGCTCAGGGTTTCGAGCAGTCGGAACTGCGCGGGTACTACTTCGAGTACCTCTCGAATCTGGCCGCTTCCAAAGGTGAAAAACAGAAAAAGAGCGCGGAAATCTGCCGCCAGATCATCAAGAGCCATACCGATCCCAAGCACGCGCCGGTGCAGTGCGCGGCGTTGAGCGTGCTGGTCAAGGCGGAGGGTGAAGGAGCGATGGCGGACCTGACCCAGGCGTCCGAAAACCCGTCGAAGGAAGTGCGGCAGGCCGCGCTGGCGCTGGTTCAGGGGCTCCCGGGAAAAGCGGTGACGGAAACGTGGGCCGCCCGGGCCGAAAAGGCGGCCACACCCGAACAGCAGACCGAAATTCTGGCCATGCTGGCCGCGCGCGGCGACCAGGCCGCTTTGCCCGTGGCGGAAAAACTGACCCACCACGCCGACGCGTCCGTACGGCTGGCCGCGGTGGATGCCATCCTGGTTCTGAAAGCCGAAGCGGGACAGGCGACCCTGCTCGAAATGCTCAAGACGGCCACGCCCGAAGAAGCGCCCGCTCTGGCGAGGCGGCTGGCCCTGTTGCCGGGCGATGCGCCGATGGTGGCCATCGCCGCGGCGCTGCCCACTTTGCCTCCCGCCACACAAACGGCGTTGGCGGGTGTGTTGGGACAGCGCAATGCGACCGCACAGTCGGGCGCCGTCCTGGAACTGGTGAAATCGAACGATCCGGCGGTGCGCACGGCGGCGCTGGAAGCGCTCACCCCCATCGCCGATCCGAAAGATCTGGGGACGCTGGTGAAATGCCTGACTCAGGCATCGGAGAACAAGGAAGAAACGGTGGCGCGCAAGGCAGTGGTGACAACGGCCAACCGGATCGCCGACAAGGAACAGCGGGCGACGACCGTTCTGGAAGCGCTCAAGAACGCCGACAAACCCGCCCACGCCAAACTGGTGACCGCGCTGGCGGGTATCGGCGGAGCGGAAGCGCTCAAGGCCGTCGCGGCGGATGCCAAGAGTGACGATGCGACGGTGCGGGAAGTCGCCATCCGGGCGCTTTCAAAATGGGTGGACGGCAGCGCCGCGGAAGCGCTGTTCAGCGTGGCGCAGTCCACTCCGGAAATGAACCTGCATGTGGTGGCGCTGAAGGCGTACATCGAGATGCTGGGTAAATCGTCCGCGTCCGACACGGACAAGGTGAAGGGGTTTGGGCAAGCGTTGCTTACGGCGAAACGCCCGGATGAGAAGAAACTGGCCATCGGGCAGTTGGCGAAGGTTCGCACGGTCGAGTCGTTACAGTTGGTGACGAAGTCGCTCGACGACGCGGCGTTCCAGGCCGAAGCGGCGGCGGCGGTCATCCAGATCGTCTGCCCCGCCGAAGGCGAACCCCTGAAAGGGGACGAGGCGCTCAAGGCCCTGCAGAAAGCCGTTAAACTGGTCAAGAACCCGGATGAAGCGAAACGCGCCACAAGCGCCCTGGAAGAGGTGGAAGGCTTTGTGACCCTTTTCAACGGGAAAGACATGACCGGCTGGGTCGGTAACACCAAGGGGTACGTGGCCGAAGACGGCCGGATCGTGGTCCATCCCGAACTCCAGGGCGGCAACCTCTACACGGAGAAAGAGTATTCGGACTTCGTGTTCCGTTTCGAGTTCAAACTGACCCCCGGCGCCAACAACGGCGTGGGAATCCGGGCGCCCCTCGAAGGCGACGCGGCTTACGGCGCGATGGAATTGCAGATCATTGACAACACCGCCGAACAATACAAAAACCTGCAACCCTACCAGTACCACGGCTCCATTTACGGCATCGTGCCGGCCAAACGCGAGTTCCTCAAGCCGGTCGGCGAATGGAACAGCGAAGAAGTCATCGCCAAGGGGAACCAGATCACGGTCATCCTGAACGGCGAGACGATCGTGGACGCCGACATCAAGGAAGCGACCAAGAACGGCACAGCGGACCACCGCGACCACCCGGGCCTGTTCAACAAGTCAGGTCATATCGGCTTCCTGGGCCATGGCGACCCGCTCGAGTTCCGCAACATCCGCGTCAAGGAACTCCCGGCCGCATCCGAGAAGACCGAAACGCCCGCCGCCGGACCGCTCAACACGCCCCCCGACGGGTTTGTGGCGCTGTTCAACGGCAAAGACCTGACCGGCTGGAAGGGCCTGGCCCGTCCCCCACTCGACAATCCGATCAACCGCGCCAAGGCGAAACCGGAAGAGATGAAGGCCGCCCAGGAAAAGGCCAATGAGGAAATGAAGAAGAACTGGACCGTGACGGACAAGGGCGAACTGTTCTTCGACGGCAAGGGCTTCAGCCTGGCCACCGTGCGCGAGGACTACGGCGATTTCGAGATGCTCGTGGACTGGAAGATCGCGCCGGAAGGCGACAGCGGCATCTACCTGCGCGGAACGCCGCAGGTGCAGATCTGGGACCCGAACCAGCACAAGATCGGGTCGGGCGGGCTTTACAACAACGAGAAGAACCCGAAAGACCCGACGGAGATCGCCGACAAACCCGCGGGCGAATGGAACTCGTTCCGGATCAAGATGGTGGGAGACAAGGTGACGGTTTTCCTGAACGGGAAACTCGTGGTGGACAAGGTGACGATGGAAAACTACTGGGACCGCAACCAGCCGATCTTCCCGACCGGCCAACTCGAGTTGCAGTGCCACGGCAACCCCGTCTATTTCCGCAACATCTACCTGCGCGAACTCCCGCGCGGGAAATAAGCGCTTCGGCGGTTGAACAGAACACGCCAGACTGAAAATCCGGCGGCTCAGGAATTCCCGTTCTTATAGGAATCCAGGAGCCGCCGGATTGTTTTTGCGAGTTCCTCGGTCGAGATCGGCTTCTTGACGAATTCCCGGATTCCCAGTTTATGGACCCGGTCGGTCGTGTCGGCGTCGTAGAAACCGGAACAGAGGATGATCGGGACATTGGGCCGAAGGGTCAGGATTTCCCGCGCGAACGCGGTCCCGGTGAGCTGCGGCATGCTCAGGTCCGTCACCACCAGGTCAAACGCGTCGGGGTCTTCCTGAAACGCGTCAAGAGCCTCGGTGGAAGACGTAAAGGCCTGGACATCGTAACCGAGTTCCTCGAGCAGAGTCTGCTCCAGGTAGGCGATCATCCGTTCGTCGTCCACAAACAGAATCCGCTCATTCCCCCGCAGGTTGCGCGTCGGGGCAGGCGGCGTCTGGGAAGAAACGGCGGGAAACGTCTCCGGGACTTCCTGTCTCATGGCGGGCAGCAGAACCTCGAATCGCGCCCCCTGGTTCACCTCACTTTCAACCCGGATCAACCCTCCATGCCCCTTCACGATCCCCTGAACGGTGGCCAGTCCCAAACCGTGACCCGCGTTCTTCGAGGGCGTCTTGGTCGAAAAGTAGGGTTCAAAGATGCGCTGCTGCAATTCTTTGGGAATGCCCGGACCGGTGTCTTCCACCACAAACTGGATATAAAGCCCCGGCTCCAGGTCGGCCCCCTCTGCCAGCTGGGGGGAACCGACACTCAACTCGACCGTGTTCAACGAAACCGTGATGGCGCCGCCGGCATCCTGAAGCGCCTGACTGGCATTCGCGCACAGGTTCATCACCACCTGGCGGATCCCCGTCGGATCGGCACACACGGCCGGGCAGTGGGTCTCGATGTGACTGTGAATTTCGATCGAGGCGGGCACCGTGGCCCGCAACAGAGAAATCGCCTCCTTCACGATCGGATGGAGGAAAATGGGGTGCTTGGCGTGATCCTCCAGGTGACTGAAGGCCAGAATATGGTGAACCAGCGCGGCGGCCCGCTTGCCGGCCTGGGCAATCTGTTCCAAGTTGTAATATGCCTTGCTGTCCGGCTTGACATCCCGCTTGGCCAGTTCGGTGAAACCGAGCAGACCGCTCAGGATGTTGTTGAAATCGTGGGCGATCCCGCCCGCCAGCGTTCCGATGGCCTCGAGCTTCTGGGCTTCGCGCAATTGCGACTCCAGAAGACTCTGGCGCGAAATATCCTGCCAGGTACAGACAAAGTGCAGAATCCGGCCCGTCTGGTCCCGAACGGGCGCAATGGAAATCTCGACCTCGATCGCCTGCCCGTCACTGTTGCGACTGGTCGCCCGGATGGTAGAGGCTTCGAATTGCGGACGATTGCTGACCGCTTCCAGAGTCAAAGGCAAGGCTTCTTCGCGAGTCTGCTGGATCAGAGAATCAATCCGCCGCCCCCCGAGTTCCTCGGGCGAATAGCCCAGAAACTGCACAAAGGCCGGGTTGGCGTAACGCACAATCCCCTCAGGATCGGTAACGATGGAGGGTTGAGGGGTCGCTTCGAGGGTCGAGTCGAGCTGCCGGCGCTGTTCTTCCGCCAGACGACGCTCCGTGATGTCGCGCACCACCACTACGATCTGCGCCTGCGAGGTGTCCTCATCGTACTGGACGGAGTAGCACTCCTCGACATAGCGTTGCCTCCCCTGCCGATCCACCATCCGGTATTCCATCTGGCCCGGCGTAACACGCCGAATCGCCTCGGCGCGCTGCACCCGGAAACCCGGCAGATCCTCCGGGTGGATGGCGTCTTCCCATCGGACTCCATCGCGGACATAGGCATCGGCCGACACCCCGGTCAGGACTTCCACGGCCGGATTGGCCTGCAGAATCGAACCATCCTGCGCGAAAAGAATAACGCCATCGCGGGCGTAACTCGAAACCAGACGGTATTGCGACTCGGATCGCTTGACCTGACAGTAAAGCGCATGGGAAGTCAGGGCCCGCGAGATCCGCTGGGCGATGATGGCCAGAATCTGTTCCGTGTCGCGGCTGAAAACCTGCGGACGAGAATGACTGAGGTTGAGCACCCCCACCGCTCTGCGGTTGAGCGTCAACGGATAACAAAGCAGAGACCGAACCGTGATGAGCGTTTCGGACAACTCGAGGAAATTTTCAACCGCATTGACATCGTCTATCCGGCGGGGATGGCCGGAGGAAAAAACCTGACCGACAATGCCCTCCCCAGCGCGGAATCGCTTGCCCTGCCAGACCCCGGGCCGATACGTGCGACTCTGTTCCTCGAAGGGACTGTAAGCGGCGCGCAATTCCAGATACTCGCCCGAGGCGTCCAACAACATCAGCGAGCAGTTTTCGGCCAGCAGACCCCGGGCCAGAATCTCGAGAATATTGCGCGCCAGGGTATCGGTGTCCGGGTTCGTATTGTCTATTTCGTCAATCTGACGCAAAATAGACAATCCTTGCACCAACCGCTCGTGGCGGCTGGTCATCTCGCGCAGTGCGTCCGAATAAAGCTTGATCTTCGTTTGATCGTCCATCATCACGGAACCTCTTGCGGTCGTGTCGTTCTTGGAGCGGGAACAGTCGTCAGGCTACGGGTATCAATCTCGGGACTCAGTCAGTGTTCCAAGTGGAGCGAGTGATTGGGTTCTTGTTCATGGAATTACGCACATATCTTGTTGGACGATGATTCAGAATATACCAGGGACAGCCATCCGTTCGCTCAAAGCACAACCAGATCCCTCGCCCGGGACTGTCCGATCGTTTCCCTTTCCTAATCCGTAATGAGATTGAGCAACTCTCTTGTCTGCTCGCGGGATTCCTGGAGCTTCTCCGTCACACGCATCACATCCTCGTGGCTCAACCCCAGTGAATTGGCGGTATTGGCCCGCGTCGGAAGAAGCGGCGGATCACCGGCCCAGCCGAACCCCGCCAGACGGGCCATCCGATCAGCCAGACGGGCCACCTCCCGTTCGTTCACATAGGAACCGGAAGGGGCGGACGTCACACCCCCTCCCCGGATCATCGCAATAATCGCGGGAGGGAAACGCCAATTCTCACTCACCCATCCCCCCACTTCGGCATGATCGGTCTGGAGGTACTTCCGCTCCACCTCGCGAATGGGACATTCGCCAGCCAGAGCTTCCGCATAAATAGTATTATAAGTGTCTTTTTCGGCCAGGGACAGGATGTACTTGCCGATGTCGTGCAACAGACCGCCCGTGAAACAGGCGCCGGCCGTCAAGCCCAGCCGGGGGGAACGCAGAACGATCAGTTCCGCCGCCTTGGCGGTTCCAAGCGAATGCATCCAGAAATCCAGCGGATCCAGTGTTTTCTGATTCTTCTTCGAGAACGAATGGATCACCGACGTGGCCAGAGTCAGAAGGCGCACCGTGTCAAAACCCATCAGAACAACCGCGCGGCGGATCGTGTCCACGCGCGAAGGCAAGCCGTAATACGCGGAATTGGCCAAGCGCAACACCTGCGCCGAAATGGCCTGATCACACTCCAGAATGCTGGTCAGATCGCCCGTCGAAGACTTCTCGTCGTCAATCGTTTCCAGAATCTGCTCCATCACCTGGGGCAGGGTCGGCAGGGCTTCGAGTTCAAACAACTTTTGCATCAACGGATGATTCAGCATGGAACGATCCTGACCGCGGTCCCTTTGGACACAAAAATAACGCGAGAGAAAACAAGACCCTCTGCTTTAAAATCCGAAACAGCCACCTTCTCCGACCCCAAACCCAGACACACACCGCTCGGGAGTCTAACAGATCCCCGAGATTTCCCACAAGCTAATTGTACATTTTCACATTCAAGAAAAAACGGCAACTCTTTGTACTCCAAAGGTTTGAATGTTTGTTCAACCCGTTCCGGGAGCCGGGGGAGAACGGGAATCGCAAGGAGACCCGTCTGCCGGAAGCGGTTCGTCCGGCATTCCGTCCGTCCCCCCCAATATCGCGCCTCTCGCCCCGACGCTTCTGCCTGGAAACAACACGCAAACCCCGGATGCAGGCCCTCCCGCTCTCCCCCGCACCTTCCGCCCGGTTCTTCACGAGCAGGACGGAACATTTCCAGAAATGGACAGATCAGGAACTCCTCATTGTCTAGACATGCTCAGGGAAATTGTTCATCCGGATTGACTCGTTGGCGTTTTCATCGGAGCCCTCAATTACTCTTCAAAAACCCCGAAGGGGTTGCCTTTGAGTAGCCGCAGGTGACCGAAGGGAACCTGCGGAACCCGTCCCCACAACCCATCCAACCCCGACAGGGGTTACCCAATCATTGAATTAGCCTGGATTGGGGCACCCCTTCAGGGTGCGATCAGGGGCATTCCTTTCCGTGGGTTCCCTTCGCTCACCCACGGCTGGCTTACAAGCCTGCGAAGCAATTCATGGGAGGCCCCTTCGGGGCCGTGATTGGAGTTCCCCCCAGAATCTACGTTGCTTTCGTGACTTCCCCTCATGCCCTGATAGACAATGAGGAGTTCCTGATGGAGAGATCCCCTCCAATCAAAAAAACTGGACTTTTTTGTATATTTTGTGCCATATACGAGTTTAGAAGAGGTCCGAAAAACTCGCGGTTCCGCGAGGTCATACAAACTGATCGCTCATCGGTACGGGACCGAGAAGTCCGTTTCAGGAGTCCGAACTCACTGAAAGTACCCGAAACCACAGGATCGGCGCCCATCCGATCCCCCCTCACACACAAGGAGTGAATTCTTTATCATGAAATTCAACATCCCGAAATTCCCCGCCCTCCCCCCCTCCACCCCGGCGCCCTTCCGGGAAACTCCCCGGCCGGGGGCCTCATCTGTCTGGGAAAAACCCCACGCTCTCCTGATCCTGGCCGTCTGCCTCGCCCTCGCCTGGGTCGGCGCCCCGAGCGCCCAGGCCCAGACGGCCGTCGCGCCCACGGCGGGGGACGGCCTGACCACCGCCACGGCCTTCCAACTCACCGAACTCGGGAACCTCGTCTGGCTCGGCGAGCGCGCCGCCGCCAACGACACCTCGGGAACCTATTACACCTTGATGAACGACATTGACGCCTCGGTCACGGCGACCTGGAATGACGAAGAAACAACCGGAACGGATGTCCTGGAAGGCTTTAAACCAATCGGGACCTATACCGCTCCAGACGTCACTTCCTTCAGAGGTGTTTTTGATGGGAATGGAAAGAAAATCATTGGTCTGACAATCAACCGTCCCGGCCAAGACAATATCGGTCTGTTCGGCAAGATTGGCGCAGAAGGCAAGGTTAAAAACTTGACAATTGAGGGGGGAATGATAACGGGTTTTATTGTCGGGGGACTGGCCGGGAGAAACTATGGGACAGTTGAAACCTGCGTTGCGACCAGCACGATAACGGGTACTGGTCCCAGTATGGGTATGTCTCAGTCTGTTGGCGGGCTGGTTGGGATCAACTATAAAGTCGTTGAGAACTGTACCGCCAGAGGTTCGGTAACCGGCAGAGGTACATATTTATCTGTCGGCGGCATGGCCGGAATCAATTATTCCAGCATCGAAAATTGTATAGCTGCCGGTCCGGTAACGGGTGCTGGCACGAGTCTTGAAATCGGCGGACTGGTTGGAAGGAATGAAAGAAAGATCGCAAACAGTTTTGCAACCGGCACCGTCACGGGAGAGACCACAACAGCTTACTCATCCGCAGATACGGGGGGCCTGGTTGGATTCAACAACTACAAAGGTACCATACAAAATTGCTTCGCGACCGGTTCGGTGACGGGTAAAAGTGTTGAGCGCGTCAGACCCATGCATTCTGTTGGCGGACTGATTGGAAGCAATAACATTGGCGCCGTCGTAAACAGCTTCGCCGTGGGCACAGTGACCGGGACGGGATCGTCCGTTCGAGGGTTGATCGGAGACAACAACACCGACGATCAGGTCAAGAATTGCTATTGGGATAAAGAATCCACCGGCCAGACCGCAGTGGCTGGTTACATGGGGGCCGTGAGTAAAACCACCGCCGAGATGAAACGACAAGCGACCTTCCAGCCGGGCGGTGGGACGGGCGAGAATGACTGGAACTTCGAGACTGTCTGGGGAATCGCCGAGGGACAGAGTTACCCCTATCTCCGATTCGCGCCAGCGCCATTCTACCTGGACATTTCAACTCAAGGCGGCGGGATGGTTACTCTGAATCCACCCGGCGGCTTTTACGCTCCAGGAACAACCGTGACCCTGACCGCAATGGCAGATACGGAGTTTCACCTTGCCGAGTGGACGGGAGTGGCCACCAGCAGTTCCAATCAATCCACTTGTGTCGTCATGAATACCCACAAGAGCGTTACGGCGCGTTTTTCCCGCAGTTACGAAATCCGGACTCTGGCCGAACTTCAGGCCCTTGCCACAGGGGATCTGGAAGGGTATTACACGTTGATGAACGACATTGACGCCTCGGACACGGCGAACTGGAACGATGCGGGAACGGATACGGGTTCACGGGAAGGTTTTCGCCCCATCGGAAGCTATTCCGATTCCGACACGACTTCCTTCCGGGGAATTTTCGATGGCAACGGGAAAAAAATCATCGGCCTGACGATCAATCGCTCGGGTGCGGACTGTGTTGGTTTGTTTGGCGCAGTCGGGGTGGGGGGTAAAGTCCGAAATCTGACCTTGGTGGGGGGGACGGTGACCGGGCGTAATCATGTCGGCGGGTTGACGGGGGACATGAATGTCTGCGCGATTTCAAATTGTTCCACATCCAACACCATCACAGGGAATGACTCGGTCGGCGGTTTGGCGGGGTACATCTATTCAGGGAGTCTTACACAGAGTTGTACTTCCGGTACAGTGACCGGCCACTACGATGTCGGCGGGATGGTAGGATATGTCGTAACCGGTACCATCACGAACAATTCCGCATTCGGGATAGTCACCGGGAATGACGATGTCGGCGGGTTGGCAGGAGAAGTATCGGCAGGGACATTTTCAAGAAATTCCGCTTCCCTCTATATAAAAGGAACAGGGAGCGACCTGAGCGTCGGGGGATTGATCGGGAAAAACGGAAACGGAATCATCATGGAGTGTACGGCGTCTGGAACCATCACCATTCAATCAACCGGCACGAACAGTGAATCTGGCGGATTGATCGGACTCAACTCGGGAAAAGTCTTCGCCTGTTCCACCACCAGTACAATGACAGGGAAGGTGGATGACAGTACTTCCTTAAGAATGGGCGGGCTGATTGGATCGAACTCGGGAGAGATCACCTCTTGTTCCACTACGGGATCGGTGACGGGAAGAAGTTCAACTCTAATCATGGGTGGACTGATTGGGTCGAATTCCAAGACGGTATCCTCCTGTGCATCGGGTTGTAGGGTCACCGGGAAGAGTGCCTATTTGAAGGCAGGAGGCCTCGTTGGAAATAACACCGGTACGGTCGCCCATTGCTCTGCCACCGAGGCGGTAACCGCTACTGTTTCTGAGAAAGAAGGAATACATCTAAGTATTGGCGGTCTGATCGGCTACAATCAAAATCAGGTTTCCGAGAGTTTTGCAACGGGCATGGTCGCGAGTCTGATGCCCTTCTACTCAGAACAGAATGCGGGAGGGTTGGTGGGATACAACGCCGGTTCCATTCAGATCTGTTATGCGACAGGTCCCGTGAAACAAGATAATGGATATTCGCCGTATTCGGGAGGACTGGTGGGACAAAACCGAAATGCAATCACAAACTGTTATGCAACAGGCGAGGTGAGAAGCGGGGGATATACTGGTGGACTGGTCGGGTACAGTACCGCGGTCACCGCTTGTTACTGGGATGTGGAATCGAGCGGCCAGACCGCTTCGGCGGGAG
>Ga0116170_10005701_pt1 | contig 11065 bp, 6 predicted proteins | sample AD_JPNHW1_MetaG_FD_89797 | JGI IMG/M metagenome (GOLD analysis project Ga0116170, IMG submission 89797) | Active sludge microbial communities of municipal wastewater-treating anaerobic digesters from Japan - AD_JPNHW1_MetaG | ecosystem: Engineered > Bioreactor > Anaerobic > Digestate | place... | reverse complement strand
GCGGTTGACGAGGTTGCCGAGGTTGCCGATGAGCTCGCCGTTCACCTTGTCCTGGAACTCGGACCAGGTGAAGGTGTAGTCGCTCTTCTCGGGCCGGTTCCAGAAGATGTAGAAGCGCCAGACGTCGGCCGGGATGCCCGATTCGACGGCGTCGTTGCCGAAGACGCCTATGCCCTTCGACTTCGAGAACTTGCCCGACTCGTAGTTGAGGTACTCGGTCGAGGACATGTGGTGGAGCATGGTCCACTTCTTCCCGGAGCCGAGGAGGGTCGAGGGGAAGATGACCGTATGGAAGGGAATGTTGTCCTTGCCGATGAACTGGAAAAGGTCGACGTTGTCCGGATCCATCCACCAGGACTTCCAGTCGAAGCCCTTCTCGTCGGCCGCGGTGGCCGCTATCGAGATGTAGCCGATGGGCGCGTCGAACCAGACATAGAAGACCTTGTCCTCGAAGCCGGGCTTGGGCACGGGGATGCCCCACTTGAGGTCGCGCGTGATCGCCCTCTCCTTGAGGCCGTCGCGGATCCAGGCCTGGGTCATCTGGACTGCGTTGTTCGCCCAGAAGCCCTTGACGCTCGCCTCCTTCATCCAGGACTCGAGCCGGGGCTTGATCGCGGGCAGGTCGATGTAGAGGTGGGTCGTGGACTTGAGGTGGGGCGTAGAACCGCAGGTGGAGCACTTGGGCTCCTTGAGCTCCGTGGGGTCAAGGAGCTTGCCGCAGTTCTCGCACTGGTCGCCCCGCGCGCCGTCGTAGCCGCAGGAGGGGCAGGTGCCCTTGACGTAACGGTCGGCGAGGAAGCGGCCGCAGTGGTCGCAGTAGAGCTGCTCGATGGTCTGCTGCTTGATGAGTCCCGCGGCGTCGAGGTCCTTGAAGAGGCCCTGGACGATCTCGGTCTGCCGCGGCGTCGAGGTCCTGCCGAACTTGTCGAAGGCGATGTTGAACCAGGTGTAGATGTCGCGGTGGAGGAGATGGAAGCGGTCGCAGAGCTCGCGGGGCGTCACGCCCTCCTCGAGGGCCTTGGTCTCCGTGGCCGTGCCGTACTCGTCGGTGCCGCAGACATAGAGGGTCTCGTAGCCCCGCAGCCTGCAGAAGCGGGCGAAGACATCGGCGGAAAGCACCTGTATGAGGTTCCCGAGATGGGGGACATTGTTGACGTACGGAAGGGCCGAGGTTACAAGTCTGCGTTTCATACGAGGACAATAATCGCCTGCCCGAGTGACTGTCAAGGATGGAGCCTCGGGGAATGGCCTGGCCCGCATTTCTAGCGCTTCGCTGAACTTCGTTAACAGCAAAAGCGAGTATCGCTACGATCATTATAAATATCATCCTTTGGCAAAGCGGTGAGAAATGGGCGCTAGAACGAAACAGTGGCCGATATCGTGAGGCTGAGGCCGAAGACCGTTGCGCCCGAATCCGCATCCCGGGTCTGGCTGGCCGCGGGCTTGAACGAAAGGGTCAGCTTCTGGGGAACCGTGACCTTGAATTCCACGGACTCCGAAGCCTCGATTCCGAGCTCCGTCCCATCCGCATCGGTTGTCGTCGACGTGACAGCTCCCTTTGCCATGAAGATGGTCCTTGCGACGGGAATGGCATGTGCGAGGTCTTCCGCGTACGCCGATACGACGGAAACCCGCCCCTCCGATACGCCATCCTTCCGTGCCGGTTTCCTTTCCATGAGCTCCAGCACCTGCTTGTAGACGTCGAGGAGCCAGGATCTGCCGGACACAAGGGAAAGCGAGAGCTTCATGTCCTCCGACCACTTGGTCGAGGATGCATCCTCGGCGTACGAGAACCTGTTGTCGAACGTGAGGCTGTTCCTGTTGCCGTTCGCATAGAAGGTGGCGAGGTTCTGGAGGATGAGGGTCGGCCTAACGGTATTCTCGCCCGAAATCTCCTTCAGGAGGAACTGGCAGGACGAAGAGTATTCGTCGGAATCGAAGAATGGGGCTATGGGAAAGGCGCCGAATCCTCCAAAGACGTTCACTGCCTCGGTCTTGAACGTGATGGACAGGATGGTAGCGAGGGTCAGGCAGTCGTCTTCGCGCAGGGACTGTTTCGTCCACGCCAGGGCCAACGCTGACGGAACGAGGAGATCGACCCAGGACGATCCGGTTTCGCGCGCAAGGGCCAGCCCAAGTTCGGGCGCATAACTTGCATTCCCGATTCCGTTGGCGGTCGTATACTCCGAGAATGAGGCGAACGAGCCTTCTCCAAAGAGCTCGGACAGGGGCGTCGAGGTCCAGAACGGCAGGTTCGATGCGAGGTCGGAAACCGCGGTCGCCACGAAGTCGACCATGCCCGAGCCGGAATCCGCCGCCCTGCCCTTCCAGGACCGCTGGTAGTATGGCGTCAGCATGATGGACTTGCCGAATACAAGCGGAATCTGGAGACGGAGGAGGGCCTCGTCATCGCGCGGGCTTCCGGAAACGGAAGGAAGCCCTGTCGCAGAAAGAGTGCCCTTCACCAGATACCTTGCCGAGCCAAGGCCGGCTTGCGCTGACAGACTCAGGGCGCGCTTGGTGGATTCGCTCTCGAAAGCCGGAAGGGCATATGAATAGCCCTCCAGCCAGTCGGAAAAGTAGGAGCCGTCCAGCCCCGGGAAGCCTTTCGGATTGGCCCTGTTCGCGGCCTCGAACTGCGCCGAAAGCGCTCCTCCAATCGCATCGAGACTGGCCTTCCAGCTCTGCGAGAAAAGGCCCTCGCTCGAGACGGCATCGCCTGCCCATGCCGTAGTCTGCTCGGCGCCAAGGTTGAGCCAGGACCCCAGCCCGAGAGCGGCATTGTCCGACCGGCCAAAGGATCCCGTCTGCGGATCGACATCGAAGACATCCGTGGCCGAAAGCGGCAACAGCGACGACGCGAAGGACAGGGCATGGCCGCCACGGAGGGATACTACGCCGTCCGCTGCCGAAACGCGAATCGAAGCCGTGATTCCCAAGGGCCCGAAGGCCGTCGAGATGGAGGAGCCTCCGCTTGCGTAGGGATCCTGGCTCCAGGCTCCCGACGCATCGACGCCGAAATCCATCCCCTTGAGGATCCGTACCGAGCCCCAGCCAAGGCTCCATTCCTTGTTCTCGTAACGGAACCCGCCTTTGCCAAGCAGGGCGGCCGAGCCCGCTGAATCCTCAAGGACAACCTCGTCAATCCAGAGATCCGTGCCCGGGCCGGCCCCGCTGACAGCGATGGAGAGGCGGCTCGCGGAACTCAGCTCGAGGTTGGCCGCGCCCGAGGCATCCGTGGAAGCCAGGGCATGCAGGCTGTCGTCTTCGCTGTCCTGGTAGTAGATCGTGGCAGAGCCATAGCCGTAGCGGAGGATATAGCGCCGCCAGCCCGAGGCTATCGCCGAAGGCCGGACCGAAATGGAAAGCTCGTCATCCGCGGCTCCATCGGAGCCCTGGTCGATTACGACATTGATGGAGGCCCCGTCCGGAGTCCCCCGAACGAAGAAGGAAAAGGCCTTCAGGGCCGATGCGGGGACCTCGTCGATGAACTTGACGAGATGCAGGTCAGTCCCTGTCGATGCCGTCACATGGAGGGCTTCCTGGGCCGAGCCGGAAGCATGGAGGCTCGTCGCGAGCGTGGCGAAGGACAAGGCGAGGAGGCTCTCCTTCTCTTCCGCTACCGCGAAAAGGCCCGTGGCTGAGGGCCAGAACGAGGATGCCTGGCTGCCCGACGATTCCATGCCCTCGATACGGTACCTGCCGCTCGCGATTTCGGTGGACCAGCGGCCGGCCAGGGAGAGGCTCTGCGTGAAGGCGCCCTTTTCGTCCTTCTCGCCCGCGGTGAAGACGACGCTTCCGGGATCAGGGACTCCTGATTCCGCATAACTCGTTCCCGGGACGCTCCACCTGACGCCGAGGGCCGTCCATGCGCTGATTCCCTCAGCCAGCCCGAAAAAGCCCCCGAGGCCGGCCGCGATGCTTCCGGAGTTCCGTTCCGGGCTCTGGCGAAGATATGAGATCTCGATATCCTCGTCGAGGCCCGGCGCGGTGGCCAGCTCCAGTTTTCCGGCGGAAGCGTCGACCGTGAAGGCGTAGTCCGGGATTCCGTTGCGCCTCACCTCGACGGAACCTTCGATCACGTCGCTGTCTATGGCGATCGTCGTTCCCGAGGAATAGACGAGGACCACGATCTCCTTCGTGAGCGCAGGCAGGTAGGCCGCGACGGTCGCGCCGGAATAGTCCGTCGTATAGATGTCGCCCATCGAAGACGCGAAGGGCTGGCGGAAGGCCGCGGCCTGAGGGTCGGTCGCCGTCCCGGATATCACTTCCGCATATCCCGACGAGTCGATGCGCACCATATAGGAATCGTCCCTGAGGCCCGTGGCCCTGTCGCGGACAAAGGCGTCGCCGCCAGCCGATGCAGAGACGACATAGCGGCCGAGGGCAAGGGTTGCCCGGCCAAGCCCGGCGGCGGACAGGTCATCGGGATCATAGAGAAGGAGGCAGGCATGGCCATCGACCGTGACATTGCCGTCCCCGGAACCGTCATATTCGGGATACCAGGCGACGACCTTCGTCGTGGCCTGCTTCGCGAGCGAGATGAGTCCCGTCGATGCCGAGTAGGAGAACTCGGAGACCTCGAGGCGGCGATAGAGCCCGCCATCGCTCCCCGTGATCGTGCCCGAGGCACTCGCCGCATAGAGGACCAGATTCGTGACCGTCGTCGAGGTCGGCGCCACGAACCAACGGCCCCGCAGGAAGGCAGAGGCCTGGATGACGGTTTCCGTCACCTCCGAGCCGCCCACGAATTTCTTGACGACCCGCTTGGCCTGGTCGTAGCGGAGCATGGCCCTTCCGCTGAAGGTCTCCGTTCCAAGGCTTGCCGCGATACCGAAAGAGCGGTACGACCCTGCGCCGAGCGAGAGGAAGGGGAGGACGGGGAAGGAAATCCCGTCGTTGCCCAGCCTTATTTCCCTGAGGAGCTCCCCTTCGCCTCCGCGGTAGCCGAGCGAATAACGCGTCTCGGAAGCCGAATCGCTCACCCGGATCTCGGCGAAGAGCTTTCTATACAGGAGGAAGGATATGTAGAGGTCGGGAACCTGGGAAAAGAGGAGCGGCTGCTCGTCCGCGAGTGACAGGTCGCCAGCCGAGCCGAGGAGGAGTCCGCCCTGTAGGGTTGCGCTCGCGTTCCATGAGCCGTTCACGAGGAGTTCCGCCTCGGCCGAGCCCAGTTTCACGTCGAAGACACTTTCGGGCGCCTCTTCGGGAAGGGCCTGGAAGGCCATCGATTCGGCCAGCGCTCCGGAAATCGCGAGCGTGGCTGTCGCCGCGAGGACGGCGAGGCGTCTGAGCGCGGGAAGGAGATGGCTTAACTTATGCATGGCGGCGCTGTATAATAGTAGTATATCGCATCACGCGGGTAAAGCGGCCGCGGACCTTGGGGAATCGGGCTTGTGATGACAGCGACCACGGGAATCAAGCGGATCTTCCGCGCCATAGTCGACATACTCATCGTTCTCTCGGTTGCCGCTACCCTCATAGAGGAAGCCTCAGTCGTGACCGGAGCGTCCTGGAGCGCCCGATCCGCGACGCAGGTCGCCTGCATCGTCCTCGACCTTTTCTTCTTCCTCGAGTTTGCCCTGCGCCTCGGCCGGGCCGCTGTCGAACGCCGCACGGGAGACTGGTTCCGCAAGGACTCAGGCTGGATCGATTTCCTCGCCGCCGTCTTCCCACTCGTCTTCATCTCGGGTCCCTTCCTCGTCGATTGGCTCGTCGGCCTGTCCACTACGTCCCTGATCGCCGCCATGGGCAATTTCCGCCTCCTCCGTGGTCTTGGCCTTTTCCGCCTCTTCCGCCTTCTCAGACTCTTCGATACCGAAAGCGCAACTACGGAGAAGGCAGGCAGGGCGGCCTTGCGGGCCGGCACCTTCGCGCTCTGCGCTTCCCTCCTCGTGCTCGTCGGCGCAGAAGCGGCCTCCATCGTCGGTCTCTGGCCCGATGCCCATGAAGCCCTCCAGAGGAAGCGCCTCGTGACCGTGGCGGCCCTCTCGGCGGCTCCCGGAGCGGACGCCGCGGAGGAAATCGCTTCCGTCGACTCCGACCTCCTCCTCGTGCGGTCGCGAGGCACCGTCATCTTCACCCGTTATTCAGCCGAGGAATTCCGCCGCCGCTTCGGGCCCGACGAGATCGGCTATAGCAGGGCGGATGGGGATCTCGAGGTATTCTTCACGCTCTCGGACGAACTGCGCGCCCAGGCGGCAGCAACCTTGGCTGCAGGCGTCTGCGCCATCGCTGTCCTCGCTTCCATAGCCATGGCATTTTCCTTCCGCAAGACGGCGCGGGGAGGTGGAGAGATCCCCGGGGACGAAGCGGACGGGGACGGAAGGCCATGACCGTCAGCATGCTGCGCGTGATCATAGAATTGCCCGAAACGACCTCGATCAAGGACAAGCGGAGGATAGTCCTCATGACCAAGGACAAGCTCAGGCTGAAGTTCCGCCTCTCCTGCGCCGAAGTGGACCTGCAGGACAGCCTTGGTTTCGCCGAGCTCGGCGCGGCCGTAGTCTCCAACTCCCGCGAATTCGGGGAAGGGGTCATGCAGAAGGCCCTTTCCTTCATCGAAGACAAGCTCGCCCTGAAGGTATACGATGCACAGATCCATTCAGAAACCTACTAGCCAGCGGTCGCGGCCATCGCACCGCGGAGCCATGGGCCTGGCCCTCGTCGCCGCGGCCCTCGTCCTCCTCCTCTCATCTTGCGCCGACACGAAACTCGAGATCAGCTTCGCGCGCGACGGCACGGGAAGGATGAAGGCCCATTACGGTGTCTCCGCGATGATGTCCGCCCTGCAGGGCTACGAGGGATCGGCGGATATCGTGTCCCTGCCCCTCGATCGCGCATCGGCCGATGCGAGGGCGCAGGCGGCTCAAGGGATCACGATAACGTCCTTCGCCTCGAAGCAGGACAGCGATGCGGTCATGATCGACCTCGATCTTGCCTTTACCTCGCCGGCGGCCCTTCTCGCCTTTCTCGACCCCCAGGCGAAGCGGCTCCACCTCACCACGAGCTCCACCGGCCAGAGCATCAGGGCCATGCTCGCGCCCGGCCAGGGCCAGGGCGGAATGGATCCCGACCTTATCGCCTTCGTCGAAACGGCCTTCCCCACTGCAACCCTCTCCGTCACCATCTCGTTTCCCGTGCCGGTCAAGGTCGCAGGGATCGCATCGACTTCCGCCGACGGCAGAACCCTGACCTTCACGAGCCCCATACCGGCCCTCATCGAGAGCAAGGAGCCGATAATCTGGGAGTTCCGCTGGTAGCCGGGTCTTGAGGCCGCGAGGCCAAGGACGCCCGGAGGATCAGCTTCCTTCCTCCCCATCGCGGGGCCCTTCCCTTCTTCTTCGGAAGCCGGCCCCGCCCCTGTTCCCGTCGAGGCAGCGCGCCCGGGTAAGCTCGCCTATCCCCCGTTTTTCCAGATCGAAGACCGCTTTTTCCGCCCGTCTCTTCCTCTCGCCCTCGTCCTCGAAAAGCTCGCCCTGCACCGCCTCCGTCGCATCTTCGAGATCGGCGAAGCCAAGGCCGATGAGCCGTACTTCCGCATGGCCATCCCAGGCGGAATCGAGGAGGCAGAGGGCCTCGGAGTAGGCTTCCGAGGACGAGCGGAAATGCGTATCCCTCGTGAAGCGCCGCGAAAAGGTCGTGAAGTCCTGCAGCCGCAGTTTCAGCACGAGGCAGCGCGAGCGCTGGCCCTCATTCCAGAGCCGGTAGGAAATCTGCTCGGCAAGGCCGAGGAGGACGGTCTCGAGGAATTCGCGGTCGTTCGTGTCCCTGTCGAAGGTGGTCTCCGAGCTCATGGAACGGCTCTCCGCAGGCCCGCCAAGGATGCCGATGTCCCGGCCCCGAACCGAGTCGTAGATGAAACGCCCGCCTGCCTTTCCGAAGAGGGATTCGAGGCCCGCCTCGGAAAGGGACGCGAGCTGGGCCATGGTCCTGAGGCCGAGCTCCGCGAAACGGGCCTGGGTCTTCTCGCCCGCCCCCCAGAGCTTCGTGATGGGCAAGGTGAGCATGAAATCGGCCTCCCTTCCCTCCTCGACGATCACGAGGCCGTCCGGCTTCCGTAGCCCCGAGGCTATCTTGGCGACATAGGGATTGGCGCCGATGCCTATCGAGATGCCGAGGCCCGTTTCGGACTTCACGCGCGCCTTGAGGGCCCTTGCAGCCGTCTCGGGAGGCCCCCAGAGCCCTTCGGTGCCCGTCATGTCGAGGAAGGCCTCGTCCACCGACATCTGCCGCATGTCCGGCGTGAAGGAAGAGAAGACGCGCATGACCCGTTCCGAAAGTTCCGAATAACGGGCCATGCGGACGGGAACGAAGATGCCGGCCGGACAGCGGCGTACGGCCTCCGAAATGGGCATGGCCGAATGGACGCCGAAGGCCCTTGCCTCGTAGGAGCAGGTCGAGACCACGCCCCGCCCGCCCGGCATGGCGCCGACGATGACGGGCTTGCCCCGGTATTCAGGATGGTCAAGCTGCTCGACAGAGGCAAAGAAAGCGTCAAGATCGACGTGGAAGAAGACCTTGCCCATCAAACCCTCCCGCGACGGTCAAAAAAGTCCCACGATTGCCGATAATAGTTTATACTGACTTCCGCCCCGCGTGGCAGCAGAGAATTCCGAGGACAGGGGATGCAGGAAAGGAAAGCGGTTCTCGATCTTCCCATCAAGGTGGTTCTCACCGAGGAAGGCACGAGTTTCTTCATACGCAAAGGCAAGAACCTCCAGCGCTTCAAGCTCGCGGACAACGTCGAGGAGTACGGACTCGTCCTCGACAGCGTGACGCCCGCATCGCTCCAGCGCATGATGCTCGTCGACTACATCGCCAAGGTCGAGGTGGCCAAGAGCGAGTTCATGTCCTCGCGCCAGGAGATCATGGACCTCTCCAAGCTCGTCGTCTATTCCGTCCTCTACCGCCAGTACGACTCCTACATCTTTTCGCGGGTCCTCGCGAGCGACGTCATCAAGAAGTGGAACCGCCTCAACCCGGCCAACATCATCGACGACAAGACCCGCATCAACGATTCCTTCCTCCGCTCCGTCATCAAGGACAAGGAAAGGGACATCAACGAGATAAAGCAGCAGATCCTCGCACCGATGTCGAACATCATCAGCCGCAACGCCTCCCTCCTCCCCGAGGAAAAGAACGTCCAGCTCCTCCTCTCCGAGAAATTCCTCAACAACCTCCGCCCCTTCACCTGGTTCATCGTCACCAAGTTCAAGGGCTCGGACGGCTACGAGCAGCTCCTCAAGGACATCAGGATATCCCTCGCCGAGTACATGGAGAAGTCCAAGATAGCCGAGTACGTCTCCCTCATGGTCATGGAGCTCGCCATGAACGCGGAGAACTCCAGCCTCAAGCGCGAGGCCAAGGCCATCTTCAAGGGCGCGGTTGACCTCAACGCCGTCCTCTTCGACCCCAATATCAGGCGGCAGGTCCTCGATTCCCTCGAGCGCCGGGACGAGCTCGTCTACCTCGCCTGGAAAATAGGCTCGCGCAACGCGTCGATCGGCACCCAGGGGCGGCTCCAGATCACCCTCTTCAACAAGGAATCCGAGTACCGGAACATGAAGGACTCCTTCGACGAGAAGAAAAACGCCGACCTCAAGAAAAAGAGCCTCCAGGATTTCTACAAGCAGCTGCCCGAAGGAGAGGCGAATTCGGAACTCGGCCTCTATTATCTCTCCTACCTCTCCGAAGCCTGCGAGAAGGTCAACATCAAGTTCGAGTCCCTCGTTAACCAGCTCCCCGGCTCGGATTTCTCGGTCATCACCCTTTCCCTCGGTCTCTAGCCCCCTGATGGCGCCCCGCCCCGGCCCGGTTTTCCAACCATTTGTAAAGACCGCGATCTGTCCCCGAATGTCCGCGGGTACCGCCATTCCTTGACAGAGCTTGTCGTTTGCTATAGTTTTAGCCGTAACACTTATCCGGAATCGTAACCTACGTATGGAGGAATAAGCTCGATGGCCAAGGCAAAGTTCGTATTCCAGTTTGGCGGCGGCGTCGCAGAAACCGACGTCACCAGCAAGGACATTCTCGGCGGCAAGGGTGCCGGCCTCATGGAGATGACCAAGATCGGTCTCCCCGTCCCCGCGGGCTTCACGATCGGCATCCCCGCCTGCGAAGAGTACTACAAGTCCGGCAGGAAGCTTCCCAAGAGCATCGTCGACGAGATCAAGGTCGCCGTGGCCAAGCTCGAGAAGCAGGTCGGCAAGAAGCTCGGCGATCCCAAGGATCCCCTCCTCGTCTCCGTCCGCTCCGGCGCGGCCCGCTCCATGCCCGGCATGCTCGAGACCATCCTCAACCTCGGACTCAATGACAAGTCCGTCGAGGGTCTCGCGGCCAAGACCGGCAACCCCCGCTTCGCCTACGACTCCTACCGCCGCTTCATCCAGATGTACTCCACCACCGCCATGGGCCTCTCCAAGGAGCCGATGGAGGAGATGCTCTCCGACATGAAGAGGAAGCTTGGCTTCAAGAACGATACCGACCTCAGCGCGGCCAACCTCAAGGAGCTCTGCGAGGAGTTCAAGGTCTTCTACAAGAAGAACAGGAAGGAAGACTTCCCCCAGGACCCGATGACCCAGCTCTGGGGCGCCATCGACGCCGTCTTCAATTCCTGGGAAGCCGAGAAGTCGGTCACCTACCGCCGCGTCGAGAAGATCACCGACCTCAAGGGCACGGCGGTCAACGTCGTCCAGATGGTCTTCGGCAACAAGGGCGACAGCTCCGGTACCGGCGTCTGCTTCACCCGCGACCCCAACTCCGGCGAGAACGTCTTCTACGGCGACTGCCTCATCAACGCCCAGGGAGAGGACGTCGTCGCGGGCATCCGCACCCCGATGAAGCTCATCGAGCTCGAGACCAAGCTCCCCAAGGCCTACAAGCAGCTCTGCCAGGTCCGCAAGACCCTCGAGAAGAACTTCAAGGAGATGCAGGACCTCGAGTTCACGATCGAGGACGAGAAGCTCTACATGCTCCAGTGCCGCACCGGCAAGCGCCTCCCCGCGGCCGCCTTCAAGATCGCCGTCGACATGGTGAACGAGAAGCTCATCACCAAGGAAGAGGC
>Ga0116170_10005697_pt1 | contig 11070 bp, 10 predicted proteins | sample AD_JPNHW1_MetaG_FD_89797 | JGI IMG/M metagenome (GOLD analysis project Ga0116170, IMG submission 89797) | Active sludge microbial communities of municipal wastewater-treating anaerobic digesters from Japan - AD_JPNHW1_MetaG | ecosystem: Engineered > Bioreactor > Anaerobic > Digestate | place... | reverse complement strand
ATGTAGTCTGCACAAAAGACTGATGCTGAAATGTTCAATATTGTTCTGATAAATCCGGAGATTCCGCAAAATACCGGTAATGCCGCAAGGTCGGTTATTTCCCAGAAATGCAGACTGCATCTTGTAAAACCGCTCGGTTTCAAAATTGATGACTCTGCGCTGAAAAGGGCGGGGCTTGATTACTGGCAGTTTGTCGATGTCACGATTTGGGAATCTGTTGAGCAGTTTTTCAGTGAAAATGATATTGAAAAGATGCACTTTTTCTCTAAAAGAGGAACGGTCAGATACGATCAGGTGAAGTATTCAAAAGGTGATTTTCTTATTTTCGGAAGAGAATCTACAGGGCTTGATCCGGAAATTATCGCTAAATATTCCAATAAAACCAGATATATGCCGATGCTTGATACCAGAGTGAGAAGTATAAACCTGTCAAGCACAGTTTCAGTTGCACTTTTTGAAGCGATGCGCCAGAACGATTTTTTTAAGGATTGATCTCTATTCGATAATTTTCATGACTGAAAAATAACCTGTCATCGTAAGAGCTAGTCCGAGAAATGTGTTCAGAAGTATATTTGTTGTAAAAAGGGCGTAGTTTTTCTGGAGTATCAGTGCAAGGTTATCTTGACTGAAAGTGGAAAATGTTGTGAAAGCGCCGAGAAATCCGGTGACAAAAACATAATGTCCCGTTGTGTGTCTTGTAAAAATATTCATTTTTATCGAAAGTCCAAGTGCAATTCCGATAAGCAGACATCCTGCAAGATTGGTGATCAGTGTCCCGAAAGGAAAATTGTATTTGTGATATAAATGGTCTGTGGAAAGAAAAACAAGATATCTTGCAATGGCTCCTGTAAACCCGCCGATTCCTATCAGCAGCAGATTGCTCAGCATGTTTCAACCTCTATAATACTTAAAAACAGCAATGAGGTTATAGTTTAGAACATTTATTGTCAAAGAAAAAAATGCTTGACATGAATCTTTAAAAATTGCAAAACAGATATGATTGTCCGAATTTATATTATTTATTTTCAGTAATATTTTAAGGGAGGTGCAGATGGATTGCAGAACAGGAGCGCTGGTTTCCTTTATTGAAAGATCAGTAAAAGATCACGGAGCGGGGAGAGAAAATCTTCTTCCGGTATTAAGAGATGTGAACGATGAATTCGGCTATGTCAGCGGAAGCGCATTGATCGAGATAAGCCGGGTAATGGATATCAGCATCGGCGAGATCCACGGTGTTGCAACATTTTATTCGTTCATCAATGTAGAGAATAAAGGCAGTTATGTCATCAGATTGTGTAAAACGATAAGCTGTGATATGAAAGGTAAGGAAAAGATCGAAAAAACTCTTGAGCGGGAACTTGGTATCAAATTCGGAGAGACTTCTTCTGACGGTCTTTTCAGGCTTGAATATTCCAACTGTATGGGAATGTGTGACAAAGGTCCGGCAATGCTGGTGAATAACAAACTGTTCGATTCATTGACTCCGGAATCTGTACTTGACATTGTCAGCGAATACAGGAGGAAAAGATTATGAGCACAATTAAAGAAAAGAAAGTAGTACTCGGTTCATATACTGCCGGCAGTGGTCTGAAAGCGGCTTTTGCAATGAAACCGCAGGAAGTTATACAACTTCTGATCGATTCAGGATTGAGAGGCAGAGGCGGTGCAGGATTTCCGACAGGTTTGAAATGGAGATTCGCCGCAAATCAGAAAGAGCCGGTAAAAACAGTAATATGCAATGCCGATGAAGGTGAGCCGGGTACATTCAAGGATAGAGTGCTTCTCACTGAACATATTGAAAAAGTGCTTGAAGGTATGATCATTGCCGGTTATGCGACCGGTGCCGCTGAAGGTTTCATCTATCTGAGAGGTGAATACGCGTTCATGCTTCCGGTACTTGAATCAGAGATCGAGAAATTCAACAGCAAAAAACTTCCTTTTTCATTTAAAATCTCAGTCAGAATGGGTGCCGGAGCTTATGTCTGCGGTGAAGAGTTCGCTCTTATCGAATCAATGAACGGAAATCGTGGCGAGCCGAGAAATAAACCTCCTTTTCCTGTTCAGAAAGGTTATCTGGAAAAACCGACACTTGTAAACAATGTCGAGACTTTTGCAACGGTTTCCCATATTCTTGTAAACGGTGCGGACTGGTTTGCCCAGCTCGGGACAGATAAGTCAAAAGGAACCAAATTGTTCAGTATTTCCGGTGATGTACAGCGTCCGGGAGTTTATGAGTTCGAACTGGGTGTGAGACTCAGCGATATCCTTGAATTTGTGGGAGCAGAAAATACAAAATCGGTACAGGTCGGCGGTTTTTCGGGTGTAAATGTGGCAAAAGACCAGTTTGACAGACCTATTGCATTCGGCGAACTTCCTCCCGGTGGCTCAATTATAGTTTTCAATAAGGACAGGAATATGCTGAAAGTCCTTAAAAACATTCTTGAATTCTTTGAAGAGGAAAGCTGCGGACAGTGTACCCCATGCAGAGAAGGTTCATACCAGCTTCTGAAAGGTCTGGAAATGATAGAAAAAGGTGAAAAGAGCGTCAGATACTATAAAGAGCTCGTTACTTTGTGTGAAGTTATGAAAGATAGTGCGAAATGCGGACTCGGACAGAGCGTTCCCAATCCGTTTCTGAGCATTATTGAAAATTTCAAAGATGAAATTCTGTACAGATAACAGGAGGTAATAAATGAGTGAAATGATAAAAGTGAATATAGACGGTATTGATGTTGAAGTAGAATCGGGTTCCACAGTGCTTTCAGCATGTGAAAAAGCCGGTGTAAAAGTTCCGGTTCTGTGTCACCATCCCGATCTCAATGTGGCAGGAGTATGCAGAATATGTCTGGTCGAAATCGAAGGGGTTGGCGCACTTCAGGCTTCTTGTGCCTATCCAGTGACTCAGCCCATGAAAATCAAAACTAAGACTGACAGAGTGAGAAAAGCAAGAAGGGTCAATCTCGACCTTATCCTTGCTGAGCATTACGGTGACTGCTACACATGTTCCAGAAACGGTAACTGCGAACTCCGCAAACTTGCTGACGAATACGGTGTGGATAAATTCAGATTTCCTCATGTTCAGGCTCCAAGATACAAAAAAGATACAAAATCGTTTTCCATTATCCGTGATCAGGACAAGTGTATTCACTGCAAGAGATGCATCAGAACCTGTATAGATATGCAGAAAGTCAATGTCTATGAAACGGCCAACAAGGGTCATGCCGTTGAAATTCAGGTCGCACTTAACAAGTCTATCGCCGATGTGGTGTGTATCAACTGCGGTCAGTGCGTAAACCGCTGTCCTACAGGTGCTCTGTGGACTCAGGATGTGAGCGATCAGGTTTGGGAAGATATTGAAAATCCTGATCTTTTCGTAATTATGCAGACAGCTCCGAGCCCAAGGGCGGCAATCGGTGAAGAGTTCGGTTATGCTCCGGGAACAAGAGTCACAAAAAGGCTCAATGCCGCAATGAGAAGAGCAGGTTTTGACAGAGTTCTTGATACAAATTTCGCCGCCGATCTTACAATTATGGAAGAAGGAACCGAACTTCTGGAAAGACTGCATAAAGCGATAGTGCTTAAAGATAAAAAGGTCAAAATACCCATGTTCACATCATGTTCTCCGGGCTGGGTCAAGTTCATCGAACATTACTATCCCGACTACCTTGACCATTTATCGTCCTGCAAATCGCCTCAGCAGATGTACGGAGCGATCATAAAGACCTATTATGCTGAAAAAATCGGTGTCGATCCTTCAAAGATCAGAACTGTTGCGTTAATGCCGTGCAGTGCGAAGAAATATGAATGCAACCGTCCCGAGATGTGTGACAGCGGTTACAGAGATGTGGATTACGGTCTGACCACCCGTGAAATGGCGATGATGCTCAAAGAAGCAGGGCTTCATCTTGCCGATATGCCTCTTGAAGAGTTTGATCCTGTGCTTGGAGAAGGAAGCGGTGCAGGTATGATCTTCGGAGCGACCGGCGGAGTAATGGAAGCGGCGATCAGAACGGTCTATGAGCTTGTGACAGGTCGTCCAGTGCCTTTTGAAAGACTGAACATCATGCCTGTCAGAGGAATGGAAGCGATCAAAGATGCAACTCTCAAACTTGAAAATGTGAAAGAAGAATACAAATGGCTTGAAGGAGTCGAGCTGAAAGTTGCAGTCGCTCACGGTACAGCAAATGCCAAAATACTGATGGAACAGCTTATCGAAGGAAAGCTTGATTATCACTTTATTGAGATCATGGCATGTCCCGGCGGATGTCTCGGCGGCGGCGGACAGCCGATACCCACAACTCCCGAGATCAGACTTGCAAGGGCAAAAGCAATCTATCAGGAAGATGAAGATATCGTCATCAGAAAATCGCATGAAAACCCATTAATAATAAAGCTTTACAATGAATTCCTCGGCAAACCCGGAAGCCATAAAGCCCACGACCTTCTCCACACCCACTACACAAAACGCGGCAGATATTTCGTCAAGGATTAGCGGGACTGTTCACTTTCTGTATCATAAATAAGATTTCTATTTACTTTCTACAAAATATTTGCTAAAAATTTAATGCGTTTTCGTTCTGTAAAAGAAAAATAACAACTCTGAAGTCTCATTGTCCTAAAACGGAAGTCACGGAGTGAGACCACTGGGTCGATACTGAAAAGTTCCGGCCTGCCGCAATTGCAAAGGAGGGGAAACAGCAGTTTCTTACCAAAAGATTTTAATAGGAGGCACTATGAGCGTTGCGGAAATGAAATCCAAGCACAAAACAATTAAAGTGTGGAATTACAAAGCAGGAGAGATAATGCGCGGTTACAACAACCGTACTCTCCACATCGACCTTACAGACAACTTAATTTCTGAAAAACCTGTGACCCAGCTCATGAAAGACAAATTTGTCGGCGGAAAGGGCTTCGGTTTGAAACTTCTATGGGATGCTACAAAACCCCAGACCAAGTGGAACGATCCTGAAAATGAAATAGTTATCAGCCCCGGACCTTGCGCAGGTATCACTCAGTACAGCGGTGCGGGAAAATCACTTGTTGTTTCGATTTCTCCCCAGACAGATTCGATCATGGACAGCAATGTCGGCGGATATTTCGGTCCATATATGAAATTCAACGGATTTGATGCTATTGAGCTTCAGGGCAAAGCAAAGAGCGATGTCATTATAATTCTGGACGGCAGAACACATACTGTCACTATCGAAGAAGCTCCGGCAGAAGCGATAGACAGCCACATTCTTGCCGAACAGCTTACCGAAATGTATGCTCTGGATGATAAAGATAAAATAAATATTGCAGTCGTTTCAGCCGGAAAAGCTGCCGACCACACACTCATCGGAATGCTCAATTTCAGTTTTTATGATCCCCGCAGAAAGCTTTGCAGACTCAAACAGGCAGGCCGTGGCGGAATCGGAACTGTTTTCAGGGATAAAAAGATCAAAGCACTCGTTGCCATTGGAACAGGAGTCAAAGGAAATCTCAATAATGTTGCCGACTTGAAAGCAATTTCGGAACGAGGGCAGAGACTGATAAAGGAAATAAAGGCAGGTGATGAAACTCAGTGCGAAATGAGAACGAAAGGTACAGCTCATCTCATGGAAATTATGAACAATTATGATCTTCTCCCGACAAAGAATTTCCAGTTTGGAAGAGATGACAGCCAGATTGCAAAAATACATTCGGAAGTTTTCAAATCGAAGTTCACACAGACCTGGAAAGATCTCGAAGGGTGCTGGTTCGGCTGTGCACTTTCATGTGCTAAAGCTGTTGACAAGTTTGAGCTCAGGACCGGTCCGTACAAAGGCGAAAAAGTCATTGTTGACGGTCCCGAATATGAAACTGCGGCTGGCGTTGGTTCAAATTGCGGAATATTTGATGCTGATCATATTATCGAAGTTAATTTTTACTGCGACACATACGGTATCTGCACTATTTCATTCGGAACTCTCACAGCTTTTGTCATGGAATGTTATGAAAACGGAATACTTAACAAAGAAAGAACAGGCGGACTTGAGCTTAATTTCGGCAACAGGGATGCGGCGCTTGAACTTCTTCACCAGATGGCAAGAGGCGAAGGTTTCGGTCTTATCGCAGGACACGGCGTTCGCGGCATGAAAAAGATATTTGCTGAAAAAGGCTGGGGCGATATCAATTTTATGAATGATATCGGAATGGAAAATAAAGGTCTTGAATATTCGCAGTATGTTTCAAAGGAATCACTTGCTCAGCAGGGCGGATATGCTATGACCAACAAAGGTCCTCAGCACGACGAAGCATGGCTTATTTTCATGGATATGGTTAATAACCAGATCCCGACATTTGAGAACAAGGCGGAAGCACTTCATTATTTCCCGATGTTTCGAACATGGTTCGGTCTTCAGGGTTTCTGCAAACTTCCGTGGAATGACATTGAGCCTGAGAATAACCGCCAGACTGCAGAGCCTGCAAAAGTTCCGGAACATGTTGAAAGTTATGTAATTATTTACAATGCTGTAACAGGAAACAACATTGATAAAAAAGAACTGATCAGACAATCTGAAAGAGTTTATAACTTCCAGAGAGTATTCAATATCAGAAGAGGTTACGGACTTAGAAAACACGATGCTCAGCCATACAGAGCATGCGGACCGGTTACAAAAGAAGAATATCTGAGCCGTGAAGCTTTTTATGATAAGCAGTTGAAAGAACTGGTTAATTTTGATCCGGCTGGAAAATCTACTGAAGAAAAGATGTCAGTAATGAGAAAATATAGAGAAAACCGTTATGAACAGCTTCTTGATGCGGTTTACAAACGCCGCGGCTGGACGAGTAACGGTGTTCCGAAGATTGAGCACCTCAAGGAAATAGGAATGGATCTTCCTGAAGTTATTGAAGTTGTTAAACCATTGCAGTAAAAAATGAACAGAACCATTACAGTAAACGGCAATATAATTGAATGGCATGAAGGAATGACGGTCACGGATGTTCTCGCTGTCATGAAATATACATTTAAACTGCTTGTTGTACATGTTAATGAAAATAATATTAAAAGAGATGAGTGGCCTGAAACTCTGGTTCCGGAAGGTGCCGAAGTCAAGGCCATTCATCTGATGAGCGGAGGATAGAATGTTTAAAGTAAATCAGTATTTTGAAGGGCGTGTTGCATCATTAGGCTTCAATCCCGGAAACGGCAATGCCACAGTAGGTGTCATGGCTCCAGGAGAATATGAGTTCGGCACTTCAACAGTTGAGCATATGACCGTTGTTGCAGGGCTTCTTACTGTGAAACTTCCCGGTTCAAAAGAGTGGAATGATTATAAAGCAGGCACAACATTCATAGTCCCGAAAGATTCAAAATTTCAGCTCAAGGTCAAAGTCGATACAGCATATCTTTGCGAATATAAATAACACCTTATAAACTTGACAATATCTCATTTTCCAATATTTTTTCACACGATACTCCGAGTGTTCGATCCTAAAGCATAAGGGCCAGGGATTTGGCACCGATAGGGTTTGCAATGAAAAGAGCAGACCTTCCAAACTTGAAAAGGAGGTTAATATGTTAAAAGTATCCGGATTTATTCTCATTTCTTTTCTTTCAATTTTTTTCATTTCATGCGGTGATGATGCTGCAAGCGACAATGACAGCGGTCTTACTGATAACGAAACTGTCACCGATACCGACAATGCGCAGGAAAATGATTCAGTAACGGCAGATGAAAACCAGATAAATGATGAGACAGCGGATGAAACTGCCGATGAAACAGTCGATGAGACAGTCGATGAGACAATAGACGAAACTATTGATGAAATTGCAGACGAGACAATAGACGAAACCATTGATGAAACTACAGACGAAACAATTGATGAAATTCAACCTGATGATGATGCGGTCTCAGGGCCTTCCACAGAGGCTCTTGCCTGCTGCCAGGAAATAGTGAAAGAGTGGTGGAGATGCGAAGGAAGTTTTGATTTTGATGCTGTTGACGGTTGTGTCGCCTGTGTAAATGCTCTTTCAACCTGCGAAGAGTTCAATCCCACAGATGAATCTTTTTCATGCAAAGATGAATGTGGTGCTGTATGTCCTCCAGTTTCATTGAAAGGTGACGGATCAGGTCAGGATAGAAGATTGATCGCAGACGAATATTGTGCTTTTATCATGGATCCGGCTTGCGGACATTCTGCTGCGGATTTTTCTTCACTGGGTGCCATAGACGGACTTGACGCCTGCTATGATCTATAGATTTATTATTATCTGGTTTTTTGTTCTGACCTTATCAGCTGCTGAAAAAGAAGAAAATGTTTTCAAGGCTGGTGAAATAGTTGTAACCGGTTCAAGAACAAAAAGCACGGTCGAGGAAGCATCTACGACAACCGTTGTCACTCCTGAAGATATCGAAAAGAAAGGTGCATCGACTCTTGATCAGGCGCTTGAGGGAATTCCGGGAATTCAGGTCTATACACACACAAAAGGTCACAAAAGGATCAGGATGAGAGGTTTCGATCAGGAAAAGATATTCATTCTGGTTGACGGAGTTCCGCTGAATGACATTTATTCTACAGATGTCGATCTGTCTGCAATTCCTGTAAATGCGGTTTCAAAGATAGTTGTCAACCGCGGCGTATCATCAGCACTTTACGGAACTGACGGTGCGATAGGCTCGATAAACATAATTACAAAAAAACCTGAGAAACTCTTTGCAAATACCAAGGCTGAGTACGGTTCATGGAATAATTCGCAGTTTGCGATGTCTCATGGAATGCCGGCAGGTGATTTTTATTACTGGTTTTCAGGAAGTGTGCTTCTTTCTGATGGATTCAAACCTTCACAGAAACTCAATTCCAAATTGCGGAAACAATGGTATAACAAACTTCTGAGATATGACAGATACGGCATTTCTTTTGATGAGATCCTCAATCCGTCGAAAAATCAGTATATTGAAGATTCAGGCAAGTGGAACCATACTGAATTTCAGAAATACAACGCTTCCGCAAAAGTTGGCTGGAACCCGGTCAAACAGTTCGAAACGGGAGTCAACGCAGACTATCATTACAGCGAATCAAAATCCAATACTTACCAGAATAACTGTTACAGCGATTACGATCCGGCTCAGAAAATATGGAAAAATGACAGAAGGCCGGGATTTCATGATGATCCGCGATATGCTCAGGACTGGATACTCCGCAACAGATCATTTGTCTATCCTGAGAATTGGAATTTCAAGGTCGCACCTTACTTTACAGTAGATACTGAAAAGTTCGAGCTTGTTTTCAATTCATGGTATTATCAGGTATATCAGCTACAGAAAGGATATTCTGACAACAATCACCTGTATTCTAAAGGTGAAGCTTCTTTTAACGGTTCAAAAAGCACAGCAATTATAGATCCTTATCTTGACCTGAAAACCCAGCAGGGATACGGCTTCAGACTGCTTCCTTCAATAAAATTCTCTAAAAATTACAAAGTTAATTTCATGTTTCACTTCAGAGATGAGTTCTTTGTTGCCAAGGAAGCTGCTATTTCAGAAACAGAATCGCCCGGTATCATTGAAAAAATGGGCAAAGATTATTATCCGGTGCGGGATCTTAGGGCGCAATATATTTCTGCTGCCGTCGAAGATGAGTTCAAATATAAAGGATTCCGGTCAACAGTAGGCGGGTCATGGGATGCTCAGAATTTTGTGAAATTCAAGCAGAGAGCTGAAATGGAATATGGTGACGCATATATTCCGTCCGATCAGTCCGCTGTCTGGGGGACAAGAGATGCGTTCAGTCCTGTGGCGACTGCGATGTACGACCCGTGGAAGAACCATTTGAGACTCAGAAGCGCATTCAGTGCAAAAACAAGGTTTCCGAATCTCAATGAATACAGCAAGATAACAACACTCGAAATGGATACCGGAAAGCTGAAACCCGAGAAAAGCTATAATTACAGCGGCGGATTCGAATGGATGTTTTTTGATAAGAAACTCTCTTTCAGGAATGACTATTTTATAGATACGATCTTTGACAGGATCGCAAAAGTGAACAAAGACGAAGCTCCGCTTAATGTTGAAAAGACCGTTGTTCAGGGTCTTGAAAGTTCGCTCAACTTGGATTTTGAAAAACTTGGTGGACTGCTTTCCATAAATATTTTAACAGTTTACACATTCCTCCATGCAAGAAATTATGACGATTCCCCAGAAGAACAGGTGAACAAAGGGGTTTATCTTGAATATATGCCGGAACATCAGCTTGTTTTCAATCTTACTTTGGATTTTGACTGGAAATATAAGTATCTTCCTGTTACTACTTTAATGTTCTGGGGCGAAATGTCATTCGGCGAAGTCGTTTATGTCATGAAAAGCGCTCCTGCAAAAACAGATCCTTTCTCGACAGACTATTTTGAGACCGCATCTTTGCACGATCCGGTAATGCTCAATCTTAAAATATCACAAGAGATCTGGGACTACTTCAAAATATGGTTCGCCGTGAAAAATCTTCTTGATGATTACAATTCCGACCCGTTCAATCCCGGAGCAGGAAGAAGTTTTTTCGTTGGTGCATCTTTCGAATATGATTGATTGATCTCTTTTTTCAATATTATCAAAACTCACTGAATTTTCTGGAAATCCTCAATTTTTTGTATTTACCTTTTTAATCTGTTAGAATGACTCGAATTTTTTAACTCATTGTTTTGCATATATTTGCAGAATGGTGAGTTGCGGGAGAAATTCAGGTATATAAATTAGTCGTTTTTATAAGGGGATTATTATGAAGACCAGTTTCGTTTTTATTGTGCTGCTTTTCATAGCAGCATGCTCTGGTACATCACCGAAGCACACTGTCGATGATGCGGACGGCGAAGTTACCGACAGTTCTTCTGATGAAGATGCGGCTGAAGTGACGGATATCGCCGCTGATAATGAAGAGGTTGCTGATGCTGATATCATTGAAAAGGAAGACAGTACAGATGATTTCGATATTATCAATGATAATGCGGCTGATGAAGACATCTTTGATGATAACACCTTCGATGAAGATTTTACGGATGACAGCATAGTAGACGAAAACCTAATTGACGAAGACCTGATCGATAAAGATGTAATT
>Ga0116170_10005692_pt1 | contig 11076 bp, 10 predicted proteins | sample AD_JPNHW1_MetaG_FD_89797 | JGI IMG/M metagenome (GOLD analysis project Ga0116170, IMG submission 89797) | Active sludge microbial communities of municipal wastewater-treating anaerobic digesters from Japan - AD_JPNHW1_MetaG | ecosystem: Engineered > Bioreactor > Anaerobic > Digestate | place... | reverse complement strand
GTTGTTCTTCCTGATTTTATCGACTATGGTCAACCCTTCCGTCATTAAACTCCTGCTGCCCAAAGCAACCACTTCTCAGGCAATGAACAAGCAACAGGTTACATTATCCATCACAGCCGATAAAACTTATTACATTAATAACAAAGCAATACCCAGCGACCAGCTTGAAGCCGAGATGGCCAAATCCATCACAAATCTGGTTGATCCCACCATTGTACTCAGGATAGATAACTCACTGACAATACAGGACCTTGTTGATGTTTTGCAGATCGGAAATAAACTAAAAATTAAAATGGTTTTGGCAACAAAATCCAATCAAAAATGATGGCCGAACAAAAAGAAACGAATGTCCCCCTGGCAACTATACTCACGCTGGCTTTTCACGGATTGCTGTTGCTTCTTTTTGTCCTGATCGTTTTTCATACGCCCATACCACCCTATCCATCGGTGGGCGGTGGTTCCGGATTAGAAGTCAACCTTGGCAACACCGAAAATGGTATGGGAAATAATAATTCAGAGGAATTGATACCCATCAGTACACACGACATATCAAACAGTTCGGATGATAATTATATTACCCAGGATAAGGAAGATGCTATTGCCTTGAATAATAAGGATAAAAATAAAAACGTCACCCATAACGATGTCGTAAAAATCAACGATCCTGTTGTTAATCCCAATGCCCTGTATAAAAAAAGAAGTGGTGACGGAACAACAAACACACCCGGTAATCAGGGTAAAGAAACAGGAGATCTCAATTCGACAGGGTACAAAGGCAACGGTGGCAGTGGCGGCGGGCCCGGAACAGGCAACGGCACCGGCGACGGACCTGGAACAGGACCGGGTAGCGGGCCGGGTAACGGAATTTCATATGCAATGAAGGACCGCACAGCAAAATCTATCCCCAAGCCAAATTATAATTCCAAAGAAGAAGGGCTTGTTGTTGTGAATATCTGGGTAGATAAAAACGGAAACGTAACCAAAGCACAGGCAGGCGGCAGAGGCACAACCACCACAAGTACCGCACTCTGGAAACTGGCTGAAGATGCAGCGCGGCGATCAAAATTCAATGCCAAAGCAAACGCCCCCGAAGAACAAAAGGGAACCATTACCTATAATTTTATTAACCTGAACTGATATAAGCCTTACAAGTCGGCCTTGCACCAGATGGCTTACAAGAATATTTCAATCATTCAGCATTCTCTGAATATCTGAATGATTATTCTTCAGTAAAATTATTCAGCCTTATAATAATTCAATATTTTTGTGAAACTTTTCTAACGATGCCGAATTACGCACAGACACTGGCATACATGTACGATTGCCTGCCTATGTTCCACAGGGTGGGCGCTGCTGCATACAAAGCCAATCTTGAAACTACTATTGCATTAAGCAAACTTTGCGGCGCTCCCGAACAGTGTTTTCCATCAATTCATATTGCCGGAACAAACGGCAAAGGCTCTGTTTCGCACATGATTGCTTCGATTTTGCAGGAACATGGCCTGAAAACAGGACTTTACACCTCCCCACACCTGAAAGATTTCCGCGAACGTATCCGTATCAACGGACGTATGATCCCCAAAAAGAAGGTGGTTGAATTCGTCAGCAGATATAAAAAAGACTTTGAAATACTGAAACCGTCATTTTTTGAGATCACGTTTACGATGGCAATGAGCTATTTTGCCGAACAGAAAGCAGATATTGCAGTTGTGGAAACAGGTATGGGTGGCAGGCTTGACTCAACAAATATCGTACGATCACTGCTAAGTATTATAACCAATATCGGCTTAGACCATACACAATTTCTGGGTGATACACTTCAGAAAATAGCAGTAGAAAAAGCGGGCATCATTAAGCCATCAATACCTGTTATCATAGGCAGAAGTCAGCTGGAAACTACTGAATTATTCCTTGACAAAGCCAGGTTGAATAATTGTCATGTTATTTTTGCCGACACAGTTTTCAAGGCGCAAAATTTCAGGCCGGGCATTATGCCGCCTTTTGGCAGTATTTGTGATTTAACTTATAATGGTAAACCCTTATTTCAAAATGTACACTGCGCTCTGGGCGGAATCTATCAACAGGAAAATATTCAAACCGTTTTTGCCGCTTTTGAAGAATTGAAAAAATCAGGATATCATATTGAAGATAAAATTATAATAAAAGGCCTTAAACATGTTATTAAAAATACCGGCCTCCAGGGGCGCTGGCAGGTTTTATCTGAAAAGCCATTAACTATTTGTGATACAGGCCATAATAAAGATGGCATTACACAAGTGGTAAACCATCTCGGGCAGTTAAAATATAAAACACTTCATTTTGTAATCGGGATGGTAAATGATAAGGATATTTCCGGAATATTATCCCTTCTGCCAAAGAACGCCAGATATTATTTCTGTAAACCCGGCATTCCGCGGGGGCTTGATGCAGCCATTCTGGAAAAAGAGGCTGGAAAAGCCGGATTAAAAGGGAATACTTACGGCTCGGTTAATGAAGCACTTAAAACTGCCCAAAGCAAGGCCTCAGAAGATGATCTGATTTTCATCGGGGGAAGTACATTTGTGGTGGCTGAAATTGTATAATAATTTTATTACTTTAATATTTTTTAGCTCAAACAACATTATGAAAAATCAAATCAGGTATGTACACACCAATATAATTGCTGAAAATTGGAAAAGTCTTGCTCAGTTTTATATTGACGTTTTTGAGTGTGAACCGGTTTTACCTGAAAGAGACCTTTCGGGTGAATGGATCGACAAACTAACCATGCTGCAGGGTGCCAGGTTAAAAGGCATACATTTGAAACTCCCGGGATATAAGGACGGCCCCACACTTGAAATTTTTGAATATAACGAAATATCAGGCAACCCGTCATCACCCCTGATCAACAATAAAGGCCTGGCGCACATTGCATTTCATGTATCTGATGTTGATATTGCACTCGATAACCTTATAGCAAACGGCGGCCAACGTTATGGCGAAATAGTGGAAAAAAAATACGACGGGATTGGAACGGTAAGGGCAGTTTATGCCAAAGACCCCGAAGGGAATATAATTGAATTACAAAATTGGTGTAAAGAATAAACCCTTTATAACAATACGGAAGTTTTCGGACAAAACCTGACCTGCTGCCCACATTGCGAATGCTCATTCATAAATTGCATTACATTTATTTGTGAACAGGTCAGGCTAAGAAACAGATTTTACATTGCCGGATAATTATAATTTGTATTTTTACAATCATATATAAGAAATTGTTTTGATCCGCCGGGGCGGATATCTTTTAATATCTTATCGGCTGATATGGCTTAACAGAATCATAGAAAACCAATTCCGGTAAAAATTATAATTTACATAATATGTCACTTCTTATTACCATGTATGTCCCTGAAGGAATAGTACTTTCGGGCGACAGCAGGCTGACTGTAAACTGGTCGGAAAAAAACAACAAAGGCCAGGAAATAAATTATTCAGTAAATGGTTCGGATAATTACAACAAGATATTCAATATTCAAAACAAGTTTGGTTTGGGCTCCTTTGGAACGGCTGATATTAAAGGAATTCCGGTTTCGGGATTTATCAATGAGTTTATCGAGGAAAAAATTCAGGAAAACACTGAAATAAATGAAATTCCACCAAAACTTCACGAATTCTTCGGCCAAAAGTACAACTATCCTGATGTGAATTTTTATCTTTCCGGTTATAAAACCGAAAACGGCATTTCCATCCCTTATGTATATTTTATCAGTATTGGCAATAAAAGCGATAACCGGATCAATATCGATGGCGTGAATATCACATTTGGAGCCAATTGGGGAGGCGAAATTGAAATTCTGCAACGTCTGATCCAGGATGTTAAAATCAAAACCGGTAACGAATGGCATGAAGCCAAGGCAGCGCCTATTCTCTATAATTTCATTACTTTGCAGGATGCCATTGATTTTTGCGAATATGGAATAAAAACGACCATCGAAACTTTGCGTTTTCAGAAAAGGGCAAAAACAGTCGGGGGCGCCATCGATACTCTGATTATCAGGCCCAAAGAAGGCGCAGAATGGATCAGAAAAAAAGAACTTAAATCAAATTGATGCATAAAATTTTTATCTTCAGGACACTATCAACACGGTTTTGAATTACAAACCTTCTGTTAAAATGTATTATAAAAATAACTATGGTGGATTAAAGAAATAAAACATGAAAAAAATAAAAAAGCTCAGCCTGATTACCCTGATTGCTATTTGCAGCATACTTTCCGTCTACAGAATCAATGTTGCTCACGATAATGAGATTGCCTGGGATATTTTAGGCTATTATCTTTACCTGCCTGCAACCTTTGTCCATCACGATCCGATGTTACATGATATAACATGGATAAAAAAGACTATTGAAGAAAGAAAACTATCCGGGACCATGTATATGGTTTCCGAAAATAAAGAAGGGAAGCCGGTCTATTTTTTCCTTGCTGGTATGGCGCTATTTTACCTGCCATTCTTTATTATTGCAGGCCTGATAGCTTCAGTATCGGGATTTGCCACCGATGGCTTCAGTTTGCCATATCAATACAGCCTGGTTGTCGGAGGAATCATTTATACCATTATAGGGCTTATTTTTCTACGAAAAATACTGCGTAAGTTTTTCTCCGAAAAAATGTCATCGTTGTTGATGTTCATAATAGTATTTGGTACAAATTACGTAAATCATCTGACTATAGATAATCTGGCAACGGTGAATATCATTTTTATGCTTACCACTATTATTATTTGGAATACAATCAAATGGCATGAAAACTATAAGGGAAAACACCTTGCTGCTATTGGAATATGTGCAACGCTTGCAGCACTTGTAAAACCCAGCGAGGCTTTCGTTATCCTGATTCCGATACTCTGGAATGTAACATCATTGAACTCTTTTGGGGAAAAGCTTAAAAAATTGTTTGCCGGCAAAACGGCTTTACTGATCACTATCGTGATTTGCTTTGCCTTGGTATTGCCTCAGATGTTATACTGGCACCGTATGACAGGTAAATTTATTTATGATAGCTATAAAAATCCCGGTATCGGGCTTGATTTGTTTTCACCTCACATTATGGATGTTTTATTCAGTTACCGCAAAGGCTGGCTGCTTTACACTCCTGTAATGATCTTTTCATTAATGGGTTTCTTTATCCTGTTCAAAAGGAACAAATCAATATTCTGGGCATGCTTTATTTACTTCATGGTTTCATTTTATATTATCTCCAGTTGGACTGAATGGTGGTATGGCGCTGCGTTTTCGACCAGGCCGCTTATTGCAACGTATGCAGTTCTTGCTATTTGCCTGGGATACTTCATTCAGTATGTTAATGAAAAAAAACCGTTTATAAAGTTATTGTTCGGTTTTGTGGTGATTTTCTTTGTTTTTCTGAATCAATTCCAGTGGTGGCAATATAAAAACTATATCCTTGACCCTTACAGAACAACAAAAGACTATTATTGGGCTACTTTTTTAAAGACAAAAGTCACCGATAAAGATAAAGAACTATTGATGGTATTCCGCGATTTTTCAGGCAATATGAATTTTACCGATGAATACAGGTATCAGAAGAGTCTGCTTTTGCTTGAAAATTTTGAGGATGATACCACTAAAGCCAATCAAAAAGAAAATAACAACCACTTTTTCAGATTAGATGAAAGCCAGGAGTTTTACCCTATAATTGAAACCCCTTTCAATGAGATTACGCAGCTCGACCATGCATGGATTAAAGTTTCCGTTGATATTCGTTTTCCCAAAGCTTTTGAAGGTTCTTTCCCTTGTATTGTAAATACAATGGACCGTAAGGGGCAGGCTTATGGGTATTATGCGCCTGAAATTAAACCTGATTCTGTCCCTGATCAATGGAAAAAGGTTCAGGCCGCCTATCTGACACCGGAAATCAGAAGCGTTCACGATGTGTACAAATGCTATCTCTGGAAAAGAAGTAAAACCGGATTTGATATTGATAATTTGAAACTCGAAGTATATAAAAGAAAGCAATAATAACGAAACCTCCGCTTCTAATCATCCCTGAAAAAATTATTAAACTGTGACACAATATTTGCAAACGAACTTTGATCTAAATTCCGGTTCACTGGTCGGAGTGCTTGATGAACTCCCGCTCTGGTCCGCTCCATTCGGATTGAAATTACTTGAAAATATCAAATACAGAAAAAATATTAGCGCACTGGATATTGGCTTCGGAACCGGCTTTCCGCTTACTGAACTGGCCATGAGGTTAGGGAAATCCTGCAAAATATACGGAATAGATCCCTGGAAAACCGCTATTGACAGAGCATCACAGAAAATCGGACTGTATGGAATTGAAAATATTGAAATAATACAGGGTATAGCTGAAAACATCCCATTGGAAAGCAGCTCTATAGATTTGATTATCAGCAATAATGGATTAAACAATGTCTCCGACATCAATAAAGCATTAAACGAATGCAGCCGGGTAATAAAACCTGGCGGGCAATTTATTCAGACCATAAACCTGGATAAAACCATGATCGAGTTTTATAATGTGATGGCAGAAGTATTATTGGAATTAAAGATGGATGACTGCCTTGATACCATGAAAGCCCATATCTATAAAAAAAGAAAACCTCTTGAAGAATACACAAAACTTCTTGAAAATCATGGATTTATAATTGAGTCAGTTAAACAGGACCAATTTGCATACAGGTTTGTTGACGGCACCAGCATGTTGAATCATTTTTTCATCCGTTTTGCTTTCCTCGATCCATGGAAAGAGATTATACCACCTGAACGACAAAACGAAGTGTTTGGATTAATCGAAAATAAAATAAATGATCAGGTAAAACCGGATGATATATTTAAGCTGAGTGTCCCCTATGCTGTAATAAGTTGCATTAAAAAATAATAAGACTCTTTCTTGCAATAAATCCGGTCACAGTTTAGACACCGGCTTTCAACAAGTGAAAATATCGGCAATTTGTAGTCAATTTTATGAAAATTATTTGAATTGAATCATGTTAATTCAATACTAAAAGTATTTATATTTGTAAAAATATCGCTCGTGATATTCGTTTATTCTAAAGTAAATCATTTTATTATAAATCATCTGAATATGAAAACAACAAGAACATTTTTAAAGGCTGTCTTTTTTATTTTTTTACTTTCATGTTATGGCTGTGCTGGTTTTTTGACCAACTCGCTAATGAAACCCAAAAGACAGCCCCTGGTTAAGAATCCCGGGGACTATGGCATATCTTATGAAAATTTTGATTTCAAGTCGACTGACGGAGTTAATTTAAAGGGCTGGTATATTCCGGCAAAATCGGATCAGCTGATTGTAGTCACCCACCCGATGACATTCACAAAATATGGCTATTCTGTAAAGCACCAGGGAATGTTCAAAGTAACAAAACTTGAAGTTGAGTTCCTTAAAACGGTAAAACAACTTAACGACAACGGTTACAATGTTTTAATATTTGATTTCCGCAATCATGGCGAAAGCGAATCAGCAAACAAGGGTTATTCCGGAGTAGGATTGTTTGAGTGGCAGGATGTTGCCGGTATAATGGATTATATTGCCTCGAGCGACAAATTTAAAGACATGAAAGTGGGATTTGTCAGTCATTGCATGGGGGCAAATTCAACGATTATCGCGATGAGTAAAGCAAAGGAAAAATTTAAAAATGTAAAATGTCTTGCAGCTATTCAACCTGTTTCAGCAAATGTATTTACAAAATGTATATTGAAAAATAAATATCCTTCTTTCGCACGCTATTATGATGCTATGGATAAAGTCATCAGGAAAAAAACAGGTTATTCTTTTGAAGAAATGTCACCGGGAGCATATGTAAAAGATATCAATGTTCCTGTTCTTTATGCCCAGGTAGAAAAAGACCCGTGGACAACAAAAGAAGACATCATTTCATTTTATAATAATACAAAAACAGAAAAAAAGCTGCTTTGGCTCGAAGGTAACGAAAGATTTGAAGGTTATAATTACTTTGGGAATAAACCTGATGAATTAATAAATTTCCTAAAGAAATACATGTGATAATTCATTTTAAAGGTTTCTAAAAATAGATTACTCGATTCTTTTAGTAGGTTTCAACCACAACATTAATGCTGTTTAAAAAATTCAGAATCAGGCTTAAACAAAATAAATTCCTCGAAAGGAAAGAATGGTTTAACGTGGACGATGTCATCCTGGCTTCAATTAAAAGGCGTTTTTTTGCTGTCCTGATTGACCTGGTTATAATTATATTACTGTACCTGATAATTGTGCTGATTTTATATTGGTGTGGAATAAAAGTTTTACATCTTCAAATTAATCAATTTAAAGAAACTGAGATTTCAACATCGCATCCCGATGACCCGATAAATCCGGTTTTAAAGAAATTCCTGGCGGTAATTCCTTCACTATATTACATCTTAATAACCTATTTTACAAACGGATATACAGTAGGAAAGAGATTATTAGGAATAAGAATAATATCCATATATCATCACAGGATTAATTTATGGCACTGCATTGAACGTACACTTGGTTATGCCTTATCAGCCCTTGAAGCAGGATTTGGCTTTATTCAGGCACTTTGGAATCCTAACAAAATGGCACTTCATGACAGAATAGCTGAAACGATTGTTGTAAGAAGGAAATCAATAAAAAACAAAAATAATAGTTGAGAGTGCGGGCTTAAAATAGAGGTTATTGGGCACCAACATGATATTCAAATAATTATAATCTATAAATACCAAAAATGAAAATTGAATGTAATGATCAAAAGACCTTTAAATTGTCGGAAGAAGATAATATTTTAGGTCAGATTGTATATAAAAGTATTTTTTCTGACAAAGCCGACATTACATTGGCAGATTCAGGCAATTACACTATAAAGCCGGCAGGAGTGTTTACAGATAAAATTGCTGTTTTAGACAATGGTGCAGAAATAGCTTGCCTGAAAATGAACTGGAAAGGGCATATTATTATTGATTTTGCCAGTGGCGAGAAATTCATTTTTAAAACAAAGGGCACATTTCATTGCAAGTATGTTATTGAAAATAAGGAAGGTGAAACCCTGATTCAATATGAACCGCATTTCAACTGGAGCAAGTTTAATTATAATTACGACGTACTTTATAATGAGCGCCCCTCTAATTTGTTGCTGGTTTTATTGGGAGCATATGTGGCAAATTATAAAATCGTCATCATGTCGGGTGCTGTGATCGCTGTTGTATAAACACCTAATATATAATAACATACGATTGATTACTTTTTTACCATGCTTTACCTGACACCATTTTCCCGAATATTTTAGAAAAAATATTTGATGCTGATATTTGGTTTTTCAAAGTATGTGTTTCAATTTCAAAATGCTAAAAATAATTAATAAATAAAAGTGCGGCGTCAGCACGATAAACTCTGACAGCGATCACATGAAAAAATTTACGCTTGTTTTATTGGCTGTTATAACTACAGCATTTGTTTCACAGGCACAGTGGCTGCAGACTGCCGGTTCGGAAGGAAAAAAAGTTAGTTGTTTTTCTTATGTCGGAACAAACATTTTTGCAGGTACTAACGATGGCGTTTTGATTTCAGCTAATGGCGGTTCAAACTGGACACTGACGGCCAAAACTGATGTAATATATTCGTTAACATCCTGCGGCACACATCTGTTTGCAGGAAATAATACCGATGGCCTGTCTGTAACAACCAATAATGGCACGGTATGGACAAGTTCATACAATGGAATGACATACGGGCATCCGGTTGTTGCGTTAACCACCAGCGGAGCAAATAATTATGCAGGCTCACAGGATGGCATGTTTATTTCAACCGATACAGGTGCGAACTGGACCGCGATCAATACGGGATTAACGAATTTTAATATTACATCCATATTAGCCATGAGCCCCTACCTTTCGGCAGCAACAAATGGCGGTGGTGTTTTTGCGTCGTCAAATAATGGAGCCAGCTGGTCAGCAACCAACAATGGCCTCACAAACTTAAATGTCAGTGCATTATGCTTTACTTCTACATATACATTGTACGCTGCTACAGCAGGCGGTGTATTTAAATTCAATACCGGTACTTTCACCTGGACGGCAGTAAATAACGGGCTTACCAACCTTAATGTAAAATCAATCTGTTGCAGCGGAAGCGTTATATTTGCAGGAACCACCGGGGGCGGATTATTCAGAACCAATGATGACGGCGCTAACTGGATCAATGTAAAAGGTAATTTACCCGTTAGTGATGTCATTTCCATGTTTGTTGCAAATACTGATCTTATAATAGGTACCCAAAGCCAGGGCGCCTGGAGATGTGCCATCAGTTCATTAACCGGAATTGACGAAATAAATGTTAATGATGGTTTTGCATTATATCCCAATCCAGCTAAAGAAAATATTACCGTCAACATCAACACAAAAGAAAGCCCTGAAGTATTATACATTTATAATGCACTGGGCGAGCTTGTAAAAACTGAAGTTCTAACATCCGTACAACAAAAAGTCAGCGTAAGCGATTTAAAAACAGGTGTTTACTTTATCACAATCTGTTCAAAAAACAGTAAACAAACACAAAAGCTGTTGATTCGTTAGCAAATTAATAAAATATATGTTGGCTGATTTTGCCTGAAAGCCGGTAAGCTTATCCAACGGCTTTCAGAACAATCAAAAATAATCAGTTTATTTATCAACAACATCAGGAGAACATTATGAACTTGATCAGCTATGAATATGCATCTGAAAAATATGCTTCATCATTTCATGAGGCTGTTGGTGCAGTAGCAAGAGAAAAAAAATTTTTAGCCTCTACAGAAGGCTTTATGCTCAGTTCGGCTACTAGTTTTGTTAAGAGAGTAGTCGCAGAAAATCTTTCACAATATTTTGCCCTATCAGGGGGAAAAGTCATAGGATGGTGCGATATTATTCCCGGGCCGTATGAAGGATTAAAGCATGTGGGAACTCTGGGTATGGGCATACTTGCAGCTTACCGAAATATGAGCATAGGTACCAAATTAATGGAAATGGCTATCAGCCATGCAAAAAGTAAAAATGGTATCGAAAAGGTAGAGCTCGAAG
>Ga0116170_10005690_pt1 | contig 11077 bp, 8 predicted proteins | sample AD_JPNHW1_MetaG_FD_89797 | JGI IMG/M metagenome (GOLD analysis project Ga0116170, IMG submission 89797) | Active sludge microbial communities of municipal wastewater-treating anaerobic digesters from Japan - AD_JPNHW1_MetaG | ecosystem: Engineered > Bioreactor > Anaerobic > Digestate | place... | reverse complement strand
CTCCCGCGCATGACACAACGAGTTTTCCCGGAGAATCCATAGACTACGACACAGGCTATTTCCCCCCGGAAGAGATCATCGAGGGCGGGGTCGTTTTCTTTACCAGGTACACTTACGTCCAGGCCGTCAGGGAAGATTCGGGCGTTGTCGGAGAGATCGCGGCCAACCTGCCGGATACCGGGATGAAGCGCATTACCGTAACCGTGGTCTGGGGAGCCGGCGCGGGCGGCAAGCGGAAAGTGACGCTGCGCAGCATCCTGGCGAACCCGGGAACCATCATGTCCAATGTTTCATTCTACGGCACGGTGAAAAGCACCGACGCGGTAGCTATACCCGGGGCGACGGTTTCATTGGTGGAGGCCGCGGGCTGCAGCGATACCACCAACGCTTCCGGAGAGTACAATATAACCGGCACTCCGGGCTCTTACACTCTTATGGCTTCCGCCGCGGGTTATTACCCGGCTATGCGCAGCGTGACCGTAGCGGCAGGCGGCAGTCTGCCCAACTACATCAACCTGACAAAAATAGCAGTGGGCAACATCAACGGGTATCCCTGGATAGTCGACCATCTCGTTATCAGCCAGGTGGTGGGCAGCACCATAGACACTTCCGTCACCCCGAATTATGACCAGGAATATGTGGAGCTCTTTAATCCCACCACTTTCACCGTGCTGGTTAACGGCGACATCGCTTTTAAGTTCCGCCGCGCCGACGATGCGTCCGCTAAAAATATCGCCGTAACTTACATCAACAACAGCATAGCCAGCGGCGGTTATTTTCTTTTCGCCAATACCGGCACGGTCATAGTCGCCGGTACGGACGTGGACGCGGACGCCGTATGGGCGGACGCCAACTCGACTTCGGATTTTCCGTATTTCGCCACGCAAAAGAACCTGATCCCGGTCGACGAGGACGGCGGCGGGGAAGGCGGCGGCGCGATCGAAATGGCGCAGATCTCCAAAGGCCGCGCAATTGAGAAGGTGGGCTGGAATAAAACCTCCCACCCGGCTCCGTTCTATGAAGGGCAGGCCATACAGCAGACTGTTGGCCTTTCGCGCAACGAACTTTATGCGCGTCTCACGAGCACGGCGGACTATGCCGGCGGCGTAAATGGGAGTTTCGGCCCGGCCTACGACACCAACTATAACAGCGCCGATTTCTACGATTACACCGGGGGCATCCCCTTTGCGCCGCACAGTACCAACTCCGGGGTGAAAACCGTGATCTCAGGCACCCCGGCGGAAGGCGCCGTCGTCACCTGCACGGATGGACTTTCTTCTTCGGCGGAGGCCGCCCTGGTTCTGCCGAACTCGCCCTCCCACGCCCAGTCCTACGCTTATTTCTCGCTGGTGAACGTGGCCACCGGGTCCTGGTCCGTGCTGATCACCAGCGGCGTCTACAGTCTGGCGCAGACCACGGTTACCATAGCCGCCTCCGGTTCCGCGTACATTTTCCCCGCCGCCGCCACCTTCCTTACGCAGACCGTCACCACCGGACTTGTTTCCGGGCGCGTCCTGAACGCCCTGGGAACGCCCCTCCAGGGAATAATCGTCTCCCCCGCCGGGGCCCCGCCTACCACCACCGACGCTAACGGCCGTTACAGGCTGGTGCTAGATGCCGGCGTAACGAATATTACCGCTAACCCAATGCCCGGGGGCAGTTCCAGCTACGTTACGGCCTCCTCCAATACCGTGCCGGTACCGGCCGGCGGGGTGCATTCAGGGGTGGACTTCGTCCTTTACCAGGGCGGCCGCGTAAAAGGCTTTGTAACCAGGGACGGGGTTAACGGCCTGCCGAACATAGCGGTGGCCGTACTGGACTATAACGGCGTGGCCCGCGACCAGATGGTGACCGGCATCGACGGCCGCTTCACTTCGGTCATTATTTCCACCGGCTATTACACCGTGCAGCTGGCGCTGGACACCCTGGAGTCGTCGGTCCCGCAGGTCTCCACGGTGTCGGTTGCCATGGGGGTCACCCAGTTCTCCTCCACCTTTACGGTTTACGGCGCCATGGGTTCGGTGACCGGCTCTGTGACGCTGGGCGGCCAGATCATCAAATCCGGAGTGCTCGTGGTCGTTACCACCGCCACGCTTTCCGGCACGCCGCCGGTGCCGCCTGATCTAAGCTCAGACACGCTCACCGGGACGCCTTTTTACCTGGGATCCAGCATGGAGAACGGCACTTACAATATCGAAGTGCGCGCCGCCCCCAATTATAACGTGTACGGCTATTACGTGGTGACAGGCAGTACGGGTTCCATTATCTACCCGGTCTCCGCCACCGGCGTTACCGTTGTCGCCGGCTCGGCCACCTGGAGGAATTTCTCATGGTGAGCCGCCGCGGCGTGACGCTGATGGAAATGATGATAGTGGCGGGCATTATTACCACGCTGTTCGCCATTTCCGCGCCGCTGCTGCTGCAGGCCAACCGCCAGTTCATAATGATACGCACCAAGCTGGCGCTGCAGCAGGAGGCGCGCGGCACGATGTATATCCTTACCCGCAGCCTGCGCCAGGCCAAGGCGGACAGCATAGTCATAAGCCGCGCGGACGCCAGCCAGCCCTTCTATTCGAAGATAACGTACACTACCGAGCAGAGCAGCACTACGCTCCTCTCCAATACGTTCACGTTCCAGCAGGAAGGCAGCAACCTTTGCCAGATCCTGGGCGGGCAAAGGCGCGTGCTGAGCACCAGCCTCAGCTACCTGGCTTTCACTTTCCCGCGGTCCGACGATATGAGCATGATCTCGGTGGCTATAACCCTTCAAAAGAACATTTATGAAGGCAAGACAAAAGCGCTGCACATGGCCTCGGAAAAAGTGCATGTTATGAATTAGCCTGGGGGCTTATTATGAAGAACAGAAAAGGTTTTCTCCTGGTAGGGGTTCTGTTCGCTTTTCTTTTCCTGATGATAATCGTGCCGGTGATGGTGCGGTGGATACAGGATGATACGAAGATGTCGGTAAAGGACCAGAAAACCAGCGCCGCCTTCGGCCTGGCCGAGGCGGCCGTGGACCGCGGTTATTGGAAGGTTAAAAGCTCCACCAGCACTTTCAATATAATCAACAACGGCGGCACTATTCCCGGATACAATTTTGACGTTTCCTATACCGACATCAGCGGCGGCACCTACCGCATTAAAGTTTCCTCCGGGCCCGGCGACAGCCAGATCACCGTCCTCGGGGAGGGGCGCGATACCGGCAGGAATGAAACGCGCGCCATCGAGGCCGTCTACACCAATACCAGCGTGCCGGGGGCCATCGTGGCCAGCGGCAAGATCACCGCCAGCGAATCCAGCGTGATCCACTGGGGGCCGATAATGTCCATGGCCGATATAGAAGTGACCGGCGGCGCCATTACCAACGGCTATCCGCGCAAGCTCTCCAGGCAGGTGGTCAAGCCTTTCGATACCACCACCGACCCGCCCAACACCGACAGCCTGGAGTGGTGGTCCAATTACAATGTCCCGGAGCTGCCGGTGTTCGACTTCGAGACGCTGCGCGCTTCGGCGGCTTATACCCACACGCTCAATTGCCAGGATGTGACAGTAAACGTATACACTTCGAATACCGCTACCGTTTACAGCCCTTGCGTGGGCAGCGGCTGCAGCGATCCCGGCTTCAACTGCTCGTGCGCCGCAAAACATTGTCATGGCAGCGGCTGCAGCGATCCGGGCTCCAACTGCTCCTGCTCGGGTTGGGGTTCCTCCAAGGTATGCACCGGCAGCGCCTGCCCCGACCCGGGCGCCAACTGCGATTGTACCGAAAAGACCTGCACCGGCACCGGTTGCGCTGACTCGGGCTCCAACTGCGCCTGCACCACCGACACGCAGGTGACCGTTACCACTACCACCCGGGTGGAAATGCAGTGCTGCCACGATGACGGGACCCTGGGCGGCCCCATCACCTGCGACTACGGCGGCACCGGCTGCACCAACTGCGCGGTGACCGATCTTTACAGCCAGACGGACGGCTATAACCAGACGGTAAGACGGGACATGGACTATACCTGGTTCTGGGACAATAACGCCGCCTGGAGCGGACAGAACGGCCTCAAAGGCACCGTAATAGTGAAAGGCAACCTTTCCATAGCCGGCGGCGACTATTATTCCCCGCCCGGGGACATCCTGCCGGTTCCGCCCGGCGCCTGGCGGGAATACCAGAAATACGACACCGCCACCGTAGGCCAGTATCCCGGCGACCTGGGCTACCATAGCAGCGCTTTAACCTACACTATGGGCACCAACGCTTCGGGCAGTTGCAGCGGATCTCCCAGCCTTGTATCCAAAGGCGAGCTCTGGAGATACCCTTGCGGCTCTTCGGGCCTGGGAAGCGACCTGGGCGTTTACGGCTTTCTTTATGTAGGCGGTAATTTCACCCGCACCGGCGACTCGGACATCTACGGCTCCATGTGGGTGGAGGGTACTGTCACTGGCTCAGGCAATACCATGGTGTTTTATAATTCGAACCTCAAGATAGCCACGCTGAACGTGGTGCTGGTGCAGGATTCCTGGAAAGAAGACAAGCCCAGCGCCCAGGCCTGGCCTTGAGGCTTGCCGTCCCCGGCCGAAAAAAATATATAATTTCCTAGAATAAACAGGAGCTTATTATGAACATCGTACTTCTAGGCTATCCGGGGGCGGGCAAAGGCACGCAGGCCAGGATCATCGCCGATAAACTGAACATGGTCCACGTTTCCTTCGGTGATATTTTCTGGGCGGAGATAGCGAGAAAATCGCTGTTAGGGCAGGAAGTTTCTGATTACCTCGATACCGGCCGTCTGGTGCCGGACTGGCTGATATTGGGCCAGCTCAAGGAAAGATTTGCCTCCGAGCGGCGCGGGTTGCTGTTCGACGGCTTCCCCCGCACGGGCGAGCAGGCCGAGGGGCTGGATGCCTGGCTGGAGGCGCGCTCCAGTTCTCTGGACGCCATCGTTCACCTGAAACTGCCTGAGGTTGAAGTGGCAAAACGCCTTGAAGGACGGCGGGTCTGCGGCTGCGGCAAGATCTACAATATTCACACCAGTCCGCCGTTCATGGCGGACATGTGCGACTCTTGTGCCGGTCCTCTTAAACCCCAAAAGGACGACAAGCCGGAAGTGATAAAAAAACGCATTATGGCATACAGGGACCAGACCGAGCACCTCCTGATCTATTATAGGGGGAATGTCCCTGTGCTTGAGGTAAAGGCCGACCAGCCCGTCCAAGCTGTAACCACCCAGTTGTTGACTTCGCTGAAAACCGTGCTCCGGTAAAAGAGCGGTTCTGGTTCGTCGTTGTCAGGCCCCGCCGGACCGCGGCGGGGCTTGTCATCGCTAAAATAGTCCGGAACGTGGAGAGTTATTTATGGAAATTAAAGACATAAGGACGCAGGAAGATCTCGACCAGGAATTGGCCTCGGGCGGAGACAAGTTCCTGCTTTTATATTCCGCCTGGGATCCGTTCTGCGTGGAGTTTGCCCCTGTCTTTGAAAAGATAGCGGCCAACGACCCCGGAGCTTTCTCCAGGGTTTCTATTGACAGCGTGCCGGATGCGGCGGTGCTCTTTGCCGTGGAAGTGGTTCCGGCGGTGCTTTTTTTCCGCGGCGGGAAGCTGGCAAGGCGCCTGGACGGGAAACCGGACAAGGGGCTGACCGCCGAAGAGCTGGCGGAATTCGTCTGGGTTTGCCGCGGCAAAGGCAAGCGCTGAAAACGCGCGCGCCAGCCGCGACGTTCCCCTGAGGTTAAGCCGCGGCTCCTCCAGTTGTCCTTCCCCTGCTCAGGAATATCAATTTTTTCGCGCGCCGGAGTTTCCCTGAAGATACGGCCCTTTCCCTGCTGACGCGCGGGTGGCACTCGCGGAGCGGGTTATCCAACTGCCCACCCGGGCCGGCGCCGTGCGCGGGCCGTGAAATTCCGGGATTAAAGGTATAATTAAACAATGGAAAAGCCGTCGCCGCGCGCCAAGCTGTATTCCGATATCGGCCTCTTTTATTGCGCCGCCATCTGGGGCTCCACCTTTATAGTCACCAAGGGCGCGCTGGACGTGGTGGACCCGGTGGTGATGGTGGGCATACGCTTCATTATTTCGGCGGCGCTGCTGCTGCCCTGGGTGCTGCGGCGCAAGGTTAAAACCGCGCATATGCGCGAAGGCTTTTTCCTGTCGTTGTTCCTGACCACGCTGTACCTCACCCAGACCACCGGCCTGCTCTACACTTCGGCCTCCAATTCCGGCTTCATCACCGGGCTGTTCATTATCTTCATCCCGGTGTTCATGTACCTGTTCCGGCGCGAAAAACCCGCCCCGCTGCAGCTGGTTTCGGCGGCGCTGGCCATAGCGGGCATGTGGCTGCTCACCGGCGGGGCCAGCGGCTTCAACCTGGGCGACGCGCTGACGCTGGTAGCCGCGGCGGCATATTCCGTGCACCTTATCGTCACCGATAAATACGTGAAGGCCAGCGCGGATACCGTGCTGCTGGCTTTCCACCAGTTCTGGATGGTGGCCGCGCTGTCTTTCGCCATAGCTTTTATCAAAGGCGCGCCGCTGTCCGTGCGGGGCGCCGGCGGCTGGTGGGTGATAATTTTCCTGGCCGTTTTTCCTACGCTGACCGCTTTCTTCATACAGATGCTGGCGCAGCGCCATTCCGAGCCTTTCAAGGTGGGGATCATCTTTACGCTGGAGCCGGTGTTCGCGGCCATCTTCGCGTGGACCTGGGGCGGCGAACAGTTCATAATGGTAAAAGCGCTGGGCGGGCTGCTGATAGTTTCCGGCATGATAATAGGCGAGCTGGCGAAATTGGATTTTAAACGGGTACGGCGCAAAGAAGTGCTGCCGGTCTGAGACGGGAGAAAAACTATGAAAAAAGTATTCGTCGCGGCGCTGCTGCTGTTGCTGGTCCCGGGGGCCAGGGCGGCCGAGCTGCAGATAGTGGAGAGCGTGCCCGAAGAAACGGTTTACGGTTCGGCCCTGACGGCGCGCCCGCAGGCGGTGTGGCTGGAAATGATAAATTCCGCCGCCAAGACCCTGGACCTGGAGCAGTTCTACATAGCCGACCAGGCGGGGGAAGTTCTGGAGCCGGTGCTGGAGGCGGTAAAGGCCGCCGCCGGGCGCGGCGTAAAGGTGCGTTTTATAGTGGATTCGGTGATGATGAAGGAGAGCGGCCAGGCCCTGCCGCCGCTGCGCCGGGCGGGCGTGGACGCGCGGGTGATAGATTTTAAAAAGAAAGGCGCGGGCGGCGTGCAGCATTCCAAATTCTTCGTGGTCGACGGCCGCGAAGTTTTCGTGGGCAGCCAGAACTTCGACTGGCGCTCGCTCAAGCACATCCACGAGGTGGGCGTGCGGATAAAGAGCGAACGGGCCGCGGCCGATTTCGGCCGCATGTTCGGCGACGACTGGGCGCTGGCGGACGGCGGCGAGGCTAAAAAACTTTTCTCGAAAAAGGCGAAAAAAGCCGTCACGGCCGGCCGCCCGGAAGAGGCGGTCCTTGCGGGCTCGACCAACACGGTGAAATACAGCCTGGCCTTCGGCCCGGAGGGCTTTATTCCCAAAGGTTTCGATACGGAGATCGGCGAGCTGCTTAAAATGATAAAAGCCGCCAAAAAAACTCTGCGCGGGCAGGTGATGACCTATGCCCTGTCCGAGCACGGCTCCAAACGCTGGGCCGACCTTGACGAAGCTTTCCGTATCGCGGCCGCCCGCGGGGTCAAGGTGGAACTGGTCTTCGCCGACTGGGGCATGGGCGGCAAGGCGGACCGCGACATAAAGGCGCTATCCAAGACCGATAATATCTCGATAAAAATTTCATCACTGCCTCTGCATAGTTCCGGCTTGATCCCTTTCGCGCGGGTGGAGCACTGTAAGTACCTGGTGGCCGACGGCGAGACCGGTTTTGTCACCACCTCCAACTGGGGGCCCGGCTATTTCCTTACCAGCCGCGGCGCGGCGGTGATAATAAAGGGCGCGGCCGGCGCGGCGATCCTTGAGGATATTTTCTCAAAGACCTGGACCGGCCCGTACGCCCAGCCCGTGGACGCCGAGAAAGATTACCAGCCGGTGAAGCGCAGTTAAGGGCAGGGGGGCAGGGGACGCTTGATTATATGACTATTTATCAGCTGTACGGCGGGAACTGGCGGAATAGTCATTCGATCAAGCATATCTTCTGCGCCAAAGAATTAGCAAAATGCGGGCTTGCTCAATAAAGCTTCGGGCCGGCTTGGGGGGACGGGGCTAGCAAAACCCTCACGGAAGGCGAGGCTTGCGTAAGCGCCGAGCCTGAGTGGGGAGGGGCGCGCACGGTGTGCGCGACCCCGTGTTTTGATAGCCCCGTCCCCCCGAGCCGGCCACGGGGACTATTTGCCTGCGGCGCATTAAAAGAGGACAGGTTATTATATGCTTTCACTTACAGGTTTAATGACGGAAAAAGACGGTTTCAGCGCCCTGGTGATGGGCAACCATGCGCTGGCGCGGGCCATGGCCGAGGCCGGTACCCGCGTGATCACCAGTTACCCCGGTTCGCCGACGCCGGAAATAGCCGAGGCCCTGGGAGCCGTGCCCGAAAAACAGCGCGGCTATTATTTCGAGTTCGCCGTTAACGAGAAGGTCGCTCTGGAGATCGCTGCCGGTGCGGCGCTCAACGGCCACCCGGCGGCCGTCTTCTTCAAATCCGTCGGGCTCAATGTGGCGGCCGATTCGCTGATACAGCTTTCCATGATGGAACTGCCGGGAGGCATGGTGGTGATACTGGGCGACGATCCCGGCGCCAACTCTTCCCAGAACGAGCAGGATAACCGGCACTTCGCCCGCATGGCCTATATGCCGGTCTTCGAGCCGGCCACGCCCGCCGAGATCTACGTGATGTACAAAGAGGCGGCCGCCCTGGCGCTGGCGCGGCGCGCGCCGGTTTTTTTGCGGCTTACCACGCATGTGTGCCACGCCCGCGGGGCCGTTAATTTCGGCGCCCTGCAGGCGGCGGCCCCGGACTGGAGCCCGCGTTTCGACGTTAAGAACGGGCCTTATGTGCCCATAACCGCGGCCGTCTTCCCGCTTAAACAGCGCGCGCTGGAAAAGCTGGACGCGTGGGCGCAATACGGCGAGCGCAGCGCGCTGAATTCTTTTTACGAGGCCGCGCCCGCGGGCGCCCGCCGCGGGGCCATAGCTTCCGGCCTGCCCGCCCTGTGCCTGCTGGAGGCCGTGCGAGCGGCCGGCGCGCCGGTGGATGTGCTGAAACTCGGCCTCACTTACCCGCTGCCGGCGAAACTGGTGGCCGATTTCCTGGCCTCTCATGAGAAGGTTTATATCCTGGAGGAACTTGACCGGGTAATGGAGACGGAGATAAAGGCCCTGGCTTTTGACCGCGGCCTCGGCTGCCGGCTGCATGTGCGGCAAGGCCACGCTGAGCTGATGGGCGAAATGACCGTGGCGCGCGCCCACGCGGCGCTGGGCGCCGTGTGGCCCGAACTTTTTCCCGCGCAGGAAATTAAGGCGCGCCCGGCTCCCGCCGCCCGTTTGCCGCAGATGTGCCCGGGCTGCGGGCACCGCAGCGCTTTCCACGCGATCAAAAAAGCGCTGCCGCCCGGCGCTATCACAGTGGGGGATATCGGCTGCCATTCGCTGGGTTTCCTGCCGCCTTATAATATGGGCACGGTGCTGTTTTCGATGGGCCATTCCGTCTCCACCGCAGCCGGGCTGGCGCTCAATAACGGCAGCCGCAAGGTGGCGGCTTTCGTGGGCGACTCCACTTTCTTCCACGCCGGTTTGCCCGGGTTGATCAACGCCGCGGCGCGCGACAGCGACATAACGCTGGTGCTGCTGGATAACGGCACCACGGCCATGACCGGCCACCAGCCCAGGCCGGGCAACGGGGAGCTGGGAGAGCGCATAAACATCCCTGAACTGTTAAAGAACCTGGGCGTGAAGTTCCTGCGCGAATGCGACGCCTACGAACAGGAGAAACTTTCGGCGCACCTTAAAGAGGCCATGGACCATAAAGGCTTCGCGGTGGTGATAGCGCGCCATCCCTGCATGCTCAAGTTCATGCGCGACCGGCGCCGGGCGAACCCGGGGCTTAAGCCGCAGCAGGTGGCCGTCGACCAGGCCAAATGCGCCCGCCATTATGCCTGCGCGGCGGAGTTCGCCTGCCCATCATTCAGCAGGCACGCTGACGGCTCCGTTACGGTCAACGCCGAACTGTGCATCGGCGACGGTTCCTGTATGCAGACCTGCCCGGCGCAGGCTATTGAGAGGAAAAAAGATGGCGTATAATATTTACCTGTGCGGGGTGGGCGGGCAGGGCATAGGCCTGCTGGCGACGGTGCTGGCGCAGGCGGCCTACCGCAGCGGCCTGGACGTGGCGGCCTGCGATACGCACGGCCTGGCGCAGCGCGGCGGCGTGGTGGCGTCCCATATCAGGCTGGGCGCGGACGCGCTGACGCCGCTGGTGCCGGAGGGCGGCGCGGACCTGGTGCTGGCGCTGGAGCGGCTGGAGGCTTTGCGCGGCGCGGCATTGTATCTGAAACCGGGCGGCAGGGTTATTTATTACGATACTGCTTACCAGCCGGTGAGCGTGCGCAGGGGCCAGGCTTCTTATCCCGGAGCTGATGAGATTGAAAAAGAACTTGCCTACCTGCGCGGGATAGTTGTGCGCGTGGCGGTTGAGGGCATCGCCGATCCGCGCATGCAGAACGCCGCCCTGCTGGGCCGGCTGGCCGCGCTGAACGTGGTGCCGGGTCTGGGCGCCGGAATGATAGAGGAAGTGCTGAAAGAAATGGTGGCCCCCGTCGCGCTGGAAGAGAACCTTAAGATCTTCCGTTCCGCCAGGTAGTCCCGACTGGCCGCGGGAGCTGTGGATTTGGGTTAAGATCGAACATCATCTGCCGAATTCTTTGACAACCTTCAATAACCTGCGGCTGGTCACGGGGGGCGGGTTAGCAAAACCTTCGTGAGGGTGAGGCTTGCGTAAGCGCCGAACCCGAACGATGAGCGAGGCCACGGTGAGGCCCGGCTTTAGAGCGAGGCATAATTATGCCTCGCGTCCGGGCCGCAAGGGCGGAGGCAATTTTTACAGCGAAAAATTGCCGAGCCGGGGTCGCGGAAAACCGCT
>Ga0116170_10005689_pt1 | contig 11078 bp, 9 predicted proteins | sample AD_JPNHW1_MetaG_FD_89797 | JGI IMG/M metagenome (GOLD analysis project Ga0116170, IMG submission 89797) | Active sludge microbial communities of municipal wastewater-treating anaerobic digesters from Japan - AD_JPNHW1_MetaG | ecosystem: Engineered > Bioreactor > Anaerobic > Digestate | place... | reverse complement strand
ATATCTTTGTAAACAGGACACCTGACAAGGCTGCCGTAACAGATCTTGTGAAAACACTTACCTTTCTTGTTAAATACGAAAACAAGCTTGTACCTCATATTTTTGAAAATTCCACTGTATTTCTCAGGAACCTCGACAGGCTTGCTGGCTTTGTGGAATACCTCTATGACTACTGGAGAAGCTTCGACAGGTTTATTATAAATGATTCTGAAGGTGACAGGCTTGACAAAAGGCCGTACAGAACATTCAATGAGACAGTTGAGCAGCTCACCCATCTTGTAAGGACTGTTTACAGGCAGATACAGGAAAACATTACAGGAAGCCACCCGAATGTATACCGGCAGGTTCCTGCAGGAGCCGAGATGTCTGTCATTTCGCTCCCAAAGAAAATATCATATAAAGGAGAAAAATACAAAAAGCTTGAAGCAATACCTGTTATCAGGCAGATGCTTATTTATCCGCCGCTTGTGATTCAGCAGCCGATGAACAAGAGGACAGGTCACTTTAAAAAGATTGAAAAAAATCCAATTGACCTTGTTGATCTTAATCCTGAAGAATGGTTGTGCTATCCGGCCAAAATAGGGAAGCAACTCATAATGGTTTACTTCCATCTCAATTTTTTCGAGCTTGGCTTTTCTCAGTGTAACCTCTTTCAGCTTGCTGATGATCAGGATCTTAAAAGAAAACCAGATGCCCTGTTCATATATGGCGTTCACGGAAATGTTCTTGACGGACTGGCCTCATCGCCTACTGTCTTCTATGAGGATAATGAGAATGGAATATTTGTCGGCGCTGTTCCCGTACGTCCTGAGTTTGGCTATTTTGGTTACCTGAAAAAGATGGTCCTTACGCTTCATAACTCAATAATAATGAAGTCTGGTAATATGCCTTTCCATGGAGCGATGGTCAAGATTCTTCTGCAGGGCAACAAGGAGGCAACAATCCTTATGATGGGTGATACAGGAGCAGGAAAGTCTGAAACGCTGGAGGCCTTCAGGGTACTTGCCGAAAAACACATAAGGGAACTTACAATTATTGCCGACGACATGGGCTCAATTGAACTTGACGAAAATGGAGCTCCGATAGGATACGGAACTGAAATTGGCGCTTTCCTCAGGCTCGACGACCTGCAGCCCGGCTATGCATACGGACACCTCGACAGGTCAATAATAATGAATCCGAGCCAGGTCAATGCAAGAATTATTATTCCGGTTACAAAGTTTGAAACTGTCATACAGGGACATAAAATAGACTATATTCTCTATGCAAACAATTACGAGGAGATTGACAGTGATCATCCTGTAATTGAAAGGTTTTCATCAGCCGAGACAGCTCTCGAAACCTTCAGGGCAGGCGCTGTAATGAGCAAGGGAACAACTACTTCCAGCGGACTTGTGCATACCTATTTCGCAAATATTTTCGGTCCGCCGGAATACAGGGATCTCCATGAAGAAATAGTACAAAAGTATTTTAAATCTTTCTTCAAAAATAATGTCTTTATCGGCCAGATGAGAACAAGGCTCGGAATTCCCGGCTATGAGGCAAGTGGTCCGAGTGAAGCAGCTATGGAGCTTCTGAAGATTATAGGGGTGGAAGAATGAACTCACCCCCAACCCCCTCTCTTCAAAGAAAAGAGGGGGCTGAGAACCTCCGGATGTTAGTTAAAATAAGTCCTGCAAATCAATACTTCTCAGGGATTGCTTCCTTCATCATGGCATATACTGTGTCGAAGATATCCTCAGCGCTTGGTTTTGAGAAATAGTCTCCGTCAGTTGTATAGGCAGGCCTGTGTTCCTTGCCGGTAAGGGTCTTCGGAGCTGAATCAAGATATTGCCATGCGCCCTGTTTTTCAAGCACTTCCTGCATCATATAGGCTGTTGTACCACCCGGCACATCCTCGTCCAGGAACAGTATTCTTCCGGTTTTCCTTACTGAATCGAGTATGAGATGCTTCCTGTCGAAAGGAACAAGAGTCTGGACATCAATAAGTTCTGCAGAAATTCCATGAGCTTCAAGATGCTTTACTGCTTCCTGAGCCACCCTTACAGTTGAGCCATAGGTTACTATAGTTATATCTTCTCCGGGATTAAGTATCTCCGGAACTCCCAACTCTAACCTGAATTCTCCGATGTTTTCCGGCATTTTCTCCTTTAATCTGTAACCGTTGAGAGGTTCTATAACTATTGCAGGGTCATTCCCTTCAAGCAGAGTATTGTAGAAACCTGCAGCCCTTGTCATGTCTCGGGGTGAACATACATAAACACCTCTTACAGAGTTTATAAGCATGCTCATGGGTGATCCTGAATGCCATATTCCCTCAAGCCTGTGCCCACGGGTGCTTATAATAAGTGGAGCCACCATCCTTCCAGCGGTACGGTAATGAGTTGTTGCCAGATCATCACTAAGCAACTGCAACGCATACATAAGGTAATCGAGGTACTGTATCTCAGCTATAGGTCGCATACCCCTTAGAGCCAGGCCAATGCCCTGCCCCAGTATTGTTGCTTCCCTGATGCCTGTATCAGTTATCCTTAACTCTCCATACTTCTTTTGAAGTCCCTCAAGCGACTGGTTTACACCGCCAATGTGTCCGGTGTCTTCACCGAAGGTAACAAGCAAGGGATTCCTGGCAAAGAGCCTGTCATAGTTTTCCCTGAGTACCTGGCGCCCGGGCACTTCCTGTGAATTTTCTGTATACACCGGAGCAACAGGCTTTACATTTAACACAGATGTTGGTGTTTCGTTATAAAGAAACATATTATATGCTTTATGAGCATCCATATAGTTTCTTTTCAGCCACCCTTCAAGTTCTTCTTTGAGGTTTCCTGACTTTTCGCAGGAGCCGCAAACATTCCTTAGCATCTTGCGGGCAGTCACGAAGTTGTCCTTCCTGATCGGATTGATTACCTTCTTAAGCTCGTCAGTGAACTCATCAACAGTTGATTCCTTCACTTCTTCAGAACATCTGCAGCTGCGCTGATTTATAATTTTAACAAGAGCATCCCGTTCAGTTTTTACCGGATTCTGGAACAGCTCCCATGCTTTTTTCCTCGATTCCTTTGCTTCGCTGTCGGCATCAGCCACCACCCTGTCGACTTCATCAGCTGTTGCTATACCCGATTTTATTATCCACTCCCGCATTTTTCTGAGAGGATCGAATTCCTGTTCCCATTTAAGGCGTTCCTCACTCTTGTAGCGCTCGTGTGAACCTGATGTTGAGTGACCCTGTGGCTGTGTAACATCCTCAATATGAAATAGTACAGGAGTATGTTCCCTTCTGCAGATATCTATTCCCGTTTCGTACATTTTAAGCAGGCCCGTGTAATCCCAGCCTTTGCCTTTGAAGATCCTGATCCCGATCCTTTCTCCTTCTGTTTCAAAACCTTTAAGTATCTCTGAGATACTTCCTTTTGTTGTCTGGTACTTTTTAGGTACTGAAATGCCGTATCCGTCATCATACACCGAAACAGCCATTGGAACCTGCAGCACACCTGCGGCATTCATAGTTTCCCAGAAATGCCCCTCGGAAGTGCTTGCATCGCCAATGGAACCGAAAGCCACTTCATTGCCTTTTACCGAAAGGGTATTGAACTTATGAAGCTCTTTGTTCTGCCGGAAAAGCTTTGAGGCATAGGCAAGTCCCAGAAGACGGGGCATCTGGCCTGCCGTTGGCGATATATCAGAGGATGAATTCTTCTGCTTTGTCAGGTCCTTCCAGGAACCATCGGCATTAATGTTGGGAACAGAAAAATGGTTATTGAACACCCTTCCGCCATTACCAGGGTTCAGATCCCTGTCGGTATTGCCATATAGCTGATGAAAGAACTGCATTGAATCATACAGTCCCATTGCCATCATCCAGGTCTGATCCCTGTAATATCCTGATCTCCAGTCACCATTCCTGAACTGTTTTGCCATGGCAATCTGGATTATTTCTTTTCCGTCTCCGAAAATTCCGAATTTTGCCCTTCCTGATAAAACTTCTTTACGACCTATAATGCTCAGATTCCTGCTAAGATTTGCCAGCCTGAAATCAGCAAGTACCTCCTCTTTACTCCATTCTGCCACTTTCCTGTCTTCTGTACTTTTCATTATTATTTTATTAAAAAAATCTGTCTACTGTTAATACAACAATTAATTGAGTTACTTGTTTATAAGGAAAGAGGAAATGATCACTATATTTGCATTCAGGAAGTAATATAACAAAAGCTTATTGCCTCGTATATTGATAAATATCAGACTATTACACAAGAAATGTTTATAAAACTCCTCATATTAAGCCTTGCATTTACAGCTCTTGCAGTTATCTTTTTCGGGATAAGGATGCTATTGAAGCCAGGGGGAAAATTTCCGGATACTCATATAAGCCAGAATAAGGAAATGCAGAAGCGGGGTATTACCTGTGCCCAGAATAATGATGTAGGCTGTCATTCGACAGAGGGCTATCCGGGTTGTTCATGCAGCAGGAGACTTTCTGATTAATTCAATTTCCCTGCTTATCTGAATTTCTTCTAAGTGCCTCTTCAGTAAAACTTTATTGTCCTTCTTCAGTGAGATATTCCTTAAGAGATTCTGACATCCAGGTTTCGTAATTACCGTCAATGCCGGAAATAACAAAATAAGCACTGAACTCCGGATGATCATTAATAAACTCAATTGCTTTTTCATGTCCCATAACCATGCAGGAAGTTGCCACGGCATCAGCAGTTCCGCAATCAGCTGCCAGAATTGTGGCGCTAAGAAGCCTGTTCTTTGCCGGATAACCTGTTTTGGGATCTATAGTATGTGAATATTTTATACCATCTTCAACATAGAATTTCCTGTAATTCCCCGAGGTTGCAAGTGATCTGTCACTTATCCTTATTATGGCCTGCAGATTCTGACCAGGGATAACATTATTGTCTTCCGGCCTGTCAATCCCGATTCTCCATAAATTACCATTTTTTGTTCCTCCGGCCCTTACTTCTCCCCCGATCTCAATCAGGTAGTTGTTTATTCCAAGGCTTTCAAAATATACGGCAACAACATCAACCGAATAGCCCTGGGCTATTGCATTGAAATCAAGGTTTATTGAGGGTTCGCTCTTCCTGACCTTGCCATTTTCAAGCGAAACCTTATTCATACCAATAAGTCTCATAAGGCTGTCAAGTCTCCTGACATCAAAGTTTTTATGATCATCAGGACCGAAGCCCCAGGACCTCACAAGTGGACCGACAGTAACATCAAAAGCGCCTCCGGTCAATACTGAAATCTCAGCTGAAATTCTGAAAACCTCCTCAAAATACTTGTCGACTGTTACATCTTCATTACGGTTTATTCTTGATAGTATTGATGAGTCAATATATAATGAGAGTGACATGTCAAAATCATGAAGTATACTTTCAACTTTTTTATGAAGCGAATCGGTGGTGATGGTCTTGTTCTTCTCAAACACTATGCTGTAAGTAGTACCCTGGGCAAAGCCGTTAAAGCTGTCAAATTCAGCTTTTTTGCATGAAGAAAATGAAAAAAGGATTATTACAGAAAGAACAGGTATAAGAGATTTCATGATAGTATTTTTTATTACACAGAGGACCACAGAGTTACACAGAGAAGCACAGATAATTTTTCTCAGCTTCCCTGGTAAGCAGGATGGAATATAAAAGTATATTAAATTTATTTACACTCAGATACCGAAATCGTCAAAGGCGATATTTTCTTTCGGTACGCCGAGTGAATCGAGTGTCTTCACAACAGCAGCATTCATCTGGGGCGGACCGCAGAAGTAATATTCAATATCCTCCGGCTCATCATGTTTGCAGAGGTAATTATCGAGTAATACCTTGTGTATGAAACCAGTATAGCCTTTCCAGTTATCTTCGGGAAGTGGTTCGGAAAGAGCGAGGTTGAAAGTGAAATTAGGGAATTGCTTTTCTATAGCCCTGAACTCATCTTCATAGAATACTTCTCTAAGCGAACGTGCTCCGTACCAGTAAGATACCTTCCTGTTTGTTTTGAGAGTCCTGAACAGATGGAAGATATGAGAACGGAGCGGAGCCATTCCTGCACCTCCTCCGATATAGACCATTTCACTCTGTGTATCTTTAATATGGAACTCCCCGTAAGGTCCGGATATCATCACCTTATCTCCCGGTTTCCTCGAGAAGATAAATGAAGAACAAAGGCCGGGAGGAACATTCATAAACTGTTTTTTGACATTATCCCATGGCGGGGTGGCAATTCTTATGTTCAGTTTAATGAGTCCCTTTTCTTCAGGGTAATTAGCCATTGAATAGGCCCTGTAGGTTTCTTCATTATTCTTTAATTTAAGATCCCACATTTTGTACAGGTCCCAGTCGCCCTTGAACTGATCATCAATTATGAAATCCCGGAAACTGGTTTCATACTTCGGAACATCAATCTGAATATATCCGCCGGGGCTGAAATCGAGTGACTCACCTTCCGGAAGCCTGACAACAAACTCTTTAATAAAGGTGGCCACGTTTCTGTTCGACACAACTTCGCATTCCCATTTTTTTATTCCCATGACAGATTCGGGGACTTTCACGGTGATGCTCTCCCGTATCTTAACCTGGCAACCGAGGCGCCAGTTGTTCTGTTGTTCCTTACGTGTGAAGAAACCTGTTTCGGTAGCAAGTATTGATCCTCCCCCGTCAGTGACCTGACATTTGCACATTCCGCATGTACCTCCGCCGCCGCATGCTGAAGGAAGGAAGATTCCGTTCCCTGTCAGTGTGCTCAGAAGGCTCGAACCCGGTGAAACATTCAGTTCCTTATCATTTATTTTAAGTTTAACCTCGCCCTGTGGTGAAAGTTTCGCTTTTGCTATAAGAAGAATAGATACAAGGGCGATAATCACCAGAAGAAATACAATAATACTGTAAAGGATTGTACTACCGGTTGTAATAGCTAATATCATGTCAATCTGTAATTTCAGTTAAAGTTTTATTCCCATGAAACCCATAAATGCAATTGCCATCAGTCCTGTAAGGATAAATGTGATTCCAAGTCCCCTCAGCGGAGCAGGCACATTGCTGTACTTAAGCTTCTCCCTGATAGCAGCAATACTAACGATAGCCAGCATCCATCCTATTCCTGAACCCACTCCGAATACGGTAGCTTCTGCAATAGTCTGATATTCACGCTCCTGCATAAACAATGCTGCTCCAAGAATTGCACAGTTTACAGCTATCAGCGGAAGAAAAATACCAAGCGAGTTATAAAGTGCCGGGCTGTATTTCTCAACAACCATTTCAACAAGCTGAACAATAGCAGCAATAACAGCAATGAAAACCATAAATGAGAGGAAGCTCAGATCAACATCGGCAAATCCTTCTCCAAGCCAGGCAAGAGCTCCTGCCTTTAGTACATAATTCTCCACAAGAAAGTTCACTGGAACAGTAATGAGCAATACAAAGATCACTGCTATTCCAAGTCCCACTGAAGTTTTGACAGTCTTTGAAACAGCAAGGTATGAACACATTCCCAGGAAGAATGCGAAGATCATATTGTCGATAAAGATCGACTTAATGAATATATTTAAAAGGTGTTCCATAGTTCTTCAGCTATTTTTTCTCTATAAGACTTTCATTTCTGCTTCTCTGGAACCAGATTATCATACCTACAACAATCAATGCCATTGGTGGAAGTATCATCATTCCATTGTTCTCATATCCAAGAGAATATACTCCAAGTTTCTGCATCACCGGATATCCGAATACAGTACCTGAACCAAGGAGTTCCCTCAGGAAAGCAACTATAATAAGTATAATACCGTATCCGGCGCCATTTCCGAGACCATCTACAAAAGAAGGCCATGGCTTATTGGCCATGGCAAAAGCCTCAAGACGGCCCATGAGGATACAGTTTGTTATTATGAGTCCGACAAATACCGACAGCTGCTTGCTTACGTCAAAGGCATAGGCCTTGAGGAACTGGTCAACAAGGATAACCATTGTTGCAATTACAACAAGCTGAACTATAATCCTTATCCTGTCAGGTATATAATCACGCAAGGCTGCAATCACGAAATTTGAGACAGCTGTGACTATTGTTACTGAGAGCGCCATAACAAGCGCCGGTTTCAGTTTTACTGTTACAGCAAGCGCCGAACAGATACCAAGAACCTGAACCGTGATAGGATTCTCCTTTCCCAGCGGGGTTGTGAAGATTTTCCTGATCTTTGCCGAGAACATCGGCTCTTTTTCCTGATTGCTCATATTTTAATTCCTGTTTTTTACAAAATAATCATTATACTTTCCAAGACAGTCTGAAAGCATCTTCTCAAGACCTTTGCTTGTAATTGTTCCTCCTGAAATCGCATCTACATTGTGCTGATCATTATCCTTTGCTCCGCCTTTAACTACACCGACAGAGACAAATTTTCCACCTTCAAAAAGCTTTTTACCGATGAACATACCTTCAAAAGACCTGGTATTGATTTCAGCTCCAAGACCCGGAGTTTCTCCCTTATGATCGAATGTTGCCCCGAATACTGTATTCATATCAGAGCTGACAGAAATATATCCCCAGATAGGACCCCAGAGCCCCTTACCCTCAACAGGAATTATTATAATCTTCTCTCCATTTTCGGCTGTTGCCCTGAAGAGCGGAAGGTGCTGTTCTTCAAGAGGTTTCTTTTCCTCTTCCTTAAGAACAATATTGAAAGCATCAGTCCCTTCAACGTTTTCTCCTTTTGAATTGAGAACAAAGCTTTCAGTTATGTACTTGTCATACAAGCTTTCGGTTGTTGCAGCGGTTGCTTCAATACCTATTGATTCAAGCATGCTCTTTTTCTTTTCAATCTCAAGATTCTTAAGCTGCTTCGGCTGCAGCATTGTTGCAGCCATGGCAAGAAGAGTTGCCACAGCAATTACCATTACTGATGAAAAGATGAAAATATATCTGTTGCTGAAGTGTTTCATTTTACCTGATTTTTAATAGCTACCCTGGCTCTTCTTAACCTGCGGTTTATATTTGACTGAACAACATAATAATCAATAAGAGGTGCAAATACGTTCATCAGAAGTATTGCAAGCATAACGCCTTCAGGATATGCCGGATTAAGAATCCTTATAAGAAGCGACAGTACACCTATAAGGAAACCATAGATCCATTTCCCGGTTTCTGTCTGCGATCCCGAAACAGGGTCGGTGGCCATAAATACTGCACCAAATGCAAAACCTCCCATCACAAAGTGATAATAGAAAGGAAGTTCCATGTAAGAATTAACAGCAAAAACATTCAGAAGAAGCCCCATGAACAATCCGCCAGCAAAGGTGCTGATGATAATTTTCCAGCTTCCTATGCCTGTGGCAATAAGGATCACTGCACCTATCAGTATTGCTATTGTTGAAGTTTCACCAATTGACCCGGGTATTGTTCCAATAAACATTTCCATGAACGAAGGAAGCTTTACCGCCTCACCCTGCGCAAGAAGAGAAAGTGGCGTAGCGCCTGAGAATCCGTCAATTACATTCTGTCCCTGTGTGAGTCCCTCAATCCATACCTTGTCGCCTGTCATCCAGCCAGGGTAGCTGAAAAACAGGAAAGCTCTTGCCAGCAATGCCGGGTTGAAAATATTCATCCCGGTACCGCCAAAGATCTCCTTGCCCAGGATCACTGCAAAAGCAGTTGCCAGTGCAAGCATCCACAATGGCACATCAACAGGCATAACCAGAGGTATCAGCAGCCCTGAAACAAGGAAACCTTCATTAATTTCATGCCCTCTGAGCTGAGCAGCAATGAACTCAATTCCAAGTCCGGTAACATAGCTCACAATAACAAGTGGTAGAATCTTCAGGAAACCAAACCAGAAATTCTGCAAAAGGCCTGATTCAACACCTATTGACCTGAAATGCTGCAAGCCTGTATTGTAAGCGCCAAAGAGGAAAGCAGGTATCAGGGCAATTATTACAACTGTCATTGTCCGCTTCAGGTCGATGCTGTCACGGATATGAGATCCTTTGAAAGTCACCCTGTCGGGGACAAACAGAAAAGACTCAAATCCCTCAAAAACCGAACGTAACTTCGAGTATTTACCGCCTTCCATGAAATGCGGCCTGATCTTGTCGATCTTTTTCCTTAATGAATCCATTATATATTTTGTATCACTGTTTACTGTTTACCAATTACCGGCTACCGGCTACCGGTTACCGGTTACCGGTTTTAATTCATCTCTTTTACCATAAGATCAAGTCCCTGTCTTACAATTGACTGTATCTCAATCTTTGAAGGGCAGATATATTCACAAAGAGCAAGATCCTCTTCCGCGATCTCGTATATACCCAGGTTCTCCATCATATCAATATCTCCGGCAAGAATAGCTTTAAGAAGCTGCATTGGATAGATGTCCATCGGAACAACTTTTTCATACTGGCCGGTCATAACGAAAGCTCTTTCGCCGCCATGAAAATTTGTATCAAAGCTGTACTCCTTCTTTGGGAAGATCTTTGACGCAAAGGTCCTGTAAAAACTGAATTTATCTGTCCCGGGCTTAGCCCATCCGAAAAACTCAAAATAATCACCTTCTGGAATCACTGTCACCTGTGAATCATAATATCCCAGGTAGCCATTAGCCTCAATCTTTGAGCCTGTAAGGACATTACCACTTATAAAACGCATTTTCCCCTGCTTGACATTATCCTTTACAACTGGATGCACTGAGGCTCCTGACCTCATTTTAAAATACTGAGGTTTAATAACTTCCGATCCTGTCAGGGCAATAATCCTTTCATGCAGATACCTTCCTTCCTCAAACAATCTGCCGATTGCTATAACATCCTGTGGATTAACATGCCATACAACCTCTCCTTTGTTTATCGGTTCAATATGGTGAATGTGAACTCCAACGTTTCCGGCAGGATGAGGCCCTGAGAACTTTTCAATTTCGGCAGGAGCATCCTTAAGAATTTCTGCCGGCTCGGCATTCCCGTTCACAGCCAGGTGTATCCTACCGCCTGTGAGCTTCTTCAGTGCCCTGAGACCAGTCCTGAAAAATGAATCAGATGAGTTTTCAAAAATAAAATTATAATCCGGGGCAAGTGGCGCTGAGTCAAAAGCAGAAATAAAGACTGCCT
>Ga0116170_10005686_pt1 | contig 11079 bp, 10 predicted proteins | sample AD_JPNHW1_MetaG_FD_89797 | JGI IMG/M metagenome (GOLD analysis project Ga0116170, IMG submission 89797) | Active sludge microbial communities of municipal wastewater-treating anaerobic digesters from Japan - AD_JPNHW1_MetaG | ecosystem: Engineered > Bioreactor > Anaerobic > Digestate | place... | reverse complement strand
GATACCCGCAAGGAAACCATCGCCGTCGCCGAAGCCCGCCGCATGGGCATCCCGATCGTCGCCGTCGTCGACACCAACTGCAATCCCGAGGGAATCGACTATCCGATCCCCGGAAACGACGACGCCATCCGCGCCATCTCCCTTTTCACCCAGATTATCGCCAACGCGGTCGTCGAGGCCGATAACGAGAATGGTCTCAAGATCATCGAGAATCTCCAGGACGAGGACGAGGAATCCGGCGAGACCGACGCCTCCAAGGGCGCGAACGAGGAAGAGATCGTCGACTACACCAACTATACCCCTTCCGAGAAGAAGGCCGATGCCGCGTCTTCCGACGAGGAACCCCTCGTCGACGAAGACAAGCTCTACGAAGGCAAATAAGGAGATCCTGAAACCATGGAAATCAAAGCAGCTGACGTTAAGGCCCTGCGCGACAAAACCGGCGCGGGCATGATGGAATGCAAGCACGCCCTGACCGAGTGCAACGGAGATCCCGCCGCGGCCGAAAAACTCCTTAAGGAGAAAGGGCTCGCGGCCGTCGAGAAACGCGCCGATCGCGCCACCAGCGAAGGTCTCGTGCTCATCAAGAATACGGACAAGAAAGCCGTTATCGCCGAAGTAACCTGCGAGACCGACTTCGTCGCCAAGAACGCCGACTTCATCGCGCTCGGCGACAAGATCATCGACGCGGCGTATGACAAGGGAATTACCGGGGTTACCCCGGAGCTCTCGAACATGGTGCTCGACCTCGCGACCAAGGTCCGCGAGAACATGGCCCTCACCCGCCTCGAGGCGGTGAACGCCGGCGCCGACGAGTATATCTCCAAGTACGTCCATTCCGACAAGAAGACCGGCGTCGTGATCATGCTGAAGTCCGATAAACCCGAGGCTTTCGCCAACAAGGCCATTCAGGAATTCGCCTATGACTGCTGCCTCCACATCGCGGCCTTCGCGCCGATGTACGTAACCTCCGCCGAGGTTGACCCCAAGTACATCGCCGAGCAGACCGAGATCTTCAAGGTACAGGCCAAGGAATCCGGCAAGCCCGAGAAGGTTCAGGAAGGTATCGTGCAGGGAAAGATCAAGAAACACCTCGCCGAGATCTGCTTCATGGATCAGGCCTTCGTGAAGGACGACAAGATGTCCGTCGCGAAGAAGATGGAAGAAGTCGGAAAGGCGGCTGGCTGCAAGCTCACCGTCTCTAAGGTCGTTTTCTATCAGCTCGGGGCTAAATAATAACCCTTACCGCCCCTTCAGAAACCGGCTCCCGAACGCGGGTGCCGGTTTCTTGCTTTTGAAAGGAGTCATCGATGTCCGATACCATCGCGCCTAATCTGGAGCGAATGAAGAAATCCATCGCATCGCTTAAGGACGAATTCAATACCATCAGGACCGGTCGCGCCTCGGCGTCCCTGTTCGATAAAATCCGCGTCGACTACTACGGGGACAAATCCCCCCTCAGCCAAGTCGCCACGATCTCCATCCCCGAGGCCCGGCTCGTCGTCATCCAGCCGTGGGACAAGGGACTTATCGGAGAGATCGAGAAAGCGATCCAGAAATCCGAGTTGGGTCTTAATCCGTCAAACGACGGCAAGGTAATCCGCATCGCCATCCCGCCGCTCACCGAAGAACGGCGCAAGGAACTCGTCAAGCAGGCGAAGGCTCAGGCGGAGCAAAGCCGCGTCGCGATCCGCAACATCAGGCGCGACGGAAACGACGAGCTTAAAAAACTGGAAAAGGACGGAGAGCTTACGGAAGACGGTCTTAAGACCGTCGAGGAAGAACTCCAGAAAACCACCGATAAATTCATCCAGGAGATCAATAAAATCCTGGACGAGAAAGAAAAAGAAATCATGGAAGGCTGATGACCGGATCATCGACCGTACTTGAGGCAAAACTCGACCCAACGCGCCTACCCGCCCATATCGGCATAATAATGGACGGGAATGGCAGATGGGCGAAGCAACGCGGCATGAACCGCACGCAGGGCCATAAAGAAGGCCTTGAGAGCGCCAAAGCCGTCGTTAAGCAAGCGGCCGAACTCGGCATTCGCTACATCACGCTGTACACGTTCTCCACCGAAAATTGGAAGCGAACGGCGGACGAGGTCGGTTTCCTAATGGGACTGATCAAGACCCACCTGCGCGCGGAGCTCGATTTCTACGCGCAAAACGGCATCCGCGTCCGGCATCTCGGGGACCTTTCGGGCCTTCCGCCGGAGATCGCGGGCGAGATAACCGACATCGGGACGAAAACCTCCGCGTACGACCGAACGACCGTAGTGCTCGCGATTAACTACGGCGGACAGGACGAGATTATCCGCGCGATGAGGAAGATACCGCCTTCCGAGATTCGTGGCATTGATGTCGCCTCGTTCTCCAAATACCTTGACCTACCCGAACTCCCCCCGATGGACCTGATGATCCGCACGGGAGGGGAAAAACGAATCAGCAATTTCCTGCTTTGGCAATCGGCCTATTCAGAACTGTATTTCAGTGATCTTCTATGGCCCGACTGGAACGGAGATAGCCTTATCGAGGCTATCGCGGAGTATCAGTCACGCGATAGAAGGTTTGGGGGCGTAAAATGAAAAAACTTGTTGAGCGACTTTTACTCTTTTTCGTCGGATTGCCGCTAATCATCGCCTCGGTGTTTTTCTTACCGCAGTATCACTATCTCGTGCTGCACATCGAGCTCCTGGCCTTCTCCGTGATCGCCATACTCGAGATGCGCTCGATACTGTCGCATAAACTACCCGTTCACGGGATCGCGATCAGCCTTTGTATCGGGCTCGCGATACCGGTTGCCGCCTTTCTATATACGGTATTCGGGCTACCCCAGCGCATAATCACCTTCTCGATCGCCATCGCGTCCGTGCTCGTGCTTTTCATCGAGTTTCTGCTGAGTTTCTCCGGAAAGTTCGACAAGGCGATAGAGCGCATAGCGTCGTCGTTCATCCTCCTGATCTATCCCAGCTATCTCCTAATGTATCTCGCCATAATGACCGTTTGGCATGACGCAGGGATTCTCTTAAGCGTCTTCTTCCTGATGGTTTTCGGATGCGATTCGCTCGCGTGGTTCTTCGGGATGCTGTTAGGCAAGAATAACCGCGGAATCATACCGGCGAGCCCGAATAAAAGCGTCGCGGGTTTCTTCGGCGGATACGCGGGCGCCATCGCGGTAGGCGTCGTCGCGAAAATCCTGTTCCCCGAGGTATTCGTCGGGGGCTACGTCAAGATAATCGCGCTTGGTTTCATGACCGCAACGGCCGCCATCGTCGGCGACATAATCGAGTCCGTCTTTAAGCGATCCGCCGGCATCAAGGACTCCGGTCACGTTATTCCCGGCCGAGGCGGCGTACTCGACAGCGTCGACTCTATCCTTCTCGCCGCGCCCGTGTTCTACATTATCTGCGACTTTCTCTACGGAATGGCATGATGGGCAACGCTCGCAAAAAAATCATAGTTCTCGGCGCGACGGGCTCCATCGGCTCGAGCTGCATGGACATAGCGCGCCGCTTTCCCGATAGGTTCGCCGTCGTCGGGCTTTCGGCCCATACCGACAGAAACGGGCTTTCCGCGCTCGCCTCCGAATTCTCCGTGTCCCGACCGGTCCTTTCCGGTTTTCAGGGTCAAGACGCCCTGCTCGAAATGATCCGCGACACGGAGGCGGACATCGTCGTGAACGGGATAGCGGGAGCGAGCGGGCTCATGCCGTCGCGCGTCGCGCTTGAGTCCGGCAAGGATCTCGCGCTCGCCAACAAGGAAACCATCGTCATGGCGGGGCCTCTGATCCAGAAACTCGCCGCGGAAAAGGGACGCAAGCTCCTGCCCGTAGATTCCGAGCACTCCGCCGTATTCAACCTGATACACGCGTTCGGGAAGGAATCGATATCCGAGATTATCCTGACCGCGTCGGGCGGCCCGTTCCGAACGTGGGACTCCGCGAGAATCGCGAAGGCCACGCGCGAGGACGCGCTAAAGCACCCGACCTGGTCCATGGGCTCCAAGATAACGATAGACTCGGCCTCCATGGCGAATAAGGGCCTTGAGGTAATCGAGGCATGCAGGCTATTCGACGTTCCGCCGGATCGCGTCAAGGTCGTGGTGCATCCGCAAAGCCTCGTGCACTCATTGGTACGAACGACGGACGGGGTGCTGTACGCGCAGATATCAAAGCCGGATATGCGCCACCCTATCCTTTCCGCGCTCACCTGGCCCGAATACGTCGCGAATCACCTTGAGCCGCTTTCGCTCGAGTCACTGTGCGAGATGCGCTTCGAGCCGCCCCGCTACGCCGACTTTCCGCTGCTTGGGCTCGCGTATCGCGCGGCGGGCCTCGGTGGTTTATATACCGTCGCGTATAACGCGGCGAACGAGGTAGCCGTCGCGGCGTTCCTCGACGGCGCCATACCGTTCACCGCCCTCGCCGCGACTACGGCAAAGGTACTCGAGCGCGATTGGGCTCGGGAGTGCGGGACGTTCGAGGAGATACTGGAAGCAGACGCGCTCGCGCGCGACGCGGCGAGCGACGCCATCAAGGAAGCAAACGCATGATCAAGATATTATTCGGCATCGTATTCCTGGGACTCGTGGTTTTCATCCATGAATTAGGTCACTTCATCGCGGCGCGGATTTCGGGCGTCGCCGTCGAGACCTTCTCGCTCGGATGGGGCCCTGTCCTTCTCCGGAAAAAATGGGGCTCGACCGAATATCGCCTTTCGCTCCTTCCCCTGGGCGGGTATTGCGGCATGAAGGGCGAGCACGCCTTCGCCGACGCGCTCGAGAAAAAACTCGACTACATTCCCCGCGAGGAAGGCGGCTTTTACGCGGCGCATCCCCTTAAGCGGATATTTATCGCGTTTATGGGGCCGTTCTTTAACCTGGTGTTCGCGGTGCTCGCGCTCGCGCTCTCGAGCGCCATCGGCTATACGTACCAAACCACCGAGAACGCGGTCATCCCGATAGAATCGTTCGATAGCGGGTCCTCGAAAACCCCGTCCGCCATGGCCGGGCTTCTCGAGGGAGACCGTATCGTCAGCATGGACGGAACTCCTACGCCGACATTCGCCGACATCCGCCAATACGTGGCGACGCGTCCCGGCGAAAGTATCGAGCTCGTTATCGATCGGGCCGGCAAAAGCCTTAATGCGTCGATAACCCCCGAACTCGACAAAAAAACGGGCGCGGGCCGAATCGGTATATATCCCTACGTTCCCACGATAATCGGGAAGGTCGCGCCGGGCTCGGCGGCCGAGAGCGCCAAGCTCATGGTCGGCGACGTAATCACCTCCGTCGATTCCAAACCGATCGTCACCTCCTATCAGTTCGCGACGGCGCTTGACTCAAAGCCGCAGCAAATCGCCATAGGGTACCGACGCGACGGGATCGATCGCGTCGCGACGCTCGTGCTCGTTTACACGAAAGAGGGCGCGGAGTGCGGCATAAACTGGAAAGCGATTCCGGTTACCGTCAAGGGAACGGGTTTACTCAAGAGCCTCGCGAACGGCGTGATGGGCACGGGACGCACGATCGCGCTGACCGTCAAGAGCATCGGGCTTCTATTCCGCGGGGTCGACGTGACCGAGGCCGTGTCCGGGCCCGTCCGCATAACCATGATGATCGGCGAAGTCGCCGAAACGGGACCATCGGGACTCGCGGAGCTCTTGAGCATTATCTGCGTCTCGCTATTCCTGATGAACCTGCTCCCCATACCGATTCTCGACGGCGGGCTGATCCTCTTCACCCTCGTGGAGCTCGTAATGAGAAAGCCCTTGAAGCCCAAGACGATGTACTACGTGCAATTCATCGGCATCGCGTTTATACTCGGAATGTTCTTTCTCGCCCTATTGGGCGACATTAAGTATATCTTCAAATAACGCGTAGGAGGATACCATGCGCACACTGACTTGCCATTGCGAACAGACGTTTAACGTCGACATCCCGGAGACCGTCAATCTCGACGAAACCCCCGAGGTAATCGCCAGCATCGCCGACGGCTCGTTCCTAACCTGCGTATGCCCCCGGTGCGACGCGACGCTCCACACGGACCTTAAGACGCGGTTTGACTGGCCATCGAGAAAAGTCAGCCTTGTCCTGATCCCGGAGATCGACCGTTTCGCGTACCTGTCGGGGATGATCCCCCACGAAACCGACGCGCAGGCGGTTATCGGCTTCGCAGAGCTCGCCGACCGCGTCGCCGTCCTCGCGGCGGGACTCGATCCCGTCGCCGTGGAGGCCATCAAATATCACCTGCTCGTCAAGTCGCGCGAGGTCGCGGGCGCGGGCAAGGCCACGATCGTTTTCGAGAAAGTCGACGAGGGCGGGAACCTCGAGTTTCGCATTCACGGCATCCGCGAAGGCGAGATCGCCGTATCTAAACTGCCGCGCTCGATCTACGATACCATTAAGGCGGACCTATCCGCGGATCCCGAGAAAGACCCGTATCCGCAGTTAACGAATGGCTCATACGTTTCCGTAAAGAATATTCTCATCGAGGACGTCTAGCATGACCCGCCGTTTAGCGCTCATCGCGGCCGCGGCGACGCTATTCGCGGCGATTGAGCCGGCGATCGCGCGTCAGCCGAGCGTTTCCTTCCCCATCGCCGGTTTCCCCCAAGAGGCCGCGACGCCGGAGACGGCGCAAACAGAAACGCTCAATCCCCGGCACCATGAAGGCGCCGTCATCTCGCTCGCGAGGCACAATTCCGACTCGCTCGATTTCTTCGCCGGTACGGCCGACGGCTTCGTCGTGCTCGCGCAAGCGTCCGGCGAAACCGAAAGCTGGCAAATCTCGGAACTCCCCGTCAGGAAGCTCGCGATTCATCCCAACGGGAATCTCTTGGCCGCGTACGAGTCGGATGGATTCAGCGTGCATCGCCTCTCCGTCTGGGACTGGAGGGCAAAGACCAGGCTCTACGCGAAGCGCTTCCGCGACTCCGTCATATCCGTTTCGTGGTCCGCGCGCGGCACGTATCTTCTCGTCGGGAACACCTCCGTGGAAGGAATCACCGTCTTCGACGGCGACTCGGGAAAGCCGAAATCGGTTTTTAAGAAGTCTCCCGGAATCGTGTCCCTTAGCCTGACCGGCGGAACCGAGGCGAGCATGATCACCTTTGGGCCATCCGGCACCATTCTATATACCGATATCTCGTCGGGCGCCGAGCGCGCGCGATATGAATCCATACGGGACATCGTCTCTCCCTCCCTCCTTAACAACAACCTAAGGATCGCGGGCCGCCTTGACAATGACATCGTGACGATCGACGCGACGAGCGGGAAACGCGTCGCGCGCTACGCCTCGCCGGGAAAGTCTTTTATCGCCACGACCGCGGGCGATTCGGTTCCCGTTTGGCTCAGCGACTCAGGCGACGGTGGATGGACCGTACGCACGGGCGACGCGTCCTCGTCGCGTTTCACGATTCCCGACGGTTCCGCAATCGCCTCCGCGATCGGTCTTCCCGACAGGCTCGCCTTCGGCACGGATTCTGGCATGATATACGTCGTCGACCGAGCGAGCGTCTCCGGAACGATATCTCCCGAGCCGCTCGAGGGCAACCGATGCGCTAGGATAGACGACGTCGCGACCGACGGTAAGCGTCTGTTCGTTCTCTCCGAGGGGACCTTGCTGGAAACCACGGGACCGGATTCCTCCCCAACGTACCGTTTGGGAGGGCTTCCGGGGGATCGCGTCGCCGTTCTCGGCGACGGATCATTCCTTATTTGGTCCGCGAAGAAAGCGGGCCCGGTACTTCGGGTTTCGACGGACGGGCAAACTAGAACCCTTCTATATCAGGGCAAGGAAGGCATTCGATCGCTTTCGGTCAAGGACGAAACGATCTCTTTCGTCGAAGGCACGAGCATGGCGGTCTCGATCGGCGTCGAGCCGGGAGCTAAACCCTTTACGTACTCGGGCGCCGGCCTTCAGGACGCGATACCCGTCTCCGCCGACAGGATACTCGTCTCTAAGTCCACGACCCGACGCTCGCCCTCGCCCCTTTTAATGATCAGCACGTCGACGGGCGAAACGGTTCCCGTACCCGTCGATGCGGAACTCTGCTATGGCCTTCATCTGACTGAGGGCGCGACTCCCGGCATCGTGGCGTTCCTCGTTCGTAACGGCGACGCGCCGTCCACGGAGATCGCGTCGATTTCGATCGACGCTAGCGGCCCTTCCGGCGTCGGCGCCACGACGAAGGCCTCATATCAGGACGAGGACCTTACCGCGAGCCTTTCGGTCAACGGGAGCCTGCTCTACACGAATCTCGGAAAAGGACAGCTATCCTGCATCGACGTCGAAAGCAACCGACAAACGCGAATGGACCGCGGATATTCCTTGCCCGCAAAAACCTCGATTATGGACGATTACGTCGTCACGCTTAACGGCAACGGGTCCATAACCTGGTTTCACGCGAGAACGAATAACCTGATAGGTGACGCCGCCCTCGGACGGCATGGCGTTTGGCTCGTAAGCGAATGACGCGAATAAGTGCCGACCGAAAGGTCAGCCTTGGGTCTTCGATACGAACTTGGTGAATTTCGGTAGGAACAGGATCTCGATATCGCCGATCGGGCCATTGCGCTGCTTGGCGACGATGAGCTCTGTGTCTATCGCCTGATCCCGGTCGCCGCCGTCCTTGTTGGACGACACGCGTTCCCTGTGCAGGAACATAACGACGTCCGCGTCCTGCTCGATCGATCCCGACTCGCGAAGGTCGGCAAGTGTGGGCTTCTTTCCCTCCGCGTCGCGCTTGACCTGCGACAGGGCGACGACGGGAATGTTCAGCTCGCGCGCGAGGCTCTTAAGCGAACGCGAAATCTCCGCGATCTGCTCGTGCCTCGGGATAAGCGAATTCTCGCTCGTAATGAGCGTAAGGTAGTCAACGTAAATAATCTGCACGTCGAACTGGGCCTTGAGCCGCCTCGCCATCGCGCGAAGGTCGAGCAGCTTCATGTTCGGCATATCGACGATATAAAGCGGCGCATCGTAAATCTGTCCCGCGGCGTCCTGTATGCTCTGAAAATCGCTCATCTTCAAAAGGCCGGTTCGGATCTTCTCGGAGGGAATCCTCGCCTCGGACGAAATAAGTCGCTGCATGAGCTGCATGTCCGACATTTCGAGCGAGAAGAAGGCCGTGGGGATTTTTTCCTTGATGGAAGTATGGGCCGCCATGGTGAGCGCGAGCGCGGTCTTTCCGACCGACGGGCGCGCGCCGATGATGATGAGCTCGGATTTCTGGAAGCCGCTCGTCATCTGGTCGAGCTCGATGAGGCCCGACGGGACTCCGGTGAACGCGTCGCGCGTATGGTAGAGTTTCTCGATTGCCTCGATGGCTCGGGGAATGATGTCGCGCGGCGTCTTGAAGGTCGCCGATTGATGCGCGTCGGTCAGCTCGAAAATCTGCTTCTGTGCGTTCTCAAGGACGGCGCGACTCTCGGTCGCCTCGTCGTGCGCCTCCGCGATAATCTTTTGCGAGATCGTGAGGAGCGCTCTCCTGACGGAGCTTTCCAGAACGACCTTCGCGTAATATTCGACGTTCGCGCTCGTGGGAACGGTATCGGTAAGGGACGCGATGTAGCCCGGCCCGCCCGCCGCGTCGAGCATGGCGGTTTGCCTTAGCTCTTCGGTGATGGTCAGGATGTCCGAGCGCTGTCCCTTGTTGAAAAGGGAGAGAATCGCCTCGTAGATTTTCTGGTTTTGAAGGGAGTAGAAGTTGTCAGGCCGCAGGAACCGTATAACGGTTCCCACGGCCTCCGCGTCAAGAAGGAGCGCCCCAAGGGTCGCCTGTTCGGCTTCCTGATTATGGGGCGGCACCTTGTCTTTCAGCGATAGATAGCTCATTGCGAGAGGGGGTATCCCTTACTCGGCGTCGGCTGCGGGGGCAGCGGTTGCCTCTGCAGCGGCAGTCGCATCGGAAGCCGCCTCAACATTCTCGTCGCGGCGACGCGAATGGCGATCCGCCTTGGGGGCGGGAGCGAACTTCTCGGCTTCGGGCTGAGCTTCGACAATGACCTGCACGGCCGCGGACGCGGTCTCGTAAAGGTGCACGGTAACGTGGTACTTTCCGACGCTCTTGAAGGTAAGTCCGGGAAGCTCGATGCGCTTGCGCTCGATCTCGAATCCGGCCTTCTTGAATTCCTCGGCGATAGTCTGGTTAGTAACGGCTCCGTAGAGCTTTCCGTTCGTTCCCGCGGGCATAACGAGGGTAAGTACGGTAGCCTCGAGCTTCTCTTTGAGGCTCGCGGCGTCGGCGCGCTTGGCGGCCTTCTTCGCGTCGATCTCGGCCTTGCGGCTCTCGAAATACGCGATGGTCACGTCGTTGCAGGGAACGGCGAAATTACGGGGGAACAGGTAGTTCCTCGCGTATCCGGTGGCAACGTCCTTAACGTCGCCTTCCTCACCGAGGTGTTTTACGTCCTGGTTAAGAATTACTTTCATCTTCAAGCTCCTCACTCATTGATTTTCGCCGCCGCTTCCAGGAGTTGGATCGACGGCGTCCTTATTGAGCATTCGCGCGCGAAGCGGAACGAAAAGCTCCACCACGCCCGCGACCAATAAAAGACCGATTAAGTACACCCACCCGACGAGACAAATCACGACGATGCCCACGATCAGGAGAGCCATGGGGACGCCCTTCCTCGCGCGCAGCCAAGCAAGCGTCACCGATAGGATGCCCATGCCCTGCAACGCGAAAAAGAAACCCGAAGACAGAACGAGATTCCAGGAGACCGCCGAAAGGACCGGGCTCGGCGAAAACCTATTCGCGATCGCCCCGCACATCCCGATCACGAGCGGGAAGAAAAAGAAGGGCTCGACGCTGAAATACGCGACGCGGAAAGGACGAACCCCGCGCTTTCCGAAACGCGCGACGAGCGACCTCGCGATCCACGCCGCGGAGGCGTACAGGCAAAACGTCCCGGTAAAGAAAGTATACAGTAACGCCTCGCGGAACGAGCCATACACGCCATCGGGGGAAAAAGACGAGGCAGCGATGTCCTTGTCGTATCCCTCTGGAAGGCCGTTTGCCAACATCCCGGAAAGCTCGGATGAAAACTCGCGGATAAGCCCGTCGAGGACCTT
>Ga0116170_10005684_pt1 | contig 11080 bp, 8 predicted proteins | sample AD_JPNHW1_MetaG_FD_89797 | JGI IMG/M metagenome (GOLD analysis project Ga0116170, IMG submission 89797) | Active sludge microbial communities of municipal wastewater-treating anaerobic digesters from Japan - AD_JPNHW1_MetaG | ecosystem: Engineered > Bioreactor > Anaerobic > Digestate | place... | reverse complement strand
TCGCGGAGATCCCGAACGAGGATAAGGCCGAAAAGCTCATCGCGCACCTCCAGAACCCGAAGACCTTCGGCGTCGACCATCCCTTTCCCTCGCTCTCGGCGGATGATCCCGAGTTCGACGAGCGCGGAATGGGCTACCGGGGAAGCGTCTTCGCGCCATTTACCTTCATGGTCGTCAAGGGCCTCGAGAAATACCAGCGCTGGGACCTCGCCCGCGAGTGCGCGATCCGGCACCTCTACTACGTCCTCGACGCGCTTTCCCCGAACGGCGAGCACAACAAGGGTTGCCTCTGGGAGGCGTACCTTCCCGGCAAGGAAGGCCCCGCGCAGTGGCCCGGCAAGGAAGGATTCCCGCGCCGGCAGTACCTCCCGTACACCGGGCTCTCGACGATCGCGCTCATGATCGAGAACATCATCGGCCTTTCCATCAGCCTGCCGCGCAAGACCGTCGACTGGATCATCCCGAACCTCGAGGTCATGGGCATCGAAAACCTGAGCCTCAAGCGGAACCTCATCACGATCCTGTCGAACAAGAGCCTTCGCGGGTGGGAGATCCACATGGAAAGCGAGAAGCTCTATTACTTCACGATCAATATCCTCGGGCAGAAGAAGAAGACCCTGCCGATCCCGTCGGGCAAGTGCTCGATGCTCATTGACAAACTCTAAACAGGGATTTCATGAAAACCCCGCGATGGGCTGGTATACTTCTTCGGGAAGGTAACGCGGCCAAATGGTAAGGGATTCCGAATACGACACGATCAAGCGCTCATGGCTCGAGGCGGTAATCGAGATCGGCGCGACGGGGATTAGGCTCCTCGTCGCGCAGGTCGACGACGACGCCCAGTGGGAGGTCATCGACCGCGCCGAGCGCGCCCTGTCCCTCGGCCGCGACGTCTTTACCTCGGGGAGCATCTCCCGAGAGTCGCTCCTCCAGTGCCTCGCGATCCTCAACCGCTACCGCGAGATCCTCGCGGGGTGGAACATCACGGACGACCACGTGACGGTCGTCGCGACGAGCGCGCTCCGCGAGGCGAAGAACCGCGACTCCGTGCTCGACCGCGTCGCGGTCAAGACCGGCTTCCGTGTCAAGGTCATCGACGGCATCGAGGAAAACCGGCTCATGTACCTCGTCGTCGACTACGCGCTCCGCGACGCCCCCGAGACGCTTTCGAAGGTGAACTCCATCATCATGGACGTCGGCGGCGGCTCGACCGAGATCATGCTCCTCCAGAAAGGCAAGATGGTCGCGGCGCACAGCTTCAGGCTCGGCACCGTCATCATCGAGCAACAGATCAAGGCGATGATGGGCTCCGCGAAGGACATGCGGCGCTTTCTCGCGGACAACGTGCGCACGACGGCCGAGAACCTCAACAACGAGCTGAGCCTCGACCAAGTGGCCCAGATCATCGCGATCGGCTCGGACGCGCGGCTCGTCGCGCGCTCGGTCGGCACGCAGATGACGGACCTTCACGCGACCATCAAGCGCGCGGACTTTACCGCCTTCGTCGACCGCATCACGGGCTACACGGTCGAGGAGATCGTCCACCATTTCAGGATCGGCTACAGCGAGGCGGAGTCCCTCGTCCCCGGCCTCCTCACCTACCGCTTTTTCCTCGAGATGACGGGCGCCGAGAACGTCGTCGTCCCGAACCTCTCGATCCGCGAGGGCGTGATCATCTCGCAGCTCGCCGGGCCAGACCATCTCGTGCGCGAGGAATTCTACAACCAGGTCGTCGCCTCCGCGATCAACCTCGGGAAGAAGTTTCACCTTGACGAGGACCACTCGCGCTACGTCGCGCGGATCGCGCTCAAGCTCTTCGACTGCCTCGAAAGCGAGCTCGGCCTCGACCGGCATGCGCGGCTCCTCCTCGAGGTGTCGGCGATCCTTCACGACGTCGGCTCGTTCATCAGGCCGAGCGACCACCATATACACAGCCAGTACATCGTCGCGCACTCGGACATCTTTGGGCTCAACCGGGACGACATAAACGTCGTGGGCAACGTCGTGCGGTACCACCGCGCGGAGATGCCGAGCGCGCAGCATCCCGGCTACGCGTCGCTCCAGAGAACGGACCGCACGATGGTGCTCAAGCTTTCCGCGATTCTCAGGATCGCCGACGCGCTCGACCGAGGGCACTCGCAGCACATCGAGGACTTCGATATCGAGCTTTCCCGGGACACGCTGCTCCTGCGCGCGCGCGGCACGCACGACGTCACGCTCGAGCGGCTCGCGCTCGGCGAGAAGGCGGACCTCTTCGAGGATATCTTCGGCTACAAGCTCGTGATGGCGTGATCGGGGGAGAAGGGTATATGAACGATAGCGGGTTTTCCTATTTCAGCAGGGATCTTTCGTGGATCGAGTTCAACGCGCGCGTGCTCGACGAGGCGCGGCAGAAAAGCGTCCCGCTCCTCGAGCGGCTCCGGTTTCTCACGATCGTCTCGTCGAACTTCGACGAGTTCTTCATGGTTCGCGTGGCGAGCCTGAAGGAGCAGTGCCATCGGGACCCCGAGCTCAAGGACGAGGCGGCGCTGAGCGCGCGCGAGCAGCTTGCCCGCGTCTCCGCGCGCGTCCACGAGCTCACCGACCTTCAGTACGACTGCCTTCTCAACGAGATCCTTCCGGGGCTCGCCGCGGAGGGAATCATGTACGTGCCTCCCCAGGAGTTTACCCAGGACCATATCCGCTTTCTTGACGCGTTTTTCATGTCGGACGTCTTCCCGCTCCTGACGCCGCTGCGCACCGGGGCGGGCGCGCTGCCGAGCATCGCGAACCTCAGGCTTCACGCGGCCTTCCTCCTCAGGAACACCGTCGCGCTTCCCTCGGGGCCGCTCGCCTCGTTCCTCGAGCGCACGGGCGTCATCGAGGCTCCGGACGCGGCGGGCGAGAGCGAGCTCGCGTCGCCGCTCGCGATAGTCCAGATCCCTGCCTCGATACCGCGGGTCGTCTGGCTCCCGTCGTCCGACGGCAAGAAGCGATACACCCTCCTCGACGACGTCGTCAGGACCTTCGGCCAGCGCCTCTTCCCCGGCTTCGCGATACAGGAGAGCCTCCTTTTCAAGGTTTCCCGCGACGCGGACCGCGGGGTTGACGAGGACCGCGACGGCGACTTTATCGCCGCGATGCAGGAGGTGATCGTGTCGCGCCAGTCGTCGATACCGGTAAGGCTCATCTGCACGGGCGAGAGCCCTGCGATCCTCTCGTTCCTCCGGGACGGGATGGGCCTCGTCGATGACGACGTGTATCGCGTTCCCGGCCCGCTCGACCTCGCGACGCTCGGCGACCTCGTGGGCGTCGAGGGCGCGGACCGTCTCCGCAACGAGCCGTGGCCCAACTACTGGCCGGTAGAGATCCCCGAGGACACGCCCCTATGGGACGAGCTCAAGCGCACGGACCTCCTCCTCCACGTCCCGTACCATTCGTACGACCCGGTGCTTCGCTTCCTTAACGACGCGGCCGACGACCCGGCCGTGCTCGCGATCAAGATGACCCTGTACCGAACCTCGGGCGACTCGCCGATCATCCGCGCGCTCGAGCGCGCGGCGCGCTCGGGCAAGCACGTGACCGTGTTCGTAGAGCTCAAGGCCCGCTTCGACGAGGAGCGGAACATCTCGTGGGCCCATCGCCTCGAGGACGTCGGCGTCATCGTCGTGTACGGCATCGCGCGGCTCAAGGTCCACGCGAAGATCCTTCTCGTCGTCAGGCGAGAGACCGACGGCATCAGGCGCTACGTGCACCTCTCGACGGGAAACTACAACGACAAGACCGCGCGGCTCTACGTCGACATGTCGCTCCTCACGTCGAACCAGGAGATCGCGAACGACGCGACCCTCTTCTTCAACATGATATCGGGTTACTCGGTGATCATGGCCACGCGGCGGCTCGTCATGGCGCCGGTCGACCTGAAGCCGCGCCTTCTCGCGCTCATCGGGCGCGAGATCGACCGGAGCGTGCCCGAGCATCCCGGCCGGATCGTCGCGAAGATGAATAGCCTCGCTGACCCGGAGATCATCGACGCGCTGTACCGCGCGAGCCGCGCCGGCGTGAAGATTCTCCTGAACGTGCGCGGGGTGTGCATGCTCGTTCCCGGCGTTCCCGGGATGAGCGAGAACGTCACGGTCGTGAGCGTGATCGACCGGTACCTCGAGCATACGCGCATCTTTTGGTTTGGGAACCCGGGCTTGGACGAGCTATTCCTGTCGAGCGCCGATTGGATGCCGCGCAACCTCGACCGGCGCGTCGAGCTCATGTTCCCGATCTTGCAGGAAAGCGTCAGAAAAACGATTACGGATATTCTCATGCTCTACTTCTCGGACAACGAGAAGGCGCATTACCTCAGGCATGACGGTACCTGGGTCAGGCGGACTCAGGCAAAGGGCGAGAAGCGCTTTCGCATTCAGGAAATTCTTCATGAGGCCGAGCGGCGTAAGCGCGAGCTTTTGGAGCAGGAGCCGCGGCGGGAGTTTACCGTTCGCAGGGGCTAGCGTGTACGCCCGTCGGCGCGTTGGTCTACGCCGTGCCGCGCGGTCGCCCAAGAACTGCGCGCGATCAAGTCGTCAGCGCGGGCTTGAGTTTGATCCGATGATCTCGTAGATGCGCTCGAGGTCGTCCCGCGAGAAATAGGAAATCTCGATGGTGCCGCGGACGAGGGTTCCCTTCATAGAAACCTTCGTGCCGAGCGCGTCGATGAACTTCTGCTCGATGTTGCGAACCTCGATATCCTTCAGGACCTCCGAGTCGGAGCCCTTTTCCTTCTTTTTCTTTCCCGTCTCGCCGCCTGCGCGGCTTCCCCCGTTGAGCTCGCCCGCCATCCGCTCGGTGTCGCGCACCGAAAGGGCGTTGCCGACGACGCGACCGAAGAGGATGCGCTGGTCGGCGGGGTTGAGCACGGAGAGGATCGCGCGGGCGTGGCCCGGGGTGATCTGCCCCTGGGAGAGCGAGGAGAGCATGTCCTCGGGGAGCTTGAGGAGGCGGAGCGCGTTCGCGACCGTCGAGCGGTTTTTCCCGACGCGCGCCGCGGCTTCTTCCTGGCTCAAATTCCCGAGCGCCATGAGCCGATGGTAGGCCTGAGCTTCCTCGACGGGATTGAGGTTCTCGCGCTGGATGTTCTCGATGAGCGCGATCTCGAGCTTTCGCCCGTCGGAGAATTTCTTGATGATGACCGGGACCTTCGAGAGCCCGGCGAGCCGCGCGGCGCGCGTTCTGCGCTCGCCGGCGATGATGTAGTAGGTCCCGTCGCCCGCGTCCTCGGCGATGATCGGCTGGATGATGCCGTGCTCGCGAATCGAGTCGGCAAGCTCCTTGAGCGCCTCCTCGTCGAATTCCTGCCGGGGTTGGTGCGGGTTAGGCTTGAGGAGCGAGGGGTTTATGAAAAGCTCGGATCCCGCCCCGCCCGATTCCGCGGAGTCTCCCGTCCCGCCGCCCGTATGCGCGTTTTGCCCAAGGTCGCTGTCTTCGAGGAGCGCGCCGAGTCCCCGTCCGAGTCCGCTCGTTTTAGCCACGTTCGAGTACCTCTTTCGCGAGTTTTTCGTAGCTCCGCGCGCCGACGCACAGGGCGTCGTACTTGCAGATCGGGAGCCCGTGCGAGGGCGCCTCGGAGAGGCGGACGTTGCGGGGGATGATCGTCCGGAAAACCCGGTCCTTGAAGTAGGACGTGACCTGCTGGACGACGTCCTGGGCGAGCCGGGTGCGCGAGTCGTACATGGTGAAGAATATGCCGCCGATGTCGAGCTCGGGGTTGAGCGTCTTCTGGACGCGCTTGACGGTCTGGAGGAGGAGGGTAAGCCCCTCGAGCGCGAAGTACTCGCACTGGAGCGGGATGAGGACCTCGTCCGCCGCGACGAGGCCGTTGAGGGTAAGGATGCCGAGCGAGGGAGGGCAGTCGATGAGGATGAAGTCGAAGTCGGCCTTGAGCGGCTCGAGCGCCCCTTTAAGGAAGTACTCGCGCTTTTCCTGGTCGACGAGCTCGATCGCGGCGCCCGAGAGGTCTATGGAGGCGGGTATCACCGAGAGCCCCGGGATCGCCGACTGGCGGATAACCGATGCGGCGGGAGCGGTTCCCGCGAGGAGATCGTAGACCGTCGGCTTTTCCCGATCGGCGCCGACGCCGGAGGTCATGTTCCCCTGCGAGTCGAAGTCGACGAGCAGGGTTTTCTTTCCGGCGAGGGCGAGATAGGCTCCGATATTTATAGCGGAGGTGGTTTTGCCAACCCCGCCTTTTTGATTTACGAAAACAAAGGTCTTACCCATATCGGGAAAGTATATCTGATAATCCCTCTTTATGAAAGACTAATCGGCCGGCAGCGGGTTGTACCGCTCCCCGTAGTCATAGACGTCGATCCCCTCGCGCCCCTTCACATAGCCGATGACCGCATAGGTGATCGGGGTAAAGGCGGCCTCGATCGCCGTCTTGAAGAGGTAATTCGAGAAGGCCATGATGACGAGCACCTCGGGCGGATAGAGGCCGGTAAAGCCGATCGCGACGAACAGGACCGAATCGAGGAGCTCCCCGACGAGGGTTGAGCCGATCGTCCGCATCCAGAGCCGCTTTCCCTGCGTGAGGACCTTCATCCTCGAGAGCACGACCGAGTTTGACCATTCCCCCGCGAAATACGCGACGATGCTCGCGAGCACGATGCGGGGCATCTGCATGAGGATGTTGTCGAAATCGCTTTGGAGCTGCCAGCTTGAGTCCGCGGGGAGCGCGCCGATGAGCCAGACGTTGAACGCCATCAGGATGAGCATGGTAAAGCCCGTCCAGATAACCTTGCGCGAGGCCTTGTAGCCGTAGACCTCGGTCAGCACGTCGCCGAAGATGTACGACAGCGGAAAAAGGAGGGTTCCCCCGTCAAACACGGCTGGCCCGATATGGACCATCTTTGACGCGAGAATGTTGGAGAGAATCAGGATCCCGACGAAGAGTCCGGTGATTACCGGCAAGAAACGGGATCCGGCGGAAGCTGTTTCTTCGAGCCGGTGAGAGCGGCTTATGGCCGCTCCCTCGGGCGCGCCCGAGGCGCGTCCTTTCATATAGGGTGTTTTCATGGGCCGGATTCTAGCCCTTTCGGTGGGGTGCGGCAAGCGGGGCGGGGGCGGTTTTACACGCTCCCGCCGCTTCGCGCCGCCTTGGGGCCGCTATGCCGACTTAATCATGATTTGCCGGGGTTGGGCCTCGGGCCGCCTCGGGATCGTGATCGAAAGGACGCCGTTCTTGAAGTTCGCCTCGACCTTCTCGACGTCAATGTCCTCGGGAAGGGTAAAGCGGCGCTCGAACGACGAGGAGCGGCGCTCGCGAATCAAATACTCCTGGCCGTCATCGGTCTTCTTCTCCTCGGCCTCGGCTTCCTTGACCGAGGAAATCGCGAGGACGCGATCCTTCAGGCTGATCTCGACGTCTTTCTCGGTAAGTCCGGGGAGGTCCATATCCATGAGATACGCGGCCTCGGTTTCGCGTACGTCGACCCTTGGTGCGGTTACCGACGCTGAGGCGAGCGGGGAAAGAAGCCCGAACCCGCGGTCAAAGGCGTCGAAAACGTCGGTGGAAAGGGCGGGGTTAAAGAGTCTGAGAGTGTTCATAATGTGCCTCCATTACTTTGGTTATGGTGTAGTGTCCGCGTTATCGGCGAACATTAAAGAATAAGCAAAAGGTGTGCCAACTTGTGCTTTTCATCTGACGAAGAGTGCTAACTATTTGCAGGATATGGAATTAATCAAGGACGATGGTCATGATTGAGCTTCTATCGGGAGTAAATCGCCAGGTTTTGCGCTCTATAGACGGTGCATTCTTCTCCATATTGTGTCAAAAAGGGCGCTTTTGGTGTGTCAAAGTGATTCGTTTTAGCTGGGCATATCCTTATCAGCGGATCATCATGAACCCCACCCGACGGCGCAATGCCCGAGCCGGCAATCCCGCTATTCTCTTTTCGGAAGATGGTATACTATTAAAGGGATGAGGGATCACACCGAAGACAGACTGTCAGAGTTCCTGCAGGCGGCGATCGAGCCCTTTACCATAAAGGGTCTGCTCGACTATCTCGGTGAGCCGTCTGGCCGCGCCGCGCAGGATGAACTTTCCGACTATCTTACCTATAACCAACTCGCGTTCCTCAATCCCGCCTTCGACGCGGAGGATGAAACGTGGATAACGCGCGCGGGTATCTTTACGGGAAAATCCGTCGTCGTCATCCCGACTAAGGAAGAGATCGCCGACGGGATTCTCCTGCCCGGTTCTCGGCTCGTCCCGTTTTACGATCCGGCGATCCTGCCCAACGAGCTCGTGTTTCGGTACAAGGGCGAGGTCCTTTCGCGGCTCGTTCTCGAGGTTTCCCCGGAAGAGGCCTATCCCCATTACGCGATGTTCGGCGACGAGTACATCCCTCAGTACCTCGCGCTCGATAACGACGAGAACGCCGATCTTTTTTCCCCCGACGATTATTATGACCCGCCCGAGTTTCCCGTCTCGGTGGTGAACATGCGCGCGGTCTACTGGGACGCGGACTTCAAGCCCGGCGACCGGATCATCGCGACGGCGGTCGATTGGGCGAAGGGCGTGTTCGACGTCGAGCCGATGGCCGCGAAGGCGGTCGATCGCAAGGCGCGCGACAAATGGCTCGCGGATTTCGAGGAAAACCTGATCCGCTCGTTCGAGGTCGGCGGCGCCGGCGCGGCGATAGACGAGCAGCTTTCCTTGGCGTGGTTTTTCGGGCAAGACCGGCTTTTCACCCCGCATGCCGCGACCATGGACGAATTCCTCAAATGGACCTCGCGCGTGTCGATCGAGCCCTATGGCATCGAGACGCGGCTCTGGTTTACCGACCGGGAGATTCCGCCCCAGGGGAATTGGGACATGACGATGGTCTCGACGCCCGCAAGCGTTACCGAGGAACTTTTCGCGCATCTCGGGATGCCCTTCACCGATCTCGTCCTCGACTCATACGTCCTTGACGCGCTCCATCGCAAGGAAAGCGACGTCAAGCCGATGCTCGAGCGGATATTCCCCGCGCGCACGCACGTCGTTGCCCTCTGTATCCCGATCCTCGAGCGCGAGCTTGGCCGTTTTTACCGGGACTTCGCGAAGGACTACAACTGGTTTGCCGATCACGATACGGCCATGCTCCGGAACCGCTACGTCGAGCTCCATAACGGACTCTCGGATTTCGTCGGGATGCTCAAGGCCGCGAAGATCAAGCCTGAGCTCGTCCCCGAACAGGGCGCCGTCGTGCTCAGCCAGCTCCTCAATCACGTCGTCTCGGGCATCGAGGCGCTCGACGCGGGCTATTTCCTCTCGGACGAGGAAAAGGCCAAGGAGGGGAAAAAAGCGCTCGATGATCAGGAAACCCTGTGGGCTTCGGTCGAGAGCATGGAGGACAGTTTTTTTGACATCAAGACCGCCATCCTGGACGCATTGCCTGAGCTGAAGAAACGGAATTTTTCCCTTCTCAAGAGAAAAAAGGAGACCCCTCCCGATGCATGAGCCCGATGAGCTAGTCGCGATGATAAGGGCCGGCGGCGTGTATTATAATATCCGCGGCGAGACGCCCGAGGCGGCGTATACCGATATGGTGTCCCACCTTTCCCTGCCCTCTGGCGTGGACCGCGCCGCGCTCCTTTCCGGGCTCGTCGAGCGCGAGCGGCTCATGACGACCTCGGTCGGTAACGGGATCGCGCTGCCCCATCCGAGAACACCGATCGTCACCGAGGAAAAGGATCAACGGGTGTATGTCTGCTTCCTCGATCGCCCGGTCAACTTCGACGCGATGGACGGCAAGCCCGTGTTCGCGCTTTTCGTGATCCTGTCGAACGGCTCGCAGAGCCATCTCAAGGTTCTTTCCCGGCTTTCCTGGCTTTTCCAGCAAGAGGGCTTTCGCGAGGCCTTGAGGAAAAAGCCCGATACCAAAGAATTGATTTCCATGATACAACGGTACCTTTAAGAAGTCCTTAAAACCGCATTTTTTATCCATGTAAGGAGCTACATAATGAGTAAAGAACTTGACGCTGTCGCGCTTTCCGTCCGCAGCCTCGCGATGGACGCCGTGCAGAAGGCGAATTCGGGCCATCCCGGACTCCCCCTTGGCGCCGCCGAGCTTGCCGCCGTCCTTTACGGCAAGATCATGAAGCACAACCCCGCCGATCCGGCATGGCTCGACCGGGACCGCTTCGTCCTTTCCGCCGGGCACGGTTCGATGTTCCTGTATTCCATCCTCCACCTCTCCGGCTACGATCTTCCCCTCGAGGATATCAAGAACTTCCGCCAGATCGGCTCGCGCTGCCCCGGCCATCCCGAGTACGGCTACACGGCCGGCGTGGAAATCACCTCCGGCCCCCTCGGCCAGGGCGTATCCTCCGCGGTCGGCATGGCCATCGCCGAATCGATGCTCGCCGCGCGCTTTAACACGAGCGAGCACAAGGTCGTCGACCACTACACCTACGCGCTCGTCGGCGAGGGCTGCCTCATGGAAGGCATCTCCTCAGAGGCCTCGAGCTTCGCCGGTCACCATAAGCTCGCCAAGCTCATCGTCTTCTACGACGAGAACCGCATCTGCATCGACGGATGCACCGACATGACCTTCACCGAGGACATCGCGAAGCGCTACGAGGCCTATGGCTGGAACGTGCTTCACGGGGACATGTACGACTACGCGGGGATCGAGCACCTCGTCGAAAAGGCGAAGAAGGCCGGTAAGCCCTCGCTCGTCATGCTCAAGTCCGTGATCGGAAAGGGCGCGCCGAGCGTCTGCGGAACCTCGAAGGCCCATGGCGCCCCGCTCGGGGCAGAGGGCGTCACCGAGGCCAAGAAGTGCCTTGGCCTCGACCCCGCGAAGGATTTCTACGTCGCCCCCGAGGCGTACGCCTTCTTCGCCGAGCGCCGGAAGGCGCTTGCCGCGGCCGAGGCTTCGTGGAAGACCCTGTTCGACGCTTGGTCCAAGAAGAACCCCGAGCTCCGGAAGGGATGGGACGAGTCGTTCGCTCCCGGCGGAATCGACGCGAAGCTCCTCGCCGCCGCGCAGCTCCCCGCCTTTAAGGAAGGCGAGAGCATCGCTACCCGCACCGCGAGCAACACCGCACTCAACGCCTTCGCCGCCGC
>Ga0116170_10005681_pt1 | contig 11084 bp, 11 predicted proteins | sample AD_JPNHW1_MetaG_FD_89797 | JGI IMG/M metagenome (GOLD analysis project Ga0116170, IMG submission 89797) | Active sludge microbial communities of municipal wastewater-treating anaerobic digesters from Japan - AD_JPNHW1_MetaG | ecosystem: Engineered > Bioreactor > Anaerobic > Digestate | place... | reverse complement strand
TGCGTTGAGGGAGTGTGTGCGTGACGGAGTAAAGAATATGAAAAAAACAACGTTGTCTAATACTCACACACCCGCACACCTCGACACTCTTTATCTCTCCGGCTTCTCCGGCGTCAGCGGAAACATGATGATCGGCGCGCTGCTGGATGCGGGGCTGCCGGAAGAAGCGTTCCGCCGCATGGTGAGCGCCCTGCCCGTTTCGGGCTATCAGCTGAAAGTCGAAAAAGTCATGAAGCGCGGCATTAGCGCAACGCATTTTGATGTTGAGCTGGATCATTCGGAACAGCACACGCACCGGCAGCTTGCCGACATCATTAAAATTATCGAAGCGGCTGAACTCAGCGCGGCGGTGAAGGCGCGCAGCATCGCCGTCTTTACGCGGCTCGCCGAGGCCGAAGCCAAAGTTCACGGCACGACGGTGGAGAAGATTCATTTTCACGAAGTCGGCGCGGTGGACGCCATTATCGATATTGTCGGTACAGTTTTCGGGCTCGCAGCGCTCGGCATCGAAAAAGTGTACGCCGGGAATCTGCGAACCGGTTTCGGCGTTATCCAATGCGCGCACGGTTCCATGCCGATTCCCGCGCCGGCTACGGCGGGGTTACTGAACGGTATTCCGTACACCTTCGGCGATATTGAAAAGGAGCTGCTGACTCCGACCGGCGCCGCGCTGCTCGCCGTACTCTGCGATGGTTTCGGCGACCGGCCTGACGGGTTTGTTTCAGAAAAAACCGCCTATGGCGCGGGCGGCCGGGAGCTCGACATTCCAAATGTTCTGCGTGCCGAGGTGGGGCGCGTTCGCCGAACGCGCCGCGGACAGCTCGGCGATCTGTCCCTACCTGAAAAACTGCTGGTGCTGGAAACCAATATCGACGATTGCAACCCGCAGATTTTCGATTATGTGATGGAGCGGCTTTTTAAAGCCGGTGCGCTGGATGTCTGGCTGACGCCGATCCAGATGAAAAAAAACCGTCCGGCTGTAATGCTTTCGGTTCTTGCGCCGGCCACGATTCAGGGCGCCGTCGAACAGATTCTTTTCAGCGAAACCACCACCATCGGCATTCGCCATTATCCGGTACAGCGTACCGCCGCCGACCGCCGCGAAGAGACGGTCGCGACGCCGTGGGGATTGGTGCGCGTAAAGATCAGTTCGATCAACGGCAAAACCATATCGGCGACGCCGGAATATGACGACTGCCGGAAACTGGCTGAAGCGAGCGGCGTACCTCTTAAAGAAATTATAGCTCTTGCCGGAAATCAAAACGTTGATTTCTGAAAGGGAGTCCCCTACATTCCGCACCCATGAACGCGCAGCCGCCTAAAAAACGACTCTGGCGTCGGGATGGTCCGGTTCCCAACCCCTACCGCGATACACTGAGCCAGGAAATCGGTTATAAACTGGACTCCCGCTATGCGGGATGCCTGCTGGTTGTTTTTGCAATGGCCCTGCTGCTGGTGTCCGGCTTCGCTTTTCTCGTCTACTGGCTCATGCACTGAGCCTAAGCCGTTTCTTCCTCGGCGGCGGAACGTTTCATGCGTTTGCGTTCGTTATCGGTGAGGTAGCGTTTGCGCAGGCGGACGTTGTGCGGCGTCACTTCAACCAGCTCGTCGTCTTTGATGTATTCCAGCGCTTCTTCGAGGCTGAGTTTCTGCGCCGGTGCAATTTTCATGGCGCGGTCCGATCCGGAAGCGCGCATGTTAGTGAGCTGCTTGGCTTTCTGCACATTAACGAGCAGATCTTTATCAAGACAATGCTCGCCGACGATCATGCCTTCGTAACATTCGACGCCCGGATCGATGAAGAAGATGCCGCGCTGCTGCAGGCCGTCGATGGCGAATGCGACGGAGGTCCCGTTGCCCATGCTGATCAAGACGCCGTTGTTGCGGTGGTTGATTTCCCCGGCATAGGGCGCGTAATGCAGGAAGCGGTGGTTGATGATGCCTTCGCCGGCCGTGGCGGTCATCATTTTGCTGCGCAAGCCGATCAATCCGCGGGTGGGAATGTGGAAGGTCATGTTTTTGCGCAGACCAAGCTGATCCATGCGGATCATTTCGCCGCGCCGCTGGCCGATCAGTTCGATGGCTTTGCCGGCGTATTCGTCCGGAACGTCCACCGTCAGAATTTCAATCGGCTCTTCTTTGATGCCGTGATGCGTGCGGAAAATTACGCGCGGCTGAGCGATCGTCAGCTCAAACCCTTCGCGGCGCATGGTTTCGATCAGAATGGACAGGTGCAATACGCCGCGTCCGCTGACGATGAAGGCGTCGCCGCCGGTTTCTTCAACGCGCAGCGCCACGTCGCGCTCGGTTTCTTTGAGCAGACGATCGCGGATGTGACGGCTGGTGACAAATTTTCCGTCCTGGCCGAAGAACGGTGAGTCGTTCACGCGGAAAGCCATCGAAAGCGTCGGTTCGTCGAGCGCGATCATCGGCAGCGCTTCGGGATGTTCGGCGTGGGCAATGGTGTCGCCGATGTCGATGTCCATGATGCCGGAGATGGCGCAAAGGTCACCGCACGGGATGCCGGTCGTTTTTACGCGGCCGAGGCCTTCAAAGGTTTGCAGTTCTTTGAGCTGCACCGGGCGGACGGTTCCGTCGCGTTTGATAATGCAGACCGGAGTTTTCAGATCAAGTGTGCCGCGATAGACGCGACCGATGCCGATACGGCCGACATAGTCGTTGTAGTCGAGCGTTGTGGCCTGCATTTGAACAGGACCCTCTTTGACCGGCGGGCCGGGGATGTGTTTGATGATGGCTTCCATCAGCGGCTTGATGGAGTCGCGCGGATCGTTCAGATCGGTAACAGCCCAGCCGTCGCGACCGCTGGCGTAGAGTACCGGGAAGTCGAGCTGGTCATCGTTGGCTTCGAGTTCAACGAAAAGGTCGAAGACCATGTTGTGCACTTCGTCGCAGCGCGCATCCGGCTTATCCACTTTATTAATGATGACAACCGGCTTGAGGTTCAGTTCGAGCGCCTTGTCGAGTACGAAGCGCGTTTGAGGCATCGGCCCTTCAGCGGAGTCGACCAGCAAAAGAACGCCGTCGGCGAGATTAAGTACGCGTTCGACCTGTCCTCCGAAATCGCTGTGGCCGGGAGTATCGATCACGTTGATCTTCACGCCGTTGTAAACGATGCTGATGTTTTTGGAGAGAATGGTGATGCCGCGTTCGCGTTCGAGATCGTTGCTGTCGAGCAGGCAGGTCTGAAAGGCTTCGTTATCGCGCAGAATGTGGGCCTGCTTGATGATCTGGTCGACCAGCGTGGTTTTACCGTGGTCAACGTGCGCGATGATCGCGACATTACGTATTTTCTCGTTCTTCATAGGTGCTCCGGACATAAGGGCGGACAATTTACGCACCTGCCGGGAAAAAGCAATCCCGCCGACGTTAAATCTGCGTTTGGCAAAATGGCTCTAATTATAGAAAGGCGCAGATCAAAAGATATGACAGGCGGGACCGCCGTTCTTTTCGAAATAGCGCTGATGATACTCTTCGGCGCGGTAAAACGGGCCGGCCGGTAAAATCTGGGTCGCGATCGGCTTTTTATATTTGCCGCTTTTTTCGAGTGCGGCTTTAGAGCTTTCGGCTGCCGCTTTCTGCTCCGGCGAGTAATAAAAGATTGCGGAACGGTATTGGGTGCCGGTATCCGGCCCCTGCCGGTTTACCTGTGTCGGATCGTGCATTCGCCAGAAGAGATCCAGAAGTTTCGCATAAGAAACTTTTGAGGGATCAAACGTGATCTCAATCGCTTCAGCATGTCCGGTGGTATCGATGCAGACTTCTTTGTAGGTCGGATCTGCGGTTTTTCCGCCGGTATAGCCGACCTGCGTATCAATTACGCCGGCGACCTGCCGGAACGCGGACTCAACGCCCCAAAAACATCCGGCGGCAAACACGGCTTTTTCGGTTTTCATAATGCCTTCCTCTGCCGGAGCGGTTCCGGCAATTACGGCAAGCAGAATGCTGGTCAGTAGAGCCCTCATCCCAATAATAGACACCTGATTAAGCGAACAGCTCAATTCAGCAGCCGTGTTTTCCGCCAGACTATTTCAGTGCGGCGAGCGCGGCGTCGTAATTCGGCTCCTGCGTAATTTCCGGAACCTGTTCGGTATAAATCACTTTGCCGCTTTCATTGATGACGACTACTGCGCGCGAAAGCAATCCGGTCAGCGGGCCGTCAGCGATGATTACACCGTAATGGTCTCCGAATGCGGAACGGAATGCCGAAGCGGTTACAACATTTTTAATCCCTTCCGCTCCGCAGAAACGGCTCTGGGCAAACGGGAGATCCATGGACACGCAAAGAACCGCCGCGTTTTTCAGCGCGGCCGCCTTTTCGTTGAATTTGCGGACGGACATGGCGCAGACGCCCGTGTCGATACTCGGGAAAATATTCAGCACAAGCCGCTTTCCTTTATAATCGGCCAGTACGGTTTCCGAAAGATCCTGCTTAACGAGTGTGAAGTCCGGTGCCGCGCTGCCTTTTGCCGGCAGTTCGCCTGCGGTAGTTATCGGCGAGCCTTTGAAGGTAATTTTAGCCATAGGAACCCTCCTTTTTTAAAACAATGCCTGATGCGGATTTATACGAAGAGGGTTGCTTTTGCAAGGCGCAACCCGTTCAATGTGCGCCTTATTAGAGGATTATGAAATGAAAACGACTTCCCAGCAGAGAATTATAGCCATTGTCGGACGTCCGAATATCGGGAAATCGGCGCTGTTTAACCGGATTGTCGGCCGTCGCGTCTCGATTGTACATGAAGAATGCGGCGTTACGCGCGACCGTGTAGTTTGCGAAGCCGTTTGGAATGAACAGTATTTCGACGTCATCGACACCGGCGGACTGGCCACCATGGATTCCGGCTCAGCGCATAATGTGATTGTGGACAGCACCAACAAGCAGGTCGCCGTCGCGATCGAAGATGCCGCAGCCATTATTTTTGTGGCGGATATCACCACAGGAATTGTTCCGATGGATGAAGAGGTCGCCCGGCTGCTTCACCGCGCGGACCGGCCGGTATTTATCGCTGTGAACAAAGCCGATACACCCGCTCGCGACGAACAGGCGCCTGAATTTTCAAAACTCGGCTTTCCGGTTTTCCCGGTTTCCGCGCTTCATAATCGCGGCATCGACGCATTGCTGCAGGCCGCATTGGCGAAGCTTCCCGCAGCACCGCCGCGAGAAAAACGCACACCGCTTCGCGTTGCTGTTGTCGGACGCCCTAATTCGGGTAAATCCTCTTATATCAACAGGTTATTGAATAGCGAACGAGTGATCGTTTCTGAAATTCCAGGCACAACCAGGGACAGCATTGAAATCCCCTTCACGATCGGCAGCGGTCCGCATGCGCGGCACTACCTGCTGATTGACACCGCCGGCGTCAACCGGCGCAACCGGCTTTCCGGCGCAGTTGAGCACTATAGTAATGTGCGTGCAGAAGAGAGCATCCAGAGTGCCGACGTTGTTATTCTGCTCATGGACGCCACCGAAGGCCCGAAACTGCAGGACAAAAAACTGGCCGCCAAAATCATCGAAGCGCAAAAAGGATGTATTCTGGCGGTAAATAAATGGGATGTCGCTGAAGGACAAGAAGTTACACAAACAAAATACGAACCCGCGCTGCGCAAAGAAATGCCGTTTCTTGACTTTGCCCCGCTGCTCTTTCTTTCGGCGAAATCGGGCTACAATATTCGCCGCAGCGTAGAACTGATCGACTACATTTCAGATCAGGTTCAGATTAAGCTTTCCACCGGGGTTCTAAACCGGATTTTACAAGATGCCGTGCAGAAAAACCCGCCCCCGAGCGTCAACGGACGGCCGCTTAAAATTTATTATGCTACACAGGCCGGCGTGAAGCCAGTCAGAGTTAAGCTGTTTGTAAATAACACCTTAAGAGCAACATCGTCATATAAACGGTATCTGGATCACGAAATCCGCAAAGCTTTCGGGCTCGAAGGAGCACCGATCGAACTGAAATTTGTCCCCCGCCCCCGTCCGGATCTGGAAGAAAAGAAAAAACAACGCAAAGTGTAATCCGTCTTTATTTCCCGGCTTTAAGCCATACCGACAGGATGGAAATATCGGCCGGATTGACGCCGGAGATACGTGAGGCCTGGCCGAGGTTTTCCGGACGGATGTTTTTCAGCTTTTCGCGCGATTCAAAACGCAGTGCGATGATGGCATCATAATCAAAATCAGCCGGAATGCGCTGCTTTTCCAGCGACTGGAAGTCAACGATACGCCCCGCTTCGCGCTTGATATAGCCTTCGTATTTGATGGAAATTTCAACCTGTTCAATCACTTCCGGCGGCAGATCCGGCTTTTCGCCAGGCAGTCCGGCATAATGATTGTCCTGCCGGCAGAGAGTCTGTGCCAGCGAAGACCCCGCGTAGAACTTTTTCCGCAACCGGTCTATCTCCTGATCAATTTGCGCCTGCATCTGAACGGTTTTCGCCAAATCTTCGGCAGACACGATTCCCAATTCTTTTGCGCGTGCATGAAGCCGGAACCAGACATTATCCTGTCGAAGTGTCAGCCGGTGCTCGGCTCGCGAGGTAAACATCCGGTACGGCTCGTCGGTGCCTTTTAAAACCAAATCATCAATTAAAACGCCGATATACGCCTCTTCCCGACCCAGAATAAATTCAGGAAGGCCAAGAACCTTACGCGCCGCGTTAACTCCGGCTATAAATCCTTGTCCGGCGGCCTCTTCATAGCCGGTAGTTCCGTTGATTTGACCTGCAAAATAAAGGTTTTCAACCGTTTTTGTTTCCAGAGTATGGAAAAGCTGCGTGGGCGGCGCATAGTCATATTCGATGGCGTATGCAGGACGGATAAATACAGCTTTTTCCAGTCCGGCGATGGAATGAATCATTTCCAGCTGCACATCTTCCGGCAGACTGTTGGAGGTTCCGTTGGGATAAATTCGCACGTTATTACGGCCTTCCGGCTCGATAAAGACATGATGCGAGGTCCGCTGCGGGAATTTCACAACTTTATCTTCGATCGACGGGCAATACCGGGCCCCGGCGCCTTCGATCATTCCGCCGTATAAAGAACTTTTTTTCAGGTTATCAGCGATAATCTGATGGGTTTTCTCATTGGTATGAGTCAGCCAGCACGGAATTTGATCCGTTCCCGGTGTCCAAGGGCGCAACGCTGTTCCATGTGGAACATCTGTTGCTGTTCCTTGGCGCAACGGTTCCACGTGGAACTTCTCGTAATCCTGCCGTGCGGCACGCGAAAAGAAAGGCGGCGGCGCATCGCCGGGCTGAATCGCCATTTTCGAATAATCTATGCTGTCTTTGTGAATACGCGGCGGTGTGCCGGTTTTCATACGGCCCAATTCAAATCCGAGGCTTTTCAACGACATGGAAAGATCGTCTACAGACCGTTCACCCCAGCGACCTTCGTGAATGATGGTTTGACCGATCATTACACGTCCGCGCATGAAAGTTCCGGCAGTCAATATGACAGTTTTTCCGGCGAGCTTTTCACCGGTGTCCAGAATCACTCCGCATAACCGGCCTGATTCGATCCAAAGAGCCGAGACGACAGCCTCAAGCACGACTAGTTTTTTCTGCTGATCAACGACAGCCTGCATTCGGACGGGGTAGAGGTCTTTGTCGCACTGCGCTCGAAAAGCCTGAACTGCCGGACCTTTGCGGGTGTTCAGCGTTCGAAACTGAATGCCGGTATAATCGGTATTGCGCGCCTGCTCCCCACCCAATGCGTCTAACTCGCACGTAATATGAGATTTAGCGATACCGCCAATCGATGGATTGCAGGACATCCGTCCGATAAATTTCTTTTCAAGACTGAGCAGGGCGGTTCGGGCGCCGAGCCGTGCGGAGGCCAGAGCGGCCTCACAACCCGCGTGTCCGCCGCCGACTACGATCACATCAAAAAAATTGTTTTTCATGAGGTTTGAATGATGGAGCGGCGGGAAAATAAAACCAGATTTTTCTTCAGCAACCGAGGAAGGAACCCTGTATTCTGCGGAGATGAAAACCAACCTGTTCGACCGGATTCCTGAACACGCAGCAAAAGAGCTGTTTACCGAACTGCTGTCGGAAGGGACTGTGCGCATTGAGCGGATTGTATCCTTCGGCCAGGCTTCTCCCGCGGGATTTTGGTATGACCAGCCGGAGAATGAATGGGTGTTGCTGCTGGAAGGTTCTGCGCAACTTCAATTGGATGGGAAAACGGTCGATTTAGCTTCCGGTGACTATTTAAATATTCCGGCCGGAATGCGGCATCGTGTGGAAAAAACCGCTGAAAACACTCGGACGGTCTGGCTGGCTGTTTTTTATAAATAGGCGGTTTTTTTGATAAAAATGCCTTAAATCAGCTGATAAATCTGATTTTTGTGTAAAAAATGACGATTTTTGAAGATCAGCCTTGGGCGGTTTTGTCGGTATGAGCCTTAACCTTCAGCTCGATATCGTGTTCATAAAGCGCGTTAAAAACGTCTTCAAGGTCGCCTTCCATAACGCGATCGAGTTTATAAAGCGTCAGGTTGATGCGGTGATCGGTCAGCCGGTTCTGAGGATAGTTGTATGTGCGGATCTTTTCGCTGCGGTCGCCGGAGCCGACCTGCGAACGCCGGGCGGCCGACTGTTCGGCTTCGATCTGTTGCTGCCGCGCTTCATAAAGCTTTGAACGCAGAACCCGCATAGCCTTGGCTTTGTTCTTATGCTGCGAGCGTTCATCCTGACACTGAACCACCACGCCGGTCGGAATATGAGTGATGCGGATAGCCGAGTCGGTGGTGTTGACATGCTGTCCGCCTGATCCGCTGGAACGGTAGGTGTCGATGCGCAAATCTTCGTTTTTGATTTCGATATCCACTTCTTCGGCTTCGGCGAGCACGGCGACGGTGGCGGCGGAAGTGTGAATACGGCCTTGTGTTTCAGTGGCGGGGACGCGCTGTACGCGATGGGTACCGCTTTCATACTTCAGTTTTTTATAAACCATTTCGCCTTCGACCGAGAAAACGACTTCTTTGTAACCTCCAGTCTCCGATGGACTTACGTCAAGAACTGAAATTTTAAACCCGTTATTTTCAGCATAACGGCTGTACATGCGGTAAAGGTCGCCGGCAAACAGCGCGGCTTCATCGCCGCCGGTGCCGGCGCGGATTTCCATGATAACGTTTTTCGAGTCTGACGGATCGGGCGGAAGCAGAGCCACCTTGACCGCTTTTTCTGCTTCAGGCAGTTTGGCTTCGACGTCAGCCAGCTCGGCTTCAGCCATTTCCCGCAGTTCGGCATCCGTGGATGTGTCTGCAAGCATGGCGCGGCTTTCGGCGGCGGCATCTTGCAGTTTCAGGAAAATCTCAGCAGCCCCGGCGACCCTTTTCTGATGCGCATAATCGTGCATCAGTGCCTGCATTTTCTGGGGATTGGACGCAACGCCCGGCGCGGACATTTCCGTTTCCAGCCCGGAGATGCGCCTGCGCAGATTTTCCAGATAAGCTTTATTAATCATGGCGGGACACAAAAAGGCCGGGCTCTGAAAACAGAGTCCGGCCTAAACGTGCGTCGTTACTTGCCGTAGCGTTTGCGGAAGCGGTCAACGCGACCTTCCGTATCAAGCATCTTGGCCGTTCCGGTGAAGAACGGATGGCAGGCGGAGCAGAGGTTGACGTGCATTTTCTTAACGGTCGAGCGGGTTTTAATTACGCTGCCGCAGGCGCACGAAATTTCTGCGTCGGTATATTCAGGATGAATTTCTTTTTTCATTTTTTAACCTAGTCCTTGTAAAAGAGCGGGTCTTTTAATCATAACGGGCCGCGCGGCGCAAGCCCTTTTTACCGGCACTTATAATAGGTCTCGCCGTTGCGCACCTCGGTTTGCAGCCGCGGATCGCCAAGCAGCGTCAAAATGGCCGCCGTTTCAGCGCCGAAGTTTTCCGCCAGCTGGGCGGCCGTCGCCGGATGACGGCGGATCAAATCAATCAGCTTTTCAACGGACAGCCCGGCGGCGGAAGCGGTTGCGGCGGAAAAAGAAGCAATTACTTCTGCCCGCGGCGTGAAGAGCCCGCAGAACGCTTCCAGTTTTTCTTTGGCGACCGGCCGGACGGCGGCTTCAGCCGGCGGGCGGACGGCGGTATTCAGATGGATTTTATCCGGCCGGATTCCGGCCGCCGCCGCCGCGATTTTCTCCACATGTTCAGGACGGGTATTAATACCTTCCATTAGAAAAACTTCCAACCACAGTTCGCCGCGGAAAACAGTCCGGAAATCACGCAGACCTGCCAGCAGCCGGCCGAAAGAAAGACCGAGGGCAGGGCGGTTTATTTTTTTAAACGAAGCGTCGTCCCATGCGCTCAGGCTGACTTTCACCACGTCGGCCTTCAGGAGTTCGTCGCGTACCGTAATCCGGTGGAGCAGGGTGCCGTTCGAAAGCACAATGACCGGAATTTTTGTACGCGCCTTAATAAAATCAATCAGCTCGCCGAGCCGCGAATAAAGCGTTGGCTCGCCGGAACCGGCGAAAGTAATCACATCAGCCTGACCGTCGGCTTTCAACCACTGTTCGATTTCCGCGCAGACCTCTTCGAAAGGAACAAACTCCGAACGTTCCGTAACAAGGCGCGTTGTGCAGCCGCATTGGCAGAAAACGCAGTCGAACGAACAGGTTTTAAACGGCGTCACGTCGATACCGAGCGACCGGCCGAGGCGGCGCGACGGAACCGGACCGAAGAGATATTTGCAGGAAGAAGCCATAATTTATTCCACGGGATCCGGGATTGCGGTTTCGCGGCCGGTACGCCGCTCCGGGCAGATTCCGGTAATTTCAGGAACAGTTCCGCCGGAACGGATTACATTCATCCAATCGCCGATTTTTAAATCCATCGCACGCAGATGTTCCAGACTGTAAAGTGACGCGCGCTGAACCAGCGCACCCTGAATTTCGACCGGCTCAAAGTGTGCAACCGGCGTCAGTTTGCCGGAAGCGCCGCGCGACCAATCAACGGCCAGCAGACGGGTCTGAACCGGCGTTTCTTCATACTTGCGGGCGATGGCGCTGCGCGGATGATGCGACGTGGCGCCGAGCCGGTTCCGGACGGCCAGGTCGTTCAC
>Ga0116170_10005677_pt1 | contig 11090 bp, 7 predicted proteins | sample AD_JPNHW1_MetaG_FD_89797 | JGI IMG/M metagenome (GOLD analysis project Ga0116170, IMG submission 89797) | Active sludge microbial communities of municipal wastewater-treating anaerobic digesters from Japan - AD_JPNHW1_MetaG | ecosystem: Engineered > Bioreactor > Anaerobic > Digestate | place... | reverse complement strand
TATGACAAGTTCATTTCAAACGCTAATGAAAAAGAGATCAGGTTGCAAATAAGTGTTCCTATTGATGAAAAGAAATGCTCAATCATTACTGATGATTCTAAACTATATTATGTGCTTTCAAACCTGGTCAGCAACGCATTAAAATTCACCAGTAAGGGAAAGGTTGAGTTCGGATATGAGTTTAGAGTCGAACAAATTGAATTTTATGTGTACGATACTGGAATAGGCATACCCCCTGAATATCACTCAAAAATATTCGACAGGTTTTATCAGGTTGACAGCAGTAATACAAGAAGCTATGGTGGCACCGGGTTAGGGCTGACAATATCCAAAGCGTACATTGAGATGCTTGGAGGCAGAATATGGCTTTCGTCCCAACCAGGTAAAGGAACCGTGTTCTTCTTTACACTTCCATTGCATTGTTAGGGTCTGGCGTTATTTATTACATCTTTCCAAGGCAACAATTCTTGAACTTTTTTCCGCTACCGCACAGACAGGGGTCATTTCTATTAGGCATCACTTGTTTGACAACCTGGTTTTCCTTATTCCTTAACCAGTTCATCACATTGGCCGGAGGACGTTTATTTTTCAACTCTTTTGCCATGAATTCCATATACGGCTCAACATGATGAAAAAAATCCTTATAACCTTCACACAGATAGTTCAAGCCGGGTTTTCCGTCAGGGGTATTGATAAACCTGTGTTTCGGACATTCACCATGACATGCATATCTTACATCACACTGAAGGCAGTACCTCGGGAGTTTATTGCGTTTATTGATCCCGAAATCGAATTGTCGTTGCGATTTAACAAGATCGATCATTTGTGTATCTGTTATGTTCCCCAGAAGATATTCGGGATATACAAAATGATCGCATGAATAAAGATCCCCGTTATGTTCCATCACAAGAGCATCTCCGCATGTTTCACTGAATGAACACAAACCAGGCATTTCGCCGACCATGTTAGCAAGAGTCACGTCAAAAATCTGAACATAATACTTTGCAACATCATTCCGAACCCATTCGTCAAAAACCGTTATAAGGAACCTTCCAAAATCCTTTGGTTTAACCGACCATTCTGTAACCGAAGCATTTGCTCCAAATGACGGAGGTACAAGATTGAGAATTCCATCTTTTGATTCATTGGCATTCCTTTCGACAACCGGAAGAAACTGGATAAATCCGCTGCCAATCTTTTTAAGGAACCTGTATGTTTCAGATGCATAGTTTACACTATAGCTGTTAACGCAACTCAGTGTATTAAAATCTACTTTATGCTTATGGAGTAATTCAATTCCTCTCATTACCCTGTCGAATGTTGGTCCTCCTGAGTTTGTTTTTCTGTACCGGTTATGTGTATGCTCTTCCCCATCAATAGAGATTCCTACCAGAAAAGCATTGTCAGCAAAGAACTTACACCAGTCATCAGTAAGCCTTGTCCCGTTTGTCTGGAATGCATTTTCAATTTTTTTTCCGTTTGCGTACCTCTTCTGAAAATCAATGATCGTACGGAAATAATCCAGACCAACCAGGGTTGGTTCGCCACCCTGCCATGTAAATGTTACCACCGGGACCTGTTGTGCTTCAATGTATTGCTTTATGAAATTTTCCAACAGCACTTCATTTAGCTTAAAATCATTCTTGCCCGGAAAAAGCTTTTTCTTTTCCAGATAATAGCAATAAGTACAGTTCAGATTGCAAACCGATCCGGTGGGTTTCACCATTACATTGAATGCATCGGGCCTCTGTAGTTTCAGGGCATCATTGAATAGAATATCCATGCTTCATCTTTTTTATCTGCCATTGTAACACAATGAAGGTTATTAAGGATGATGTCAGGTCAGCAACAGGACCACTAAGCCATGCTCCATCCAAACCCAGAAAATGAGGAAGGATCAACAGGGCAGGAATAAGCAGTAAAACCTGTCGCGACATAGAAAGCAGTATTGTAATTTTTGCCTTACCGATTGACTGGAAAAAATTAGTAGTTACAATTTGAAATCCTACGATAGGCAACATAATAAAATTTAATCTCATCCCATGGGCAGCAAGATCAATTAGCTCTTTATTTGTTGTAAAAGCTGTGGCAATCTGCCCTGGAAATAGTTCTGAAAACAAGAATCCGACAGTGGCAACACAAACTCCCGAAAAAACAGTAAGCTTATAGGTTCTTGTCACACGTGGAATCTGCTTCGCCCCAAAGTTAAACCCAACTATTGGTTGCATACCCTGGGTAAATCCAATAACAATCATTACTATGAGATTTGCTATACTATTAATGATACCAAAAGCTCCAATTGCATAATCTCCACCATACCTTGACAGGCTAAGATTCATTATCGAAACCACAACACTTGAACAGATAAGTATGAGGAAGTTGGATGTTCCTATAGAAAAAATGTCTCTGATAATAGCTTTCTTTAGTTTCATGTAACCGGGAAGAAAGTGTACAAAACTATCAATTCTGGTAAAATGATATGTTGCCAATATGGTGCCGGTTATCTGTGCAAAAACAGTTGCAAGCGCTGCCCCTCTGATGCCCCATTTCAGCACAAAAATGAAAACAGGGGCCAGTGCCAGATTGACTGCAACAGTAACAAGAGTGGTTATCATAGCCTTTTTAGGATAACCTGAAGCTCTCATGATATTGTTCAGACCAAGATACAAATGAGTAAACATATTACCCACAAGTATTACCTGCATAAACTCCTTTGCATAAGGCAGAGTATCACTGCTTGCTCCCAGGGCACGCAGAATGGGTTCAAGAAAAATAAATGTCAGGGCCGGCACTATTATACCCAGAATGATACACAGCATAACAGCATTTCCAAGAATTAAAGTAGCACCATTCCTGTCGTGTTGACCCAGACGGATCGATACCATTGCACTGGAACCTATGCCTACCATTGAACCAAATGCAGCCAGAATATTCATTAGAGGAAAGGTCAGGGCCAATCCTGAAATAGCGAGGGGGCCAACTCCCTGTCCTATGAATATCCTGTCAATGATATTGTAAAGTGAAGCAGCGGCAGTTGCAATAATTGCCGGAATGGAGTATTGCAGAAGCAATTTTCCTATCTTTTCAACTCCCAGTTCATCTGCATTGCTTCTCGCTGTCATATAATTCCCGATCTGAAACGGATGCAAATATCTTCATTTTTATTCAATTGTAATTATCAAAACGAACAAAGATCATAATATGTAACTAAATGGTTTTACAAATTTGAATATCTGATAAATACTCAACATTTATTAACAAACATTAAAAACATGCATCTCATTCTCAGTTGTTGTGAATTATTATACTTTTGTTGGCATTTTTAGAAAACACAAAATGGATAAGATAAACCATTTGCACAGGTAAAGACTGCAATCAGATAATATCTTAAAAAAACCTAAAAACTTATGTATACAGGGAATATTTCAATGTTAATACCTGTCTACATTTACAATTATGCTGTTTCAATCCATGATGATCTCCGGAAGATAAAACATATGATGAATCATCCTGGTTTAGAAAAAACAGAAAAAATTTAAATTGTGAACTGAGTAATATTTAATCCAGGAACAACATATTGATATCTAAATACATATTAAATAAAATGAGAACTATTATCCCAATTCTTTGTTTATCTGTGATTCTTTTTATGTCGTGCAACCATGCAAAGCAAAATAGCAGGAGAGTTGCTGCTCCTAAAGACTATTCTGTAATAACACTGGTTCCAAAATCAGTTACCATCCATAAAGATTTTCCTGCTACAATTGAAGGGCAGCAGGTCATTGAGATCCGGCCCATGATAAGCGGATATATCAGGGAAATAAAAGTCAGAGAAGGTGACCATGTAAATAAGGGCCAGGTGCTTTTTATAATCAATAATCCTCAATATGAGCAGGCTGTGCTGACAGCAAAAGCTCAGATAAATAGTTCTGAAGCTGATGTTAATTCAGCCAGGATGGAAATTGAAAAAGTGAAGCCGCTTGTTGAAAAACAGATTGTCAGTGAGTATCGTCTGAAATCTGCAGAACTGACACTTCAGGCAAAAGAGGCTGCTCTTGCCCAGGCTCATGCCGCACTTGCAAATGCCGAAGCCAATCTGGGTTATACAATCATCAAGAGCCCTCAGGATGGAATAATTGGTACTATTCCATATAAAGCCGGAGCATTGGTAAGCAGTAACAGTGCAGAAGCATTGACAACACTTTCTGACATAACCAATGTCTTTGCATATTTTTCATGGAATGAAAAGCAACTTCTTGATTTCTTATCCGATTCTCAGGGAACAACTGTTGAAGAAAAAGTAAAAAACATGCCTGAGGCAACACTGATACTTGCTAATGAAAAGGAATACGAATCAAAAGGTAAAATTGAAATGGCCAGCGGACTGATCTCAACAGAGACAGGCACTGCCACATTTAAAGCTGTTTTCCCAAATCCGAATGGTCTTATTCGGAGCGGATCAAGCGCTAAAATACAGATACCGGAGATTATCGACAGCGTCCTTATTATACCTCAGAGTGCCACTTACGAATTGCAGGATAAACGGTTCATCTATACAGTTGGCCCAGACAACAAAGTAACTGCGACTAACTTCATTTCAATCCCAAGTGATGATGGTAAATTCTTTTTGGCCACAGGAGGCCTTAAAGCCGGCGACAGGATTGTTATAGAAGGGGTTGCTTCTCTAAGGGACGGTACTGTCATAGTCACGAAAGAGACAGATGCAAACAACATATATGGAAATATTGATTAATCTTCTTTATCTAAAGCAAATACGATGTTTAAAAGATTTATAGAACGTCCCGTTTTAAGTACGGTTATTTCCATTATTATCTTCATGTTAGGAATACTTGGTCTGGTAGGTCTGCCCATAGAACAATATCCCGACATAGCCCCTCCGACAGTACGTGTTTCAGCCAGTTATGCCGGAGCTAATGCAGAAGTAGTACTTAACAGTGTTATCATCCCTCTCGAAGAACAGATCAATGGGGTGGAAGGAATGACTTATATGACATCAAGCGCCACAAATGATGGTGGAGGATCTATCAATGTCTATTTCAAAGTTGGAGCCGATCCAAATATGGCTGCTGTGGAAGTGCAAAACAGGGTCTCATCTGCCTCCAGTCTGCTGCCTGCAGAAGTTACACGTGCAGGAGTAACTGTAAGAAAACAACAAGGTGGTATGATTCTTATGGCAGCTCTCTACAGTGACAATCCGGCATATGATGAGTTATTCCTCCAGAACTATGCCAACATAAACATTACTCCCAAGCTTAAAAGGGTGAATGGTGTTGGTGATGCTTCTGCTTTTGGCTCACGAACATATTCTATGCGTGTATGGCTGAAACCTGAGCTTATGGCTGTGTACGGAATAGTACCAGGCGATATCACTTCTGCCCTGAACGATCAGAGTATTGAAGCAGCTCCGGGAAGGTTTGGAGAACAGGGCAATCAGAGTTTCCAATATGTGATCAGGTATACCGGAAAGCTAAAAACTGTTGAAGAATATGAAAATATAATTATAAAAGTCAGGGAAAATGGTCAGTATCTGAAGCTGAAAGATGTTGCAAGAGTTGAACTGGGAGCCCAGTCCTATACCAGCAACCTTCTTGTCAATGGTAAACCGGCAACAAATATTGCCGTCAGCCAGACCTCCGGCTCCAATGCCCGTGAAGTTATCAAAGAATCTTTAAAAGTTCTGGATGAGGCTGCTGAATCGTTCCCCGAAGGTGTTCATTATGTCAATACTGTTAATGCAAACAAATTCCTTGATGCTTCAATTGCAAAGATTTTAAGAACCCTGCTCGAAGCATTTTTGCTTGTATTTATCGTCGTATATCTATTCCTTCAGGATTTCCGTTCAACTCTTATACCTGCAATATCTGTACCTGTTGCCATTGTCGGAACATTTTTCTTCCTGTACCTTTTCAACTTCAGTATAAATCTTCTGACTCTTTTTGCAATGCTTCTTGCAATAGGTATTGTAGTCGATGATTCAATAGTTGTGGTTGAAGCAGTTCATGCCAAGCTCGACCAGGGATATACTTCAGCCCGTAAAGCTTCAATTGATGCTATGAATGAGATATCGGTAGCAATCATCTCCATTACACTTGTTATGGCGTCGGTGTTTGTACCTGTTACTTTTATCTCAGGATCTTCCGGAGTCTTTTATAAACAGTTTGGTATAACCTTGGCAATCGCCATTATCATTTCAGCTATTAATGCTCTTACCCTAAGCCCTGCATTAGCCGCTCTTTTCCTTAAACCAAAAAACAAAGAGGAAAAGAAAACAGGTGGTTTGCATAAGTTTTACATTCTCTTTAATACCGGGTTTGAAGCAACTAAAGACAAATATATCCAGGCTGTTACATTTTTGTCGAAGAAGAAATGGATTACAGTCACAACCGTAATAGCTTTCTGCTGTGGCCTTTTAGTACTGATGAAAACTACACCTTCAGGTTTTGTGCCTGAAGAGGACATGGGAACGATCTTTGTCAATATCAGCCTTCCGCCATCTTCATCTCTCGAACGTACAACAATTATCGCCGACCAGGTTGCCGATATAGCCCGTTCTATTCCTGAAGTCAATGGTGTATTGCGTATGGTGGGTAATAATATTATGGCCGGAAGCGGTAGCTCATATGCAATGGTTATTCTGGAACTAAAGAACTGGAAGGAGAGAAAAGGTGTAACCAATGTCGATATCATTCAATCATTAATGAAAAAGTCTTCGGGTATAAGGGATGCAAGTATAATGCCTTTTTCTCAGCCGACTATCTCGGGATTTGGCATGAGCGGAGGTTTTTCATTACAGCTGCAGGATAAAGGAGGCCATACCATTAACCAGTTTTATAAGGTTTCGCAGGATTTCCTGGCTGAATTAAATAAGCAACCTGAGATTCAATTAGCTTATACTACGTTCAATCCGAATTTTCCGCAATATCTTCTGGAGCTGAACATACCTAAGGTTAAGCAGGCAGGGTTAACAGTAAGTGACATAATGTCTGCCATGCAAGGTTATCTTGGCGGATTGTATGTTTCCAACTTTAATCAGTTTGGTAAACAATACCGTATTATGGTTCAGGCTGAACCAGATTACCGTAAAAATCCTGAAGACCTGAATAAAATACTTGTGCGCACAAAAAACAGCAATATGGCACCTATTACTGAGTTCATCACACTGACTAAAGTATACGGGCCTGAAAGTATCTCACGGTTTAATTTATTCACAGCCATTGCAATCAATGGATCACCCAATAAAGGATATGGCTCAGGAGAAGCAATGGCAACAATAAAAAGAGTCGCAGATCAGACACTGCCACAGGGTTATGGTTATGAATTCTCCGGAATGAGCCGTGAAGAACAAAGCAGCGGTTCTCAGGTAATATATATATTTATATTGTGTCTTCTTTTTGTTTACTTCCTGCTAAGTGCGCTATACGAAAGTTATCTTCTGCCATTATCTGTATTACTTTCTCTTCCTGTTGGTTTGTCAGGAATATTTGTTTTCGCAAAGATTTTTGGAATCAACAACAATATCTATATGCAGATCTCAATGATAATGCTGATAGGCCTTCTTGCAAAAAATGCTATCCTCATCGTTGAATTTGCTGCAACACGAAGGGAGCACGGAATGTCTGTCGTTACAGCTGCAATAGAAGGAGCGAAGGCTCGTCTCAGACCTATTTTAATGACTTCCCTTGCCTTTATTTTTGGAATAATGCCTTTAATGTTTTCAGTTGGTGCCGGTGCAAACGGAAATAAATCAATCGGATTCTCAGCAGTGGGAGGAATGCTGTTCGGTACCATATTTGGCATTTTTGTAATTCCTGTTCTTTTTATCATTTTCCAGACTCTTCAGGAGAAGCTAAGAAAAAACAGAGAAAATGATGATGAAAATAATGAGTTAGCAATATCATAATCCTGATTATTATGTATTTAAAAGATATTATCAAAATTAAAAAATCATTTTCATGCTTCCTGATGTTGGTTATAGTACTAACATCATGTAAAGTGCTTCAACCTAACAGGTATCCCGATTTATCGCCTGACACTAAACTATTCAGGGATATTGAAGCTGCCGACACCACAAACATTGCAGATGTGCCATGGAGAAGTCTTTTTACCGATCCCCGCCTCCAAGCGCTTATCGAAGAAGCCATAAAAAACAATCCTGATTTACAGATTGCAGCAGCCCGTGTAAAAAAAGCTGAAGCAGTATTGAATCAGAGTAAAGCTGCATTATATCCATCACTTGGTGTAGAAGGTGACGCTGTCTTTAAAAACGAAAAGGCAGATGGCTCTGGTGTTTCTGAAGCTTATCAGTTGTATGGCAGTTCAAACTGGGAAGTTGATATCTGGGGTAAACTCAGAAGTACTAAAAGGGCTAATCTTGCCTCTTTACTTGAAAGTGAAGCTTACACAAAAGCTGTACAGACTCAACTGATTTCTGCTGTTGCAACAAACTATTTCACCTTGCTTAAATACGATGCACAACTTCAGATTACAGAGAAGACGATCGAAAAAAGAGAAGCTGACGTTGAAGCAATGAAACTGATGAAAGACAACGATGTTGTAACCGGAGCCGACCTTGTTCTCAGTCAGGCTAACCGCTACTCGGCAGAAGTCACCATTCCGGATCTTAAGCAGTCTATTTACGAAATGGAAAATGCAATTAGTCTTCTTCTTGGCAGAAAACCCGGACCAATAGATCGGGGGACACTCGCAGAACAGGAAATCTCTGCTGATCTTAAAACCGGAGTTCCTGCTCAGTTACTTGCCAACCGTCCCGATGTACAGGAAGCTGAATACCGGTTCAGATACTATTATGAAATGACTAAAGTGGCGCGTTCCTATTTTTATCCTGCTATTACCATTACTGCTTCATCAGGTATCACAGAAACAGACTTATCGAAACTTTTTGATGCTGACAGGGTATTCTGGAATATTGCAGGAGGATTGACGCAACCTATATTTAACCATGGACTTAACAGGCAGCGGCTGAAGGTTGCCCAGGCAAACCAGGAAGAATATCATGCTGCTTATAGGCAGACTCTTCTGGCAGCAGGAGAAGAGGTTGTTAATTCCTTACATGCTTATCAGACTGCGACTGAAAAAATCACTTTAAGGAAAATGCAGATTGAATATCTTGAAAAATCGGTAGACTATACTATGGAATTATTGAAATTTACATCCAACACCAACTATACCGATGTTTTAACTTCCGAAGTGAATCTGCTTTCTGCTCAGATCAACAGTGTAAACGACAAACTTCAGCAATTACAGGCTGTTGTGTCATTGTACCATAGTTTGGGCGGTGGTTGGAAATAGTAGAAAAAAAATCTATAATGATCGTATTTTAAAGAGGCTGTCTCAAAAGGTTTTAATCCTTGTTTACCCCTGAATCCCACTGACGCTCCGGTCAGTGCAGGCCTAAAAGGGACTTGTTGAATACCAGTCTCTTACAAAGCCCCTTTAGGCGGATTGGGGGTAGTGCAGGGCTTTTAAGACAGTCGTTTTTGCTAATGGACGCTAATATTCTATTGTTAATATTTATATGTTTGATTGTTTAAAACAATTACTCAGATTCATTTCAGATTCTTTAATTTTTAATATAAGTTTACCTTTGTTTAATACATCCTTAAATAAAAAAATAAAAGTCGGGGATAGTTGCAGTCAAAATCATAAATTTAAATTTTTTCCAAAAATGAAAATTCTTAAATTATTTCTTTTCGCGGCCATTTTGGGATTGTCATATGACGTCAGTGCTCAGATACATGTAGATCTGAAGGGTAAAATAAATGACCAACTGAATAACAGGGCTAATGAACATGTCGACAATGCTATTGACAAAGGACTTGATGCTGTTGAGGAAGGTGTTGCAAACTCAGTCAATAATGATAATGACGAAGGTGACAATAACGATGACCAGGCTTCTGAATCTAAAAATAACTCAAAAAATAAATCAAAAAAAGTAAAAGAATCAGATGAAGCCGGGTCAACTGGTCAGGAGGAAAAAATTAAACCGGTTCAGGACAAGGTTTCAATACAAAGCAGCACCAAATATGATTTTGTCCCGGGCGACAAAGTACTATTCTTTGAAGATTTCTCGCAGGATGCCGTTGGTGACTTCCCTGCATTATGGACAACAAATGGTTCAGGTGAAGTAAAAACTGTAAATATTGCCCCCGGGAATTGGCTGCACATGAATACAGAAGATGCCGTATATGCTGCAATTAAGGAAGTTCCTCTTCCTGAAAATTTCATATTTGAATGCGACATAATAACTACTTCCGTTGAAGATCAGGATTATTTTGACATGGAGATTTCCCTTTTTCATGCAAATGATGATTACACATTAGATGATCTTTACCCGGGAGATAATGGCTTTCATATTGGAATAGAAAATGGAAGATGGTGGGTGAATGCATATTCCAGTGAAAAAAGCGGCAAAGATGGTGAATCATCCTTGTCTCCTGTCAGTTTAAGTGAGTTGAACCACATTATAGCATGGGTTCAGAAAAGCCGTATACGAATCTATCATGCAGGACAAAAAGTCATTGATCTTCCAACCCTGTTGTATACCCCTATTAATTATAACCGTCTGCGCTTTTCACTATATGGAATGAAAGGAAGACCTTATGTAACCAACATACGCATAACAACTGCCGGAGCCGATACACGCAGTAAGCTTCTTACAGAAGGAAAACTCATCAGTTACGGTATCTACTTTGATGTAAACAAAGATGTTGTTAAACCAGAGTCTTATGGCGCATTGAATGATATTGCAAAAATACTGAAAGAGAATCCTGAAGTACGTGTAAAAATTGTGGGACACACCGATAGCGATGGTGCTGACGCATCTAACCTCGATCTCTCAAGACGGCGTGGTGCTTCTGTTAAGAATGAGCTGGTAAAAACATTCGGAATTGATGCATCCCGTCTTGAATCTGACGGAAAAGGCGAAAGTGCATCCATTGCTTCCAATGACACACCATCGAATAAATCGCTTAACCGCAGAGTTGAATTTATTAAACTTTAAGTTTATTAATTTTCCACCTGATTGTTTCATAATGAAAACAATAGAGACT
>Ga0116170_10005674_pt1 | contig 11093 bp, 10 predicted proteins | sample AD_JPNHW1_MetaG_FD_89797 | JGI IMG/M metagenome (GOLD analysis project Ga0116170, IMG submission 89797) | Active sludge microbial communities of municipal wastewater-treating anaerobic digesters from Japan - AD_JPNHW1_MetaG | ecosystem: Engineered > Bioreactor > Anaerobic > Digestate | place... | reverse complement strand
TGATATTTTTTGCAGAAATACAGAATCACGGAGAAAAGTAGGAAAAGGTGCTACATGGAATAGGCACAGATAAGGTTCGTGCGGTGAGATTCACATTTCAAATTACGTCATTTGATTTGCCAAAATAAAAAATCGAAATTTTCTGTAACCGAAATAAAGCTATGGCGTCAAAGTGCAAAGTTTAACATTAAAAACGGATAGCTATGGAAGACATTTTAGTACCAATAGTCTTTTTCGGAGTAGTTTTCGGAATTGTCTATATCATCGTTACAGCTCATCACAAAGAGAAAATGACAATGATTGAAAAAGGGGCAGACCCAACCTTGTTTAAACGACAAAAATGGGGACACTATAATACATTTAAATACGGATTATTTCTGGTAGGAATCGCCATTGGAATATTTGTGGCCGGAGCGCTCGACGAAGCAGATATTACTTCGGATGTAGCTGCCTATTTTTCTTCAATCCTCTTCTTTGGAGGCCTTGCACTCATTGCAGCTTTCCTCTTGAGAAAAAAACTGGATAAAGAAGACTAATTGTCGAAGAACATCAATCTATTCACAAAACAAAACGAGGCTGTCAAAACTGGCATCCTCGTTTTACTATTTATCGTATCAATTTAACGTTCATTGCAATAGGGCCCTTAGGGCCTTTCCCCATCTCGTAAGAGACCAGATTTCCTTCTTCAATCGGATCCAAGGCATTTTTTACAAAAACAAAAATACTTTCATGAGTATCTGAATCTCGTATAAAGCCATATCCTTTTGAAGAATTGTAATAAGAAACTTTTCCCTTCCGAGTTAGATCGACAGGAATATTCTCAGACTTCGGAACACTTATTTCAATATTCTGAAGCTCAATTTTCATCTTTTTTGATTCATCCGGAGGTGTCGACGAAATCATTCCATTTTCATCGACATAAGCTATCATATCGTCAAAACTATTCATTTTCGGAGCATCCCGCCTTGCCAGACGTTTCTCCTCTTTCTCCTTACGTTTTTTATCTTTCTTATTCTTTACTTCTTTTTTGTTATAAGTTTCCTGTGAACGACCCATAATTAATTTTAATTCAAACGATATACTACTTACTATCTTTATTTTACAGAATGGCTTATTGAAACATAAAAACAAAGTCTGCACATAAAGTGTTGTGAAAAATCCCATTCAATCTGATTGAATCAGAAAGAAAAAACACCATCCCTACTTCAACTGAAGGGATGGATTATAAAAAAACCCGTTTAATAACTAGTCTTCTTAGGCCTGGCCTCATTAACAACCATTTTGCGTTCTTCCAGAATGGCTCCGTTTAATTCTCCAATAGCCCGAAGGGCTTCATTTTGGTTCTCCATGGTTACAAACCCAAAACCTTTACTCCTCCCGCTAAACTTATCCGTAACAATGGATGATGCAGAAACAACTCCATACTCTTCAAAAATTCCTTTCAGGTCATTTCCATCTACCTTAAAATCAAGGTTCCCGACATAAATATTCATTTGCATTTAATTTAATTGTTTATAAAAAGGGATTTAAAAAAGAGAGCTGTGACGAACTAATCGCGCAAAAGGAATTAGTGAATTAAAGCGCAAATTCTCAAATCTAAAATTTGGTGCAAGGTACACTTTATTTTTGATTTTCAACAGATAATTATTCCTCAAAAGATTACACTCACCAGCAAGGCAATATTCAATACCGAAACAATAACACCCAGCGTATAAAGAACCATCTTTGACAGGGATGAATTCTTATACTTTCCCATCACCTTCTCCGACGAGGTGAGATAAACCTGTAAAAAGATCGTAAAAGGAAGTTGGATACTTAGTGCCATTTGTGAGATTATTAACCCTTTAAATGGGTTAGAAATCAAAAATATCACGATTAAAGCCAGTAATAACGAAATAAAAACTCCTGTGCGAGAATGATTATCTTTGATATCGTAGGGTTCCTTGTACATCCCAGCAAAGATGGTACCAGCCGCCATTCCGGAAGTAATGGTCGAGGAAATTCCTGCAAACAAAAGAGCGACGGCAAAAACAACCGATGCGTTATTTCCCAGTAAAGGCAAGAGCAATTGTTGCGACTGCTGAAGTTCGGTTACGCGAATGTCGTTTTTGAAAAAGGTTGAAGCAGCCAAAAGAATCATGGCACTGTTGATGGCCCATCCAATCAGCATGGAAAAGAGTGTATCGAAAAATTCATACTTCAGTTGTTTTTTGATCACCTTCTCTTCCTGAAGGTTCCACTGACGGCTCTGAATAATTTCGGAGTGTAAAAAAAGATTGTGGGGCATCACAACTGCACCCAGAACACTCATAATTACAACCATTGAACCAGCAGGAAACGAAGGAGTAACCCAACCGGCAACCGCACTGTTCCAGTCAATATTAACCAGCGTCAGCTCATAAAGAAATGACAAGCCGATGATCGAAACAAAAGCAATAATCCATTTTTCAATTACCTTGTAGGAGTTGGTAAACAGCATAATGAAAACAAAGATTGTTACCAACACGGCACCGGCCCTCAATGGAATATGAAAAAGCATCTGAAGAGCTATTGCTCCCCCCAATATTTCGGCCAGTGATGTGGAAACCGAAGCCAGCATGGCAGAAACCAACAAGAATTTAGAGTAACCCGGTTTCAGGTAAATTGCCGTAGCTTCCGAAAGACAAAGACCAGTGGCAATACCCAGGTGTGCCACATTATGCTGCAAAATGATCAGCATGATTGTCGAAAGGGTGACCATCCACAACAACGCATAACCATAATTGGCACCAGCAGCTAAATTAGAAGCCCAATTCCCGGGATCGATAAAACCCACGGTAACCAGCAGACCTGGACCAATAAATTTCAGGATTTCTAACCCTCCAAATTTAGGACGATAGCTCTTTTTATCAATATTACGGAAAAGTTTAAACATAATATCTTGTCATTTTGGTAAAAATAACAGAACAAAAAGTTATCCTGTTCAAGAAAATCTATAAAAAAAAAGCAAGAAATTCTCTGTCAACAAATCCGAATCGGGAGAAATGATTTCTATTTCTTTACCACCTTAAATGTTTTTACATCCGTCGAAACTGATTTTACCTTCTGAACCAATTTTACAAAGTAAGTGCCCGAAACCAGTGTTCCCATGTTAATGGTTGTAGTGCTTCCCTGTAATGGTTTATTTTCAAGGGTTTTTCCATTCAGATCGCATACAACATACGAAAGATTGTCGGTTGCTGCTTCTTGGACATTTAGTACAAGAAAGTTGGTCGTTGGATTCGGATATACCGAACAAGACAAACTAACTCCTGAAATGCCATGAATACTTGTAACATCCTCTATTTCATACGCCTGTTGTACTCCTTGGGCAACTAAACCTTCAGATCCGGTAATTGTGGTGTAAACAACCTGACCAACTGAATAACTGGCTGATCCACCATTCCCTGAAGCATTACCACCTGATGCTGGTACCACTTCCTGAGCAGACAAACGACATCCACAGATTACGAAGACCGTTAAAAACAATATTTCGCCTTTAATTCTCATTTCCAATATATTATAAATTTATTAACCGACCAGCAAAATGCATATCGATTATGTGTTAAATATAGAGATCCCATCAAAGAAAACCTAAAAAATATGACCTATTTTGACCAACAGGTTTCATTATTCAATTCTTAGAAAAAAAACAACCAATTAATAATCAAACAAAAACGACTAGATCAATTCAATAAATAATATGCAAAACATTTTTTGCTTTGCCTGTTCTCTTTTTTCTTTTTACTTCGTAGTTGCGTTAAAAACTCAAATTATGAATTTTATACTTGTATCACTGATTTACATTTTTGGACCAGTTGGACTTTTATACGCCTGTAAAAAATCAAATTTCCTGAACAAATTTGGGACCGTAGCCCTTGCTTATTTTTTGGGAATTATACTGGGTAACATTGGAATTATTACCCCAGAATTAAAACCCCTGCAGGATAATTTTACCTCGGTAACCATTGCCCTGGCCCTGCCCCTTTTACTCTTTTCCATCAATCTGAAACAATGGTCAAGGCTAGCGCTTAAAACCGGGATGGCTGTCATCTTCGGAATTATTTCGGTGGTCGTAGTTACAATTATTGGATACTATCTCTTCAAAAATGTGATTCCCAACAACTGGCAAGTCGCTGGTTTAATGATTGGTGTGTACATTGGTGGAACCGCCAATATGGCTGCCATTATGAAAGCCCTCAACGGCGATCCGGCTACGTTCATCCTTGTGAATGCTTACGACATTATTATTTGCATGTTCTATTTCTTCTTTTTGATAACCAAAGCGCAACCACTAATCGGCAGAATTCTGGTTCCTTTCAAACCGGCAAAAGAAGAAGTCCAATTGAGTAACGAAGTGGATGATTTTGACGGATGGGATGCGTATGTGGGTATTTTCAAAAAAACCGTTTTACCAAAGCTATTGCTGGCCATTCTGCTCTCTGCCGCCATTGTCGGCATGGCTATGTTGTTAAAACCCCTCTTTCCTGCCGATTACCAATTAGCTGGAATTATCTTAACAATTACAACAATTTCCATTCTGTGCTCATTGGTTCCATCCATCAATAAAATCCAGAAAACTTTTCAATCGGGCATGTACCTGATTGTTGTTTTTTGCATTGTGGTGGGTTCTATGGCCGATTTCCGGATGTTCAATACCCATTCGCTCTACCTTGCAGGTTATATTGTGGTGGTTATTATCGGATCCTTGCTGCTTCAAATCCTCTTTTCCAAAATCTTTAAAATTGATACAGATACAACCATCATCACCTCAACGGCTTTTATCTTTTCAGCACCTTTTGTTCCAACTGTTGCCAATTCATTAAAAAACAAAGAGATCATCCTATCGGGAATCACCATTGGAATCATTGGTTACACGGTTGGAAATTTCATCGGAATTACCCTGGCCTATATGCTTCGATAATTATTTTCCTTAAATTTAACGAGTCAACAAACGCAATAAAAACAATTGGAAATGGAACCACGAAGATTTTCAGAAGCCCAGCACAAAATAAACCAACAACGTGCTAAGATGAACGGAATTGTTAGTCAGATCATGCTACTCTTAGGTGCTTTTATTCTGGTTTTTGGTCTGATTTACATAATGATGAACCTTTCGCAATCCGACTCGGTCCTTTGGATATGGATCTGTATGATGATTACCGGAATCGCACTGATTCTTTTTAGTTTCCTGATTAAGGGAAAAAAGGAAAAACATTCTCTCCTTCAAAGGCACAAGCATTCACAACTAATTAGCTAGATAGAAATTTCTTGAAAAACCGACTTATTAACAATTAACAGAACTCCAAAAAAATGATTCTTTTTCACCCCTCTTCGTCGATTAACCATAAACGAAGTTAAATAACCATTAATTGCTTTGCCCTGCAAAAATGGCAAAAATGAAATCGGTTCTGTTGTTTGATTTTTTCGACAATATATTACTTTTGAATCAACTTCTGGCATCAGAATCGCAAAAGGAGAAAACCAGAAGAGAAAAATGAGAAAGAGCCCAACAGCACTTTCTCCACAAAGGCCTTCATTTATCCCGGTAATTTTGGGAAATTTTTAGGGAAGGGTTGAAATACTATAAAGGCAGATACGATGAATAAAACAAACAACCAGGAAGGGTATCTTTTCTCAAAACGCTATACAACAGGCGTTTTCATTTTATTATTCCTTCTTTACATGTTTGACTACATCGACCGGGTTGTAGTCACATCGATGTTTACAATGATTGAACGCGATTTGGGGATAACACACACCAAAAGCGGGTTGTTAGTGTCAGCGGTATATTGGTCTATTGTATTACTTACGTTGCCGGTTTCTATTTTGGTTGACCGCTGGAGCCGAAGCAAAACCATCGGGATCATGGCCATTCTCTGGAGTATTGCAACGGCTCTTTGTGCTTTAACCGGCAACTTTATGCAACTGTTTTTTACCCGGATGTTGATTGGCGTTGGAGAAGCCGGATATGCTCCCGGGGGTACAGCAATGATCTCGGGCATGTACCCTCAGCATAAACGAGCGCGAATGATGGGGCTCTGGAATGCATCCATCCCTATGGGCACCGCTATTGGAATCTTTTTAGGTGGAATTATTGCTACCCACTGGGGATGGCGTCATGCTTTCGGCCTTGTTGCCCTGCCAGGATTAATTGTTGCGGTTGCTTTCCTGTTTATTAAAGATTATAAGACGATTGATTTGTCCTATTCCGACACAGCCAACCACAAAGTCAAAATGGGAATCAAAGAGATATTCAATCAATTCATTACCAAGCCATCACTTATTTTCACCTATTTTGGAATGGCTGCGGTTGTGTTTGTAACCACTTCTCTGATTACATGGCTGTCGACCTATTTTGAAGTAACACGAGGGTTGGTTCCGGGTAAAGCAGGAATGCTGGCAAGCTCTGTAATGGGGTTAGCCATTGTAGGGGCTCCCGTTGGCGGATATCTGGCCGACCGGTGGAGAAAAACCAATGTCCGGGCAAGGCTTCTATTCCCCACATTCTCAACGTTTATTGCTGCAATCTTTCTTTTCAGTGCTCTTTTCCTCTTCAAAGGAACAATTCAATACGTTCTGTTTTTGTGTATGGGGGTTATGGTAACCATGTTTGTTTCTGCCGCTTCGGCTGTTACGCAAGATGTAATTCATGCTGGGCTGAGAGCCATGTCGTATGCCATTGCTGTAGTTATTCAAAACCTGCTGGGTGCATCCATGGCGCCTATTGTCATTGGGAAAATTTATGATCATTCTGATATTTCAACGGCACTTTCCATTTTGCCAGGAATTTTAGTGGTTGCATCCTTGCTGTTTTATCTTGGATCGAGACATTATGAATCTGACCTGAAAAAGGTGCCGGATATTCATCTTGAACCGGATACCAAATAAGACAAGGAAATAACCTTTACAAACGGCAAAGCAAACAGATACAACAAACTGTTGAAACGAGCAAAAAGGATCAGCAAAAACAGAAAAACAGATTCAACGTTATTTTTTCTTCTTTGAAAATTGTTCGTTTGACATGTAGTGTAAGCCAATACTCTCCTTGCGGGCATAAGCATGTTTAATGACCAGATAACCCACGTTGATCAGGTTCCGGAGTTCACACAGCGGTTTCGACAATTTGGAAGCCTTGTACAAAGCCTCAGTTTCATTGTAAATCGTCCATAACCGATCGTAAGCCCGTTTCAAACGCACTTCGCTTCGAACAATGCCCACATACACACTCATGATCTGCTGTACTTCCTTCAAACTTTGGGTTATTAGAATCATCTCTTCAGGATGCGAAGTGCCTTCATCGTTCCAGTCAGGGACGGCCTCGTTTATTTCGACATTTCCAATGAAATGAACGGCATCTTTGATGGCAAGGTCAGCATAAACCAATGCTTCAAGCAGGCTGTTCGATGCCAGGCGGTTTGCCCCGTGAAGTCCGGTACAGGTTGTTTCGCCGGCAGCATACAGATTCCGTATCGAAGTTCGGGCATTCAAATCGACCTTAATTCCACCACAGAGATAGTGAGCAGCTGGAATTACCGGGATTGGCCTCTTGGTGATATCAATATTTAAGCTCAGACATTTCTGATAAATATTGGGGAAGTGATCGATCAGACTCTCCTTATCGAGATGAGTACAATCGAGCAACACATAATCGTCGCCACGGGTTTTGATTTCGTTATCGATGGCACGGGCCACAATGTCGCGTGGAGCAAGACAACCCCGCTCGTCGTAATTCTGCATAAACTCTTTGCCATCGACAGTCTTCAGAATGGCGCCAAAACCACGGAGAGCTTCCGAAATAAGAAAATCGGGATGTTCGCCCGGATTATAAAGCGCTGTCGGGTGAAACTGAACAAACTCCATGTTGTCGATAATCCCTTTGGCCCGGTACATCATCGCAATCCCGTCGCCAGTAGCCGTTACCGGGTTGGTCGTATTCAGATACAGATTACCAGCGCCGCCCGTTGCCAGACAGGTAAATTTGGAAAGAATGGTCTTCACCTTACCGGTTTCCAGATCAAGCACATACGCACCATAACATTCGGTATCGGTATGGTGGCGTTTAACAATTTTTCCAAGATGGTGCTGTGTAATCAATTCGACCGAAAAATGATTTTCAAGAACTGTGATGTTGGGATTGTTTTTAATCTTTTCCGACAAAGCCCGCTGTATTTCAAAGCCTGTATTGTCTTTATGATGAAGGATCCGGTGCTCCGAATGGCCACCTTCACGGGCCAAATCGAACTCACCATCTTTCGTTTTATCAAATTTTGCGCCCCAGCGAATCAGTTCATCAATCAATGCCGGAGCATTGGTCACTACTTTCCGTACCACTTCTTCGTCGCAAATACCGGCTCCGGCAACCAGTGTGTCGTTGATGTGTTTTTCGAAGTCATCATCCACATCGATCACTGCAGCAATTCCGCCCTGTGCATACACCGTATTACTATCGTTCAAACCCGCTTTAGTGGCAATGATCACTTTACCGTATTCGGCAGCTTTAATTGCCATGGAAAGACCGGCTAATCCGGAACCAATAATCAAAAAATCTGTTTTCGTCCTCATGATAAAAAAATTAAATACGCCAGATTGCCCATCTTTCGGGGAATCACAATCATATTTTAAAAAAAAGTTTTATCTGAATAGTACTTTTTGACCGAAGTCCTGCAAAAATAACCATTTCGCCCCTTTTTAGTTTAAAACGACCGGATAATTCACTTTTGTTAAGCGAAGGTGTTTTTCTGGCAGAAAAATTCAACAAAAGATGAAATAAAAGAAAAAGCAGGAAGAAACAGAAAGGAAAAATAAATATCCGTGGAATACGTAGCAAACTGACACAAATGATTTATATTCGATTGCATAATCGAAACAGAACTTTAACGATCAAATTCACAGTGCAATTATGAACATCAAGCTGATTCTCATTATCGGGTTTACATATGCGTACGCTTTCTTTGAACTTCTCATGGGGTTAAAACGAAAACGACGGAACAAAACACAAAGCCACAGCGACCGTTGGAGTATTTGGGTTATGGGGATCATGATTTCCATTGGTTACTCGCTGGCTTTTGCAATTGGATCGACAAAAATTGGAAGAATTTACCCCTGGAACACCTTCTTTACCATTGGCATACTGATGATTGCATTTGGTTTATACATCCGGATCCGGTCACTTCTAACACTGAAACAATACTTCAGTTACACAGTACAAAAAGTCGAAGGGCATCAACTGATCGAATCCGGCATTTACCAATACATCCGACATCCGGGATATTTGGGGCAAATTATTCTCTTTGTTGGCCTCGCAATCTCACTTTCAAATTGGCTGGCAGCACTGTCTATGTTCATTTCTGTTTTCATTGGTTACAGCTACCGTATTCAGGTGGAAGAAAAATTTATGATCGAACAATTTGGAGAAAAATACATTCAGTATAAAAAACGCACCAAAAGGCTCATTCCTTTTCTTTATTAACATCTTTCAATTTTCTTTTGCCTGCTGAAGCTAACAGAAACCATCTGCAACTATTTCTGGCTTCATCAGCTAAACCAACCAAATTTATTCTTAACTTTTATTGGCAGAAAAAAGGATGGTTTAACTTAATAAGCAAGCAGATGAATCGGATCGTATTTTTATCAGTTCTGATTTTACCGGTGCTCGTATTCGCCGGCAATATCGCAGTAACCAACCTTCAATTACCGGAAGTTGGAAGAGATGGGTTACTAAACCCACAGGATAATGAGCCGAACAATAGCTGGCAAACAGCGAATGTGTTTATTGTGAATGGTTCCACCTCAGGAACACTCAATTACGACGACGATTATTACGATTATTATCAGGTCACTATTCCTTCCGACGGGCAACTTTCGTTCACGCTGGTACCAGGTGGCGCTCTTGACGGTTATCTCGATCTGTACGATCAAAACGGATACAGTTTTTTGCGTACAAGCACACAAACCGGGGTTGGCGTTACCGATAATCTCATCTATGAAAATTTAAAAGCCGGCACTTATTATATCCGCGTAGGGGGCAGTGGCACCGATTCGTACACGTTATCCAATGTTTTCACACCCACGGTCTATTCGTCTGATGTCGAACCAAACGACACACAGGCAGAGTCGGTTTCCATTGGTCTGAATGGGGCAATCAACGGACATTTACAATTTTGGGGGAATGGTTCAATGGATTATTACGACTATTATTCCTTCACGACAATCGTCGACGGGAAGATATCGTTTGCCGTAGTCCCGGGAACAACTCTCGATGCCTATCTCGACCTGTACGATCAAAATGGATACAGCTATATGCGGGGAAGTTATGAAACCGGCCAGGGAATTACCGATTCACTGATCTTTGAAAACCTGAAAGCCGGCACCTATTTTATCCGTGTTGGAGGAGGTGGATATGGATCATACACCCTGAACAACCTCTTTACCCCAACGGATATCCCCAACGGAAACGATGCCGAGCCCAACGATACACAAGAGCAATCGGTAACAATAAGCATGAACAGTTCGGCCACCGGCCACTTATACTATTTTGGGAATGGCACCTACGATTATTACGACTACTATTCGTTCACCACTCCTTCCGATGGGAAAATCGCTTTTGCGCTGATTCCTCAAAACAACCTGGATGCTTATCTCGATTTATATGATCAAAATGGCTACAGTTATTTACAGGGAAGCGTTGAAGTGGGGCTTGGTGTATCCGATTCGCTGATTTATGAAAATCTGAAAGCCGGTACTTATTACATCCGTGTAGGCGGTGGCGGATTTGGTTCCTACACCTTGAAAAACACGTTTACCGCAACAGCGATTCCCAACGGTAATGACACAGAACCCGACGACACTCCGGCACAAGCAAACCCACTAACCATTAATGGATCAACAACCGGCCATATTAACTACTATGGGAATGGTTCTCTCGATTACTACGACTGGTTTACCTTCTCTACTTCGGCAAAAGGCACCCTAACCATTCGGGCTGTTCCGGAACCATCGCTTGACAGCTATCTGGATCTTTTTTCTGCCGATGGAAACCGATTTTTTGCAACAAGCTATGAAGCCGGCATGGG
>Ga0116170_10005673_pt1 | contig 11094 bp, 13 predicted proteins | sample AD_JPNHW1_MetaG_FD_89797 | JGI IMG/M metagenome (GOLD analysis project Ga0116170, IMG submission 89797) | Active sludge microbial communities of municipal wastewater-treating anaerobic digesters from Japan - AD_JPNHW1_MetaG | ecosystem: Engineered > Bioreactor > Anaerobic > Digestate | place... | reverse complement strand
ATTTTAGAAGCAGCCGTTGCCTTTTCTTCTTTAACTAAAATATTATCCTTAACTAAATAAGGAATACCTAATAGACCACCCTTTTCACCGGCCTTCAAACGCTTGTCGGCCTCAATTGCTTGTTGTCTAGCCATTTCTTCATTAAAAGACAGACAAGCTTTTATAGTCTCGTCGTATTTATTTATCCTAGCTAAAAAATAATTAGCCAATTCCAAACTGGTCAGCTGCTGACTATCTAATAATTGTCGCGCCGTAGCGATTGTTAAATTCTTGATATTCATAAAGTTAAAGGGCTTCGTCTTTTCTTAAAACCATGGTCTGGTTGCTTTCTGCCCGAGATAAATCAAGTCCGCTAGCCGCTATTTCTTTTGTAGCTAAATTTAGACTATCCAAATGAGCCAAGACCTCTGTTAATTGCTGACTATATAATTCGATTTCATTATCTTTTAAATCCAATTTAGCTAGCATGGCCAAATGTTTTATTTTGGTAGTATCTAGAGACATATTTATTCTGCTAATAGCTTAAGTAATTCTTCTTCACCAATAATTTTAACCCCGAGCGACTGGGCTTTAGCTAGTTTACTGCCAGGCTCTTCCCCAACCACTAAATAATTAGTTTGATGAGTAATTTGGCCACCAATCTTGCCACCAGCTTGCTTTATTTTAACTTCGGCCTGACCTCGTGTCAAACCTTGTAAGCTACCAGTTAAAACAAAAGTAAGGCCACTAAGCTTTTGCTCCAAAAGATTGACTGTTTTCTTTATAGTAACGCCATGATTAGTTAGTCCAGCCAACAACTCACCACTAGCTTCATCTTTGAACCAGTCAAATAAAGACTCAGCAACTTTTGGACCAACATCAGGTAGCTCCTGCCACTCAGCTTGACCAATTTCTTGCCCAGCCAAGAATAATTCCTGCGGTGTAATTTCTTTTAACCAATTATTTTTATTTTCTAAAAATTTAGCAATCGATCCAGCTGATTCTTGACCAATTTGTTTAATGCCTAGACCATAAATGAAACGGTCTAAAGAAATTTGCCGATGACTATTTATGGCTTTAATTAAATTATCAGCTGATTTCTCGCCAAGACCAGGTAAAACTTTTAGCTGATCAATTGTTAAGCTATAAAAATCGGCAATCGTTTCAATTAGGCCTGTGTCAACTAACTGCTCAATAACTTTAGGACCAAAACCATCAAAATCAACTGCGTCCTTGCTAGCCCAATGACGCAATTTTCTTAAATTAACAGCGTAGCATTGATTATTAAGACAGCGATAAGCTACTTCACCAGTAGCTTTTTCAATTTCACCGCCGCAAATCGGACAACTGCTAGGTGGTAAAATCTCAACTTCTGAGCCTGTTCTAAGTTTTGGCAATACTTCGACAACCTTGGGAATAACATCACCAGCCCTTTCTAAAATAACCGTATCACCAACCATTAATCCTAATCTTTTTATTTCATCAAAATTATGCAGAGTTGCTCTGGCAATTGTAACACCACCAACTTTTACTGGTTCAAAAGTGGCTGTCGGGGTCAAAATACCAGTACGGCCAACCTGCCAAACCACTTCTTTGACCATGGTTGTTGCTTGCAGTGAACCAAATTTATAAGCCATCATATAACGCGGCGCCTTACCGGTTATACCAAGCGTTTCCCACATTACCATATCATTGACCTTAACAACTGTTCCATCGATCTCAAATGGTAATTGATCGCGATGTTTTTCAACTTCTTGATAAAAACTAAAAATTTCATCCAAGTTGCTGCAAATTCGATTTTGTTTTAATGTTTGAAACCCAATCAAATTAGCTAGCTTATCAGCCTGGTGACGATAACGAACTAACTGACCACGAGAGTATCCGGAAATTAATAAATCATAAGCATAAAAATCTAGATGACGCTCGGCGGTTATTTTTGGATCAAGCTGGCGAATAGAGCCAGCGACACCATTACGAACATTAGCTAATAATGGTTTACCAATTTCTTCATAACGCTTATTAACTAAAGCTAGCGTCTTTTTGGACATCACTGCTTCACCACGAATTTCAATAGTTCCATTATTAATAATTTCCGTAATATTCTCGGTGTCCTTCTCATTAAAACCAATACTAGTCAATTCGTCTTTCTTGGGCAGGCGTAATTTTAAGGGAATACTTTCAACGGTTCGAATATTAGTAGTCACATCTTCACCTACTTTGCCATCACCACGAGTTGCTCCACGAACTAACAACCCTTTTTGATATCTAAGACTAATAGCCAGTCCATCCAATTTTAATTCAGCATAATATTCCTCAGCTGCTTTTCTTTTCAAAAAATTATCATTACGACTCTGCCAATCGATCATGTCTTGCTCAGAAAAAGCATCATAAAGAGAAATCATTGTCTCTTCATGCTGGACTTTCTTAAATTTTTCTGAAGCCTGACCAGCCACTCGCTGAGTTGGCGAATCGCTAGTGATTAACTCCGGATATTTTTGTTCCAATTTAAAAAGCTCATTTTTTAAACTATCTAAAGCCCCCTCATCAATTAGATTTTTATCTAAGACATGATAAGCGTAACGATACTCATCAATCTGCTGACGGAGCTTTAGTATTCTTTGATTAACTTTTTGTAATTCTTCGTTCATAATTATTACTTGGGAACACACATAAAATCGACACATTTTTCAGTGTCCAAGCATTGCCCACAAAAACCATTACACTGATTATAACCACACTCGTAAATTATTTCTTCACCATCTTGATTGTCCTTACATTTCGGCACACAACCAGAGGTTCGATTAATGGTCATTTTTATAGATCGCTTAACTCCATTAGATATCCCAGTCGACTCCAAAAAAACCTGACTATCATCATCACTAACTCCTCGGTAAATAATATAGTAACTCTGAGCTAATGTTTCTTCATGGCCAAGATTTTGCGGTTTAACTAAACCACACGGTTGACAACCAGAAACTTCATGATCGCCTTCATGACCAGGAACTACTTGGTTAAAGAAAAGACAATAATCTTCTTTATTACAGCAAAGATAATCCATATCAGTCCCGCAGTTGCGTTTATCAATTGTTTCCTGCTGATCAAAATCCAAAACTCTTTCCACACCGACATCGGCTGCAAAATAGGCCTTAACTGAATCGCTCTGAGTACGGCTAATATTGATAGCAATCATTACTAGACTCGCTACCGACATGCTAATAATTAGGGAACCTGTGATTATTAGCATACTAATAATCATAATCACCCCTTTTTTAAAATTAACCACCGAAGGAATAGTTTTCATAAGATCTAGAAGAAATACTTGTCTGAATTTGCATTGATTGACGCCCAGCCTCATTATTGAAATAATCAAAAGTAAACCTGATAGTAACTATAGGCTGTTCTTTTTTTATATCTTCATGGCGTATTACAAAACTTAACTGGCTAATTGCTATATTAGCTGGTGTCATAAAAGCTGTATGTCCATCACCTCGAGTTATCATCATCCTTTGACTTGATTCTTCAAGTTCATAGGTAACACAAATATTTTGATAATTACGAAACTTCATTTTTTTACCATCATTTTCCACTTGATAAACCTTGCCAGCCGTAATACAACTACCATCATCAATTTTAGCCATTCTAATCTCTTTAGCCATTGATTCTAAGACATAACTGATTGATTCTTGAGCATTCTTGGCTGATAAAGTATTTCTTTGTGACCTAATGATAGACAAAAATATGTTAGTAGCACTAACAATCAAAATAGCAAAAATTGCCACCGACACCATTGTCTCTATTAAAGTAAAAGCTTTCTTATTCTGTTGACCGCCACGCATATAAATAATCTTCTATTTCATAATTGCCAGACTGCCCTTGGCCTTGCCAAGAAATATAACACTTGATGCGACAATAACCATTGCTACCGCAACTAGTTGTTATAAGTCGACGAAATGGAGTGTTGATTGAACCGCCATAACCATAAAAACCATTATTATTAATTGTTAAAACTGGGGTTTTCTCTATATTACTTTCAGCAGAATCAATAAAACCGGTATAATCAATAATAAAATTATTTAGAAACAGATTTTCTAAAGAATCTGGATTAGATATTGGGCTGTCGGACTTCCAATCATTATCTCTAATATTTCGCACTAATTCTAACCCTTCTTGAGCTAGCTGAGCCGAAATTAAAGTATTTTTATTATAGTACTGAACTCGAACATTTTGCGAGGCCAGCGAAGCAATACCTAAAAGACCAAGGCCAATTATACCCATGGCAATCAGTAGCTCAATCAAGGAAAAAGCCGCTTTCATCTTTTTCTTTTTTCTATCAATTTTATTCATTTTCAATCAATCCAAAAAAATTAACACTAACTGCACTAGAGATGTTATTTACTTTATCTTTTAAATAAATTTTTATATTATTATTATTTTCTCCATTAATAAAAACTTGAGGATCTGGTGGTTGAAAAAAAATCAAAGCCTGGTCAGTCGATTCACTTTCATTTTTCATGATTTCATCAATAACAATATCATCATCAAAATTTAAAGTTTTATATACCCCATCAGTTTCAGCAACAAACTGATGATCATCATCTAAATCAGTGACTATTTTATATTCAGCTGGCCTAGTTTTATCTAGCAAAATACCCCACCCCCCTCTCGGAACAATTGTTCGATCACGAGCTGAATCATAAAAATCTTTTGAACCAATAGCATAACTTTGGGTCAGTCTTATGTTGGCTGAAAGATTTTGCAAAGACATTTTTAACTTTGATTGACGATTACTAGAATTATAGTTAGCTAGTGACACTGAAATAATTAAAGCAAAAATAGCTAAAACCACCAGAAGCTCAACTATGGTAAAACCTTTGACTGTTTTAAACTTATTCATAAGGTTAACTAATTGGTATAAGTAGTGCTAGCCGGATTTTGTTCTTCCCAGCGCCAGCTCTTTTGTGTTGAACAAGGGAAAATATCAATCAAAGCATTTGGATCGGTTTCATCACCGGAATGCCCTTGATCATCAAAAGCGACAATCTTGTAAACATACTGTTTAGCAACATCTTCACCATAAAAAGCCTCACGGCAATGGCAATCAGCACCTGTGCAATGTAGTGTTGGAGCAATCGCTGGGGTTGTTGTTGGTGGATTATCCATTAGACTTGGCTCTACTTTAAAACAATCACTGCTACTGCTAACAAGTTCATAATTAGAACTTGGTCCGTGGCAATTATCAGCTTCCGTGACTAAGCAGCGCTTAACATCAAAAAAACTTATAACCGTGCCACTGGCAACAATTGGTTTTTTCCACTGCAAATTAATAATCGACGGATCACCCTTTAAACAATTACCAGCACCAGTAATAGTTGAGATTCCACAAATACTTTTAGTTTGCCCACAAGTGCTAGTACTAGTGTAGGCTGTGCCAAAAAAATTACTAGCCCCAATATGATAACAATAGGTGCCGCCCATTGGCAGCCCACTATCTATTTTACTGCTAACATTAAGTGGCGGTAGCACTTGATTACTGGTGGTCGGAGTAAATACCTGATTGACATAGCGATAAATATTATAAACACTGCTAGTTGAAAAATAATTACTGTCCGACCAATCAATATACAAAGTGTTACAACCATCAAATTCTCCAGTACTAACAACCACATTACTCGGAACTGTTGGTGGACGACCAATAGCATAATAATCCACCGTATTACTTGACCAATCAATTGAGTTAAACGAAATCCAACCAATTTTATTATTCCATGCCCAGCCAGTTAATTTACCATCGCTACCAATTCCAACATAATAATTAACACCACCCGCATCATATGCTTCGTTAGCAAATTTAACCCATCCATCATTACCCAAAGAAACAATCTTAGCCCAACCACTAAATCGTCGAGTTTCTGGATCAAAGCTAACGCTATGAGTTGGATAACCATCCGCAGGATAGCCAATATCAAGCTGAATCCAGCCAACATTACTATTCCAAACAAAACCAGTTAATTCATATTGACCACCTTCTGTTAAATTGGCCCCATATTGGACTCCCTCACTACTACAACCAGCACCATACTCGCAATTATTCATACTAATCCAGCCAATAACTGGATTCCAGGCCCAACCAAAAATGTTATCCAACTCGGCAGCCTTAGAAACATTGGGTAAAACAAATAATATCAAGCCTAAAAAAAATAATATTTTATTTTTGAAAAAATTAAAAAACATCTCACCAACCTAAAAATTTTAAATAACTCTGCCAAAGGTCGTTGCCATAAATATAGAAAAACCAAGCACTCGGAGCCAAGAATACCCCCATAGGTAATTTTGAAGCTAAGCTTTTTTTACCAACAATCAGTAAACCGATAGCAACGACTGACCCCAAAATATAAGCAAAAATAATTACTGGAAAAATCAATGGCCAACCAAGCCAAACTCCCAGAAATAAACCAATATAAATATCGCCTTCCCCTACCCACCTTCCTTTAGAAATTAAAAACTGACTAGCAAAAAATAGCCCACCAAATAGTCCACCAAACATAATAGCTAACCAAGATTTTCCAATTATTAAGTTAGTAACTAGAAAAAATAAACTACCACCAACTAAAGGTCTTACAAAAATTGACATCCACCAATAGTCACTCCAGAAAGTTAGCATCAATAAGGTCAATCCAGCTAAAGCTTGAAGCACTATAACCCAAACCGTTAAATCATTTATAGCCGACCAAACAGATTCTTCTCCACCCATCATAAACCAACTAGTGATGAAAGCGGCGGCTAAAAAAATCGCACCAGAAATCTCGCTAATAATATAATCAGCCTTTATTTTCGAGTGGCAATAAGCACATTTTCCTCTTCGAAAAATATAACTAAAAACTGGTATATTATCTATCCAAGACAGTATTTTTTGGCAACTTGGACAATAAGATCGCCGACTAAATCCTTCACTACGATATAGACGGTTAGCCCAACAATGAGCAAAACTAGCTAGAGCTGCCCCAAGCATTAAACTAACCAATAAACCATAGAAAAATAAACCCATAACAAGTCTTTACTTACCTATATTATAACAATAAAAACTAGCAAACACAACAAAAAACCGCCCCACTAGTGAGACGGTTTTTATTGCTAATTCAAAAATTTAGTTACTGTAACCCATTGATTCTGGACCAGCCTTGGAAGTAGTAGCAGCACCTTCTAATTTATATTCGATTGTATAGGTAGCTCCACTACCGTTTTGAGTATAAACATATTTTGCTCCAGTATTTGCCATTGGATCTTTTGGAACAATTTGCATATACACTGTAGCAGGACAGTTAGTAGCAGAAGTAAAACCACTAATAGAATTAAAGCAAGCAGCTGTGGTACTACCAAGTTCAGTATTGGTGCCACCTGGATAAGACTGATTATTATCATAATACATCTCAAGAGCCGTTCTGATTTGTTTAATATCAGATAAACGACGAGCATCACGAGACTTGGCACGAGCACTGTTTAGAGCAACCACTGACAAACTAGACAGCATCGCAATAATTGCGATAACCACCAAAAGCTCAATCAAGGTAAAACCTTTTTTCATATTTTATAATTTAGTTTAGTTCATTGATGATTCTGTCGCTTTAACAGTTGCACCACTAGCTTCAGAAAAATAAGTAATTGAAAAAGTGCTAAATGGTGTTGCTCCTACAGCATAAACATAGGCTCTGGTGCTTGGCTGTGGATCAGCTGGGACCCGTTGCATAAAAATAGTACCAGAACAACCGTTAGTAGTTGTCCAACCATTAGCTGTCAAACAAGCTGAAGTAGTAGTTCCTAGATTGCTTGTGGTATCTGGAGCACTAGGATATCGTAAATTTTGATCGTAGTACATTTCTAGAGCCGTCTTGATCTGCTTGATATCTGATAAGCGACGAGCATCACGAGACTTGGCTCGAGCACTATTTAAAGCAATAACTGACAAACTCGATAGCATCGCAATAATTGCGATAACCACCAAAAGCTCAATTAAAGTAAAACCTTTCTTCATACTAAATAATTAATTCATTGATGCTTCAGTAGCGGTAGCTTTCCCAGTTCCTTCTAAAGTATAAGATAGCGTGTAGGTGCTCTTTTCACCTGAACCGCGAGTATAAACATAAGCTTTACCACTTGGACTTTGAGGGTCGGATGGAATATTTTGCATATATACTGTACCAGTACAATTAGCAATAGCAACAAAACCAGTATCATTTAAACAATTAGTATCACTAGTACCCAAAGTATTTGTAGCACTAGGTGTTGGAGGATACATTTCATTATTCTTGTCCTGATACATTTCTAGGGCTGTTCTAATCTGCTTAATATCAGAAGCTCGACGAGCATCACGAGACTTGGCACGAGCGCTATTTAAAGCTACTACTGACAGAGTTGACAACATCGCAATAATTGCAATAACAACTAAAAGTTCGATTAGAGTGAAACCTTTCTTCATAAACAAATATTTTTTAAATTTATAAAAACATTATAACACAAAAGTACAATTACTGAATAGAGCCAGGAGTTGCCGTTGCTTTTCCTGGTCCAGATGAACCAATTTTATCTTCTAACCAGTAATTAATATTATAACTCATCCCATCGCTACTGTAAACATAATGGTTGGTATTTGGCCGTGGATCGTTGGGAATTTTTTTCATAAAGATAAGACTGGCACAACTACTAGCAAATCCTTCTGATCCTAAACAAAAACCATCGATACTAGTGGCCATTTCAGCAATTGGGTATTGTCCATCTGACTTATTACTAGCGTACATTTCTAAAGCCGTTTGTATCTGCCGAACATCAGCCAATCTTCTAGTATCTCTTGATCTTACACGAGCACTATTTAAAGAGACTACCGATAAAGTCGAAAGCATCGCAATAATTGCGATAACCACCAAGAGTTCAATTAAAGTAAAGCCTGCTCGACGCATACCTTTTAACTAAAAATTACCAACCATACTATACATTGGCATAATAACTGCCGCCACCATAACACCGACGCCAATACCAATCAAAATCATCACTAAAGGCTCTAACAGGCTCATCATATTGGCTAGCATATTATCAACCTCTCGATTGTAAAATTCAGCTACTTTACTAAAGACTAGATCAAGTTTACCGGTTTCTTCACCAACTTGCATCATATAAGAAACCATTTTTGGAACTAAAGCACTCTCCAAAAAAATCATTGAAATTGAGTTACCATCTTCAACCGATCTAATTGTCTTATCAATCAATTTTTTATAAGTCATATTGCTAACAACATCACCAGCAATAGATAAACTGTTTTCAATAGTTACACCACCAACTAGTAAAGTATTCATTGAGCGACAAAAACGAACTAACAGTATTTTTTGTAACAATTTACCAAAAACCGGAATTCTTAAAGTTGTGGCGTCAAAAAAAGCTCGACCTGATTGTGTCTTTAAAGAAAATCTAAAAAATATTACCGCCGCCAACAAAACAGCTATAATTAGCCACCAATAGCCTGTTAAGAAATTTGATACACCAATCAATATTCTAGTGGCCAATGGCAAAGTCGTACCAGTCTCAGTTAGAACACTCATTAGTTTTGGTAAAACAAAAATCATCATTACCAAACCAATGGCAAACATGGCTAAAATAACAACTACTGGGTAAATCATTGCTCCCCTAATTTTAGAGGTCATGTCATAATCTTTGCCCATTTCATCTGCCAAATAATTAAGAACATCATCCAATTTACCTGAGCGCTCACCAGACTTAATAACACTGACAAAAAATTGAGAAAAAACTTTCGGTCGTTTAGCTAAACAATCAGACAAAGTAGCACCACCATCAACTTCATCGGCTATTTCAGCAACAACCTTTTTCAAATTATTATTCTCAGTTTGATTTACCAAAATCCTTAATGCTTGCACCATGGCTACACCAGCACCGATCATGATCGAAAACTGTCTAGCAAAAATAACTAGATCCTTCAAAGAGATTCGATTTAAAAAAGGCAGGTTGATACTTTTCTTAACGCTGGTTACTTCCAACTTTGAAAGAACCAAACCATTATCTCTAAGCAAAGCTGCTGCTTCTTGACTGTTTTCAGCTTCAACTAAACCAAGCCTCTTGGTTCCTTGATTGTCAATTGCTTCGTAGCGAAAAATCATAAAACTAATCTGATTGAATAACTCTCATAACCTCTTCAACAGTGGTTAAGCCTTGTAAAGCCTTAATAAAACCATCTTGTTCCATATTAATAAATGGTTGGGTGGCTTTAATTGATTCTTCATCAAAATTACTTCGCTGCATAATCATATCGCGAACCTTTTCGTTGACTTCAATAATTTCAGCAATAACTGAACGGGAACGATAACCAGTTTGCCCACAGTAAGCACAACCAGTACCTCGACTAAACTTTAATTGTTCTGGGTTATAGTCTGGTAATCTATTTTGCAAAATCTCCGGCGGAACCTTGCTTAACAATTCTTTAGCATGACTTGCCACCTCTTCACTAACCTTTTCTTCCTGTAGACAATGATCACAATTAAGTCTTACTAAACGCTGAGCTACGACCAAAACTAAACTGGAATTAAGCAAAAATGGCTCAATTTTCATATCAATCAAACGCGGAATAGCACCAATAGCATCATTGGTATGCAAAGTAGATAATACCAAGTGACCAGTGAGCGAAGCGTGAACAGCTAGCTCTGCAGTTTCATTATCGCGAATTTCACCGACCATCATAATATCTGGATCTTGGCGCAAAAGAGAACGAAGACCGGTTGAAAAAGTAAAGTTAACCTCCGGCCTAACTTGAGACTGATTGATACCTTTTAAGAAATATTCAACTGGATCTTCTAGTGTTGAAATATTTACATCTTCTTTATTTAAGATATTTAATAAAGAATAAAGAGTAGTAGTTTTACCAGAACCAGTTGGACCAGTAATCAATATTAAACCGCTAGTTCTATCAATACTTTTCTTTAATGACTCGTAGTGATTTGGAGCAAAACCAAGGGCTTCAATAGTTGGAGCTCCACGGCTAACATCGAGAATTCTCATAACCGCCTTTTCCTGCCCCATTAATGGCAAAATAGACACACGAAAATCAATATCTCGATT
>Ga0116170_10005666_pt1 | contig 11096 bp, 11 predicted proteins | sample AD_JPNHW1_MetaG_FD_89797 | JGI IMG/M metagenome (GOLD analysis project Ga0116170, IMG submission 89797) | Active sludge microbial communities of municipal wastewater-treating anaerobic digesters from Japan - AD_JPNHW1_MetaG | ecosystem: Engineered > Bioreactor > Anaerobic > Digestate | place... | reverse complement strand
AGCTGATGTTCGATCCCTCGCATAGCTAGCGCTCGATCGCCTCGTTGAATCCGCTGACGGCCGCGCACTGTACCGTGCCCGCGGGCAACGGCCGTGAGCCACGCCTGCTTGGATGCTCGTTCTATCGGGTGTATGACGGGTCTAAGGAACGCGTCTTGCACGTGATGGCGGTTATCCGCGACGATACGCGGCTCGCCGTGCTCGCGAAGGAACTGCGGACGCTGCGGGCGCAGGCGCAGACTCAGGCGCAAGGTGCCGTTCCCGCGCAAGGTGCGGCGCAGCCCCGTTCATAGTCGAGAGTCGGCGCGCGCGATCAGGACTTGGAGACGATCGTCCCGCCGCCGACGACCGCGTCGCCGGAGTATAGGACGACGGCCTGTCCTTCGGTGACGGCGCGCTGAGGCTGTGCGAAGTCCACGCGGATCTCGCCGTCCGCGAGCGGGGTTACGGTCGCTTCCTGCTCGTTCTGGTTGTAGCGGATCTTGACTGTGACGTTCATGGGACCGTCGAGTCGCTCGACCGAGATGAGGTTTACGTCGTTCGCGACGAGCGACGTTGACATAAGGTCCTTGTCCTCGCCGAGGGTGACGGTATTGTCAGTCGCGTTTTTCGCGACGACGTACATCGGCTTGCCGAACGCGGCCGCTATACCCCTGCGCTGGCCGATCGTGTAGTGCGCGACGCCTTTGTGCTTTCCGATCACTTTTCCCGCGAGGTCGATGAAGTCCCCGGGAATCACGCGGCCGGGCGCCGCCTTGTCGATGAACGCGGGATAGTCGCCGCCGGGGACGAAGCAGATATCCTGGCTGTCGGGCTTTCGCGCGTTGACGAGACCCGCTTCCTCCGCGATCTTGCGTACCGTCGCCTTATCCAGCTCGCCCAGCGGGAAAAGCGTCCGCGCGAGCTGAGCCTGCGTAAGGCTGTATAGCACGTAGCTCTGGTCCTTTGAGCGATCGACCCCGCGGCGAAGGACATAGCGACCGGTAGCGGGTTCGCGGGTTATGATCGAATAGTGGCCTGTCGCGACGGCATCGAAGCCGAGGAGGGTCGCGCGCTCGATGAGCTTATCGAACTTAAGCCAACGGTTGCAGTCGATGCAGGGGTTCGGCGTCTTGCCCTCGAGGTAGGAGTCGACGAAATGGCCGATAACCTTCTCCGCGAAGAGGTCGCGAAAGTTATACACGAAGTGCTCGATGCCGAGCTTATCCGCGACGCGCCGCGCGTCCTCGACGTCCGAGAGCGCGCAGCAGGTGCGCGTCGCGTCGTCGCAGAGCACGATGTCCTCGTTGGAAAAGAGTTTCATGGTCGCGCCCGCGACCTCGTGGCCCTGGTCTATTAGCAGTTTCGCGGCGACGGAGCTGTCGACCCCTCCGCTCATCGCGACGAGAATTTTCGCCATTTTTCCTTACTCCTTCCCAAGCTCGCGTTCGAGCGTCGGCGCGGCCCCGAGGAAATCGCGCAGGGCTCGGTATTCCGAGTCGTTGCCGCTCGCTCCCGAGCCGTTGCCGCGTTCCTTAACGGCCCGGATCAGCAGGTTTTTCGGAGTGTGGCTCATGTCGATGAACTCAAGTACCTGCACGCGGTAGCCGGCGATGTCGAGGAGTTCGGCTCGCATCGCGTCCGTCAGGAGCGCGGCCATGCGCTCGCGGATGATGCCGTGCTTAAAGGCGGGCGCGAGCGTCGCGCGGCCATTCGCCGCGGCCTCGTTCGGGGCCGGTTCGGCGAGTTGCGCGTTGAGCTCGTGCTGGCAGCAGGGGACCGAGAGTATGACGCGCGCGCCCCAGCGAACGGCCTGCGCAAGCGCGAGGTCCGTCGCCGTGTCGCACGCGTGAAGCGTGATTACCATGTCGGCCGTTTCGGCGCCCGCGTAGTCCGCGATGTCGCCGACGCTGAACTTGAGTCCGTCGTAGCCGTATTCGCGCGCGAGCGACTCGCAGTTCGCGATCACGTCTTCCTTGAGGTCAAGGCCGACGATGCGGGCCCGTATCCCGCGAATCGCCGTGAGGTAGTAGTACACGGCGAAGGTGAGATAGGACTTGCCGCAGCCGAAGTCAACGACGGTGATCTCGCCCGACTCGCGCTCCGCGGCCGCTTTTTCCAGCTCAGGTACTACGTCGGCGATGAACTCGAGGAAGCGGTTGATCTGGCGGAATTTATCGTAGCGCGATTTGACGACCTCTCCGGCCTGAGTCATTACGCCAAGGTCGACGAGGAACGGAACAGGAATTCCTTCCTTCAGGATGTAGTTCTTCGCGCGGTCGTGGCTATCGATCGCGCAAGGGCCTTCGGGTACGATGGCGGTATCGAGGTTTTTACGCGAGGCTTCCTTGAAAAGAACCGAGAGCTCGCCGGTTTTCGTAGCGATGACGTCAGCGCTGCCTTGCGCGGTAAGTATGTCCGCGCGTCCGTACTCGGCGAGCCATCGAGCGAGATAAGCCTCGAGCTCGCTCGCGGAGAGGTTCTTGTGGAAGGCTTGCGCGCCGCGAAGTTCCTCGCACTGATATTCTTTATCGCCTTTAAGCGCGACTCGTCGCACGCGCGTTTTATCCGCCGTGGCGCCGGGCTTCGGGACGGACAGCGTCGCGGACTCGATCCCTTGCCGCGCGAGGGTTCGCGCGAGGGACTCGGGGGACTCAGTCTTTCTTTTCATCGCAGGACCTGAGGAAGCCGAGGGTGACGCATGTCTCGTACATCGGCATGGGCGTGGCGAGGAGGGTGATGTCGCACTCCTTGGCGAGCTTTCGCATGGAGGGAAGCGGGAGTTTGTCGTTGACGAGGAGGATCGCGGCGGCGCCGATCACGTCGGCGCTCCGTACCGTCTGCTCGGTCGCGAGGCTCGTGACGATCAACGCGTCGGTTTCCACGGAGACCAGCATGTCGCTCATGAGGTCTCCCGCGAGCACGGTCGTGATCTCGCTTTCCTGGAATCCCGCGACCCCGTAGACGACGTGCGCGGGAAGGTTTTCGATTATCTGGCGGAGGGTCACAGTGTTTGCGCGTCCTGGTAGTCCGAGTCGGCGGTAGACGCGAGCTGGGCGTAGTGAAGGGCGCTCTTGGCGATTCCCGCGATTTCGTCCGCCGTGAGCTCGCGGACGACCTTCGCGGGGCTGCCGAGGATCAGCGATCCCGCGGGGAAGGACTTTCCCCCGGTAACGAGAGATCCCGCGCCGACTATGGAGTTTTCGCCGATCGTCGCGCCGTCGAGCACGATGGCGCCCATGCCGATGAGCGAGTTGTTCCCGATCGTCGCCGAGTGGAGGATCGCGCCGTGGCCGATCGTGACGCCGTTACCGATCGCGCAGGGGGCTCCGGTATCGCAGTGGATGACGGCGCAGTCCTGGACGTTCGAGTTTTCCCCGATGGCGATCGGGGCGATGTCCCCGCGCACGACCGCGGAGAACCAGACCGACGAGCCCTTTCCGAGGGTAACCTGTCCCGCGACTTCGGCCGAGTGCGCGACGAACGTGCCTTCCGCGAGTTGGGGAATGTCATTCCGTATTCTGTGTACCATATTCAAGAAAGATACCAGATTTTATAGGTTTTGTAAAAGTGAGCGAATCGAATCCGCGACCGGCATTCCGTATACCCGGTCGATCTCCTTGCCGTTCAGGACGTCCCGTGGGTACCCTGAGTCCGCGATTTCGCCGCCGTCCATCAGGATGATTCGGTCCGCGAAGCGGAGCGCGAGCGGAAGGTCGTGGAATACCCCGATCGTCGCCCTGTCCCCGCCGGCGGTCCAACGCTCCGCGAGCGCGATAAGCCCATGCTGATACTTGAGGTCGAGGTGGTTCGTCGGTTCGTCGAGAAGCAGCGTCGAGGGTTCCTGCGCGATCGCCCGCGCGAGAAACACGCGCTGGAGCTGGCCGCCCGATAGGCGGGAAAGAAGCTCGTCCGATAGCTCAAGCACGCCGCATTCGGCCATCGCGCGGTCGATGGCCTCGGTATCCGCCCGGCCTGGCGACGCGAGGGGCGAGCGGGATCCGCGCGCGTAGCGACCGAGCAGCACTGTTTCGCGGACGGTATACGCGAACCAGCCGGACGATAGTTGCGAAAGGAGTCCCGTCTCGCGGGCCGCCTCGCGCTGCCCCATTTTACGGCGCTCGCGCCGCTTTCCTCGCCGCGACGATTCGGCGTCCGTGACGGTAACGAGCAGGCTTCCCCGGTAGGGCAGCGCCCCCGCGAGGGCGCGGAGGAGCGTCGTTTTGCCGCATCCGTTCGGGCCGATGACGGCGAGCCGCTCGCCCGCGCGGAGCGTAAACGATATGCCATTTATCACGTCGGGCATGCGCTTGCCGTACGCGACGCGAAGATCCTTCGCTTCGATGAGAACGCCGCCAGTCATGCGCGCCCCCTTCGTGAGCGGAAAAAGACCCAGGCGAAAAACGGGGCGCCGAGGATAGCAGTGACGGCGCCGACGGGTAGGTCGAGCGGCGGGATCATCGTCCGCGCGATAAGGTCGGCGACCACCATCAGCGTTCCGCCCGCGAGGGCGGAGAACGGGATAACCCTGCGATGCGATGGGCCGAAGACTTGCCTTACCGCGTGCGGGACCGCGAGGTCAAGGAAGCCGATGACGCCGGTGAAGGCGATCGTGCAGCCGGCGAGCGCGGAGGCGACGGCGACGAGCGCGGGCTTTACCGCGCGCACGGGCACGCCGATCGAGGCCGCCTCGTCCTCGCCGAAGGTGAGGATGTCGAGCTCGCGCGAAAGGGCCATGAGCGCGGCGAGCGCGCAGGCGAGGACCGGGGCGAGCACGGCGACCGCTTCCCAGCCTCGGAGCGCGAAGCTTCCCATCTGCCAGTACATGAGCCGGCTCATCTCCTGGCCCGAGAGGGCCGAAAGGAGGGTGAGTATCGCGCTGACGAAGAGCGAGAAGACCATGCCGGCGAGGATGATCGTGTCGTTGTCGAGCCTAGGGTCTATCGCGCGCGAGATTCCCATGACGATGGCCATCGCGAGAAGGCTCGAGGCGAATCCCGCGAAGGGAAGGGCGAACGCGCCCGCGATCGGTATGGAGACGCCCGCGAGCATGACGAGCCCCGCGCCGAGCGAGGCGCCCGACGACACCCCGAGGGTATAGGCCGAGGCGAGCGGGTTCCTGAGGACGGACTGCATGACGGCCCCGCTCGCGGCGAGCGCCGCTCCCGCGAGGAAGGCGAGGAGAACCCTCGCGATCCGGAGGTTCCATACGACGCCCGCGGAGAGCGCCGTGATGCCCTCGGGGAGCGGCGAGCCGGTAAGGCGCGAGGCGAGTATCGCGACGAGGTTTGCCGGCGGTACGAACACGGACCCGAGGCACGCGGCCCCGACGAGGATGAGCGCCGCTATCGGAACGGAGACGGCGAGCGCGACGCGCGCGGATTTGATTCTTATCGGCTTCGTGGCCGGGCTCCTGCTCGCGCCGGAACGATCCGCCGCCTTCGCGACTTTACTTGAAGTATTCAGGGTATACCGCCTTCGCGATCTCCGCGATCGCAAGCGCGACGCCGGGCCCGGGCTGCGAGCTCGCGCGGTTATCGACGCGGTACACGCGCCGGTCTCTTACGGCCTTCATTCCGGACCAACCGGGGCGCGCGAGGATCTCCGCGACGGGATCGCCGGGGCCGGCCTGGTTGGTGATAATGACGTCGGGGTCCCTCGTGGCGACGGCTTCCGCGCTGACCGCTATCCAGCCTTTTTCGTCGGATAGCACGTTTGACGCGCCGGCGAGGGTAAGGACATCGTCGAGGTATACGCCTTTGCCGAAGCTGTAGATCCAGGGCGCGGGCGATATCTCGAAGAACGCGGTTTTTTTCTCGCTTTGCGGTATCGTTCCGGCGACCCGCGTTATCTCGGCGATCTTCTCGTCCATTCGCGCGATGGCTTCCCTTCCTTTGTCCTCGCGTCCGACGAGGCTCGCTATTCGCTCGATGTCCCCGCGAATCCCCGCGACGCTGTCGCTTGTCGGCACGTATACGACGCGTATGCCGGCGTCCGAGAGCGCCCTGAACGGGTCTTTGCCCGTTCCCTCGCGGGTGATGGACGAGGCGAGGAGGAGGTCAGGCGCGAGCTCGGCGATCCGCTCGGCGTCGGGATTCATCATGTCCATCCGGAGGGCCGAATCCGGCACCCCCTCTTCGTCGCCTGACCATGAGTCGACCGCGACGAGCCGATTGCCTTCGCCGAGCTCGACGAGGATCGCGGTTAGCGACGGAGCCATGCTTGCGATTCGCAGGGGTTTTGCCCCGTTTGCCCGTTGGGCGGTCTGGTCGATTTTGTCCCGTTTGGGATTTGCGCACGCTATAAAGAGGGAAGGCGCGAGCGCTATCGCGAAGATAGCCGCCAGCGTCGCCGCGGTCCGAGCCGGGAAGGGATGCTTCATGCGCTTACTATAGTGCGACATCCCGGGGACTGGCAACATAACTCTCGATTGAAAAAGCCCAGGAACTGGTTTATAGTGGAACCTTAATGAAAATCATGCTGGTTTCGGACATTCACGCCAATCTGCCGGCCCTCGAGGCCTTTTCCGCCTACAGGACGAAAAACCGGCTTGAGGGAATACCCCTGTATTTTCTCGGCGATTACGTGAATCTTGGGCCTTTCCCCGAGGAAACCGTGAACCTACTCCGTTCTTTTTCCGGCGAGGTTTATCTCGCGGGTAACCATGACCGTTACATAATCAACGAGCACGCGCTCGACCATAATCCCTACTTTGGCAATCACGACGGCATCCTGCACTGCCGTTGGACGCGGGATCAGCTTTCCCCGGGAAGCCTCGAGTGGCTCCGCAATATCCCCACTCGGCATCAATTCGAGCTGGGCGCCTTTCACGTCGACATGGTTCACGGTCGGCATGACTCCGACGAGGAAACGCTCGACGCGGGACGGATCGACTCAAAAAGGAAGATCGTTTACGCATGCGGGCATACCCACGTGCCGAGGAATCAGGGCGTCGGGCTCGCGCATATCTTCAATCCCGGCAGCCTTGGCAAGCCGCTTGACCGGGATAACAGGGCTTCTTTCGGGATCGTCGACGTTTCAGGCGAAAACGCGTCGCTTGAGGTCGTCCGGATCCCTTACGACATCGAGCGCACGGTACGCGCCCTCGAGGATCGCGAGGTCCCCTGGCGCAAGGGCATCATCAACAGTTTAAGGACAGCTATCTACACCGATGAAGAATGACACAATGAGAATTTTCCTGTGCGGCGACGTGTTTGGTCCCGTCGGCATGCGCTGCGTTACCGGCATGCTCCCGGGGTTTATCGAGCGCGAAGAAATCGACTTTACCGTGGTTAACGGCGAAAACGCGACGGGCGGTATCGGGATATCGACCGAGGACGCGCGCGCGATTTTCGCCTCCGGCGCCGACGCGATTACCGGCGGTAACCATACCTTCGAGAAACGCGATTTCTGGTCCGCGCTCGACGAGCTGCCCGGCATGCTCCGGCCCGCCAACTTTCCCTCGGGCGAACCCCTCGAAGGGATGGTCGCCACCCCCGGTCGCGGTTTCGCGGTATTCGAGAAGGATGGTTTTCGCGTCGCGGTGCTGAACCTGCAGGGCAGGGAGGATATGGTTCCCCTCGATTGTCCCTTTCGGTGCGCGGATCGCGCGATCGCGGCCTTTCTCGCGGAGCCGGAGCCCCCGGTTATCGTGGTGGATTTTCACGCCGAGTCGAGCGAGGAGAAAGAGGCGCTCGCCTTTTTCCTAGACGGCAAGGCTTCCGCGGTGGTTGGGACGCATACGCACGTGCAGACGGCCGACGAGCGGATCCTTTCCGGCGGGACCGCCTATATGACCGATCTCGGGATGACCGGCCCGCTGCGCTCGGTTATCGGCGTCGACCCGGAGTTCGCCGTTAAGCGAAATGTCACCCAGGTTTTATACCGCATGGAACCCTATGAGTCGCGAGGAGCCCTCCGTGGGCTGTTGGTCGACATCGACCCCTCGACCCGTAAGGCCACGTCCGTTCGGCGAATACAGCTCGCCGAGGCGGAATAAGGCTCGCCGAAACAAGCCCGCGCGCGACTAATCTTATTCGATTATTGGAATTTATCCCGCGAAAGCGGGGTTCCTATCCACACGCCCTCGGCGCCCAAATACTCGCGCCGTTGGCCGTCGATCAGTATTTGCACGGATTTTACCGTTGGGTACGACGTCGCGGTGAATACGATCTGGGCGAGCTGCCCGATATACCCCTCGATGCCAAATTGATTGAATTGAAATTCCTCGCTTAGGTTGATCGTGGCGATTCCGTTCTTGACGGTCGCCGAAAGGAGCCTCGTTCCCGGCGGGACGAGCGACCTGAGTCCCTTCCCTCGCTCGGCTGCGTTGGTGCCGCGAAAAAGCGTTTGCAGGGTTTCCGAAAGCGGCGAGTCGTTTTGCGGTATGTCGCGGGAAACCTCGCGGCGAAGGACCTTACCGTCCGCGTCGATAGTCACGAAAAAGAGTTTCGCGCTTCGCGTAGGGACGGTCTTTTCGGGCGCGGGTTTCGTCGCCGTGGGATTGGCCGTGGGTTTGGCGGCGGGCTCAGGTTTTTTCTCCGCCGGGGCTACGGGCTTCGGCGCGTTTTGTTTGGGTTCCGTTTTCTTTTCGGGTTTTGACGCGGGGCGAGTATCGATGGGTTTGTCGGCGGTTTTGCCTTCGACGGTCTGCGCGGGCGTCTTTTCGCTCTCAAGGCTGCCGTCGCCCTTGCGCTCGGCGGAGCCGGGAACGATCGTTACGTCAGAGTCAGGCGAGACCTCTGGTTGCACCGGAGCGGTCGAGTTTCCGTCAAGCTCGACGCGGTTTTTTCCCGAGAGGAAACCCGACGACGAGATTTTCGAGATACCGCCCATAATGGCTTGCTTGTTGAAAAAAAAGAGCACAAGGACAAGAAGGATAAACGCGATCCAGAAAAGACATCCCAACGACGCCTGTTTTTTCTTCTTTTCGGCCATGGGGCCAATGATACGCCGATTCGCGGCGGTATGCAAGGCGGATTTTTTCGGGTATATTCTGTATCGTGAAAAAACTCGAAGGATTGTCGGCTTCCCGCGGTATCGTGATCGGGACCGTCTTTTGCCTAGCCGACGAAATACCCGTAGCCATCCCCCGCGTCAAGATCGACGCGAGCGAGGCCGACGCGCAATGGGCGCGCTTCGAGTCCGCCCTCGCGAAGTCGCGCGGCGAGGTGAGCCTTCTTAAGGACGACCGCAACAAGGAACAGTCCGAGATCCTCGAAGCCCATTTGATGATGCTTTCCGACCCCGATTTTATCCCCAAGGTCCGCGATACCCTATTCTCCAATCTCGTGAACGTCGAGTCCGCGCTAAAGACGCGCGTCGACGAGGCGGCCGGGATGCTTCGCGCCACGGGTGACGCTTATCTCGCTGAACGCGCCGTTGACATCGAGGACGCGTTCGGCCGCGTGATGGGACACCTCCTTGAGGACTCGCCCGGATCGGCGCAGGGATCCCGCGCGACCAGGTTCGTGCCCCCAGGCGCGATTCTCGCCGCGAAAAACATCAGGCCATCCGACGCCCTTTCCCTCAAGGACTCCGGAATCGCGGGCATAGTGCTCGAGGAAGGCGGGGCGACGAGCCACGTCGCCATCCTCGCGCGCGCCTGGCGCATACCGGCCGTCATGGGCGTCCGCGGGCTTTTCGACGCCGTGTCAGACGGCGACGGAATAATCCTCGACGCGAACGACGGCCTCGTCATTCAGGACCCTACGAACGAGCAGCTTTCTTCATACCGCACCAAGCAGCGCACCGCGATCCGCTCGCAGGCCGAAACCTCCCTCGAGCGTTCCCAGCTCGCCATCGCGCGGGCCGAGACCACCGACGGCGCCGTGATGAGCCTTCGCGCGAATATCGCCTCCGCCGACGAGGCCCTTTCCGCGCGGGAGGAAGGCGCCGACGGCGTCGGGCTCTTCAGGTCCGAATTCCTTTTCCTCGGGCAGGGCAAGAACCCCGACGAGGAAACGCAGTTTCTCGCGTACCGCGCCGCCGTCGAGAATATGTGCGGCGCGCCCGTCGTCATAAGGACGCTCGACGCGGGCGCGGACAAGATGCTCGACGAGCAAAGCGACCTCGCGGAAAAGAATCCGCTGCTGGGCTGGCGCGCCGTGCGCTTTTGCCTTGACCGCCGCGATCTTTTCAAGACGCAGCTCCGCGCTCTCATTCGCGCGAGCCAGTTCGGCGATCTCCGCATCATGTTCCCGATGATCTCGAACATCGAGGAGCTCGAGGCGGTGCTCGACGTCTTGGAGGAATCCAAGGCCGAGTGCGCCCACGCAGGGCAGCCGTTCAACAAGGCCGTGAAGGCCGGCATCATGATAGAGATTCCCGCGGCCGCCGTGTGCGCCGACATTCTCGCGCAAAAGGCAGACTTTATGTCGATCGGCACGAACGACCTGATCCAGTACACGATGGCGGTCGACCGCGAGAACCCCAAGGTATCGCACCTTTTCGACTGCTATAACCCTTCGGTGCTGAGGCTCGTCAAGCGGACGATCGACGCGGGCAAGGAAACGAGGACCGAGGTTTCGATGTGCGGCGAGATGGCCGGCGACCCGGCGTCCGTGTTCCTGCTCATGGGGCTTGGCCTTCGGACGTTCAGCATGGCGTCGACCCTGATACCGCAGGTAAAAGAGCTCGTCCGCAAAGTTTCCCTCGCCGAGGCGACCGAGCTCGCCGAGGCGGCGCTTGAGCTTTCGTCGGCTCGGGAAATCCGCAAGCTCGTTCAGGAAAGAATCAAGACGTATGAATAAGCATGACATAGACAACGACGGCGCTCCCCTGGACGCCGATAGCCCGGAAATCGCCGCGCGCGAATTCGACGAGGATAAAACCTACCGCAACCTTCCCCTTATCGTGATCGTGGGACGGCCGAACGTCGGCAAGTCGACGCTCTTTAACCGTCTGCTTCACAAGCGGCGGGCCATCACCGATCCCACGCCCGGCGTCACGCGCGATCCCATCGAGGACTCGGCGTTCATCGACGGGAAACCCGTGCGGATCATGGACACGGGCGGTTTCAAGCTCGATCGGGTCGCCGGCACGCAAGAGGCGATGATGGACGAGCTCGTCGTGGAGAAGACGCTCGCCGCGCTCAAGAAGGCGGACGAGATCCTGCT
>Ga0116170_10005664_pt1 | contig 11106 bp, 8 predicted proteins | sample AD_JPNHW1_MetaG_FD_89797 | JGI IMG/M metagenome (GOLD analysis project Ga0116170, IMG submission 89797) | Active sludge microbial communities of municipal wastewater-treating anaerobic digesters from Japan - AD_JPNHW1_MetaG | ecosystem: Engineered > Bioreactor > Anaerobic > Digestate | place... | reverse complement strand
TCTCTTCACGCCTCCTTCACGCGCCCGTAGCTCAATTGGATAGAGCATCTGACTACGGATCAGAAGGTTTGGGGTTCGACTCCCTACGGGCGCGCCACTTTGAAGCCTCTGAGGTCCAATGACTTCAGGGGCTTCTTTGTTTTCCGGCCTGCGAAACATAAAGTTTGCTTGGACACTTCTTGGACGTTCTGGCTCTCCACCACGATCCCGACTCTGGCGCAGGCTTGGACGGTTCGGGAGCGGGCTGCTGGCGGACGTCGGCCCCGATGCGCGGGGAACTGGTAACGGTTTCCACCTCAGCCGGCCGCGCCTTCTCGACGAAGACGTGCGACACCGCACACACCTTGGCGATCTCGCGAGACGAGAGCTTCGGGAATTCCTTGAGCGCGATCTCGACGGCCCAGTGCTTGTCCGCGTTCGGCCACCCTTGCCACGGATTGGCCCCAATTCGCCACGATTCCGGCCGGCGAGGGTCCAAGGGCGCCGACTCCGGGCGCAAGAAAGCCCCCGGGGGCGGGTTCGGGGGCAGTTCAGCGCGTGCGTCTTGCGGGTATGATGCTTGCAGGGCATCACCGCCCGCGGTATGCCGGTTCGGCGGCCTCAGTGATGCAGTGCAGGAAGCACGTTGGCCACAGCCTCACCGTGCGCAACAAGCCGGCGAATTGTGCGCTCCGATGCTTGGACGATGCTCGCAAGCTCGCCGTAGGTCAGCAGCGGCTCGATTGCATCAGCAGGGCGCATCTGGAAAGCATTTCGGAAACTACGTGAGTTTTGCGCGAACAGCCCCGGTCGGTGGGAGGCATGAAGGCCTCAGAGATTCGACCCGGCATCCCCCGTGAAGCGTTGTGTCGGCCGGTGGAAGCGTGCCCAGAGCGCGCCCGTCGGCCCGGTGCGATGCTTGGCCAGCAGGATGCGGATGTCGGCGGCAGCGTCGTCTGAAGGTTGGTCTGCGCCGTTGCGTCCCTTGCGCGGGCGGTGGAGAAGCAAGACGCGGTTGGCGTCCTGTTCGATGGCGCCGGACTCGCGGAGGTCGGACAGTCGCGGCTCGCGGTCGTTGTTCTCGGCAGCGCGGTTGAGCTGGCAGAGCGTCAGGACAGGGCAACCGATGGCTCCGGCAAGCAGCTTTAGCCCGCGGGACATGGCGGCGACTTGCTGCTCGCGGATGGCCTTGGCGGTGTCGCGTGGCGGCTGGATGAGCTGGAGATAATCGAGGACGATCAACCCGACCGGACCGCGCACAACCTCGGCACGGCAGCGCGCGACGATGCGCTCGAAAGCGGTCTCGCGGTCGAAGATCCGCAGCGCCTTCAGTTCGCGGAGACTGCGCAGGGCGGCGAGGTAGTCGCGTTGGTCGGCCGGATGCGCTCGCTCAAGCCCGCGGCCGGGGATGCCGGATCGTTGGGCGGCAAGGACGCGGAGGAGATCGCCGGCTGGCATCTCCAAACTGAAGACGAGAACAACGTGCCCAGCCTCGGCGGCGGCGTGCGCGATCTGAAGGGCGAGAGAGGTCTTCCCCTGCCCGGGGCGAGCGGCAAGAATGACCTGCTCCCCGGCGGCGAAAAGCCCGGCCTTCAGGTCGAACTCGGGAAGCGTGCTGGAAATCGTGCCACGTTGGCGGATTCCGGCGATTTCATCGGCGACGGCCTGGGCTTCGGCATCGGCAAGGGTGGCGATGGACGAGGAGACGGTGCCGGTGGTGAACTTGGCGAGAGCGTCGGCGAGTTCGCCGGCGAGGTCTTCGGGCGCGCCTTGGTAGCGGTGCGCGGCTTCGGTGGCGGCGGCGGCGATCTCTACCACGCGCCGGCATCCCTCAAGCGCGCGGAGTTGCTCGAGGAAGTAGGCGCGGTGCGCGGTCGTCGGGATGTGGTTGGTGATGGCGTTGAGCCGTACCAGGCCGCCGATAGCATCGAGTTGCCCGCGGAGTTGCAGCTCATGGGCGACGATGGCCTCGTCCGCCGGTTTGCCCGCGGCTATCAACTCGGCGATGAGGGCAAAGAGGAGACGCGCGCCCGGATCGTAGAATGTGGCGTCGGTGACGCCGGCATCATGGGCGGCAGCGAGGGAGTCGGCGCCGTCCATCAACAGACAGGCGAGGAGCGATTCCTCGGCCTCTGTGCTGTGCGGAGGTGTGCGGGTGCTCATAGGTCGCGGAGCGGGGCTTGTTGGGGCTGCGGCTGGCCTCGGGTGCCCGCCTGCACCGGTGCGGTTGCGCAGTCGCCCCACCATTTGACGAGGGCGGCAGGTGAAGGGTTGTCGAAACGTGCCCGTAGGTTCCCGACGCGCCGGGCGATCTCCGCGGCAGTTACGTCCGGGGCGACGATGCGGATCTCCTTCGCGGTCTTGGCGACAAGGGCGGCGTTCGTCTTCGCGATGGCGTGGCCTGCGCCGAAGTAGCCGAAAGCCTCGGCGATGGCGTCGAAGATCGGGTCCGCCTTCCGCTGCTTTTGAGGCGCTTCCTCTGCTCCGGCGAAGCCGGGCAAAGGTTCTTCTGAGTTCTTCTGTCTTTCTTCTACTGTAGCCAACGAGCCCAAAACCTCCCGTTGGCTAACGCTAGCCGACGGTTGCCCATCGTTAGGCAATGGTTGCCTAACCCGAAGAAGGTGGAAGCGAGCCGGCGCGCGAAGCTTCGGCGCTTCGACCGCGATCAATCCGATCTCGGCGAAGGTCTTGAGGTGGCGTTTGATCGTCGTCGGGGAAACGCCACTGAGCCGAGAGATCCAAGCATGCGCGGCCGTGAACGTCTCCACCCCCTCGTTGCTCGCGCACTCCGTCAAGGCGAGGTAGACGGCGAGCGCAGTCGTTACGTCGTTGGATGCATCGTGAGCGTCGCGCAAGAGGCGCAGTGCGGCCTTGGCCTGCCAACACCAAGGGCCGGAAGACTTGAGGTTGCGCGGTGTCATGGCTTCGCCCTCCGCAGCCAATGGGCGTTTGCCCGACGCCAGCGCTGGAATTGCAGATACCCGAGCGCACCGGCCGCAGCGTCACCGGCGAGCCCGCGGCGGATGAGTGCCGGCCATGTCGGCGCGGTGTTCAGGCGGTAGCCAGAGGGCTGGCGCGGGTTCGATTCTTCACAACGCACGGCCACACCCTCCTTTCAGCTCAGCCGGATTCCAGCGTCGACGCTGCCGACGGCGGCCGGCGAGAATGTCGGCAACCAGGCGGCGGGTGCTGGCGCTCTGGCGATTGGCGCGGAGGTGGCGTGAGTGACTCACGCGGCACCTCCCGCAACAAGCCGCTGCACGTCGGCGACGTGGTAGCGGATACAACGGGCGGAAAGACGGACCGGGCGAAGGAGCCCGCGGCGCTCAAGATTCCGGAGCGTGTGCGAGGTCTTCGTGCGAAGCCCCAGCGCGGCAATGGCTTCGTGGGGCGAAAGTAGCGGCTCGATCCCGAGGGCAGCGAGCTTGGCGACGGTGCCCGGATTCTTGTTCAGCGCTCCGGGCTCGGCGCAAGGCATGGCGTTTTCCATGCCGCCCTATAAGTAACCATTTTCCCGCTCTGTCACACTCCCGGATTCACGGATTAGTGCAACGCCAGCTCTGGAGAATCGCCGCGCATCCGTAACCCACTGGAGCCCGCCGCTGACGCAAAAGCCTTTCCACATGGCGCGTGCGTCTTGGAGTCGGTTCAACTGCGCGACAGACAGCTTGGGCCCGGACTTGGTCGCTTGCGCATCTTTCCATTCAATCCAGTCCCATTCTGGCGGCACGCGCCTGTCACCAACTATAGAAGACTTGCGCGTCGGCATGCAAAGTTTCTCCCGGAGCCGCTGCACTGCCTGCATGGTCGAGTTCACGGACTGGATTCGCAGCCGGTCCTTGTGCAACGTGAGCCATGCGCGGATCGCGCGATCCGACGCCAGTAGGTTGAACCGTAGCGGAACCAGCGCGGCCACTCCTGTCTTTTCACACACGGGCCAAAACCAATCAGTTTCCCCTCCGATCGGCGGAAGTCGCGACCGCAGCGAAGAGTCCTGAGGAAAGACAGGGAAGCCAGGATCTCGCATCAACAACTCCCCGGACTCGGCGCAAATCCCCTCTTCACACGGCCCGTCCAATCCATTCGGCATGAACGGGGCGAACAACAATACGAGCCCTTGATCGTTGAGTTGGTCGGCGGGTGCCCCGAACCGATGGCGCCCGCGGATTCGCGCGTCGAACTCGTAGAGCCAAAGAGCGCGCTCCCCAACTCGTCGCCATACCCCATCGGGTACCCGATAGGGGAAATTGGGTCCGGAGACACAGCGGAGCAGCCGCGCCAATGTCGCGGGCGTCCGCCACCAATGGCGACGGTCAAGCAACGCCCCCCTCCTTCCCTTCGCCGGCATTGAATCCCACCACGTTTTCCCCCTTTGGCTTGTGGGCGGTGAAATCGACCGTCGTTTTCGGCTTCCGCCCGACGTAGAAGTCGGAGGTCGTCGCAATGTCGGAGTGGCCGAGAAAGGCGCGGGCGGCCTCGATTCCGTGCCACTGATGAATCAGGGCGCCAGCCTGCTTGCGCAGGGTGTGAACCGCCTTCCGGGCGTGAACACCTTTCGAGGAGAGCCATGCCGTGAGCTTCTGCCACGTTCGGAAGGGCGCGCAGTCGGCCCGATAGTATTGATACCTACAAGACGGTTTCGCCAGCCCGCCCTTGAGGACGAAAACCGGGTCCTTGTCGGGAGCAGCCAGGAAGCCGCGGAACAGCGCCACGGCATCGGGTGAAAGGTCGATCTCGCGCTCGCCGTCTTCCGACTTCGGCGCGAAGAACTCGGTCGTGCGGACAGAGACCTTCCCTTCCTCGAGATCGATTTGCGGCCAAGTGAGGGTGTCGGCTTCGGCGCGGCGCAAACCGGCGAGGAGGCACAGGACAAGGGCCTTGAACTCTTCCGGCCGGTCCTTCGCCAAGTCAGCCGTGCCGGCGTTGAAAAGCCACTCGGCAGAGACTTCGGGGCGGAAGCGGGATTTGAGCTTCGACACAGGGACGCCTTCGAATGGCAGAACCAGGGGCAACTCGACGCTGGCGCGTATCGAGCCGATGAGCTTCGCACCGAAAAGCGCCTTGGCCTGCCGTATCGTTGTGTTTGCCGAGACTTCGGCGGACCGGCGCTCGCGCGGGTCGGTCTTCGCTGCGATGCGGCGCGCCCGCCAGGCTTTCACCAAGTCGGGGGTGAGGTCCGAAAGCGGCACGGCGTCGACCTTGGCGAGCCATTCATGGTAAGCAGGGCTACGATACGCGAACCGATCCTTCCCCCCACCGATGCCCGCGATCTCGGCGGCGAGCTGGCGGAAGGCGCCGACATACTGCGCAAGGCTGCGCGGCCGAACTGTGGCCTCCGCCGATGCGGCGACAATCACCTCGCCCACCGTGCCGGCCTTCCGCTCCTTCACAATCTCGGGCTTGAACTCGGCAAGCGTGGGCTCCCAGCCGTTCGCGACTAGGCTCGCGTAGATCTTCGCGGCGTCGCCAGAGGCTTGCGCCTTGTTCGCGGTCTTGAGCGGGAAGGTTTCGCGGCGGCCGTCGAATTGAATCTTCACCGCATAGTCCGGGCACTCGTACCGGGCGCCGGCGCGCGTGTACGACTGCCGGAAAACGCGCGTCTTCCAGTAGTCGGAATGCGTCTTCGACAAGTGTGCTTGGACACTTTGCTTGGACACTTCTTGGACACTTTCGACCTTCACAACGCTTTTTTCGGCTTCGCTCATGTTCGCTCCTTTTTGTGGTTCCCCTCTGATTTTCGCTCTGGCGTATGCTCTTTTCGGTAGCAAAGCGAAGTTGTGCGAAAGCTCAACTAATAAACTACGGATCAGAAGGTTTGGGGTTCGACTCCCTACGGGCGCGCCACTTTGAGCCACCGGACTTCACCGTCCGGTGGCTCTTTGCTTTTCGGGGTCGCCGAGCCCCACCACGACCGTCGCCCGCGACGCTTGCTCCTGCTTCGTTCGTGATGCTTCATTCTCGCGCAACTTCGCCATGACCTACTGCGCATCTCGTTTCGCCACCATCCGCCGCCCGGCCGTTGAAGTCATGATCGGCCGCGTCGGCGTCGGCGGCACGCAACCGATCCGCGTGCAATCGATGACAACGTCCGACACGCAGGATGTCGCAGCGACTGTGCGCCAGAGCATCGAGCTCGCCGAGGTCGGCTGCGAGATCGTGCGCGTCACCGCCCCCAACGTCCCCGCCGCACGCGCCCTGCGCGACATCCGCGCCCAGTTTTCCGCCGCCGGATTCGCCCACATCCCGCTCGTCGCCGACATCCATTTTCTCCCCGCCGCCGCGATGGAGGCCGTCGAGCACGTCGAGAAGATCCGCGTGAACCCCGGCAACTATGCCGACAAAAAGAAGTTCGCCGTCGTCGACTACTCCGACGCCGAGTATGAACGCGAGATCCAGCGGCTCCACGACTCGTTTTCCCCGCTCGTGAAACGCTGCCGTGAGCTCGGCCGTTCGCTGCGCATCGGCACCAACCACGGTTCCCTCTCCGATCGCATCCTGAACCGCTTCGGCGACTCGCCGGCCGGCATGGTCGAGAGCGCGCTCGAGTTCGTCCGCATCTGCGAGAGCAACGATTTCCACGACATCGTGCTCTCGATGAAGTCGAGCAACCCGAAGGTCGTCATCCAAGCCTACCGACTCCTCGTCGAGCGCATGGATCGCGCCCATCGTGCCTACCCGCTCCACCTCGGTGTGACCGAGGCCGGCGACGGCGAGGACGGTCGCATCAAGAGCGCCATCGGCATCGGCAGCCTGTTGCTCGACGGCCTCGGCGACACCATCCGCGTCTCGCTCACCGAGGACTCCGTCCACGAGATCCCCGTCGCGCAGGCACTCGCTGCAAAAGCCATGCGCCGGTGGTCGGTGCCCACCAAGCCCACGACGCCGGACAGCATCGAGCCCTTCACCTTCAAGCGCCGCGAAACCGCTCCGCACCAGCTCGGCACCGCCACCTCCGCTGGTGCCAGTCAGCCACCACGAGTCATCGTGCCCCTGCCCGAACTCGGGTACTCACCGACCATGCTCGACCAGCTGCTCGGCGAGACCTCGCGCACGATGAAGGACACGCCGCCCGAGGCGCTACTTCTCCACATCGCCCACGAGGTCGAAGTCCCGATCGTCCTTTCCCTCGCCGCGGTTGCCGCCCGTCACAACACGATCCTGGCGATCGAGGTAGGCCCCCATCTGGATGCCGCCGTTTTCGCCGAGAAGGCGCTCCCCGCCGGCACGCTCTTCGTCCGCACCTTTGCCGCCGGCGAGAACCGCGAGCTGGCCGACTGGACCGGCCTCACGCGCTGCTTCGGTTGGAATCTCGCCGCCGAGATCGCCCCGGCAAACTTCGCCGGTTTCTCCGCCGATCTCGGCATCCTCGGTGACGGGCAGCTCATCTTCACGCTGCGCGCCGGCACCGCCGGCTTCGCCGATGTGCATCCAGTCGGCGAATACCGCTGGCTCGCCGAATGCCTCCGCACGTTCGACAGCCACGCCCCGATCTGGATTCGCTGCACCGCCGCGGCCGGGCTCGGCGGCAAGGCTGATGCGCTCGGCCACCTCCTCGACGCCAGCGTTCTCGCCGGTTCCCTGCTCTGCGACGGGCTCGGCGACATCCTCAGCGTCGAGACCGAGCCGGAGTTCGCCGCCAATCTCCGCCTCGCCTACAACGTTCTCCAGGGCGCCGGCGCGCGCATCACGAAGGCCGAGTTCGTCGCCTGTCCGAGCTGCGGTCGCACGCTCTACAACATCCAGGCGGCCACCCAGCGCATCCGCGGTGCCACTGGGCACCTCAAGGGCGTGAAGATCGCCGTCATGGGTTGCATTGTGAACGGCCCTGGCGAGATGGCCAACGCCGATTTCGGCTACGTGGGCGGCGCCCCCGGCAAGATCAACCTCTACGTCGGCAAGACCGCGGTCCGTTTCAACATTCCCGAGGCCGAAGCGGTGGACCGTTTGGTCGATCTCATCCGCGAACACGGCCGCTGGTCCGAACCCCAAGCCGGGGCCTGATCGGGCCAAATCTTGGCAACAAAATAAACGCGTCTCGCCACCACTTACCCGCCTTCCGTCCGTCACTTCCTCGTAACAGCCGCCTACCCCGCCCGGGCACGGCGAAAACCGCAAATCGATGCACATGGCATCGCCCGGAAAACCTCGGGGGCACTCCGGCATGGCAACACAAAAATCGCGCGATTTCGCCGCCCAAAATCGTTGTTAACAAGTTGTGGAGAAGTTGACCTTGAAAGCCCTATCCACGCTTGCGCTATGCTGTGTTTTTCCACTGCCTGAACTTCGTTCGACACGCTCTTTGGTAACTCTCCTGTCAGCCACGTGTTTCGCCCCAGCATACCCCCGCGACCTACGCGCTGTTCATCAATCACTTACGCACATTCGGCCGGGCTCACCCGCCATTGATGTCCAGTTCCCCGATTTTCCACCCTGCGGCAGAATCCGTCCCCCCGACAGTAGAGCGATCAGCCAGCCCGCTCGATCACGTTTGTGAATAGCTGTGCCGTCTTCTCCCGCAAATGCCTACGTCCACCACATCCACGAATCTCTGGGAAACCGTGAAATGCGACCTCAAGGGTCTCTTTCCCGATGAAGTTTTCCAGATGTGGTTTGAGCCCATCACCTGCGTCGAATCCACAGACGATTCCGTGGTGCTGAGCGTGCCCAACGAATTCGCCGCCATCTGGGTCCACGACAACTACCTCGACCTGATCACCCAGCGCGTCCGGCTCACCTCCGGCCGCATGATCAGCGTCACCCTGCGCAAAGGCGACTCCGCCCACGCCGCCGCCAATCGCCTCGCCACGGACACCACGACCGAGCCGGCCAAAACCGCCCGCACCGCCGCGCATCCCCGCCGCCCGAAGATCGACGAGCGCCTCAACACCGCCAATCTCAACCCGCGCAACACCTTCGAGAACTTCGTCGTCGGCCCCAACAACCAGCTCGCCCACGCCGCCTCGATCGCCGTCGCCCAGGCCCCCGCGCAGGCCTACAATCCCCTCTTCATCTACGGCGACACCGGCCTCGGCAAAACCCACCTCATGCATGCGGTGGGGCATCAGATCCTCCGCAACAACCCCGACGCCAAGGTCGCCTACCTCTCCTCCGAGAAGTTCACCAACGAGTTCATCCACGCCATCCAGGAGAACACGCTCACCAAGTTTCGCCAGCGCTACCGCCACGTCGACGTCCTGCTCATCGACGACATCCACTTCCTCGCCGGCAAGGAGCGCATCCAGGAGGAGTTCTTCCACACCTTCAACGAGCTCTTCGAGGCCCAGAAGCAGATCTACCTCTCCAGCGACCGCCCGGCCAACGAGATCCAGAAACTGGAGAGCCGCCTCGTCTCCCGCTTCCAGTGGGGCCTCGTCGTCGATCTCCAGACCCCCGATCTCGAGACCCGCGTCGCCATCCTGCGCACCAAGGCCGCCTCCCTGAAGGCCGAGCTCCCCGCCGAGGTCATCAATTTCATCGCGCAGCACATCTCCAAGAACGTCCGCCGCCTCGAGGGCGCCCTCATCAAGGTCGCCAGCTACGCCGCCCTCACCAACAAGCACATCGACATCCCCACCGTCGAGATGCTGCTCAAGGACATGTTGATGGAGCAGGCCCAGAACCAGCTCACCATCGACACCATCCAGAAGCGCGTGGCCGACTACTACCAGCTCCGCCACAGCGACATGCTCTCGAAGCGGCGTCCCAACAACATCGCCATCCCCCGCCAGATCGCGATGTACCTCGCCCGCATCCTCACCAAGCACTCGCTCGCCGAGATCGGCGAGAACTTCGGCGGTCGCGACCACGGCACCGTCATCCACGCCTGCAAGTCCGTCGAGGCGATGATGGAGCAGAGCGACCAGACGCGCACGAGCATCGAGTTCCTCAAGAACCAGCTCGCGAAGTAGGTTTCAGCCCTTTGCTATATACCCCGCGGGGAGTCGGCTCGTCCGGCTCCCCGTTTCTTTTCTGGAACGCCTCCAGTCCAGACGAAGTCGCCCGCGGCTGAAACCATCCCGCGACCCGACGCCGGACCACGCCCGACGTTACCTCTGGTCAAGCCACGCCATCGCCGCTTCCTCGGAGTCGAAAATCTCCATCTCGAGGTTCGGATTCCGATTCAGCGCCTGCACCACTCGCGCCATCGCTCGCACCTCCGAGCTCCTCGCGATCGTCGCCGAACGCGTCGGATGCGGAATCAGGATCCGTTTGCGCTGCACCGAGTGCTCGTAGGCGGTGATCGGCGGGAAATCACACCCCGCCAACGCCGTGAAGTCATGCAACAGCTGGGGGACATCGCCCTCCTTCATCGTGATCGTCCGGCTCAGTTCCGGCATCAGCTCGCTCATGCGCCGCAGTTCCTCCCGGGTCAGAACGCCCGACCAGACGAATCGCAACAACCGCCCCGTGATCGTGTAGGTGAATGGCATGAGTAGAGGGCTCGCGCCCCACACCTAGCGTTGCATACGCCTCATCGACGACAAGCGCGTTATCCCGACATATACCCCGAGCCCACGCACCGACGCACCTGCTGGTGCTCCTGCATCCTGTTTCGATGGTTGACCGCATCTCCACGCACTTCGCACAATCCGATCCCTTTCTCCCAGCGTGAAACCCGCCGTCCCACCGCCCACACACGTCGCCATCATCATGGACGGCAACGGCCGCTGGGCCAAGAAACGCGGGCTGCCCCGCATCGCGGGCCACCGCCGCGGCGTCGAGACCGTCCGCGCCATCGTCGAGGAGGCCGGCAACTGCGGCGTCCGCTACCTCACCCTCTACGCCTTCTCAGCCGAGAACTGGAAGCGTCCCGCCGCCGAGGTCCAGGCGCTCATGCTCATCCTCCAGCGCTTCCTGCGCAGCGAGCTCGACGAGCTTCGCGCGAAGAAGATCCGGCTCCACACCATCGGCCGCACCGCCGAGCTCCCGTCCGCCGTCCGCAAGGAGCTCGATCGCGCGCTCGCCGCCACCGCGCATTTCACCGAGCACCACCTCGTCCTCGCCCTCAACTACGGGGCCCGTACCGAGATCGTCGATGCCGCCGCCGCCTACGCCCGCGAGGTCGCCGCTGGCCGCGAGAACCCCGCCGAGTGCTCCTACGAGAAGCTCGCCCGCCACCTCTACACC
>Ga0116170_10005660_pt1 | contig 11110 bp, 9 predicted proteins | sample AD_JPNHW1_MetaG_FD_89797 | JGI IMG/M metagenome (GOLD analysis project Ga0116170, IMG submission 89797) | Active sludge microbial communities of municipal wastewater-treating anaerobic digesters from Japan - AD_JPNHW1_MetaG | ecosystem: Engineered > Bioreactor > Anaerobic > Digestate | place... | reverse complement strand
GGCGTGCGCGTGCGCGCGCTGGGCGGGGAGGCGATGCGCGCGGCGGGCGCCGAACTGGTCTTTCCGTTGGCGGCGCGCGGGCTGATGGGCGTGGCGGAGGCGGCGCGCGGGCTGGGCTTCCTGCGGCAGGCCATGACTGCATTGCGGGCAGAAGTGCAAGCGCATCCGCCGCGGGTGGCGGTGCTGATGGACTTTGGCGGGTTCAATCTGCAGGCAGCGGCTGTCATCCGCAAGCTGTCGCCGGCAACGCGGGTGCTCTACTGGATTCCGCCCAAGGTCTGGGTGTGGGGGGCCTGGCGCACGCGCAGCTTGCGCCGGGTGACGCATCGCGTGCTGAGCATTTTTCCGTTTGAACATGAGTTCCTTGCGGCCCGCGGCGTGAACAGCGAATTTGTCGGGCATCCGCTGCCGGAGCTGCTGCACGGTGAACCCGGGGACGCAGGATTCGCGGCCAAATACCGGGTGCGTGACGACCGGCCCCCGCTGCTGCTGCTGCCCGGTTCGCGGTCGTCGGAGTGGGAACGGTTGCTGCCGGTGCTGCTGGCAGCGGCGGTGCAGGTGCAGCAGCGGTTGCCCTGCACGATTTGGCTGGCGCCGGCGCCGACGCTGCCGCGCGCCTGGCTGGCAGAACAGTTGGCGCGCTGTCCGGTGGCGGTGCAGATTGTCGAGGAGCGCTATGCGGCGATGCGGCATGCCCGGGTGGCGCTGGCCGCGTCGGGAACGGTCACGCTGGAATTGATGCTGCAGCAGACGCCGACGGTCATCGCCTATCGCATGGCACCGGTGACCTTTTTTCTTGCCCGCCGGCTGGTGCGGGTCGGCTATGCCGGTCTGCCCAACCTGCTGGCGGGACGGGAGCTCATGCCGGAACTGCTGCAGCGGGAATGCACGCCGGAAAAACTGGCGGCGGCGGCGGCGGAATTGTGGAGCGACGAACGCCAGCAGGCGGTGCGCCGGGAATGCGTGCGTTTGGCGGAACTGGTCGGCGGCACCGACGGTATCAGTCGGGCCGCCGGCAGCATTGTCCGTGACTACCAGGAGCAGCGATGAAGACCTATACGCGGTTGTTTTGCTATATCAAGCCATACTGGCCGCAGCTGGCGGTGGCGACGGTGTGCATGATGCTGTTTGCGCTGTTCAATACGATGACCATCTACACCATCAAACCCATCATTGACCATGTGTTCACTCCCGGCGGTGAAATCGTCACCTATCCGCTGCCGCTGACCGGCGTGGTGCTGACGCTGACCCGCCACCAGATGCTGTTCGGTATTGCGGGATTCCTGATCCTTACCTTCCTGTGCAAGGGGCTTGCCAGTTACGGGCAGGCATATTTCATGGGCAGCTGCGGCATGCGGGCCGGGACCGACTTGCGCAATGCGGTTTACGACCATCTGCTCGGCCAGTCGCTGGCGTATTTCGACCGGCGCAAGACCGGCGACCTGGTTTCACGCCTGACCGGCGATATCGGCATCATCCTGAATTCAATCAGCAATATCGTCGCCGCCTTCATCCGCGAGCCGGCGGAAGTCATTTTCGTGATCGGCCTGATCTTTCTGCTCGACTGGCGTCTGACCCTGGTCTCGCTGCTGGTGTTTCCCTTGGTCGGCTGGGTTATCGCCTTTTTCGGCAAGAGCATGCGCGTCACGACCAGGTCGATGCAGCAGGAGCAGGGCGAGATCTCGACGGTGATCATGGAAAGTGTGGCCGGCATCCGCATCGTTCAGGGTTTCACCATGGAGGCGTATGAACAGGGCCGGCATCGCGCCCGCGCCGCCGCGTTTCTGGCGGCGGCGCTGCGCATTCTGCGCATCAAGGCGCTGGCCCCGCCGGTGCTGGAATTGATCGCCGCGCTGGCCATTGCCGGGATCATCGTCTACGGCGGCCTGCAGGTGATCAAGGGGGAGCAGGCGGGCGGGATCACCACGGGCACCTTCTTTACCTTCATGGCCGCGCTGATCACGCTGTACAAGCCGCTGCGTTCGCTGACCCAGGTCAACAACACCCTGCAGCAGATCGTTGCGGCGGGTGAGCGCCTGTTTGAGATCCTCGACGCGCCGGCGGCGGTGGCCAGCCGGCCGGACGCCCCGTCGCTGCCGCCGTTTGCCGGCATGATCGAATATCGCGGGGTGCATTTCGCCTACGACGATGAGCCGGTGCTGCGGGGGATCGACCTGACCATCACCCGCGGCATGCGGGTGGCGGTTGTTGGCAGCAGCGGCGCGGGGAAAACCACGCTGATCAATCTGCTGCCGCGCTTTTACGATCCGACCCGGGGGCAGGTTCTGATTGACGGCGAGGATATCCGTTTGGTTGGCCTGGATTCACTGCGCCGGCAGATCGGTATTGTCACCCAGGAGGTGGTGCTGTTTAACGACACGGTGCGCCACAATGTCGCCTACGGCACCGCCAACGCAACGGATGAGCAGATCATGGCGGCGGCCCGGGCGGCGAATGCCGCGGAGTTTATTGCCAAACTCCCGGAGGGACTGGATACGGTTATCGGCGAACGCGGCATGACGCTGTCCGGCGGTGAGCGGCAGCGGCTTTCCATTGCCCGCGCCATTCTCAAGAATCCGCCGATCCTGCTGCTGGACGAAGCGACCTCAAACCTTGACACGGAATCGGAACGTGCCGTGCAGGAGGCATTGGAGCGCCTGATGGCGCAGCGGACCACGCTGGTCATTGCCCATCGCCTGTCCACGGTGACCACGGCTGACCTGATTATCGTGCTGGACGGCGGACGGATTGTCGATCGCGGGAAACACGAGGAACTGCTGGCCCGCGGCGGGCTGTATCAGCGCCTGTATGAACTGCAGTTTGCCGATCTGACGGGTGCGGAATAGTGCTGCGCACCCTGTACACCGCGCTGTGATATGCCGCCCTGCCGCCGGGACTGCCGCTCTATGCCGTGCGCAATCTGCTGAGCGGGCGCGGGGCGGGCGGGGTATGGTCGCGCCTGTACCTCTCCGGCCGACCGCTGCCGGCAGCGCATCCGGTGGTCTGGCTGCACGCGGTTTCGGTCGGGGAAACGCTGGCGGCACAGCCGGTGTGGGAGCGCCTGCGTGCGGAAGTGGCGCTGACCGGCGTGATCACCACCACGACGCTGACCGGTCAGACGCTGGCGCGCAAGCGCCTGCAGGCGGACTATTTCGGTTACTTTCCGTTTGATCTGCCGGGGGCTTGCGCCCGGGCGCTGCGGCAGCTGACCCCGTGCGTCGTGCTCTATACCGAAACAGAACTGTGGCCGAATTTTATCTTGGCAGCCGCGCGCGCAGGAGTGAAGCAGGCGCTGATCAACGGGCGCATTTCCGACCGGTCCTTTGCCGGATACCGGCGCTGGCGCGGGCTGTTTGCCGGGGCGTTGGCGGCACTTGACTGGTGCGCCATGCAGACGCCGGCCGACGCGGAACGGCTTATTGCCCTTGGTGCGCGTCCGGAACGGGTGACGGTGGTGGGCAACACCAAATTCGACAGCATCGCCCTGCTGGCCCGCCGCGCCCCGCATCCCCTGACGCAGGGAGCGCCCGCTTATTGGGTGGCGGGAAGCACGCACCCGGGAGAACACGAAGCAGTACTCAATGCCCATGCCCGGCTGCGCGCCAATGCGCGCCTGGTGATCTGCCCGCGTCATCCGCAGCGCGCCGGCGAAGTGCTGGCGGCGGTCAAGGCGCGCGGCTGGTCGGGGCAATTGCTCTCTGCCGGCGGGGCCTGGCGCAGTGAAGTGCTGATTATTGACACGATCGGCGATTTGGCCGGATTCTATGCGCCGGCGCAGGTGGTCTTTCTGGGCGGCAGTTTCATCCCGCATGGCGGACAGAATATGCTGGAGCCGATGGTGTTCGGGGTGCCGGTGCTGTACGGGCCGCATACGCACAACTTCCGCGCTGCCGTGGCGCTGCTCGAAGGGCATGGCGGAATGACGGTGGCGGACGAGGAGGCGCTGGTGACGGTCGCCAGGGCGCTGCTCAAAGATCCGGCGCGGCGCACCGCGTGCGGAATTGAAGGCCGGGCGCTCGTTTTGGCGCAGGCGGGCGCCAGCGCCAGCATCACCGCCCGGGTGCGGGAGTGGCTGTGAACGCGCACGACTGGTACCTGTCGATTATCAGCGGTGAACGGGGCGCGCCCGATGCTGTCCTGATGCGGGCGTTCCTGCAGCTGCTGTCGTGGCCGTTTGCGGGGCTGACCCGGTTGCGTTATCAGGCGTACCGCTTGGGGCTGTTGCCGTCGCAGGCCGTGCCGGCAACCGTCATCAGCGTTGGCAACCTTGCCGCCGGCGGCACGGGCAAAACCCCGCTGGTGCTGCTGCTGGTCCGGGCCTTCCAGGAACGCGGGATCACAGTGGGGATTGCGGCGCGGGCCTGCGGCCCGGTGCCGGTAACGGGGCCGGTGCTGGTCAGCGACGGCCGGCGCGTGCGCCTGACGCCGCGTGAAGCGGGTGATGAGCCGTATCTGCTGGTGAAGGAATTGCCGGGCGTGGCGGTGGCGGTGGATCAGGTCAAGGCGCGCGCCGCCCAGTTGCTGTGCCGCGAGGTTGCCCCGGCGATCATTGTGGTTGATGACGGCATGCAGCATTTGCGCCTGCGGCGCTCCCTGGATGTGGTGCTGCTGGATGCGCGCCAGCCGTTTGGCAACGGTTTCGTACTGCCGCGCGGGCTGCTGCGCGAACCGCCGTCGGCATTGCGTCGTGCGGGGATCATTGTCCTGACCCGGGCGCAGGGGGTGCCCGGGCTCGAGGAAGTGCGCCGGCAACTGGCGCAGGTGGCACCGGGGGTTCCGGTGTTCACCGCCGACCTGGCGATGAAAGGAATGCACAACTTTCGCACCGGGGAACAGCATCCGACCAGTTTTCTGGCCGGCAAGCGTGCCGTGATGCTGTCGGGGATCGGCAATCCCGCCGCCTTTGAGGCGACAGTCGAGGAGTGCTGCCCGTCATTCACGGTGCGCTACCGGCTTCCCGACCATCATGCCTATACCCCGCAGGACATGATCGTGCTGCGGCGCCTGTGTGCGGAGAACCAGATGGATTGCGTGGTCACCACCGCCAAGGATGCGGTGAAACTGGCGGATGTGCTGGATGTGCCGGTGCCCGTGCTGGTGCTGCAGGTGGCGCTGGCAATGCGCGAAGCCGACTTTGTCGATGCAGTGTTGCGGCGGGCGGGACGATGACACGCGCGCCGCTCTCGGTGTTCCTGATAGCGCACAATGAGGAACGGAATATTGCGCGCGCGCTGGCAAGTGTGGACTGGGCGGACGAGCGGCTGGTGGTTGATTCCGGCAGCACCGACCGTACCGTCGAGCTGGCGCGGCAGGCGGGGGCGCGGGTCGAACAGCGCGCATGGACCGGGAGTTTCGGCGAATACAAGGAAGCTGCCCTGCGCCGCTGCACGCACCGCTGGGTGCTGCTGCTCGACGCCGACGAGGAAGTGACGCCCCCGCAGCGCGCGTTCATCGAGGCGCTGCTGGCGGCCGACCCGGTCGACCGCGCGGTGGCCTTCCGCCGGAAGACCTTTTTCGGCACCCAGTGGATCCGCGGCCTGGGCTGGTATCCCGATTACGTGGTGCGGCTTTTCCCGCAGGACAAGGGACGGTTTTCGCCCGACCGGGTGCATGAGCGGGTTATCGTCGACGTGCCGGTGGACTACCGCCCCGAGGCGTTCAACCACTACAGCTACCGCGATGAGGCGGATTTCCGCGCGCGCAGCGAGCGCTATGCGCAGCTCTGGGCGCAGACCGCGCGGGCGAAGGGGAAAAAGCCGGCGGCGTGGCCTGTGCTGCGCGGCTGGTTCACGTTCCTGCGCTGCTATGTCCTGAAGTACGGGTTCATCGACGGCGCCAATGGCTTGTTGCTGGCAAAATTGTACGGCGAATATGCCCGGCGCAAGTATGAGTTGCTGCGATCGGGGAAAATTGCCGCGCCGCCGCCGGGCACATGCGCGGGATGAGCGTGCGCCGGTGACGGTGGTGGTGCGTGTGCCCAACTGGCTGGGCGATTGCGTCATGTCGCTGCCGGCGCTGCGCGCAATCAAACAGGCGCACGGTGATGAAGAAGTGATGGTCATTGCGCACGACAGTGTGGTGCCGCTCTACCGCTGCGTTTCGGAAATCGACGACGTGCTCGGGTTCGCGTTTAAGACGGATGAAGGCAAGGCCGCCGCGCGCGCGGCTTTGCGCCAGCATCAGGATTCGCGCGGCTACCTGTTCGTCAATTCGTTTTCCGGGGCCTGGCAGTTCTGGCGTGCCGGCGTGCACGAACGGATCGGGTTCAATCGCGGCATCAACCGGTTGCTGCTGACGCGCGCGGTGGACGACCGGTCGTTTGCCGGCCGGCATCAGGTGCATCGCTACCTCGGACTGGTCGAGGCGGCGACGGGCTTTCGCGGTGATCCCGGCGCGTTCCTGCTCACCCCGCCGGCCGAAGCGATGCGGAAGGCGGACAAACTGCTGGGCGGCACGCCGGCGGCGGGTCGCGGCTATTTCGTCGTACATCCCGGCGCGCAGTATGGTCCGGCCAAGCGCTGGCCGGCAACGAAATTCAGGGACGCGGCGGCGGCGGTTGCCGCCGCGACGGGGCTGGTGCCGGCAATTGTGGCCGGCCCGCGCGACGAGGGCGCCGCTGCCTGTCCGGACGGCGGGGTCGATTTGAGTGGTAAAACGCCGCTGCCGGTCCTGCTTGCGCTTTTTGCCCGCGCTGCGTTTGCCCTGGTCAACGACTCCGGCCCGATGCATCTCGCGGCGGCGTCAGGGACGAAGGTTATCGCGCTCTTTCTCTCCACCGACCCGGGCGCAACCGCCCCGCTGGGTGAGGGGCATCAGCTGCTGACGGCTGATGTGTCCTGCCGGCCCTGCCTCAAGCGCACCTGCCCGCGCAAGCATTATCAGTGTGCCGAAGCACTGACGAAAGAAACCGTGGTGGCAGCAGCACAGCGACTGCTTGCGAGTGGGGTCACTGTTCAACAATGAGAACCTGAGCATGACGTTGAGTGAAACTGTGGCGCGGTGGCAGTATCAGGCACAGAAGATTCTCCATCCGCTCTCGGCCATTGCCCTTGAGATAACCACGCGGTGTAACCTCGCCTGCCGGCATTGCTGCATACGCCGGTTGCGTCCGGATGTGGAATTGCCGTATGCCGCAATCGAAGACATGCTCGCGACGTTGCCGCACCACGGCTGGCGCAAGCCGTTCATCTCGGTGACCGGAGGGGAACCGTTCTGCCACAGCCGGTTTGGTGACATTATCGAACTGCTCGAACGCAGCGGGTGTGCGTATTCGCTGTGCAGCAATGGTACCGGCATTGATGCCGGCTGGGTGGAACGTTTATCCTCGTGTCGCCGCCTGCGCGCGCTGGGTATCAGCATCGACGGTGATGCCGGGACGCATGAGTGGCTGCGCGGTGTGCAGACGTACGGACCGGCAGTACGGGCGTTGACGCAGTTGGCGGAGCGGTCGGGAAAACGGCTAACCGTCAAGACGGTGCTGCATCGAGAAAATCTCGACACCATGGATTCTGTGTGGCAACTGGTACGGCGATTACGCATCAGCATTTGGCATGTACTGCCGCTGATGGCCGGGAATGAAGCGGTGCTGCAGTCATTGGCCCTGTCGGCGCAACAACAGGGTAGTATTCGTGCCCGCCTGATATCCTATGCCACTGCCGGCGGCACGCAAGTGCTGTTCGGCGAATTGGGTGACGTACGCCGTCAGCGGCAGCGGGTGCGCTGCCGGCAGGGGATCACAGCATGCACCGTAACTGCGACTGGCGAGGTCATGGCGTGTCCGCACGCGCCGCCGGTGGCGCAGATTTCTGCCGGAGTGCTTACCGCTGGCGGACTTGCCGCGGCATGGAAGAGCGGTTTTTCTGCGTGCCGGCAGCCGGATTGGCAGGCCTGCGCACATCACGAGCGGGAATTGCTGATGGAGAATGCCTGATGAGAGAAAAAATGCTTTGTGCCGGCGCTTATGCATTGATTGGAGCGGCATTATTCGCCTACGCGGCAGTTGTGCGATGGTTTGTTGCGATGTGCAGCGATGTGGGTCTGGGTCTTGCCCTGCCTGCGAGAATATGTGTTGGCGTAAGCGATGTGCTGACCGGCTACGGTTTGGCGTATGTTCCCCTTGCTGTTGCCGGCTGGATACTGCTGTCGCTTCGCTTGCCGACACCAGCATTGCTGCAATGGATTATCTCCAGAACATCGAAAATGCTGCTGTATGGATTTGCTGCCGGTATTCTGGCAATGACCGCATGCATCGCAGCATTCGTACACTCGGCGTATGACCTGCCAACGGCTGTCGGACGGTGATGGGAAACGAATGTCATTTCCGGCGCATTCCCGGATTGCGTGTGGAAAACTGGCTGCCGTGAACCCGGCGCTGGCGGTGGTGGCCGTGTGTGCCGCGCTGCTGCTGGCGGTAGTTGCGGCAGCGCGGCGGGGATGGCTGACGCGGCGGCGGGCGGCGGCGGGAGTGCTGCTGCATGGCGCCGTCATGGCGACGATCGTTGCCGCGGCGTATGCGGGAACGCTGCCTGACTGGTTCCGCGGGCGCGGCATTGCCCACTACGATACGTTCATGCATTTCTATCTTGTCGGGCTGCTGACCTTTTTCCTCGAAACGGCGCTGGCCCTGCCGCCGCTGCGGATCGGGCGGGCCCGCCTGCCGGTGGCGGCGCTGGTTTGTTGTGCTGCCGCGCTGGCGGATGAACTGCTGGTGCAGCCGCATTGTGCCGCCCGCGGCGTGAGCCTGCATGATGCCCTGGGCAATTGTGCCGGCGCGCTGCTGCTGGGCTGGCTGGCCATGCGGCAGCAATTGCGCCCGGTCGCGTCGTGCGCTATGATATCGGGTGATGCAGCATAGCCATGGCCGGCGCAGGCGCCGGCGACGGAAGCGGACATGACGGAACTGATGCTCAAGCTGCTGGCGACGGGGGTACTGCTCGCCGGCAATGCCTTCTTTGTGCTCGCGGAGTTCGCGCTGATTACCGTGCGCCCGACGCGCGTGGCGGAATTGGTGGCGGCCGGCGGCCGGCGGGCCAAGCTGGTGCAGCGTGCCATCGAGCGCATGGACCAGTATCTGGCGGCGGTGCAGCTTGGCATCACCATGACCTCGCTCGGCATCGGCTGGCTGGGCGAGCCGGCGGTGGCGCATATTATCCATCGTGTCCTGCCGCCGCTGCCGGCGCTGGCGTCGGCGACACTGTCGTATTCGCTGTCGTTTGCCACGGCATTTATCCTGATCACCGGGCTGCATATTCTTCTGGGTGAGCAGCTGCCCAAACTGGTGGCCATCCGCCGTTCCGAACGGACGATATTCTGGATCATCGCACCGCTGACGGCGGTCTATTGGCTGTCCTACTATCCCTTGTCAGTGCTCAACTGGCTCACCCATGTGCTGCTGCGCCTGCTGCGGGTGGGCGAGGCGGCGGATGAACTGCAGCCGCATTCGTGTGATGAATTGCGCATGCTGCTCGGGCAGAGCCAGGAGGCGGGGCAGTTTTCACTCGATCAGTATGTCATGCTGTCGAACCTGTTTGATTTCGGACAGGGGCGGGTGCGTGAGGTGATGGTGACGCGCGAACATGTGGCGTGGCTGGCGCTTGACCGGCCATGGCCGGAGAATCTGGAGGTGATCCGTTCGCGCAAGTTTTCCAAGTATCTGCTCTGCGACCCGGACCCTGACCACCCGGTGGGCTATGTGCAGTTGCGCGATCTGGTGCTGCGCCCGACGTTGGCCGCGGCCCCGGATCTGCGGGTGCTGGCCCGTCCGCTGCTCTGGTTTGCGGCGGAGGATACGCTGGAACAGTGCCTACGCACGCTGCAGGAAAGCACGCACAGTTTTGCCGGCGTGCGCGGTGCGGACGGCGCGCTGGCGGGGATTGTCACCATCGAAGACCTGGTCGAGGAAATTGTCGGGGAGATCCGCGATGAATACGAGCGGCGGCCGGGTGCGGCGCTGGCGGATGCGCTGCTGGCCGGGGCGGCGCGATTTGATTTGCGGGCGGACACGCGTGATGCGGCGCTCACGGAACTGCTGGATGCCCTGCCGGTCGTTCTGCCGGGGTTCAATCGCGACGAGGTCTGGCGGCAGTTGCGGGCGCGGGAACGGGCGTTCAGTTCGGCGATCGGTCACGTGGCGGCATTGCCGCATGCCCGACTGGAGAATCTGAACCGGCCGGTGCTGGTGTTTGGGCGCAGCCGGGCGGGGATCGCCTTCAATGCGCCTGACGGTCAGCCGGTCCGGTTGCTGTTTCTCATGTTGACGCCATTAGCGCAGCCGGCGGCGCATTTGCGTCTGCAGGCGCAGGTGGCGCGCCTGCTGGCACATGAGCAGTTGCATGCCCGGCTGCTGGAAGTGGAAAATCGGGATGAGCTGATGGCGATCGTGCGCAGTTTCGTCAACAAGGTGCCGGAATGATCAGGCGAACGGGTGGCGGGGATTGCCGGGAGGGGACAACGCCGCGACGGGTGCTGATCGTGGCACTCAAGCACATCGGTGATGTTATTGTCGCTACTCCGGCGCTGCTGGCTCTCAAGGAATTCTGGCCACAAGCTGAGCTCGAATTGCTGGTCGGCAGGGGGATGGGGGAATTGGTGCGCGAGTTGCCGCAGGTGACCAAACTTCAGGAAATTGACCGTGCGGCACAGCGTGGGCGGCCGCTGGCGGAACTGGCGCTGGTGCGGAGCTTGCGGGCGCGTTGCTATGATGTCGCCATCGATCTGACGGGTGGCGAACGCAGCGCTTGGTATGTTTTTTTGTCCGGCGCACCCATGCGGGTGGGGGTTGCGGACCGGAACGGGTTCCCGGGGCGCAGATTGCTGTTCCAGCACACGACTCCATGGGGCGCGGGACATTACGCGCAGAACATGCGCGATATCCTTGTCCCGCTGGGCATTGTCGGGCAGGCGGGACCGCTGAAGATCGCCATTCCTGCCAGGGCCAAAGCGGCTGCGGAACGGATGCTGACCGGGATTGATCGTCCGCGTGCGGTGATACACCCGGTGTCACGCTGGATGTTCAAAAGCTGGCCAATAGCAACCTGTGCCGCCACCATCAGAACATTGATCGATGATGGGGTGCAGGTAATACTGAGTTCAGGACCGGCCGCTGTGGAAT
>Ga0116170_10005659_pt1 | contig 11112 bp, 9 predicted proteins | sample AD_JPNHW1_MetaG_FD_89797 | JGI IMG/M metagenome (GOLD analysis project Ga0116170, IMG submission 89797) | Active sludge microbial communities of municipal wastewater-treating anaerobic digesters from Japan - AD_JPNHW1_MetaG | ecosystem: Engineered > Bioreactor > Anaerobic > Digestate | place... | reverse complement strand
GGAGATTAAATTTCATTACTCGCAAATCGGACGGTATGAAGAGGAAGGGTGCAGGCTTTTGGCAATATACTGGCTAAGCTGGCTGCTATTATATAATACCGCATAGCGGTTATGGTATTGTAAACGGTGAATACACGCAAAAATCTATTCCCCGTAGGGGATATGGTGTTCTTCTCCATATCCTCTACAAGGAATAACATATCTTATGCTCATTAACCTACAGCACCTTATGTCCTACGGACAATTGTCCCTGTGTGGCTCTTTGCAGCCGGCCCGAATAATTGAACTTTGGTCACCCAGGATTTTGTTTATCTTGTTGTGTCTGTTACAATATTGCCAGCCCGACGTCTGGAGGGCAACATATTTTTCAAATATTACATTATAAATAGCACCAGCATTAAATTTACAAAATAAATATTTATTCAGACATCTGCCTTATATTCAAAGAGATCCCTGTCGTTCCGATGCGGAACGAAGTGAAGCGAGAAATCTCATCCTCCATTATTTCAGACAATAATAATAAGCTATATGGCTGTCTGCAATCATAAACATTATAGCATTGATTTTATTCATTACCACTGCCCTAAAGGGTGTAAATAAAACCAATTGCTTCTTTTAAGATTACAATTTATGACCTTAGACTGATTGTCGCAAACCAAAATATATAATTCCTGTATCTGTTTCTGACAGATTATCACTTCAATACCTGTTTACGGGATATGTAACCGAAAGAATGGAATGTTCAGATTTAATTGAAATGATGTTAATAAAAAAGAATATTGTTAAACGAAGTCTTACTGGTAATATATTTATATTTGTGAAATACAATGATAAGCCGATTATCAAGCTGGCATATAAACAAATGGTATGAAGAGAGTTAAATTAAAGGTAATGGGTATTTCGTACAGTCAGACTCAATCCGGGGCTTATGCATTGATATTGGTCGAAGAAGGGGGCGACAGAAGGATACCAATCATTATCGGAGGATTTGAGGCACAGGCTATTGTCATAAAACTTGAGAACCTTGATCCACCGCGGCCATTGACCCATGATCTTTTTAAGAAATTTGCTGATGAATTTAACATCTCGGTTACTGAGGTCATGATTTACAAGCTGGAAGAAGGTGTCTTTTTCTCAAAGCTTATCTGCAGCAATGATAAAAAAGAGTTCTCTATCGATAGCAGAACATCCGATGCTGTCGCAATAGCATTACGATTCGGGTGCCCTATATTTATTGCAGAAGATATTCTTGATAAAGCAGGAATAACAATAAGTCCCTCAGATATTGAAATGCCCTCAAACAGCGACGTTGACAGTATTTTTGAACCTGAAAAAACGAAATTCAGCACGTATTCTGACGAGGAGCTCTACAAAATGATTGATGAAGCTATAAAAACCGAGGATTACGAGCGGGCTGCAGCAGTGAGGGATGAGCTTGAGAAAAGAAAGAAAAAGAAAGATTAATTCATAAAAACACAATAATGAGGAAAATAGTATTAGCAATTTCCCTGTTTATAGTAACAGCAGGGTTCTCTTTTGGCAAAGATTATAAGGTAAATTCTCCTGACGGAAAAATCTCCATGACCGTAAACGTAGGGAGTGAAATTAAATGGTCAGCAACGTTAAACGGGAAAGAGATCGTTAATTCACCGAAAATTGCCATGGTGTTGGCTGACGGCAGAGTTTTGGGAGAGAATGAAAAAGTAAAGAAATTCAAAGTAAGTCAGCATAATGAGATAATCAAACCGGTTGTTGCAAATAAAAGATCGGAGATCACCGATAATTGCAATATACTTACGATCTCTTTCAATTCAGGATTCTCGCTTCAGTTCAGGGCTTATAACGATGGTGTTGCTTACAGGTTTGAGACATCAATGAAAGACGAGATCACAGTTAAGAATGAAATATCCGGATTACAATTCCCTTCGGGAGCTCATTCGTGGTATCCTCTCGAAGCAGGTTTTATGTCGCATAATGAAAGAACATTTATCTATTCTTCACTTGACACAATAACAGATAAACATCTTGCAAGTCTTCCGGCTCTTTTCCAGGTTAATGGGGCCAATCTTCTGGTGACCGAATCGGATATTATTGACTATCCGGGGATGTGGCTGACAGGTGCGGGCTCTGGGAAAATAAACTCAGTATGGCCAAAATACCCGAATGGTGAAAAACTCTCATCCGACCGTGATCTGCATGTTACCGGCACAAAAGATTATATTGCAAAAACCGCAGGGACACGTGCATTTCCGTGGAGGACATACGTGATTGCTGAAAACGATGTAAAACTACTTGAAAGCGACCTCGTATTCAAACTTGCTTCTCCGAATAAGATTGAAGATACCAAATGGATTAAACCAGGCCAGGTGGCATGGGACTGGTGGAACGCAAATAACATATATGGGGTTGATTTCAATGCCGGCATTAACAATGAGACTTATAAATATTATATCGATTTTGCTTCAAAGAATGGCATCGAATATGTGATACTTGACGAGGGGTGGTATAAGCTGGGTAACGTGCTTGAACAGGTTCCGGAAATCAACGTACCTGAACTGTGCAAATATGCCGAAAGCAAAAATGTAGGAGTCATATTATGGGTTGTATGGAAGACTCTTGATGATCAGATCGACAAAGCTCTTGATCAGTATGAAGAATGGGGAGTGAAAGGTATAAAGGTTGACTTTATGCAGAGAGATGATCAGCCGGTTGTGAATTTTTACCACGAAGCAACAAAAAAGGCAGCTGAACATCATATGTTGATTGACTTTCACGGAGCTTACAAGCCGGATGCCCTTGGACGTACTTATCCAAATGCTATTACAAGAGAAGGTGTAAAAGGACTTGAGAACGACAAATGGAGCAAGGATATCAGTCCAGACCACGATGTTACAATCCCATTCACAAGAATGGTGGCAGGTCCGATGGACTATACTCCCGGAGCAATGATCAATATGGAGCGGAGTAACTTTAACCCTCAGTTCACCCGTCCAACCAGCCAGGGAACCAGGGCTCATCAGGTAGCACTTTATGTTATTTACGAAAGTCCGCTGCAGATGCTTTCAGATAGTCCTTCTAATTATATGAAAGAGCAGGAGACGACCGATTTTATCGTTAATATTCCTGTCGTCTGGGATGATATTATCGGTATCGATGGCAAGGTGGGCGATTATCTTTTGGTTGCCCGCAGATCAGGGAAAGAGTGGTTTGTCGGAGCCATTACAGACTGGACTGCCCGCGACATGGATCTCAATCTTTCATTCCTGCCCGAAGGTGAATATGTAATGGAAGTATTCCGCGATGGTGTAAATGCCGATAAATATGCAGGCGATTATAAACATCTGACAATGAATGTCAAGTCGGGCGATAAGATGAAAATTCACCTGGCTCCCGGTGGAGGTTATGCTGCCAGGATCTCACCAAAAAAATAAATTTTCAATAAGTAATGAAACAATATCTTGATCTTCTGGATCATGTTATAAAGAACGGTACTGAAAAAAGCGACAGGACAGGTACAGGAACGGTTAGTGTATTTGGTTATCAGATGAGGTTTAACCTGGAAGATGGTTTTCCTCTTCTGACCACAAAAAAGTTACACCTTAAATCAATTATTCACGAACTGCTTTGGTTTATTGCAGGTGATACCAATATAAAGTATCTTAAAGACAACGGGGTTAAGATATGGGACGAATGGGCTGATAAAGATGGTAACCTCGGGCCGATCTATGGATATCAATGGCGTTCTTGGCCGGCCGATGGCGGCAGAAAGATTGATCAGCTGATGGATGTTATAGATTCAATCAAAAAATCTCCCAATTCACGCCGGCATATTGTAAGTGCCTGGAATGCAGGCGAAATTGATAAGATGGCTCTTCCTCCATGTCATGTGATGTTCCAGTTTTATGTAGCAAACGGGAAGCTGTCGTGTCAGCTTTATCAGCGCAGTGCTGACATATTTATCGGGGTCCCCTTCAATATTGCATCATATGCTCTTCTTACAATGATGGTTGCACAGGTAACCGGGCTTAAACCAGGCGACTTTGTTCATACCCTGGGTGATGCGCATATTTATCTTAACCATATTGATCAGGTTAAGCTTCAGCTTACAAGGGAACCTTATCCTTTGCCCAGGATGATCATTAATTCTGAAGTGAATGATATACTGAAGTTCAGATACGATGATTTCACCTTGTCGGGTTATGTTTCACATCCTCATATTAAAGGCGAAATATCTGTTTAATATCTATATAATATCTATATAATATGATTTCGATTATTGTAGCCGTATCAGACGATTTGGGAATCGGGAAGAGCAATGAGCTTCTATGGCACATTCCTGAAGACATGAAGAGATTTAAAAGCCTGACTTACGGGAATACGGTAATCATGGGCAAGAAGACATGGGAGTCATTACCGAAGAGGCCTCTTCCAGGCCGGCGGAACATTGTCCTTACAGACATCCCTGGTGAATGTATAGATGGCGCAGTTACAGTATATTCAATTGATGAAGCGGTCAGTAAATGTGAAAAGAATGAAGAAGCATTTATAATGGGAGGGGGAAGCATTTATTGTCAGTTCATGCTAATTGCCGACAGGCTTTATATAACTCATGTTCACAGCAAGGCTCCTGCTGATGTATATTTTCCTGAAATTGACAGCAATATATGGAAAGCTGTCAAAAAAGAGGAATTCATAGCTGACGGGATTAATCCGATTCCGTATACTTATGTGATATACGAAAGACGTTAAATAAAAGAATCAGTAAGTTGTAAAGGAGAATCTGCCGGAGTTTATTATATAACCTTAAGCATTTTAAGGTTTATTTTTTCAAGTTTATGCCGGGCGTAATCGATTGTAATTTCAAGTTCATGTGATTCGGAAGATGGCATTTCAAACTGAGCGTCGAGCATGATATTTTCACATATTGATCTTAGTCCGCGTGCTCCCAGTTTGAACTCAATTGCCTTGTCTACAATAAAATCGAGGACACCATCAGCAAAAGTAAGGTTTATGTCGTCCATCTTGAACAACTTCATATATTGTTTTACCAGGGCATTTTTTGGCTCTGTGAGGATAGCGCGCAGAGCTTTTCTGTCGAGTGGGTCAAGATGAGTAAGTATCGGCAACCTTCCTATGATTTCAGGTATAAGTCCGAATGCCCTGAGGTCCTGCGGTGCAATATATTGCAGAAGGTTATCCTTATCGACTCTTTCCCTTTGTTTTGAAGCCCCGTAACCAATAACCTGGGTATTAAGACGGTGTGCTATTTTCTTTTCTATTCCTTCAAAAGCGCCGCCGCAGATAAACAGGATATTCTTTGTATCGACCGGTATCATCTTTTGTTCCGGATGTTTACGTCCACCCTGCGGCGGAACATTAACTATCGATCCTTCAAGCAATTTCAGAAGACCCTGTTGAACACCTTCGCCGGAAACATCGCGGGTAATTGAAGGATTATCGCCTTTACGGGCAATCTTGTCTATCTCATCAATAAAAACGATACCCTTTTCTGCAGCCTTTACATCATAGTCAGCGTTCTGCAACAGACGTGTCAGAAGACTTTCAATATCTTCACCCACATATCCTGCTTCGGTGAGTACTGTCGCATCGACAATTGCGAAGGGGACATGCAGCATTTTTGCCACAGTTTTTGCAAGAAGTGTTTTTCCTGTTCCTGTTTCCCCGACAAGTATAATGTTCGATTTTTCAATCTCAATATCTTCAGGATCAGATTTTTGCATCAACCTTTTATAGTGGTTGTATACAGCTACAGAAATTATCTTCTTGGCCATATCCTGACCAATCACATACTGATCGAGGAAATTCTTTATTTCTACAGGTTTAAGAAGATTGATGCTGTCAAATGCCGGGTTCTTCTTGCTGCCAAGTTCTTCGTTCATTATGCTGTAGGCCTGCTCGATACAATGGTCACAGATATGACCCTCCAGACCAGCGATCAGTATGTTTGCCTCTTTCTTTGTCCTGCCGCAAAATGAACATTTATCCATCAGATACTATTTTATATTTTTAAGAAGAATCTCATCAATCATTCCGTAGTCTTTAGCTTCCTGGGATGACATCCAGTAATCCCTGTCGGAATCCTTTTCAACTTTTTCAAGCGGATTTCCTGAGTGGAATGCAATTATTTCGTAGAGTTCCTTCTTCAGTTTAATAATCTCGCGTATGGTAATTTCCATATCTGAGGCCTGTCCTTCAGCACCGCCCATTGGCTGGTGGATCATTATCCTGGAATGTTTAAGGGCAGATCTTTTACCCTTTGTTCCGGCAGTAAGGAGGACGGCGCTCATTGAAGCTGCCATTCCAGTGCAGATAGTTGCAATGTCGCATGAGATATACTGCATTGTATCGTAAATACCAAGACCGGCACTTACTGACCCTCCGGGAGAATTAAAATATATCTGAATATCTTTTCCGGGATCAGCTGAATCGAGGTAAAGCAGCTGTGCCTGAATAATGTTAGCGACGTCATCATCTACAGGAGTGCCAAGAAAAATGATCCTGTCCATCATAAGGCGTGAAAAGACGTCCATTGATGCCACATTCAGCTGTCTCTCTTCAATGATCGTAGGAGATATATAGCTTCCTGTAACAGAGGTATACCTGTGGAGGTTCAGACTGCTGATTCCGCGTTTACTTCTTGCAAATTTGCCGAAATCGTCACCCATGTTCATGCTCATATTCTTATATTTTAATAATCAAAAATAGAAAATAGATTGTAAAGTGCAGATAATTATTCAAAAAGCTTATTGAACTCTTCCACTGTAACACTCTTTTCCTCCAGTTTAACAAGATCTTTCATGATGGCAATAGCTTTTTCTTCAAGGATCTTGTCAGCAATTCTTTTTGCATCATCTTCACGTTTCAGTGTCTCTTTTGCATAATTGCTTATCTGTTCGTCAGTAGCATAGAATAAACCATATTGCTGGAACTGATATCTTGTAATGTTTTCAGCCTCTTTCTGAAGATCTTCATCACTGATTTTCACATCATTATCCTTAGCTACTTTATTTCTTATAAGCTGCCATTTAAGGTCTTTTCCGAAGCTGTCAAATTCTTTGTCGACCTGTTCCTGGGTAGTCTTTTCATTTACCCTGAGAAGCCATTTTTTCAGGAATTCTTCAGGAAGCTGGAATTCTGTTTTTTCAATGGCGAGGGCTTTAATATCCATCATTAATTTGTAATCGCTTTCACGTTTCAGGTTTAAAGCGATCTCTTCCTCAATTTTTTTTCTGAATTCTTCTTCTGAGTTAACAACTCCTTCTCCGTATATCCTGTCGAACAGTTCTTTTCCTATTTCAGCAGGATAGAAACGGCTTATTTCTTTGATTGTAAACCTGAATTTCCCGTCAATAGCGGCAGCATCTTCCTTTTTAATGCGTAATAACCCGGCTATTTCCGAGTCATTCGGGAAAGCTTTTTTGATATCAAAGTCTATCGCATCATCCTGGCTCTTGCCTATAAAATCCTTCTTGATCTCTTCATCCTTAATAAGATCAATAGCAAGAGAATTGTCGTCAGCTGAAGGACCTTCAGGTATTATGTTCAGGTCGTTATCAATGGCTTCAATTTTGCCTTTGAGAACATCCTTTTCTTCGGTAATATCAACTTTTTTCAGCTCTCCATAACGACGGGTATAATTTTCAAGATAATCATTTTTCATCTTGTCGTCGATGGCTATAGTATACTCGCTGACCTTATTCTTTTTGCTTAAGTTCAATTCAAAAACAGGAGATAATCCGAGTTCAAATGTGAAGGTAAATTCCTCCTGTGTGTCGAAGTCGATTATTTCCTCGTCATTAGCTTTTGGAAGGGGATCACCGAGGACTTCAATTTTTTCATCAGAGAGGTATTTCTGAATATTGTCGGTTACTACTTTATTGATCTCGTCTACCTGAACAGCTTTTCCATACATTTTCTTGATGAGTGCGATCGGAACCATTCCGGGGCGGAATCCTTTGATATTAGCCTTCTTCCTGTAGTCTTTCAGCACAGTGTCAACCTTATCTTCGTAATCGGCTTTTTCGATCTTTACTTTTAATAAAGCATTCAGATCGTCAATGTTTTCTCTGGTGATATTCATATTAATTTTTGTTTATTTCATAGTTAAAAAAACCGCCAAAACGCACTATTAAAGATCGTTACAGGCGGTTTGACATGTTAGTGCGGATGAAGGGACTCGAACCCCCACGTCACGAGGACACAAGATCCTAAGTCTTGCTCGGCTACCAATTACGACACATCCGCTTAAAAATCCCCGCAAAAGTATAATAAATTATTATCAAAACAAACAGATAGTGTTACTTGCGCAGTTCAAAGTTCTTTCCAAGGTAGACTTTTCTTACAATTTCGTCATCTGCCAGTTCAGTAGCAGTGCCCGATTTAAGTATCTTTCCTTCGAAAAGAAGATATGCGCGGTTTGTAATAGAGAGAGTCTCATGAACATTATGGTCGGTTATAAGAATACCGATGTTTTTACTGCTGAGTTTAGATACAATCTCCTGAATATCTTCAACAGCTATGGGATCGACGCCAGCGAAGGGTTCATCAAGCAGGATGAAATTAGGTTTAAGCGCCAATGCCCGTGCGATCTCTGTACGTCTTCTTTCTCCTCCCGAGAGCTGGATCCCTTTGCTTTTTCTGATTTTCTGAAGACCAAATTCATTCATAAGATTCTCAAGCCTCTCTCTCTGTTCTTCGACCGGGAATCCGGACATTTCGAGTACGGCACGGATATTATCTTCAACTGACATGTTTCTGAAAACAGAAGCTTCCTGTGCAAGATATCCGATGCCTTTTCTTGCACGTTTATATACAGGAAGCATGGTTATCTCTTCTTCATCAAGAAATATTTTTCCCTCGCGTGGTTTTATCAAACCGACAATCATATAAAAAGAGGTAGTCTTTCCAGCACCATTAGGTCCAAGCAATCCTACAATTTCACCCTGGTTAACCTCAATGGAAACATGATCGACAACTGTTCTGTTGTGATACTTTTTGACAAGCTGTTCAGTATATAATTTCATCCCTGACTATTTATTGGCAACCTCAGTTGTTTCGGAATTATCATCATTCATGAAATCATTTCTCTCTTTTTCTTTCTGTTTAATCACCCTTCCGGAAATCACAATACTTACTTCATACAGTATCAGAAGCGGAATGGCGACCAGCGTCTGTGAAAAGACATCAGGAGGGGTGATTATAGCTGCAATAATAAATATTACAACAATAGCATGTTTTCTGTATTTTCTCATAAAGGTAGGAGTAACCACTCCGATCTTGGTAAGAAAAAAAGCTATTATAGGAAGTTCGAATACTGCTCCGGTTGCCAGGCATATTGAAGTGATTGTGCCTATATATGACCTGACATTGATCTGATTAACAACCTCATCGCTGATTGCATAAGTTGAAAGAAAATGTATTGAAAGGGGAGCCAGCAGAAAATATCCGAAAAGAACACCGAAAAAGAATAGCAGTGAAGAAGCCAGAACGGCACCTTTTGCATACCTGGCTTCACTTTCATGAAGGGCGGGTTTGAAGAATTGCCAGAACTCCCAGAGCACAACAGGGAAGGCAAGAATCAGACCTGCAACCAAAGCTACAGTTATATGAGTTGTGATCTGTCCTGACATCTTAATACTAATCAGGTTCAGCGGTTTTGTGTTAATACATAATGACGGAGAGTTAAGGTATTCTCCAAGCTGACATAACAATCTGTTTGTTATGAAGTTCGGATTCTTAGGGCCAAGAATCACAACATCGAAAAGTATGTTCTTGAAAATAAAGGCTACGATCATCAAGACGACAATCGCTATTATGGATCTGATAATATGCCATCTTAACTCTTCGAGATGTTCAAGGAAAGACATCTCTTTTTCCCCTTTGTTTCCTCTGTTTGATAGTAACGACATAGGCATGTTGTTAAAAACAAGAAATAAAATCAGCCCGTAAAGATGATAAATCTTATTCTGCAAAACAAATGTATGGCTATCTCCGTTACATTTCTTTTATCAATATTTAACATATCATTATGATAATATTACCATAAAATGGCTTTTAAATCTGGAAATTTAGTAACTTTATATACACTGTAAAATCTATAGTGTTGAAGTTTTTTTTTTATCATTTGGGGGAATTATGTTGAACGATTCTACAATACATGATTATTTAAAAAAGTATTTTGGTTTTGATACTTTTAAGGGTAATCAGGAACCTATAATTAAGAATGTCCTGTCAGGAAGAGATACTTTTGTGCTGATGCCGACAGGAGGGGGTAAGTCGCTTTGTTATCAGCTGCCGGCTGTTATGAAGGATGGGACGGCTATAGTCATTTCTCCGCTGATAGCTCTTATGAAAAACCAGGTTGATGCCATGAGAAATTTCAGCACTGACGACTATGTTGCTCACTTTCTTAACTCATCACTCACAAAGACTGAAATTGCCAAAGTAAAAAATGACGTTCTTTCAGGGAAAGCCAAACTGCTTTATGTTGCTCCGGAATCACTTACAAAGGAGGAGAATATAGAATTCCTCAAAAACATCAGTATATCTTTTTATGCTATTGATGAAGCTCATTGCATATCAGAGTGGGGACATGATTTCAGGCCAGAATACAGGCGTATACGTCCTATAATAGATACCATAGGAAGATCTCCTATTATTGCACTTACAGCAACGGCTACTCCGAAGGTACAGCACGATATTCAGAAAAATCTTGGGATACTTGAAGCTGACATTTTCAAGTCATCTTTCAACAGGCCAAATCTTTATTATGAGGTAAAATCAAAACAGGATGTCACAAAGGAGATCATAAAATATATTAAAAACAACTCGGGAAAATCAGGAATAATCTATTGTCTGAGCCGGAAAAAGGTTGAAGAGATAGCCGAAGTTCTTAAGGTTAATGGTATTAAAGCTCTTCCATATCATGCCGGGATGGATTCAGCAACACGTACAACGAACCAGGATAAGTTTCTTATGGAGGAGGTCGATGTTATCGTGGCAACTATAGCCTTTGGGATGGGAATAGATAAACCCGATGTCCGTTTCGTGATTCATTACGACATTCCAAAGAGCCTTGAAGGATACTATCAG
>Ga0116170_10005658_pt1 | contig 11113 bp, 8 predicted proteins | sample AD_JPNHW1_MetaG_FD_89797 | JGI IMG/M metagenome (GOLD analysis project Ga0116170, IMG submission 89797) | Active sludge microbial communities of municipal wastewater-treating anaerobic digesters from Japan - AD_JPNHW1_MetaG | ecosystem: Engineered > Bioreactor > Anaerobic > Digestate | place... | reverse complement strand
GCAGCGGGTGCCGAGCGTGGGCGAGCCGGAGCCCATGAGATAAAGCGCATTGCCGAGCGTCTGTCCGCCCTGCGTCAGGTAGAAGGCCGCGCGCTTGTCGGTCTGTGAGCGAATCTGCACCGACGAGCCGGAGGGCAGGCTGGGCGTCTTCACCGCGCCTTCCTGGATGTACGCGCTGGCGGCGTTGGTGAGGGTCGGAAGAACGACGGTGCCGGGTCCATACTTGGACACGCCGGAGTTGTTGGGGAGCGTCAGGGTGTTGTTCGCGAAAATCAGGGAGCCCGCGATGTCGAGCGTCAGCGAACACAGAGCGGTCACGGGCGCCTGAACGGTCCAGGCGCCTGGGACGGGCAGTGCGATCCGGGGCGAAACGCCGCTCGCGTCGTTGGTGAGGGCAATGGCGTTGCCCGCCAGCGTGAAGGTCTGATTGGAGGCGACGCCGGTGGCGCCAAGACGATTGGAGAGGAATTGTCCCGACAGGCCGTTCGTCACGGCGGTGGCGGCCGCAGAGGGGAAGAAAATGCGGAGGTTTTGGCCGCCGCCGGCCGCAGGCGCGGAGCCGTCGGCCCAGAGGCTGGCGCTCGACCAGTCGCCGGGAAGGCCCTTGCCTTCGAAGACGTATTCGGGGTGGGTGCAGGAGAGGCTGCCGGAGCCGGAGAAGATGAGCGACGCGTGGGACGAAGTGAAGGTGCCGCTGGCGGCCGTGCCGTTGAGGGTGACTTTGGAGAGGGCGAGCGCGCCGCTGTGGTTCAGGACGACGGACGCGCCGGTGACGGCGCGCAGAACCGAGTCGCCTCCGAGCGCGCGTCCGGCGTTGGCGCTGGACGGAGTGGAGAAGCAGACCGCGTCGACCATGGTGGAAAGGTCGCCCCAGTGCCCTTCGCCCTGGAACGCCAGCGTGTGACTGCCGGCTTTCAGGTAGAGCGCGCCGCTGGCGAAGCGGCCGGGGCTGGATTCGGCGCACTGGTTGAGCAGCGTGGCGAGCGGAAGGCCGTCGAGGGAAATATAGAGCAAGGTTTCGCCGAACCCGTTGCGCAGCAGATAGGAGAAGGCCAGGCTGTAGACGCCGTCGGCGGGAACCGTGAAAGTCTGCTGAACCGCGCCGTCGTACTGGATGATCATCATTTGCGAACCGTCGGGCGACGTGCCCTGCGAGTTCCAAGGCGAGCCGGCGGCGGCGGTGTTCTGCAGGCCGATGTGGTCGGCGTAGGCGGTGACCGTCCAGTTCGCGATGTTGGCGCCGGTGCTGACGTAGGCCCACGAACCTGCGGCCAGCGCGGAGGTTTCAAAGCTCGGGTTGGCGATCAGGTTCGAGGCGGCGTCGGGGTCGCCGAGGGTGATCAGCGTCGCGCCGCTGGCGACGGAGAGGTCGGCGTCGGCAAAGGTCGAGCCGGACGCCAGCAGGGCGCCGGCCTGAACGGCGAGCGGCCCGCTGCAGCGGGCCAGCGCCAGTGCGCCCGCGCCGGTTTTGGAGAGGCCGGAAACGGTGGTCAGGCTGGCGGCCACGCTGTTGGTGGTTGCGGCCGCAGCGGCGAGCGTGCCTTCGGCTAAAAGGCGGCCCGAGCCCAGCAGCGCGTAGCCGTTGCCGCTGAAGGTGATGTTCGAGACGACCAGATCGCCGGCCACGTTGACGAGTCCGCCCGCGCCCTCGAAGTGCGCCTCAGCGCCGGGCTGCCACGCGACGGGGGAGCCGCTGTCGTTCAGCCAGTTCGTGGCCGTCGCGTTCCAGATGTTGGTGGCGGACGGACTCCAGCGCAAAACGGGCGGTGCGCCCAGGGAAGCCGTTGCGGAAATAAGGTAACAGGCCGTGAAACAGAGTGTTCGAAGGACCGCAGAAACGCAAGACCGATTCATGGCAGCATCTCCTCGTTTTAGAGCGTCGCACAGCACACGATAAACCTTGAATACTATTGCAAAGACGAGGAAAAAAGGCGATACATTTTCCGGTCAAAACTTTGCATTTTTCGGGCACAATCTTGTTTTACACCCAGCGAGGTTTTGTTAACCTTTCTGCTAATAAAAAATACGACTCCGGAAAGTGGAAAGGCTGCGCGATGAAATTCAACTCCCATTTTCGGTATTTGCCCGTCTTGCCGATTCAGCGGCAGTGGGGACTTTTTCTGACGGACTGCGGCATGGCGTCGATCACGCCGGGCGCGCCCTATCCGCCCAACGGCCATCCGTCGGCCTACGCGTTTGACTGGAACCGGGGGCGGACGCTCAGCGAGTATCAGACGGTGTATCTGACGCGGGGGCAGGGCGTGTTCGAAACGAAGTCCGGTCGGCGACAGAACGTGCGAGCGGGCGATTTGCTGGTTCTGTTTCCCGGCGTCTGGCACCGGTATGCGCCGGATCCGAAGACCGGCTGGGAAGAATACTGGATCGGCTTTAACGGCTCTCAGGCGGAGCGGCTGGTGGGCGCACCCTTTTTCAGCCCCGACCAGCCGATTCTGCGCGTCGGAGAAGACAAGGCGCTGAAACAGCAGTTTCGGCGGCTGCTGTGCGACATGGAAAAAAATCCGGCCGACATGCCGTTCTCCAGCGCGGGGCGGATCATTGAAATTCTGGGTCACATCCAAGAGCGGATCCAGCCGGTTGGCGCCGAGCGACAGGTGCCGAGCATGATGCGCGAGGCGCAGAACCGCATTCTGAAGCAGGCGATGGGAACCATCTATTTCGAGCAGCTGGCGCGCGAGTTGGGCATGAGCTACAGCACCTTTCGGCGCGGCTTCAAGCGGCAGACCGGGGCCACGCCGGTTCAGTTCCAGAACGAGATTCGCATCAATCGCGCCCGCGAGCTTCTGGAAAGCACGGATCTGTCCGTTTCCGAGATTTCCGCGCAGACGGGGTTCGAGACGGTCTATTACTTCTGCCGGGTGTTCAAGCAGCGCGCGGGCCTGACGCCCAAGGCCTACCGCCTCCACATGCGCGGGCCGCTGACGCTCGCCGCCGTTCTCCGCGAAGGCGTGCAGGGCTAGAGCGGCCGTGCATAACGCCTCGCCGTGCAGCCCGCCTCAGGCGCCGCGCAGGGTGCCGGCGGCGGACTCTTCGCGATAGTTGCGGAGCGTTCTGCGCAGGCCCTCTGCAAGGGGAATCACCGGAGCCCATCCCAGCGAGCGAATGAGCGCCGTGTCGCAGCGCTTGCGCGGCGTGCCGTCGGGCCTGGAGGGGTCGAAGCCAATCTCGGCGCGGCAGCCGGTGGCGTCGCGCACGGCCTCCGCGAGTTCGCGAATGGAGACCTCTTCGCCGGAGCCGACGTTCACCCAGTCGGGCGGATCGTCGAGCTGCAGCAGGAAGTACACGGCGCGCGCAAGGTCGTCCACGTGCAGAAACTCCCGGCGCGGCGTGCCCGTGCCCCAGAGCGTGACGCGCGGCTCCTCGGCGAGGCGGGCCTCCTCGAACTTTCGGATCAGCGCGGGCAGCACGTGCGAGTGGGCGGGGTGGTAGTTGTCGCCGGGGCCGTAGAGGTTGGTGGGCATGGCCGAGTGATAGAGGCGTCCGTACTGGCGGCGGTAGAGCTGGCAGAGCTTGAGACCCGCAATCTTGGCGAGCGCGTAACCCTCGTTGGTGTCTTCGAGCGGGCCGCTGAGCAGAGCGTTTTCGGGAATGGGCTGCGGCGCGAGGCGCGGGTAGATGCACGTGCTGCCGAGAAAGAGCAGGCGCGGCACGTCGGCCTCGTGCGCGGCGTGGATGACGTTCGCGGCGATCATCAGGTTTTCGTAAAGGAAGGCGCCGGGCTGCGAGCGGTTGGCTTCGATGCCGCCCACGCGCGCGGCGGCGAGGACGATGCACGCGGGCCGGTGCCGGGCGATGAAGGCGCGCGTCGCGGCTTGGTCCGTGAGGTCGAGCTCGCCGTGTGCGGCGGTCAGCGGCGGCGGCAGACCACGCCGTGCGAACTCGCGGAGGACGGCCGCGCCCACCATGCCGCGGTGGCCGGCGACGAAGATATGGGAGTTAGAGTTCATAAGAAGGCCAAGAGGGCGAACACGCAGGTTCGCCCGTACGTAGGGGCAGACCTGCGTGTCTGCCCTCCATGGGTTAGTTATTCCGCATTTTCCAAAACGCCGCCGGCCTGCTGGACGGCGAGCTCTTGGCGGGCGACGCGCAGGTCGGCCTCGACCATCATGCGCACCAGCTCCCTGAAGGTGACTTTGGGCGCCCAACCCAATTCGGTGCGGGCCTTGGAGGCGTCGCCCAGCAGCAGGTCCACCTCGCTTGGACGCTCGTAGCGCGGGTCGTGCTTGACGAACATCTGCCAGTCGAGGTCGAGCAGCCCGAAGGCCTCTTCGCAGAAATCGCGCACGCTGTGGGTCTCGCCCGTGGCGAGCACGTAGTCGCCGGGCGTGTCGCGCTGCACGATGCGCCACATGCCTTCGACGTAGTCGCCCGCGAAGCCCCAGTCGCGCTTGGCGTCGAGGTTGCCGAGGTAGAGGGCGTTCTGCAGGCCCATTTTGATGCGCGCGGCGGCCATGGTGATCTTGCGCGTCACGAACGTCGGGCCGCGCCGCGGCGATTCGTGGTTGAAGAGGATGCCGTTGCTGGCGTGCAGCCCGTAGGCCTCGCGGTAGTTGACCGTGGCCCAGTAGCCGTAGAGCTTGGCCACCCCGTAAGGCGAGCGCGGATGGAAGGGCGTGGTTTCGCGCTGCGGCACCTCCTGTGCTTTGCCGAACAGCTCCGAGGAGGAGGCTTGGTAGAAACGCACTTTCTTGCCCACGCCGCTCTCCCGGATCGCCTCCAGCAACCGGATGGTGCCGAGTGCGACCACGTCGCCGGTGTACTCCGGGACATCGAACGAGACGCGCACGTGGCTCTGCGCGCCGAGATGGTAGACCTCGTCCGGCGCGATGTCGTACATCAGTTTGGTCAGCCGTCCCGAGTCCGTCAGGTCGCCGTAGTGCAGAAAGAGTCGCGTTCCGAGAATGTGCGGGTCCTGATAGAGGTGGTCGATGCGCTGCGTGTTGAAGCTCGAGGAACGGCGGATCAGGCCGTGAACCTCGTAGTTCTTGGCGAGCAGAAGTTCGGCGAGATAAGAGCCGTCTTGGCCCGTGATGCCGGTGATAAAAGCACGTTTCATGGTGGGAATCTTAGCAGAGGCTCAAAAAAAATCTATTTCGTATTTACGAAAAAAGTATTTACGAATACGCGCAAAACCAGATATGGTTTGGACATGGAAGGGGTCTCTATCGGAGTTCTTTTGGATGCAGAGTTCGACTACGGGGTCGGCGTGCTCGAGGGCGTGCGCGACTTTGCCCGCACGCAGCCCAACTGGCGCGTGCTGCCGTTGCCGCAAATGCAGGAGGGGCTGCTGGCCCGGCTGGTGCGCGCGGGCGGACTGCAAGGGCTCGCCGGCGCCTTCATCAGCGACCGGTGGATAGAGAGTCGGCTTCCGGCCTCGCTCCCCCTGGTCAATACGGCGAACCTGTCGCGGGTGACGTCCGTCTGTTCGGTGGTCCCGGACGACACCGCGGTCGGACGGGCGGTGGCGCGCCACTTTTGCGAACTGGGCGTTGCGCGAGCGGCCTGCATTTCCGACCGCGCGACGTGGGCTTCGCAGATGCGCCGGCGGGGCTTTATCGACGCGCTGCGCGAGCGCGGCCTGCCGGTCGAGGAGCCGGACGGGGGCGGGGCTTTCCGACACGAAACCGCCTGGCAGACGTGGGTTGAAGCGCGGGAGCGTGAGACGGCCGTTTTCTGCACCGACGACGCGCTGGCGCGCCGCTTTCAGCTCGTGTGCAAAGGACTTGATCCCGCCGCTGCGGCGCGCGTGGCGCTGATCGCCGGCGTGGGCGACTCGCTCACCGAGCGTGCGGTGGCCGGGCTGGATCTGACCTCGGTGCCGCTGCCGGCGCGCGCCGTGGGTTATCGGGCGGGTGCGCGGCTGGCCTGCCAGCTGGCGGGCAACCGCGAAATCGTGTGCGAAACGGTGCCGCCCGATCCGATTGTGGTGCGCGGCTCCACGGCGCGCGTGGCGACGCCGGACGAGGTGGTGTCGCGGGCGCTGGGAATGGCCTTACAGACCCTGTCGCAGAACCTCGGCATGGAGGAGCTGGCGCGGCGGGCGGGCGTGTCGAAGCGGACGCTCGAACAGCGCTTCCGCCGCGTGTTCGGCCACGGTCCGGCGCAGGAAGTGCGTGCCCGCAAGCTCGAGCTGGCGCGGCGGCTGCTGGCCGAAACCGACCTCCGCGTGGACGAGGTGGCGCAGCGCTGCGGGTGCGGCAGCGTGCAGACCTTCACCACGCTCTTCCGCCGCGCCTGCGGCCGTCCGCCGGCAGACTATCGCCGCGCCCTTCGCACATGAACAGGCCTTCGATTCCGTTTCCGGGGCCGCAGAGGCCCCAGGCATCCATGAACCGGGTCGCGAAAAAATATAAAAGCTGTGAACCAGAAGGCAAGCGTGAGCGTTTAAAACGGCGTTGAGGCCGGAAGGTTCATGAATAAACAGGAGAAGAAATGGAAAAAACCCTGAGAAACCACGGGGAATGGGTGTTTGTGGCGGTAGGGATCGCGGTCGGTGCGTTTGCGTCGGAAAACGCGTACGGACAGGTGACAAACTCCGAGACCAAGGCGTCGGTTCCCGCGGAGGGAACGAATGCGGTGCCCGGTCGCCTGCGGTCCTGGGAGCTGCCGCCGATCATTGTGACCGGCGAGCGGGCCGAGCGCACCTCAGACTACCGCGAGGATGATCGGGTCGGAAGCTACGGACAGCCGCGCTGGACCGCCACCCGCAAGTTTACCACCACGCGCGTGTATGTCGTGCCGGAAGGGAAAATGGAAGCGGAGTACTGGCTGCGCAGCACGTTCAACAAAGACGGGACGGTCAATTACCGCAGCCTGTACGAGGCCGAATTCGGGCTGCCGCACCGATTACAGCTCGATTTCTATGCGAGAACCGATCAGCAGGCCGGCGGCGAAGTCTACAACAGCCAGCAGTACGAAGTGCGCTATGCGCTTGCGGACTGGGGCGAACTGCCGGCCAACCCCACGCTCTATTTCGAGTGGATCCGGCACGAAGACGACGGGGAGCCCAACCAGGTCGAGCCCAAGCTGCTCTTCGGCGGCGACATTTGTCCGCGCTGGCACTGGGGCCTGAACCTCGTCGGCGAATTTCAGACCGGCGGCGAGCTCGAACGTGAATACTCGGTGCGCTCGGGCATCAGCCACACTCTGGTCGACAGCAAGTTCGCGGTCGGCGTGGAGAGCCAAGCCAACTTTACGGATACGAAGGACGACCGCGGGGACCTCGAGTCCGCCGTCACGGTGGGCCCGAGCTTCCAGTACCGGCCGCTGCCGCAGATGACGGTCAACTTCGCGCCGCTGTTTGGCGTGACCGGCGATTCGCCGGTGGCGCAGGTGTGGCTGAATGCCGGCTGGGAGTTCTAAACGCTGAGCCTGCCGCGAGCCGAGGGGGTAGCGCTTACCGGCCGCCCGCGCGAAGTGCGCCCGAGGCCGCGTCGATCAAGGGATGGCGCGGCGCGGCGTTTGAGCGATCGGGCGGCAGATAGTCGTGGTGGTATTCCCACCAGAACACCCCGCGAAACCGGCTGGCGAGAACCCAGTCCATTTTCCGCTTGATGCTCGCGGGGTTGTCGATCGTGGCGAAGTCGCGCCTGTCCGGGCTGAAGTAATACGACATTTGAGCGGCGGGGTCATAGGCCTCTTTCCAACCCGCCGCCAGCAGCTTGGGCAGTTCGGAGTAGGCAATCGAGCGCCCCTTTTGGCGCAGAGGGACGGAGCACGGCTGCCCGGGGGCCAGGCCGCGGTAAAGGTACCCGTAGCCCGCCAAGCCGATGCAGAGCTTGTCCGGCGGAAAGACGCTCCACTTGCTCGTCAGGATGGCCTTCATGCCGTCCAGCGGCGCGTTGTGGGTCGCCGCGTGTCCCCAGTAGCCTCCGCCCATGTCGTAGGTCATCAGGTTGATCCAGTCCACGGCGGCGCAGAGCTGGCGGGCCTGCTCCGGCGAGAAGGCCCGGTAGGTCTGCAGGGCGGTCGTGAGCGTGTAGCGGCGGCCTTTGGGCGCGGCGGCGTTCAGAGCCTGCCGCATGTCCGCCATCAGCCGCACGTGGTTCGCGCAGTCCACGTTTTGCTCCCAATCGATGTCGATGCCGTCGTAGTCGTATTTTTTCACAAACGCGGCCAGGGTGCGGACAAAGCACGCGCGCCGCGCCGCGCTGGCGGCCACGGCAGCGAAGTCGCCCCGCGCGGAGCCCTGCACGCAGAGCAGCACGCGCATCTTGCGCTGGTGCGCCTGCGCGATGAGCGCGGGCACGAGGGCGTTGCCCACGTTGCCTTTCGGACTGGAATACACGTGCGCGCTCACCAGCCGCTGGATGGCCTGTTCGGCCGGGAGATCGAAATCCGCGGTGGCCCAGTTCGGCTCGGCCACGACGTACAGCAGTTGAAACGGCGCTCGGGCGATGCCGTCGATTTCGGCGCGGTCGCGGATTCGACCGCCCACCAGATAGGCCGAGTGCAAAAAGGCGGGAGGAGCGACGGGCTTATCGAGGCCATAGCTTGTGAATACGCCGCCGACCAACAGAGCGGCCGCGGCCGCTTTGAGAAAAAACGGGAAGAGACTGATCGTTCGCATCGTCTCTATCATGGCATATATTTCGCCCCGCGTGAACTCGGCGGTTTCGTTTGTTTGGAGCGAGCTGGACGCGGGCTCGATCCCACCCGTTTCTACCGCATCTGGCTGGAGCCGTAGCGGGGATGCCTTTCTTGCCTTCCAAAGGCCCTCTGCCCTGTTTATAGCAAGTTTTGCCAATTTATAATCCGCTTGTAAACTTACTAAGATTGGTATAATTTGTCGCATATGAATCCTATTACAAATCCTTTTGCTCCTGGTGCCGGGACTCGTCCTCCTGAATTGGCAGGACGCGACGAACTCCGCGAAACCGTTCGTGTGGCAACTGAGCGAGTGAGGCGGGGATTCTCTTCGCAAAGTGTGTTGATGATCGGGCTCCGAGGTGTCGGTAAGACGGTTTTGCTTGATGCGATGCGGGATTCGGCGGAGGGCGCCGGTATTCATACGATCCGCCTTGAATCTCCGGAAGACCGCTCGCTTCCTGCATTGTTGGCACCCGAACTCAGGGTCGCACTTTTACGGCTTTCCAGCGATCAAAGGGCAAAAGAGTTTGCCTTTCGCGCGTTGCGCGGTTTGGCCGGGTTTGCCAAAGCGCTGAAGGTCAAATACGGAGACATAGAAGTCGGTTTTGATTTTGATCCCGAACCGGGGTTAGCCGATAACGGCGATTTAGAACACGATTTGCAAGCGTTATTTGAAACGATAGGTGTGGCAGCACAAAAGGCGGAGACCGCGCTTGTTCTTTTCATCGATGAGCTTCAATACGTATGTGAAACCGAACTTGCATCTCTGATTATTGCCCTGCATCGTGTTGCCCAACGAAATCTTCCCGTCATGGTTGTGGGAGCGGGTTTGCCTCAGTTAAGAGGGCGAATGGGCAAGGCTAAATCTTATGCGGAAAGGCTTTTTGATTTTCCCGAGATCGGTCCTCTCGCCGAACAGGCGGCCCGCTTTGCGATAACCAAACCCGCAGTGGATCAGGGCGTCCTCATTGACGAAAAAGCCTTGATTCGGATTCTACAGGAAACACATGGTTACCCTTATTTCCTTCAGGAATGGGGCAAGCAGGCTTGGGACACGGCGACCTCTTCTCCCATTACACTAACCGATGTCGAAGCGGCTTCGAAAGTCGCCGTGGCAACACTCGATCAAAGTTTCTTTCGAGTTCGCTTTGATCGGCTGACGCCGGCAGAAAGAAAATATCTTCGCGCGATGGCGGAATTAGGGCCAGGGCCTCATCGATCCGGCGACATCGCCAGCGCATTGAACCGCAATGTGACGGGGTTGGCTCCCACACGTAGTCAGTTGATTGCGAAAGGGATGATTTGGAGCCCAAGCCACGGTGATACCGCTTTTACCGTGCCGCTGTTTGACGAATTCATGCGGCGCATCATGCCGGGTGTGTCATGGTTGGACCAGTGACCCATCATCGTGTTGCCCAATCACGGCTCTTTTGACATAATGTTTTTACTGGTTTCTGAGTTGAAACACGGGAACACAAAAAAGGGGAGCGTTTTATGATGCAGTTTTCTCGTCGCAATTTCGTGAAGGCCGGCGCCGCAGGCCTTGCTCTGTCAGCCATGCCCTCGCTGGTCGTGGGAGCGGAAAAGAAGGGCAAGCCTCAGGTGGGCGTGCAGCTCTACTCCGTGCGCGACCTGTGCGGCAAGGATTTCGTCGGCACGCTGAAGGCCATCAAGGAGATGGGCTATGCGGGCGTGGAGTTCGCGGGCAACTTCGGCGGCAAGAACGCCAAAGAGCTGAAGCAGCTGTTGGGCGACATCGGCCTCACCGCGTGCGGCACGCACATCGGCGTCGATTCGATCAAGCCGGAAAACATCCAGAAGACCATCGAGTTCTACCAGGAAATCGGCAACAAGTACCTGATGGTGCCGGGCATGAAGGCGGACACCAAAGAGGACTGGCTGAACATGGCCAAGCTCTTTTCCGAAGCCGCCGCCACGGCGAAGAAATCGGGCATGTATGTGGGCTACCACAACCACCAGCACGAGTTCAAAGACAAGTTCGACGGCGTGTGCAAGTGGGAAATCTTCTTCTCCAACGCGTCGCCCGACGTCTGCTCGCAGATGGACATCGGCCACGTGGTCTCGGCCGGCGAAGACCCGGTGGCCTGGCTGAAGAAGTTCCCGAAGCGCGCCCGCACGGTCCACGCCAAAGAGACCTATCCCGGCCCCGGGATTCTGGGTCAGCCCGAAGCCGGCAAGCCGGGCGTGAAGTGGGACGAAGTGCTTCCCGTGCTCGAAGCCGACGTGACCGAGTGGTACATCGTCGAGAGCGAAGCCGATCCCAACACGCTCGAGAAGATCCGCGGCTGCATCGCTTTCCTCAAGTCCAAAGGCCGCGCGTAGGTCGGTTGGAAGTTACAGGTTACAAGTTGGGAGCTGGGGGCAGGGTCCTCCAGCTCCTGACTTTTTTGGTGTTGGGGGAGTTAGGTGTTCGGCGTTTCTGACGTGACGATGCCGGGCTTGAGTCGTACTCCGTCGCTATCGGGAAGAAGATCACTTGACCGTC
>Ga0116170_10005653_pt1 | contig 11117 bp, 2 predicted proteins | sample AD_JPNHW1_MetaG_FD_89797 | JGI IMG/M metagenome (GOLD analysis project Ga0116170, IMG submission 89797) | Active sludge microbial communities of municipal wastewater-treating anaerobic digesters from Japan - AD_JPNHW1_MetaG | ecosystem: Engineered > Bioreactor > Anaerobic > Digestate | place... | reverse complement strand
GGTTCGGGCGCTCCCGAGGCCGTCTCCGGTGGTGCGCGACCTCCGGACGAGCCCCTGCCGGTTTCGCTCGGCAGGCTGGTTCCAGACGCCTCCGCGCGACCGGCAAACGGCCCGCAGCCCTTCCCTTATCCCCACACCGCCGCGCTGGACTCCCTGCCGCCGCCGTCGACCCTCCATAGTCCACCGCCTTCTCCCGCGGTTCCCGCGGGATCGGGGCTGCCGCTCTTCGTTGCTCCAGAAGAAGGCTCACCGTGGCGCTGGTGCCGCGTGCTCGGGCAAATCGCGGGGCGTTACCTGTTGCTTGAGACCGACGGCGGATACGTGACGGTAGACCCGCGCGCAGCCCGAGAACGCGTGTTGTACGAGCGGCTAATGAAACGGCACGAGGCCGGCGATGCGCTGTCGCAGGCGCTGCTCATACCGGAAACCGTTCAACTCGCTCCGGCAGATGCGGTGCGGCTTCGCAAGTATTTGCAGGTTGTACAAGGCATGGGCTTTGGCATCGAAGAGTTCGGCGACGACCACTTCATTGTCGACGCTCTGCCGGACGTGCTGTCGAATGTCTCCTGCCGAGAGCTGTTGGGCAACATCGCGCACGACCTTGAGAACGCCGGAACGAGGCGCGGCTCGGAAAAATGGCGGGAAGAGATCGTCGCCCAAGCGGCCTGCCGAGTGGCGGCGGGCATTGAAAACATGCTCTCGAACGAAGAGGCCGAGAAATTGGTGAACGAGCTGGCCCGTTCGCGCATGCCTTACACCTGTCCGCGCGGACGTCCCACCATGATCTTCACCTCCTATCGCGAACTGGAGCGGAAGTTCGGGCGGTAAGGGTTAGGCAGGCGTCGAGCAGCTGTTCTCTCCGCGTGGCGCAGGCGCGACGCCTAGGCCATGGAAGCCGATCCGACGAATCGCAAAGACCCCATGGAAGCAACTTCCTTTTTGGCTAGGCAAGATCAATAGGACTATATTATTCTTATCTCGATATTTTGAAATTTAGTGAAGACGGGTGTGGAAAGGATGGCATGGCATGAAAACACGGAACGCGTTTTTATTTTTCGTTGTTTGTGTTGCGGAATCGATCTGGGCGGTCGACGGGACGTGGACGTCGGCAACGGGCGGAAACTGGAGTGAGACGGCTAACTGGGCCAGCTCAACGCCCGCATCCGGATCGGGCTCGACGGCCTATCTTACGACGGGCGCGGGAACAGTGACCAATGATGTCTCAGGCCTTGCGCTGCTGGGTCTCCAACTCTCCGGCAGCGGCTTCAAGCTGGCGGGCAACACGCTCACGCTGGACAGTGCGGGTTTTATTAAAACGCTGGCGGGTAGCCATGAACTCGCATGGCCGCTCACGCTTTCCGGTACGACGACGGTATCGGTGGCTTCCGGTCAGACGTTGACGGTCAGCGGCGCGGTTTCGGGCAACGGGAATTTGAAGGTGTACGGCGGCCGCACCGTGTTGGCCAACGCGAACACGTACGCAGGACCCACCGTGCTGGTCACCGGCATTTTGGAAATCGCTTCGGTCGACGCGCTGGGTTCGAGCTCCAGCGATCCTGCCAACCTCGTTTTGGGCGAAGGAACTTTCCGGTACACGGGGCCGTCGGCAACGCTGGCGCGCGGCTACACGCTTTTGCCGGGAGTCAGCAGCAATCGCGCGGCCGTGATCGACATCACGAATGCCAATACGACGCTCACCATCGCGGGCAAGGTCGCCGCACCCGGCGGCTCGTTCATCAAGACCGGCGAGGGCACCGTGGCCTACACCTATCCCGGCTATCAGGAGTTCAACAAGAGCAAGGTGTCAAACAAGGAGAACGGGGTCTACACGTACGACGTCAACGGCGTCGCAGCAACAAACGAGTATGCCATGTTTACGGTCGAGAAGGGCCGGATGATCCTCGGCGCGCCCGGCCAGACCAATATCATTTACGCCGGTTCCGGCTGGATTGGCTGCAAAACGCTCGCCTCGCCCCGCATGGACATCATCGGGGGCTACACGCGCTTTCTGAACGGCTGGCTGACCATTGGCCGCGGCACCGGAACGGCTGCCTCTCCCCAAAGCCCCAGCCTGAATATCCGGGACTCCATCGTTTCGTTCGAAGGCAGCGGCATCTGCCTCGACAACGCCAACGGCGTGAGTCCCCACCGCTGCCGGCCCAGCCTGTCGGTCTCCAACTCGGTTGTTCAGACCGTGAACTTCCTCTTCGGCGAAGACTCCTATTGCACGGGGCGCGTGGACGTCGGCGCCAGTTCCACCATGAACAGCAGCATGCAGACCGATCACCGCTACGGTATGTCCGTGTCGGCGAGCGGGGGCGCGGCAGAGGATATGGTTGTCACCTTTGATGGCGCCAGCACCAACAGCACCTACCTCCTGCGCGTCGGAACGGGTGGCAAGCTCATCTACAAGGGAAACAGCGTTCTCTTCCTCGACCACACGCAGACCCAAATTGTCATGTCAACCGCGCTTCAATCAGGCCTCGTGCGTTTCGACGGCGCGACGCTCAAGCAACTGACTCCGCAGCGTCTTGCCGACTGGCTGATCAACCACACCAACCTGCTCGTCGGTGCCAACGGCCTGACCATTCAGACCGACGGTCGCGCCTGGCTCGACAACGCCCTGCTGCCCGATCCCGCCAGTCCCGGCGGCAGCATCACCAAGATCGGTGCGGGTACGCTCGCCCTCGGAACTGCTCTGAAAGTGCCGCTCACCGTTTCCCAAGGTGCCATCGCGTTGGCCGCCAACTACGCCTACACCAATGCCCCGGCGATGCCTTCCTACACCTTCGCGGCGGCCACCACGGCCGAAGTTTCCGGCGCTAACGCTCTTCTGGGATATACCCTCGCCACCGGCTCCGGCCTTCCGACCCTCGATCTGAATCCCAACACCTTCGTCCAAGCGACCGAGCGTTGGTCGTATAACGGGTCCGCCATGCGTCGTCGGGACGGCGTCCTTTTGCTCACGCGCGATCTTGCAAATGAAATCGGTTCCGCCTTCTTGAGCCGCAAACGCAATGTCTCCACCGCTTGGACCGCCGAGTTCACGTGGCGCGTCTACAGTTCCTCTGCCACAACCGCCGACGGTTTCGCACTCGTCTTTCAGAACGATGCGCGTGCCACGAATGTGCTCTGCACCACGCCCTCTACGAGTCTCGGTTACGCCGGTACCGGTGTGGCCGGAATCACCAACTCGGTCGCTCTCGGTTTCGACGTCTACAACCAGCGCCTGCGTCTCGGCACCAACGGCGTATGGGCATCGGTCATCAATCAAATTCCCGACATCCGTTCCGCGCCCGCCTATATCACCGCCGCCTACGACGGCGCGGGCACCCTTTCTGTTCGCATAAGAGCCAGCGGAAACGACTACACGTATTCTGTTCCCGTTGATCTCGCTGCCACGCTCGGAGCCACCAATGCTTGTTATGTTGGCCTCACCGCTGCCACCGGTAGCGGCGGGTATCCCGGTATGCACACCTTCTCCGCCTTCACGTTCGACGCAGGCACGCCCGCTCGCACCGCTGTTCGTCACGGCGGTTCCTTCACGCTCGGAGCCTCCGAAACGCTTGCTGCCACCCTCCATCCCCGTGCGCGTCAGAACGGGTTTATTCTCGGAAAGCTCGCCTACGCCTCCGGCTCTGCCCTCAACATCTCAGCCGCCGCCGACGTGTTGGCCGCTACCGCTGTCGATAGCGCGCCGCCAGCCCTCACAGCGACCAACCTCTGGCAGCTTAACGGTGTCGCGCGTTGGAAAAGTGTGGGCGTGGTCGCTACCAGCACCAACGCCGTCAGCAAGGGTCCAGGTTCCGTTTTCACGGTCAACCGTTACCCCGTCACAGGTTCATGGACGGCTCGCTTCCATTACAACGTCGGCTCCGCCAGCGGGCTTCCCGCAGACTATTTCTGTTTCATGCTCCAGAACGAGAACCAAGGCCCTGCCTATGTTGCCGATCCCCCCGCCTCCGGTCTCTCCGTCCAGTGGCGCTACTACGACGGTGCGATCCACTCAACCCGTCTCAAAGTCAGCACCAACGGCGTCACCACCGTCATCACCGATGCCATCGCTCCCGTCTCGATCACTAACCGTATTCCGGCCGACTTCACGCTTGCCTACGACGACGTAGGACATGCCATCACGGTCACCTCCGTCCAGTCCGGCATCGGCACCAATATCACGGTCATCCCCAATATCAACCTCCCCAATATCCTCAGAGGCGCAGGCAACGCCTACATCGGGTTCTATGGAGCCACCGGCGGAGAATACACCGAAAACATCATTTCCGATTTTTCGTTTGTGCGCACCGGCGGCGGTGGCGCGACGGCCGCGTCTGTGCCGTCGTATCTCGCTTTCGATGCCTTCGCGGGCACGGGGTTGCTTACGAAGCGCGGCAACGCCGCCTTGGGTCTCGTGGGCGATATCGACCGGGCGACCTCCAACCTCTCCGTCCGCCTCGAAGCGGGCGGCCTCGTTCTGCGCAAGGCCTCTCTCGAGCCCATCGACCAGAACGCCGGCGCGCGCAGCGACTGGGTCTGTAGTTCACAGGCTCAGTGGTGGGACGACAACAACCTGATGATCTGCCCTGGACTGTACAACGCCTACGGCACCGTTACGTCCTCTCGGCGCATACGTGTGGCCGACGCCTGGACGGCCTCCTTCACCTTCCTGTTCGGCCCGTCCCGTCCGACGTCTTCGCCCGCCGACGCCTTCTGCCTCTTCTTCCACAACGATCCGCGTGGTCCCGGCTATGCAAACGGCAACGTCAGCAACGCGGGTTTCACGGGCATGCAAAACAGCTTCGGCGTGAATTGGTATTTATATCCGGGCGATCTCAACGGCTGGAAAGACACCGTCCGGCTCGGTCGAAACGGCAACTGGGACGGCAACGCCTTGTCCAAGTCCTTTGCCCCCTTCTATATCGCCAGTAACGTCACCGACTTCGTGGTGAGTTATAATCCGGTAACCTCCAACCTCATGTCCATCATGACGCAAGGTTCGCGCTGTGTCACCAACACGTTCACTAACGTCAACATTTCCTCCACCGTCGGCTCCGACTATGCGTATGTCGGCTTCGGCGGCGGCACGGGCGGCGCGTACTGGGACATGCTCGTCCGCGACTTCAAGCTGACCTACGACAGCGCACTCTCCGATACGCTCGCCAGTCAGAGCTATTTGGCGAACCTCACCTTGCCCGACGCGACCACCAACACGGTCACGCTGGACTCTTCGATTGTGGGCGGCACATATACGATTGCGGCGGCGAGCGTGGGCGCCGGAGCGACGCTCGGTGCTGCCGCTGCGTCGCAGGCTGGCACGCTGAGCGTCGGTTCGGTCTCGCAGAGCGGCGACGCGGTCTACTCGCAGGCCTCGGCTTGCACGCTCGCCCTCGCCAATGTGGCGGGCGGCGGAACCGTGGCCAAAACCGGTGCGGGCACGCTCGCCCTCTCCGGCGCGGCTGCGACCTACTCGGGCAACACGGTTCTCTCGGCGGGCACGCTCGCGCTCAGCGCGGCTTGTTTGCCGCGCACGACCGATCTGCTCGTTGCGACGGGCGCGACGTTGAACCTCGCTTTCGAGGGCAGGCAATACATTCACGCACTCTATATCAACGGCGTGATGCAGCACGGTGGCACCTACACCGCGGCGAACACCGCTTGGATAACGGGTGCGGGAAAACTGGTCGTAACCTATCCGCCCGTAGGCTCGATCGTTTTCGTGCGGTAAGGGAGCCGATGGCGGATGAGCGCTTTCGCATGACGGTGTGAAAAAGAAAAACGGACGCCTCAAAAAAGGTGATCCGAAAAAGGGAGCGGAAACGATGAGAAAGCTCGATTCGATAACGTTTTCTTTGCTTGCGGCCTGCACGGCGACCACACTGTGTGCGGCCGATGGAACGTGGAACTCAGCCTCCGGCGGCAACTGGAGCGAGACAGCCAATTGGAGCGGCGGGACGGTGGCTGGCGGGTCGGGGGCGACGGCCTATTTGATCACGGGGTCGGGGACAGTCACCAACGATGTCATGAATCTAGCGTTGCTCGGGCTTCAGTTTTCCGGAAGCGGTTTTCTGCTCGCTGGAAACGCCGTGACGCTCGACAGCGGTGGCTCCATTAAGACGCTTTCCGGCGATCACGAAGTTGCGTTGCCCATCACGCTTTCCGGTTCCGCCATTCTGACCGCCGCCTCCAACCAAACGTTGACCGTGAGCGGGCCTCTTTCCAGCGGAGGCGCACTCATGGTCAACGGCGGTCGCGTGATTCTCGGAAACGCGGCAAACAGTTTTGTAGGGCCGACCGTCTTGCAGACGGGACTGTTGGAGGTGGCTTCCATTGGCTCGCTGGGTGTCAGCACAGCGCCGGTGGTTTTGGGCAGGGGAACCTTCCGCTATGCGGGCACGGCACCGGGTGATCTCACCCAAGGCTACACGGTTTCGAACGGTAGCGGAAACGCGTCCACGGTGTTGGACATCTGGACTAATTTGACGGTTTCTGGAAAAGTGGATGCACCTTCGGTGGGGGGTGGCCGTGTGGTAAAAATCGGATCGGGCACCCTCACCTACACGTATCCCGGTTATCAGGTCATGAACCGCGGCGGCTCGGGCGTCATCGCGGACCGGAACTTGGTTATCGATGCGCTGAACGGGGGTGCGGGTGTCGAGGGCTTTCACGACTTTTCGCTTGCGGAGGGGAGGATGGTCTTCAACACGCCGGGGCAGACGAACCGCTTCATCAGCGGCGTTACGGTCGGAGAGCGATATTCGGCTGCAGCCTATATGGACATTGGTGCGGGCGTGGTTCAGATTCCCGATTCTTGGTTTTCGATCAGCCGCGGCAACGGGACCACCTCGACGCCCTATGCGTCGGGTGTGACCATGACGGGTGGACGCCTCGAACTTTGGGGGCTCACAATGGGATACAGCGCGAGTATGCCCAATTACAAGTGCTATCCCTTCTTCAACCAGAGCGGCGGCGAGGTTGTCATAGCGAACGACACCTTCATCGGTGAAACGGCCAGTGCGAACCCCTCCTACACGCTGACAGGCGGCAAGCTCACGTGCAACGGCGCATCAAGCGGATTCGCTCTGAACGCATGGAGTGCGGACAGTTTAAACGCCACGATGACCATTGCCGGAACTGGCACGGAAGCCTATTTCGCTAAATTGGCCGTTCGCAAAAATGCCATTCTGTCGGTGACCAACGGAGCGACCATCGGCGTGCGCTCGACGGAAACGGCTAATCCCGGCACGGTAATTTTCGATAACGCCACGCTCACCACCTATGCGCCGCTCAATCAGCCTAGCGAGTGGTTCCACAACGCCGGCAAATTAGCCATCGGAGCGGGCGGGTTGACCGTTAACGTGCCGACGAATCAGTACGCCTACCTTGGCACAACGCCCGTGACCAATTCGGCGCTTGCCGGCAGCAAGATCGTCAAGACGGGGGCTGGCACCTTTGCACTCTACAACACCGAGATGCCGCTTGAGGTCACGGCGGGACGCCTCAAGCTGATGGGGGGGCATTCGACCACCAACAAAATAGCGAAGACGATCACGCTTGCAGCGAACGCGGAACTCGAGTTGGCCGTGCCCCACGCGGCCGAGGCGGACACGCTTGCGCTGGCGGGAGCGAGCCGGTTCGAGTTATCGGTGCCCAGCCTTGCGGATCGCGCGGAACTGTGGCAAGTCAACAGTTCCGCCACACGGCGCAGCGACGGTGTTTTGCAGCTCGTCTATCCGGCCGCCAACAAAGTGGGTTCCGCGTTTATGACGCGGCTGATCGGCGTGACCAACGCGTGGTCGGTTTCGTTCTCGGTGGCGGCGGTTGCAGGGCGCACGTTGAACAGCCAGGGGGACGGCCTGTGTTTCGTGCTGCAGAACGATGCGCGAGGCGCGGGTGCGTACAGCACAAACGTCACCGGCTTCGGCTATGCTGGCGCGGCATATCCGGTCACCAACTCCTTTGCCGTGGCGCTGGATCTTACGAACCGCCGTCTGCGCTTCGGCACGAACGGCGTTTTCATCGCACAAGTCTACGATCTCTCCTTCCTGCCAGGCTTGGGAGCGGACAGCGACAAAACGTATTTCTCGGTCAGTTACGATGGCAGCGGACAGTTTTCCTGTGCGCTGACGCGCAAAGATCAGCAGACGCCGGTGTACACCTATGCGGTCAATCTGCAGAACCTGATCGGCAGCGCGACGGCATATCCGGGTTTCACGGCGGGGAATAGTTCAAGCCGCTACGAACAGCTCTGGGTCGACGATGTTTCGTTCACCGCCTCCGGTGCGATGAAAGCCTTTGGCCAGTATGGCGGCAAGGTGTCGCTTGCTGCAGGGCAGAACCTGGGTGTCACCATCAATCCCGCGCCGACGCAAAGTGGATTCGGTCTCGGCGATCTGACTTACGCCGATGGCAGCATCCTTGATGTGCAACAGCCGATTGCACCCTCGGTGCCGACTCCCGTTCTGACCGATCAGGGCATGTGGAAACTGAATGCCTGCACGCATTGGAAACCCGACGGACGGCTGGCGCTGACCACCAATGCAAACTGGAATTCCGGTACGGCTTTTCTGACTAACCGCTACCCGGTGGCCGGTTCGTGGGCCGCTCAATTCGGCTACGATATCGGGCTTATCTCCGCGCCGCCTGCGGACTACTTTGTCTTCATGGTTCAGCGAGACTCATCCAGCAACACGTCCCACACGCCAACCCCGGGGCTCGCGATTATGTGGCGATACTATGAGGGCAGCAATCAGAAAACGCAGGTCAAGATGTACACCAACGGCGTGGTGCAGATTGCGTCGACGGACATCTCGCCCGTCAATTTGGTCACCGGGGGCCATGCCGTGATAACGGTCGCTTATGATAACGATGCAAAAAAAATCACCGTAATCACCACGCAGTCGGCGGGAGTCTACACCAACGTGTTTTCCGGTGTGGACATGACGGCCGTTGTCGGTGCTAAGTCCGCCTACCTTGGTTTCGGTGCGGCTACAGGTGGTCTTAACGCCGAAAACCTCATTAGCGATTTTGCTTTCGACGCTCCTGCCAGTGCCGTCGGCTCGTGGCAGCGCGGCTATCTCGCGTTCGGAACGGCAAGCGGCAGCGGCACGCTGATTAAGAAGGGCAATGGCGCACTGGGCATTCAGGACGGTCCCGACAATCCCTTTACAAACGCAACCGTGCGGCTCGACGCGGGCGGACTGGTTTTGCGTAAGCTCGCGTGCGAGCCGGTCACGCTGGGCGATGACTTTTACCTGAGCAAGTGGGCCTCATGGGCACCCGGAGGCGCTCTTCAGACCATGCCCATATTTTCATCTATCGCGGGCAACGCCGTAACGGCCAAACGTCATGTCGTGTCGCAGCCATGGACAAGTCGCTTCACCTTTTTTGTCGGTGCGCGTAACGGTGCGGCGGACGGCTTTTCGTTTTTCATGCACAACGATACGCGCGGCGTGTCGGCCGTGGGGAGCGCCGCTTCGGGAGCTGGCTATCTCGGCGTTAACAAGAGCGTGGCGCTGGAGTGGAATTTTTACGAGGGCGACTCAATGAGCAACACGGTCGTGTTGGGCGTCAACGGCGCGTATACGGGGGCACGTCGAAGTACCTTGCCGATCAAGCTCACCAGCATCAGCTTGGAAACCGACATGGAAATTCGGCACGATCCCGCTGCCCAGACGTTGGCGCTGACAATGTGGCAGGGCACAAATACAGTCGCGACCGTTATTTCCAACGTTAATATACGGGCGCAGGTTGGCGACGATTTGGCCTACGTGGGATTCGGTTCCGGATGCGGTGGCCAGCAGTGCGAAACGCGAGTGAAGGATTTCCGTTTCGAACTGACTGCGCCCACCAATCCGCTGCCGGTGGCGGTGTGTCTTGGAACGGTTGCGATTCCCGTTGGATCGAGCAACACGGTTTCGCTTGCGACAGTTGTGCCCAATGCGGCGTTTTCCATCGGCGCGTTGCAGATGGGCGACGGCGCAACCATCGGATTGGAGTCGCTTGAGTCGAACGGCGGCTCGCTGTCGGTTGGACCGACTGCGCTGGGCGGCGATGCCGTGTTTGCCGTTGGCGGTGGAACGACGCTGGTCCTCACGAATGTGACGGGCGGTGCAACGGTGACGAAGCTCGGTGGCGGAACCCTCGCGCTTACGGGGGCCACGGCTACATACGGGGATGCGACGGTGTTGCAGGGTGGCACGCTCTCGCTGGCCGCTCCCGTTTTGCCGCCGGCGACCGATCTGTATGTCACCAACAGCCCGACGCTGAATCTCGCCTTCACAGGCAAGCAGTTCGTTCACGCGCTCTATGTGAACGGAGCGGCTATGCCGGGCGGAAGATATACGGCGGCCAAAACGTCGTGGATCAGCGGCACCGGCGTACTGGTGGTGACCTACCCGCCGGTCGGCACGCTGTTCCTCATGCAATAGCGAAGGTCGCCTCTTTTGCGGTGCGGGATCGCCGTCCGGTTGTGTTGTCGCGCTTGCGCCAAGCCTGCGAAACGGGTAACATACGACTCGTTTTGTATGGCTGCAGGACGCCTTCATATCAACCCAATCGCCTTCAGCCTAAACACCCAGACTCATGAGGTTTTGACATGTTGGACATCAAGCGTATCCGTGAGAATTTCGAAGAAGTTGCCGAGGGCCTGCGCCGCCGCGGCGCGGACATCGCGCTGGTTGAAAAAGCGCGCGACCTCGATTTGCAGCGCCGGACGCTCGTGACCAAAACCGACGAACTGAAGACGTCGCGCAATGCGCGTTCAAAAGAGATCGGCGCGCTTAAGAAGGCCGGGCAGAACACCGACGCCGTGCAGGCCGAGGTGCGCGCCATGGGCGATCAGATTGTCGAACTCGACAACCAGATCCGGCAGGTGGAAGAAGAGCTTCAGACCGCCATGCTCCGCATCCCCAATGTGCCGTGCAAAACCATTCCCACCGGGCCGGACGCTTCGGCCAACCGCGTGGTGCGTCACGAAGGCGTTGCGCCGGCGTTTGCGTTCCAGCCGCTCGACCACATCGCGCTCGGCGACAAACTCGGGATATTCGATCTGCCGCGCGCAACGAAGATCACGGGCTCGGGCTTTCCGCTGCTGCTCGGCGCGGGTTCGAAACTTCAGCGCG
>Ga0116170_10005650_pt1 | contig 11120 bp, 5 predicted proteins | sample AD_JPNHW1_MetaG_FD_89797 | JGI IMG/M metagenome (GOLD analysis project Ga0116170, IMG submission 89797) | Active sludge microbial communities of municipal wastewater-treating anaerobic digesters from Japan - AD_JPNHW1_MetaG | ecosystem: Engineered > Bioreactor > Anaerobic > Digestate | place... | reverse complement strand
TGTAATCGCCAATCGTCCGGCGGAAGGCCGTCTGGTCCGGAAAGTCGGGCGTCAACGCGTCGAAGACGTCGCCGTAGCGCGAATTCGCCATCACGCGCTCGATATTCTTCTTCCGGAGCTCGTCCGTGCGGTTGCGCGGGAAATCGAGGATGACGGACATCACCGTATCGAGCATCCGGTCGTCGTGCCGGTAAGCATACCCGGGCGAAAACGCTTTGCCGCCCTTGCGCGAATAGCCGCGCGCGGCCGGCACAAGGAGCGCGATCGGAATGACGGGCGTGCCACGGTCGCGCCCCCTGATGAAGGTACAGAAGTCGTCGTACATTTTCCCCTCGTCCGAAAGCGCCCCATTGCCGGTGCGGTGGAGAAAGTGCGTGTTGTCCATCGCCTCGCGCCAGTATGACGCCGACCCTGAAAGCCACGTCAGGTACGTCGTGCGCCTGATGGCCGAGTCCGAAATTCCGAGACCGGGCCCGTAGGTGGCGCAGCCCGGAACCTGTTCGGCCATGGTCGTATAGGAACCGAAGAAGCTCGCGATGTACCAATGCCAGGTAATCGAAAACTGATGCGCCGCACCGCGGCAGAACATCTCCTGAATCTGATAGAGAAAGTGGTTGCGCGTCGTCTCGAGATTGAGCCCACCCACGCCCCAATAGCCATAGAGGTGGCAGAGGCAATCGTTCCCGTCGCCCGCGATCAGCATCTTGCGGTCACCGTAGTTCCACTCGACGACCCGTTCGAAATGGGGCTTCAGGACCTCCGTCACGTAACGCTCGCGTGTCGGCGGTATTTTCCGCGAGATCACCTCTTTCCAGACCTTGTCCGAAACCGGCACTGAACCGACCTCACGGTTGCCCCGGCACTGCAGCTCGTCGGGACAGCGCCACTTCATGTACGCATCGTTCCCCATCTCGTCCGAGATGAAGCCGAGGAAACCGGGGTGGGCCTTCTTCCATGTCTCGTAGGCCGTCTTGTCGTGACAGAACCGCGCTTCGTAGAAATAGCCCGGATAGACGGAGACGCGCGAGAGGAACTCGATCAGGAACGGCTCGTCTCCCGTCGGTGCCTTGTCAAACGGCGTCGTCAACCGATCGAGGTCGTAGGTCAGCCCCCCGTCCGGCAGTTTCCTGAACGGGGCCGAGCAGACCGGTATCATCGTGTTGAGCGACTCGTGGGCGGCAATCGTCGGCCTGCAGTTCGCATTCACGCTGCGGCCGAAGATGCGGTAAAAGCCGTCCTCCGTCGCCGCGAACGCCGCGAGCGTGCCGACGGCCAGCGCCGTCGCCAGGAGGAATTGGCTTCTTTGCGGCCCCTTTTTCATTTCAGTTCCAAGATCGCGACGCCACCATGCGGAACGGCCGTCTTGAGGACGCCGTCCTCAATCGCCGCGGAGTTGTCCGAGAGGATGTCCTTCGCCGTCAAAACCGCCAGACGGCCGAGATCGGCCTCCACGGCGGAACCGCCCGGCAGAAACTCGGGCGCCTTATCGGCGAACTTGATGACGCCTGCGTTGTTGATGAGATAGAGAAGCCATCCGTCCTTCGTGCGGTTGAGTCCCCACTGGACGTCACCGCAAACCGTGACCGGCGCGAACCGCCGCGAAAGCTCGTCCAGCAGCCACTCGATGTTCTCGAAGCGCTCGGGTTCGCCGAGCGAGATGGACGCCATAGCCTTCTTCGACGCCTCCGCCTCGTTCGCGCCTTCCCACGTGGTCAGGTAGGGAGTGCGCCCGACGATGACCCGGCCCTTGCCCATCCGCACCTCGCAGAACTCGCGGTTCTCCAGCGGCTTCAGTTCGGCGAGATCGACAGGAAAGGTCCGCAGCTGGGCGGACGAGAGGACGAGAGTTCCACCCTTCTCAACATAGTCCCTGAGGATTGCCGCCATCTCCGGATTCTCCCCGTACTCGCCGCAGAGGATCGCGCACGGATAGGCGGGAAGTGTCCGCCTGAACGAGGTCTGGTCGGGGAAATCAGGCGTCAGCGCGTCGAAAAGATCGCCGTACTTCGAGTTCGTCATCACGCGCTCGACGCCTGACTTGAGCGCCTTCATGGTCATGTTCTTCGGGAAGTCCAGCGCCGTCGCGAGAATCGCGTCCGTCATGTGGTCGGCGTGGGTGTAGGGGCACTTCATGTTGCTGAGATACGGCTGGCCGAGCTGCCGCGACTCGCCGCGCGCGGCGGGCACGAGCAACGCGAACGGCGTGTAGGGAACACCGCGTTCGCGAGTGGACGCGATGTGGTAGAACCTGTCGTAGACCTCTCCCTCGTCGGAGAGCTTCCACGGCGTGCGGTCGGTCTCAAAGATCGATTCGATCATCGCCTCGCGCTCGTACGACGCGGCGCCCGAGAGCCAGGTTTTCCACATCGTCCGCTCGATCGCCGAAAGCGAGATGCCGAAGTTGGGGCCGTCCGTCTGCCCGTTCCTCCGCGCGGTCCGGTAACCGTTGGGATTGAACTTGCCGTTAGATTCCACGCCGTGGAAGTAGGTGGCGATGTACCAGTACCACGGAAGACCGAACTGGCGGGCCGCGCCGCGGCAGAAGAGCTCCAGAATCTGGTAGGGGCGGTAGTTCCGGGTCGTCTCGATGCCGAGTGCACCCGCACCGGCGTAGGCCACGAGATGCTCGACGCAGAACGTGCCCTCGCCGATCATCGCGTGCGGGGCGTCGCCGAACTGCATCTCGATGAGCCGGGCGAGATAGCGCGAGACGAGGTTGGTCGTAATCTCCTGTGCGTTCCCGAAGGCGCGGCGGTATTCCTCGCGGTTGCAGATATGCGTGAACTCGTCGTCCGTGATCGTCTGGCTCGAATCCTTCGTGAAGAGCCACTTCATGTGATCGCGGCCGTCCTCCCTCAGCGGCATCGTGATGTCGTTGAAGTATTCGCACGTCGCGAAGCCGAGGAAATTCGGATGCGCCTTCAGCCAAGTCTCGTAGGCGGCGCGGTCATGCCGGACCGGGTTGATCAGGACGTCCCTCGGGCTCACGCTCACCCGCGGATAGAGGATGCCCACGAACGGCTTCGTCGCCGGAACCTTCACGTTCAGATCGTAGGTGAAGGAGCCATCTGCGTGATGCACCGGCAGGAACCGGATCGAACGCGTCATGTTCGAGATGCAGGAGAAGCGTGCGGCGGCATCCTCGAAGGCGGCGGACTGCCGCTCGTAGACGATCGGCGCCATGAAAAGGAAGTCGCTGTCGGCTCCCTTGAACGGGACGGGGCGCCACGCGTCGGGCACGTCGAACGCAGCCGCAGCCGTGAACGCCGTGAAGACGGAAGTGATGAGGACGAGTCTGTTTGTACGGGTGCTCAAGAGCGAATTCCTTTGGTTTTTCAGCTCTTGAAGCCAGCGTCCTGCTTGCGGAGGAGATCCTGGAACTTGGGCGTGAGGAGCAGCTTGGTGAAGTCGATCTTCATGTCTCCGAGCGGCTTCGCCGTCTTCCAGCCGCCGCGCGTGAAGTCGGGAATCTTCTGTGGCGCGGAACCCGCCCGCACGGAAATCTCGGAGAGCTCCCGGATGCAACTCCAGCTGGCCGAATCGTAGACGCTGATGTCGAGCGGCAGTCCGTTCTGCAGACAGTAGACCCAGCGCAAATCCATCATGAAGTCCTTTCCGCCGTGTCCTCCCGCGAGCTTCGCAATCTTGCCCGCCTCGCGCCACATCTGGTGCTGGTACTTCTCCTCGATGTCCTTCGCCTCCTCGCGCGTCCGCCACATATCCGCGCCGCGGTCGCCGCACTTGTCCTCGAGCGCCACACGCCACTGATCGACACCCTTGACGCGCCAGGGCATGCCCCAGAAGGCGCCCTTCGTTCCGGTAATGAGATTGATGCGCGAATAAGGCCGAGGCGTCGAGACGTCGTGCTGGATCATGATGGAGCGTCCCTTCACGGTCTTCACGAGCGTCGTGTTCATGTCGCCCATCGCGACCTTCGTGTCGCGCTTCCACTGGTCGCCACCGCCCGGACGCGTCTCACGGGCGTAGTGCTCGAAGTTCGCCTGCTGCGATTCGAGCGAGACGAGGTAGTCGAGCGCGTCGCCGCGGTTGATGTCCATGTACCAGCAGACCGGGCCGAATCCGTGTGTCGGGTAGCCGTTACCCTTGTGCGCGGCGTTGAAGCGGAGACGCCAGTGGTCCCAGTAGCCGTTCTCGCCAGTCTCGTAGCAGTTCCACCGGAGATCGTGGATGTAGGCGCACTCCGCGTGGACGAGCTCGCCCAGGGCGCCCGACTGGCAGAGGTTGTACATGAGAAGCTCCGTATCGCCGTAATTACAGTTCTCGAGCATCATGCAGTGGCGGCGCATACGCTCCGCCGTTTCGACGAGCTGCCAGCACTCCTCGACGGTGACGGCCGCGGGAACCTCCATGAAGGCGTGCTTGCCGTGTTCCATCGCATAGACGCAGATGGGCGTGTGATGCGCCCAGTCCGTCACATTGTAGACAAGGTCGATGTCGGCCTCGCACATCCGCTTCCAGCCTTCGGAAGCGGTGAACTCGAGCTTCGCCTGCACGCCGTTTTTCTTGAGAAGCGACTGGGTGTAGGCGATCTGCTCGGGACGCAGGTCGCAGAGCGCCGTGACCTCGACGCCCGGAACCGTCGACAAACGCCGCGCGGCATCCGCCCCGCGATGGCCGAGCCCGACTACGCCGACGCGGATCCGTTCGAGCGGCGGTACGGCAAAGCCGTCCATCGACCCTCCGAAGCCCGTGCCGAGCGCCAGGTCATAGCTCTTGCAACCGGCCGCGGCCGCGACCGCACCCATCCATGCCGTACCTTTAAGGAACTCACGTCTGTTCATAGGCTCTTTTTTCTCTTCATCGGTTTTATCTGAAATCATTTCAGTCGCAGGGTCGACCTCACGGCGAGGCAGCCGACGAGCAGCGCCTCCGCCACGAGACAGGCGATGACGCCCCGCACGGGGGCGCCGATCCAGCGATCGAGGCTCCCCGTCACGTAGTTACCCGTGAACATGAAGCACGGCCAGAAGAACTCGCCGATCATGTAGGCGAGAAGCGAGGTGCGGCCGAAGAGGATGACGAGCGACGTGCCGCGGCGGAAGCCGAGGATGTCTGCAAAGAAATACGCCGCGGACAAGGCGAGCATGCTCCAGCCCATCGCCTGGGCCGTGAAGGAGACGGAGAAGATGTGCTTGACCATCCGGATCCCGCCGAGCGCCAGCGCCCAGCCGAGCGCAAGCAGCGCCACGCCGAAGAGGGCGAGGCGAATGACGTTCCGCTTCCGATCGTCCGTCGCCGTCAGGATGCGCGTCGAGAAATAGCCGCAGGCCGTCATGAACACGAACATAAGCGAGGTGAGCCACCATGTATAGTGGATCTCGCCGATTTCGTGCAACCGCCCGAGATAGCCGAGTTCGCCCGTCTCGTGCAGCGCCTTCGAGGCCGCCGGCAGCAGCGCCGCGAGCACCTTCTGCTCGCAGAACTCGGCAAAATTACCCGTCATCGAGTAGTCGCCACCGAAGTGGACGAGGATTCCGTAGAGAACGAAGCAGGCGGCGGGGACGGCGATGCGCACCTTCCAGGATCTCACGCAGACGAGCGCGGCCATCGCGAGATAGCCGACCGCGATCGTCTGGAGCGTGTTGTTGTAGGGCCGCACGTTCAGCGGGTCGAGCGAGAGGAGCTGACCCTGCACGATCAGGCCGAGCACCCACAGGAGCGCCACGCGGCCGAAGACGTGCTTCCAGTAAGCGGCGTCCGGACACCCGCCTTTCTTCGCAAGACGCCGTTCAAGCGAGAACGGGATCGCCGCGCCGCACATGAAGAGGAAGCACGGCATGATGGCGTCCCAAACCGTGAACCCCTCCCACGGGTGCGTGAACTGGTAGAGGACCCCGTCCGGAAGCCCCCACGCCGCATGGCACGCCCAGACGAGCGGCCCCAAGAGCGCCAGGAACATCATGTCCAGACCTCGCAGGAGATCCAGAGAAAACAGGCGGTTTGAATATTCGACTTTGCTTATCACGTTGAAAAAATAGCACACTTGATATTTTCAGGTCAATTTTTCGCGGTGACTTTCTCGGCAACAAAAAAGTCGCATTTTTAGAAAGTGGATTTTTGCCGATGCACATGTGCTATACTATTTCGCATGGAAAGGAAAAGTTTAACCACGGTCGTCATCCACATGCGGCTCGCAACCGCTTCACACCGTAAGCGCCTCACAGGCATTTTCAAGGCGCTCAAGCCTTCACTGGGGTGGAATCTGAGAATTATCTCGGACGAAAAAGAACTGTCGGAGCTTCTCACGTCAAGCTCTTCCGCAGACGTGCCGGACGGAATCATCTCCTGTGTGCCGTATTCCGTTCAGGCACAAAATGCGATTGCCCGATCATCAATACCCTTTGTCGGCATTGGTACCTTTGACGGTAAAATCGTGGCACGCGACAAATCAATCGGCTTCGTCCATAACGACAACTACGTCACAGGGGTCGCTGCCGCCGAGTATTTTCTCGCGCTAGGAGGCTTCCGTTCATTCGCCTTCGTCTCCGACACGCACGGCCGCGAGTGGAGCCAACTCCGTGGCGAGGCCTTCATCTCGCGGCTTTCAAAAGCAAGAAAGTCCTGCCTAATCTACCATTCGCCGCCCGACGAAGCGAACAACGAGACCCGGCTGGGAGAGTTCCTGGCAGCATTGAAAAAACCAGCCGCAGTCTTCGCCTCATGGGACGCGCGGGGTGCGGACGTGATTTCCGCCGCTCGCCTCGCCGGCGTCCCCACACCTGGCGGAATCGCTGTGCTCGGCGTCGACAACGACGAAATCTTCTGCGAACACACGCAACCGCAGCTCTCAAGCATCATCACGGACGCAGAAGGCATGGGCGTAACCGCCGCCAACGAACTAATCGCCCTGATCAGCCACTGCGGTAACAATTGCCGTCGCGAAGTCGTTTGCCCTATTCTTGGCATTGCAGAACGCGAATCCACGAGGTCTCCTTCCCCCGCCGCAAGTCTTATAGACAGGGCGCTAACCTTCATTGACGATGAAGCCAAGCACGGGATCACGCCAGATGACGTCTCGCGACACTTGAAGGTTTCCAGACGACTGCTTGATCTTCGGTTCCAACAATACGAGGGCTTCACCGTACACGACAAAATAGTCGAATCTCGTCTCGCCGAGGCTAAGCGGCTTCTGTCTGACACCAATGCATCGATTCGGTCTGTCTTTGATCTTTCAGGTTTCGGGAATTCCGCACATGCCTACCGTTTCTTCAAGAATAAAACCAGCCTCACTCCTGAATCTTGGAGGCGCCTTCATCAGGCGAGTCACGTCCCCAAAACGGCTGATCTTCCGCAGAAACCCCGCACAGGCTTTATGAGGCTCATGTCTTTGGACGACCGCGACGCAGACGATTTGCTCTCTTTGGCGGGCGAGATCGACGAAAAGGCGGTCTTTTTAAAAGAAGCTGTTGCCTCCGCGATTGAAAGCGGCACGATTCAGCTCTATGTCATTCGTAAACGTAACAAAATCGTCGCCAGTGCCACCGCCGCTTCTTTCGTAACGCCAACCGGATTGCATTGCCGGATCGAGGATGTAGTGGTCAGTCTAAAGTGGAGAGGCAAGCGTCTTGGCCGTGAAATCATGGAAAAGGTTTTACATGATCTCAGGCAAAACGGCTTCACGTCGGTCGAGCTCACCTCTCGTCCGTCCCGCATAGCAGCCAACGCCCTCTACCGGTCTCTTGGCTTCAAGCAGCGGAAGACCAACGTCTACGAATTTCGCTTCGTCAACTAGCCCAACTTTCTGCCTTCAGACTTCCTGATTTCCTTTTGGCATCCACAGTAGTCCGGTTGCCCTTTCACCTCGACATCGTTTTTGATCAGACGTTAAGCGCGGCTTCGTCTTTCTTGACGGAAGGCGGTCAGCGACAGCGCCGCCACCGCATCCCAACACAGTTCTTTTGTTTCCAGTGTTATGATTCCCGAATTCAGGTTGTGCCCCGTTTCTTCGAGGGACGCCACCCCGAGGCGTCTGCGGACGGTTCGGGGAACCGTCCCTGCCACCCAAAGGCTGTTCTCACTTTCTTTCTAGCGGGAAGCCCTGCTCGATCAGAAACTGCTCGTCGTCCACGCGGTTCAAGGCCGACTCGTTGGCAGTCCACCGGAGATAGGTGCTGGTCGGCGATGCGCCGCGTTCGTGGCAGCCCTTCAGGTCGTCGAGTTCCGCCTGGCAGTAATCGAGCTGCTTAGCCATGAATCCCTTCGTGAAAGTCTTGCGGTAGCCCTCGATGCGTGACTGGGTCTTCGCAAAGGCCGCGGCGAACCATTCCTTATAGCCGCCGATCAGGAGCGGCGCGAAGAGCTGCGGGGTATTCGAGGGTCCCGAAAAGACGTACCAGCCGGAGTGTCCCGGGAACTCGTCGTTACGCGTGAGATCGAAGCCCCACTCCATCCCCGGCTCGAGTTGGCCTTTCGCGGGGAAAGCGAATTCGAGCGTCCAGACGTCGCCGTCGCGCTTCGTGGCGATCCTCACGTCCTTCTTCGCCCCGTTCCAGTCGCCAGCGTACTGCGCCATGCAGGTGCAGTCGGCTCTCACCACATACTGGTAGTGATGGGTGCGCGTGCGCATCGGATCGAGGAAGATCTCGTGGCACCAGTTGAACTGGAATTTCTTGGTGAACTCGCCCTTCCACCCGATGTCCTCCATTGGCGGCAGCTTGACGATGGACTTCACCCGGACGCCGACGTAAAGCCATTCGCCGTCGGTCAGTAGCCGCAGGTCGCTGCGTCCCTCTGAAAACGGCTTCGGCTGCGAAAGCGCGTCCTCGAAGTCGCTACGGCACTCGGCCTTACGCCAGACCTCGTCCGAGAGGTCGCCGTCGACCACCGGACCTTTATCCACGCGCACCGCGGAAATCACCTTCCGCGGCGGTATCGCCAGCGCCACGCCGGCGAAAAGCACAATGACGGTCGAAACAAGACGTTTCATGTCACTTCACCTCGAATTTGGCCTCGGCCTTGACGCCGGAAATCGCGGACACCACCTCGGCACTGTACTCGCCGGGTTTCGCATCGAGCGCGACCGGGAGCTTGAACTCGGTCGTGTGACCCTCGACGATCACGTTCTTCGCGTAGTACTCGAGACGCTTGCCGTCGGGATCGCAGATCTCGAGATGCCAGCAGTCGGCCGCCTGATCCTCATCATCGCCCTTGAACTCGACCTCGAGCTCCAGTTCGATCTCGCCGCCGCGCTTGGCGGAATCGACGTCGAGTTCCGCGGAAACCGTCTTGACCGGACACAGCGCCAGCATCGCCGGATAGCGGTCGATACCGAAGCTGAGGCGATCGTGGCGGCCGAGGTAGGTGCCGTGATAGAGGTCGTAGACGTCGTATTCGCCGCCGAAGTTGAGCATATAGGGCTTGGTGTCGTTCTGCGCATCCCCGACGTGCTGACGCAAAAAGCCGATCATCCTCACGCCGCCGCGGTCGTGTTCGACCATGCGGACGTCTCTGGCGGGCATGCCGCGCTCGTCGGTCATCTCCACCGGCGGCTTCTCTCCTGCGAACGTGTCGAGCAGTCCCGCGACCACGTCAGAACCCTTAAAGTCGCCCTCGAGCATGCGGTCGGGGTAGCAGTTGAGCTTGCCCGCCAAGTAGGCCGCCTTGCCCTTGCCGTACGGTGTGATGGCCGGCTTGGAAAAGTCTGGGAAGAGCTCCTTCAGGCGGTACTCCTCCTTGGTGAGGGGGCGTCCGTGTTCGGAGTAGGTGGCCGGCTCGTTGTCCGCGAGGACGAGTCCGCCGTCCCGGACGAACTTCTTCACCGCCGCGGCCTCCTTGAAACTCATGCCCTTGTTGTAGGGGAGCCAGAGCGCCTTGAAGCCGCGTTTCATGAGGTCCGCCTCGACGTCATCCGGCGAGACGACCGTCGGACGCATCCTGAGCGAGTTCATCATTCCGAGCGCGTCGTTCGGCGCGCCGTCGATGAGCGAGATGTTGTAGAGCCAACTCCCCGAAAAGCCGCGCGGCTGGCGGCCATGCAGGAGACGCGAGATGTAGTGGTTGCGGGGCGACCAGTCGATCGCCGTCTTTGAGCGCCACGGCTTCGAGTTGATGAAGAGCTTGCCGATGCCGCGTTCGAGTTTCAGGACCTCGTCCGTCACCTCCTTGAAGAACGGCAGCGGCTTCGAGTAGTCCGGTGTCGTCCAGCTCATGCCTCCGAACGTTTCGCCGGCGAGTGCGTTCTCGAAATCGGTGCCCCGCAGACCCATGAAGAGCATCGCCCACGCGATGCGCTTGCGGGAGATCGGGTTGTTGACGTCGCTCGTCCAGCGGATGTTGGACTGCGAGCCGAGCCACCAGCCGTCGTCGCCGGAGAAGCTCTGGCGGATCTCGCACTCGAAAGCGTCAAGCCACTCCCAGTTGTCCTTTTGGGAAACGTAGAGCTTGCCGGAAGTCATGCAGGGGCCGCGGTACTTGGTGAAGTCATGCTGGGCGTGTCCGCCGAAACCGGCGCGCCCGCCCTTGCAGAAGGTGTGGATGAACGCGTCGAGTTCGACGAGATAGCCGGACCACATTTCGCTGCGCATGAAGAAGCGGAAATCGACCCACCGCGGCAACTGGTCGTTCTCCACGGCATCCTCGAGCATCACGCCCTTCACCTCCTCCCACGACGTGAGGCGGGTGTTCCACTCTTTGTTCAGCGCGGCGATATCGTCGCCGTACTCCTTGCGGCACCACGTCTGGAATTCACGGGTGGTCTTCGGGCCGAAGCCCGAGTTCTCCGCGCCCTGGGCTCCGCCGGCGCCGAACTCGCCGGAAAGGTAGTTCTCGCCGGTGACCGAATAAGTGGGAGTGCCGAAGCGGGCGATCTGCCGGTAGACCGGAATCTTGCGGTTGTAGTGACTTGCGGAAATGCCGGCCTGCGTATACGTCCATTTCTTCACGTCGAGCGGCTGCCCTCCCGTGCGGACAACCTCCTTCACCATCTCGGTGCAGGCGTAGATGTCGAGGTTGGTGTTGGCGATGCCCTTGCTGACGAGTTCCGGCTGGTTCCCGATCTCACCGAAGTGGTCGGTGTAGGCGACCGTTTGAACATGCGCGCGCTCGTTGAGTTCGCTCTCGTGCCAACCGCCGTGCAGGAAGTAGCCGGAATACGCGGCGTT
>Ga0116170_10005649_pt1 | contig 11124 bp, 11 predicted proteins | sample AD_JPNHW1_MetaG_FD_89797 | JGI IMG/M metagenome (GOLD analysis project Ga0116170, IMG submission 89797) | Active sludge microbial communities of municipal wastewater-treating anaerobic digesters from Japan - AD_JPNHW1_MetaG | ecosystem: Engineered > Bioreactor > Anaerobic > Digestate | place... | reverse complement strand
TTGGCCATCTTCCCGTTGATCACGGCGGCGAACTCCCGCCACTGGTCTTCGTACCGGTCTTTCAGCGGCGGCATGTCAACGGTCTGTATGCCCTTCTTATACCCGCCGCGGTCTTCCTCCAAAGCGAGTTTAAGAACGCCGCCCGACATATTGCCCTTCGACTCAAGCGGCTCGATTGTGATCGTGCCCTTGTCCCCCATGACCTTCAGACGCCGATGCGGAAAGCCTTGCGCCTCGGTAATGGAGGTGCGTACGGTGGCCAGCCGGTCGCCGGAATATTCGAAAACAGCCAGACAGTTGTCAAGCACGCCGTCGGAACGGGTCTGCCGCATGTAGGGACGGATCTTCCCGGGTTCGCCCATCAGCGACACAACGATATCGATCAGGTGGCAGGCGAGAATGTATTGGATCCCGCCTTTGTACCCTTTGATGAGATCCCGGTACCCCTTTCCGTCATACCGCCCCATAGCGGCATCGAGATCGAACACGTTGCCGATCAGCCCGTCCTTCACAGCCTTGAGGCAGAACTGCACGGCCGGATTATTCCGGTACATGTAACCCACCTGAAGCGTCAGGTTCCTGGCTTTCGCCTCATCCAGCAAGACCTTGAATTTCGGCAGCGACTCGCCGCACGGCTTGTCCAGATGGATGTGCTTCCCCGCCTGGATACAGCGCAAGGCGGGAGGGATACAGACGCGTTCCTCGGTTTCGATCGCTACGGCTTGGAGACCGGGGACGGCGAGCAGCTCCTCTTCGGACATCCATTCCAGCCCTTTGAACGTGTCGCTCTTCTGCGCCTTCTCCCTCAGCTTGGGATCGTCTTCCACAAAGCCGACCACCTCGAAAAGGTCTGTCAGTTTGCGCAGCGTCCCCATCTTGTAGGCGTGCTGGTTGCCGGTGCCGATCTGCCCGATCCGGATGGCCTGTCTCTTGGCGGGAAGCCCGGCCGGGGCAGCGGACAGGCCGCCGGGCAGGGCGATCCCCGCTGCGGCAAGCCCGGAGGACGCGAGAAATGCGCGTCGTGAAAAAGGCATCTCGTTCTCCATGTGACGCATAGTCCTCTCCTGACGGAGCTGCTGCTCCGCAACGAACGAACGGAAAGACAACATCGGATAAGCTTAAAAAAGTTACTAAACCGCACAGGGTACGACAAGGGCTTTGTTGCGAATCGCGTTTCCTCGACGCACCGGCCGCGCGGCTTTTTTCCGCTCCCCGCAGGTACCCTTTCTGCTATAATGGCGCTCACAATGAGAACATACAAAGACTTTCAGGAGTCGTTGCGCACCACCGGACATTATGAAACGGTGCCCGAAGGCCGTCCGGGCGCGCGAGCGCGCATCAGTGTGACCAATTCTTTCCGCTATGCCTTCACCATCATCGGCATCGTCGTTCGGTGCGCGGTCTGGCACCTGTTCCGGAAGTTGAACTATGAGTCGTGGGCCAAGATCTGCATGGCCTCGGTCTCCTTCGCCGAGAAACTGGGCGGCGCCATGACCTTCGAGGGCTTCGAGCGGCGGGCGGCCTATCAGGGCCCGGTCGTATACGTCTCGAACCACATGAGCACGATGGAGACCATGGTGTTCCCGACCGCGCTGCTCGCGTTCGGCAAGCTCGCCATCGTTCTCAAGAAAAGCCTCACCGACATCCCGATCGTGGGCTCGGCGGCCCGGTTCGTGGGCTCGATCGCGGTGACCCGCAAGAACGCGCGCGAGGATCTGAAGACCGTGCTGGAGGAGGGCTCCAAGCGGCTGGCGGAAGGCCACTCCGTCCTGCTGTTCCCGCAGGGCACGCGGCAGGCCGTCTTCGACGGCAAGCGGTTCAACTCTCTCGGCTCGAAACTGGCGGAGCGCGCGGGCGTTCCCGTGGTGCCCCTCGCGGTGAAGACCGATTTCCTCAAGACCGGCAAGTGGATCAAGGACTTCGGCGAAGTGGACCCCAACATGCCGATCCGGTTCGCCTGCGGCCCGGTGCTGCCGGCCTCCCTCGGCGCCCGTGCGACCCACGACCAGAGCGTCGCCTTCATCGAGGGCAAGCTCAAGGAGTGGGGCCTGCCCACGGTCGGCGACGCGCAGACGTGAGGCGGCCTTCGCCGGGACCAGTCAGTCGGTGATGTTCACCGCCGCGCCGTCGGGCAGCAGCACGCAAAGCTCTTCAATGTCGGCGTTGCGGAAGCGGACGCGGCCGGCGTCCGACGGGCGCCCGAGCGCCGAGACGTTCCAGGTGCCGTGCAGCCCCAGCCCCCTCGCCTCGGGCGTGGCGCCCGTCGCGGTCAGCGCGACCCAGCGCGTGCCCAGGATGTTCTCGGGCCGGCCGAACGCGACCTCCTCGCCGCCCGGCGGACGATACGCGGGATTCTTGACCTTGGTCCGGAGGGCGTAGGTGCCGAGCGGCACATCCGTGGTTTTGCCGATGCCGACCTCGTATCGCTTGAAGAACTGGCCGTTGAGCGTCAGCACCGCGCTGCTGGCCCGCTTGAAGACGGTCAGCTCGAACGCCGGCTCCTGCAAGACCCAGATCTCGCGCCCGATGCGCAGCATTTCCGGCCTGTCGATCCCGTTGGCCCGGAGCAGATAGTCCTGCGTGTTGCCGTAGCGTTTGGCGAGCTTGCCGATGAGATCGCCCTCGGCGATGCGATGCTTGACCTTTTCGGGCATGGGCCGGTCGCCGAACGTCAGGGCGATGTTCAGGGTCCCGATCTTGCGCTCCGCAAAGGCCCGCACGTCCTCCGCGTCCCGGCGCAGCAGGACCTGGTGCAGGACGAGCCGCGCGTTCACGAGATCGTCCGACGCTTCGCAGGCGATCACCTGCTCCAGCAGTTTCTTCACCTCCTCCGACCGCACCCTCGCGGGGAGCAGCGACCCGCCCTCCGCGTCGTGCCGCCCCTCCCCCTTGGCCGACGCCGCGGTCTCCGCCGCCGGCGTTGCCGCGCCGCCCGCGGCGTTCCGCTTGAAATTGAGGAAGTGCTTCCACAGGGAGGGACGCTCGCGCGGCGTTTCCACCTCCGGCGCGCGGTAGCGCGTCTGCCCCGCGCCCTCCTCCCTCGCCGGCTCGCGCGCGGACGATCCGCCGCAACCGCGGTAGAAGAGGACCGGAACGATGACCGCCAGGATCAGCGCTGCCGGCACCACGAGCTTGCGGAAGGGCGACCCCTGCCGCTCATCGTACTCGATCCCGTATGTGCCGCGCTGCAGGGGCATGGCTACATCCTCAGCTTCTCCAGCATCTCACGCACGGCCTGCTCCAGGCCGACGAAAAGCGCGCGGCAGACGATGCTGTGCCCGATGTTCAGCGTGTCGAGGTGCGGAACCTTCAGGATCGGCCCCAGGTTATCGAGGCTCAGCCCGTGGCCGGCATTCACTTTGAGCCCGAGCTCGTGCGCGCGCTGGGCCGCCGCGATCAGGCGGGCCAGCTCCAGCTCGCGCTCCGACCGCACGTGATTGGCGTACGCGCCGGTGTGCAGCTCGATGTACGGCGCGCCGACCGACGCGGCGGCCTCCACCTGGCGCAGCTCCGGATCGATGAACATGCTGACGCTGATGCCGGCCTTGCGGAGCGACGCCACGACCGGCGCGAGCTCGTCGCGCTGGCCGGCCACGTCCAGACCGCCCTCGGTGGTCAGCTCCTCGCGCCGCTCCGGCACCATGCACACCTCGTCCGGCTTGACGTCCAGCGCCACCGCCACGATGTCGGCGTTGTTCGCCATCTCGAGGTTCATGCGCGTCTTGAGCGACTTGCGCAGCGCGTAGACGTCCGCGTCCTGGATGTGGCGGCGGTCTTCCCGCAGGTGGATGGTGATCCCGTGCGCCCCGGCCTTCTCGCAGAGCGCGGCCGCCTCCACCAGACTCGGATAGACCGTGCGCCGCGCCTGCCGCAGCGTGGCCACGTGATCGATATTCACACCTAAACGTAACATGGTAAAACACCTTTCCGGAGCAAAGGGGGAGCCGCAAACAACGGGACGACTGGCCGCGTATTCCTACATTGGTGGCCGAATTATAGCGGACTCGCCGCCTTTCTGCAAACCCTGCGCGGCGGTTTCGGGAGACCGCCCGGCCCTCCCGCCATCCGTTCCGCCCCCTTCGGGCTCAGGGTGACGCACGGGGCAGCGGGGCCTGCGCCAAGTCCTTGGCCAGCGCCTCCAGCGCCTGCGTGAGCGCTTTCCCGAAGGCCTGCGAAGCGGCGTTCTTCCCGGCGGCGTCGAACGTCACGCGCGCGGTCTTCTCGCTCGTGTGGCGGACGCTGAACGAGGGGCTCTGCTCGTCCAGGATCAGCAGTCGCAGCGTGACGACGGCGGCGGGCTGATCCCCCGCATAATCGAGGTAGAGCTCGCTGACCACGCCCTCGAGGCCCAGCGGCGCGACCGTGCCGCAGCCCATGTCGTAGACCGCCGCGAAGAGGCGCGACTCCTCCAGATAGCGGGCGGTCTGAACGCGGACCAGCTCCTGCGGCGGCACGAGCCAGCCGTTATAGAAATCCGCCGCAAACTCCCCGCCCGCGCGGCGCACGATGAAAGCGCACGCGTCGAACGGCGGCAGAACCCGGAACGGGCGGATCTTCACGGCGGCGAAGCCGGGCGAGGGCGTCACGGCCTGCGCGGCGTCGGCGACCGGCACAAAGGTCCGCTTCTGGGCCAGCGCGTGCTGCTGGGCGGCTTTTCCTCCGAAGCAGCCGGCCAGCAGGCCGGCCATCGCCACCATCAGAAAGGGTATTGTCTTCATGGTCTTCTCCTTATGCTCAGGGCTTTTTGCCGTTCTCCGGCAGGGGCTGCGGCGGCTGCCCAAAGAGCAGGACCGCGGGATTGGCGCTGAGCTCGTTCACCACGCGGTCGAGGCCGACCGAGGCGCTCCGCAGATTCTGAATCAGTTCGGCCAAGGAGCCCTGCTGCGCCAGCGCGGTGCGGTTCAGCGTCTGCGCGGTGCGGTTCAGCGAACCCACCGTCTGCGCGATGCCCGCGCTGTTGTTCGTGACGATCCCGTTGAAGGTTTCCACCAGCGCGGTCGCGCGCGTGGTCAACTGGGTGAGGTTCTCCGCGATGGGCTTGATCTGCGTCTCGACGCCTTCGGCGGAGCGACGGGCGCTGGCCACGGTCGCGGACAGGTCGGACGGCAGCCTCGCCAGTTCCGGCGAGTCGAGGAACTTCTTGAGCGACCGATTCGTCGTGCGCAGTTCGCTCAGCAGACCGGTGACTTCGGAACTGATACCGGCGATGTCGGCTTCGCTGAGTTTGGTCTGAAACAGATAGAGCGTGGCGATCAGCTCGTCGCCCAGCGCCTGAAAGTCCACCGTGCTCAGCTTGACGAACACGTCGTCCAGCGCCCTTTTGAAGGTCGTCATCGTGCTGACGGTGGTCGGGATATAGGGGTGGTGCGGGTTGAAAGCCAGCGCGGCGACATCCGCCGAGTCTTTCTCGGAAGGGAAGTAGTCCAGCTCGAGGTAGGCCAGGCCCGTGACGCCGGAGAGCGAAAGCTTCACCCGCAGGCCCTGCTTGACGAGGCTGTTCAGCACCTTTTCCGGGGACTTGCCGCCGAGGAGGCCGAACTTTTCCGGGTCGAGCGACATGACCACCAGGATCTTCCGCGCGTTTTCGTGCGTCAGCAGCTCGTCCTTGCGGTTCCCGTACTCGCTGAAGACGAACCCGATGCGCTTGATCTCGCCGACCGGCACACCCCGGTATTTCACGGGCGAGCCGATGTCCAGGCCCGTGACCGACTCGGCGAAGTAGGTCTCCGCCAGCGTCACTTTCTTGCTCAGCACGCGCGCGCCCGCGATTCCGATCACCAGCAGGATCAGCGCGATGCCCGCCAGGACAAAGAATCCGATCTTCGCGTAATTGGCTTTGTTCTCATTCATTGCCGGATGCCTCCGAATCCACACACCATTCGCCCGCCTCATTCGCGGTTGAAGAACCCTCGGACCGTCTCGTTGTCGCAGTGGTCGCGCAGGTCGGCGGGCGGGCCCTCCGCGATCAGGCTCTTTGTCTGCTTGTCGAGCATGACGCACCTGTCCGCCACGGCGAAAATGCTGGGCAGCTCGTGCGTGACCATCACGACCGTCACGCCTTGCGTGTCGCGCATCCTCAGAATCAGACGGTCCAGACCCGCCGAGGTCACGGGGTCCAGACCGGCCGAAGGCTCGTCGAGAAACAGAAGGGCCGGATCCAGCGCCATGGCCCGCGCGATCGCCGCGCGCTTCTTCATCCCGCCGCTGATGTCGGACGGGAAGTAGTCGGCGTACTCCTTGAGCCCGACCAGCTCGAGCTTCATCTCGGCCACGAGGTTGCGCGCTTCGGGCGGCAGGTCGGTGAAGGACTCCAGCGGCAGGCAGACGTTCTCCAGCAGCGTCATCGAGCCGAAGAGCGCGCCGCTCTGGTAGGTGACCCCGAAATGCCTCAGCGCGCGCGCGCTTTCCTCCTGCGCGCCGCCGAAGATGCGGTCGCCCATCAGGCGGATCTCCCCCTTGAGCGGCGGGTTGAGGCCGATCATGTGCTTGAGCAGCGTGCTTTTGCCGCAGCCGGAGCCGCCGAGGATCGCGAAGACCTCGCCGCGGCGCACCGAGAAGGTCACGTCCCGGAGCACCGGCACGTCCTCATACCCGGCGTCTACGTTCTCAACGGTGATGACGGTTTCTTCCGGCATGGCTCAGATCTTCAGCAAATAGAACAGAACGGCAAAAACGCCGTCGAAAATCGTGATCAGGATCAGGCTGCCGACCACCGCGGCCGTCGCGGCCCGCCCCACCGCGTCCGCGGTGCGCCCCGTCTGCAACCCGTGCGAACAGCCCACGATCCCCACCAGCATGCCGAACACCGCCGCCTTGAGGAGCCCGAGCAGGATGTTGTTCAGCGTCGTGGAGGAGATGACGTGCTGCCAGTAGGTGATGGCGGGCACGCCGAGGGACGTGACCACGAACGCCCCGCCGATCAGCCCCGCCATGATGGAGAAGATGCTCAGGATCGGCATGACCAGCGTGGCGGCGATGACGCGCGGCAGCGCCAGAAAGATCACGGGCGGCAGGCCGAAGGTGACGAGCGCATCGATCTCCTCGTTCACCTTCATGGTCCCGATCTCCGCCGCGAAGGCGGAGCCCGAGCGCCCCGCCAGAATGATGGCGGTGATGAGCGGGCCCAGCTCGCGGAACAGGCCGATGGCGATCAGATTCGCGACGTACACCTCGACCCCGAACTGCCGGAAGGAGGTCGTCGACATGAAGGCCAGGATCAGCCCCAGCAGGAAGCCGATCACCAGCGTGATGGGCAGCGCGTCGATGCCGGCCCGCTCGAAATGCAGCATCGTGTCGTGCAGGCGCAGGCGCCCCGGCCGCGCCAGCAGGGTCGCGGCCGAGACCATCAGCTCGCCGAGAAAGGCCATTTGTTCGCAGATGTCCTTCCAGATGCTGACGGCCGCTTGGCCGAGCTGGACGGAGGTGTGCGTGTTCCGGATGGGGACGGCTTGGCCGGGGTCTTCCGCGAAGCGGTCGACGCTGAAGAGCCCCAGCGTGCGCGACACGATCCCCTTCCCGTCGCGGCAGGTGATGGCGAAGCCCTGCCGGGCCGAGCGGCGGTACAGCTCCACGATCAGAGCCTCGCCCGCGCCGTCGCAGGTGACGATGTTTCCGGCGTCGAGAGTCAAAGAGTCCTCCCGGCTCAGACGCGCGACTTCCGGCATCTGGGAACGCCAGAGTTCGGCAACGCGCTCCGCGGTACAACGCTCTGGAAGAGAAAGGTTCATTCGTTCAGAAAAAGGTTACACGGTGGAAATGGCGGATTCAAGGGTTCTTTTGGCGGACGCGGAAAAATTGAAAAAAGGTGTATTCTCGTGTTTGCCATGGTTCTAAGAATCCGGTATAGTAAGAAATCAATTGCGGTTTGAAACCTGATTTCGCGGGTAGGCCGTGTAACCGTTTTCAAAATCGAGGCGAGGTGTCGTCATGAAGAAAATGTTGTTCGGTTTGGTCTTGGTTGGGCTGTTTGCGTTCGGCGCCCGTGCGGCCGAAAAAGTGCGCTGGCCGGTCTGGTTCGCGTTCAACGACACGGAGAACATCGACGTGATCGGGCTGCGCCTCAATTTCCCCGCCGGCCAGTGCGAGCAGGTGACCGGCTTCGATCTCGGCCTCATCGGCCATTCCCAGTATTTCAACGGCCTCCAGCTCAACCTGCTGCGCAACGACGTCACGGATTCGCTCGCCGGCTGGCAGATCGGCATCTACAACTCGGCCGGCCTCGGCGATATGCTGGGCATCCAGAGCGGCCTCTGGAACGAGTCGAAGACCATGTACGGCCTGCAGGTCGGCCTCGTGAACCTCGCCGACTACTCCAAGGGGCTCCAGATCGGCCTCATCAACCGCGTGGAGCAGATGCGCGGCTATCAGATCGGCCTCATCAACGTCATCCGGTCCGGCGACGTGCCGTTCTGCCCGATTCTGAACGTCGGGTTCTGAGAAGCGCCGGAAAACGTATGCAGCGAAACGCAAAGCGCGGCCACGGTGAGCCGGCTTTGCGTTTTCTGTTTATCAGCACAAGGAGAATCGCATCATGCTCGTGAAACCCTTCGCCGCCCTGCGCCCCGCCCCCGAGAAAGCCCAGACCCTGGCCGCCGTCCCCTACGATGTGGTCGACACCGCCGAAGCGCGCGCCCTGGCCGCCGGCAACCCCGACAGCTTCCTGCACGTCTCGCGCCCCGAGATCGACCTGCCGGACAGCGTGGACATCCATGACGACGCGGTCTACGCGCAGGGCGTCCGGGCCTTCAAGGACCTTCAGGCCCGCGGCGCACTGATCCGCGAGCCGGACGAGCGCCTGTACGTCTACCGCCAGATCATGGGCGCGCACAGCCAGACCGGCGTGGTGGCCTGCTGCAACATCGACGACTACGCCAACGACATCATCCGCAAACACGAGAAGACCCGCAAAGACAAAGAGGACGACCGCACGCGCCACTGCCTCGAGCTGAACGCCAATTCCGGGCCGGTCTTCCTGACCTACCGCGACACGGCGGCGCTGGACGCGCGGGTCTCCGCCGTTCAGCAGGGCGCGCCGCTTTACGATTTCACGGCCGCCGACGGCATCCGCCACACCGTCTGGCGCGTCGAGGGCGAGAGCCGCCCGTGGACCGAGGCCTTCCGCAAGGTGCCGCTCGCCTACGTCGCGGACGGCCATCACCGCGCCGCGGCCGCCTTCCGGGCGGGGCAACAGCGCCGCGCCGCGAACCCGGCCCACACCGGCAAGGAAGAGTACAACTGGTTCCTGGCCGTGCTCTTCCCCGCCTCGCAGCTGCGCATTCTGCCTTACAACCGCTGCGTCGCCGACCTCAACGGGCTGACCCCCGACGCTTTCCTGAAGAAGGCCGTGACGGTCTTCAAGACCGAGAAGGCCGACGGCGCGTCGCCGACCGGGCCGCGCGAGGTGCGCATGTATCTCAAGGGCATGTGGTACAAGCTGGCGTGGGACGAGTTCAAGGCCGACCCCGTCGGCCGCCTCGACGTGAGCGTCCTGCAGGACCGCCTGCTCGCGCCGGTGCTGGGGATCGACGACCCGCGCACCAACACGCGCATCTCGTTCGTGGGCGGAATCCGCGGCACGGGCGAGCTGACCAAACGGGTGGACAGCGGGCGCGACGCCGTGTCGTTCTCCATGTACCCGGTGACGGTCAGCCAGATGATGGACATCGCCGACGCGGGACAGATCATGCCGCCCAAGAGCACCTGGTTCGAGCCCAAGCTGCGTTCGGGGCTGCTGGTCCACACGCTGGACTGAAGCGGTTCTCGGAAAGGACGCCTCGCCGACGTCCGCGGCGGATGCCCGGCCATCGGCAGGCTGGCGGCGGGTCCGGAGAACCCGCCCTACCCCCTTGAGCGCCCCGCGTGAACTAGAGCTCGACGCGCTTGCGGGCCGGCAGGCGTTTCTGCTGCGGATTCAGGCCCGCTTCGTAGCGGGTCGCCGCAGGGTTCTCGACGGTCACTCTGAATACGCCGTAGCGCGCCGTGAGCCCCGAGACGGAGCGCAACACCGGCGGCGGATAGCGCTCGCCGGTGTAGGCCTTACCGTCTTTCTGCGCCTTTTCGTCAAAGGCGTTCCATCCGCCGGCATCTTCCGCCGCCAGGATTTCGGCGACGTCTTCTTTGAGGAGCCGGGCGCGCGGCTGCTGCTCGGCCGTCTTCTCATACTGGATGCGCACCGTCGCGCCGTTCACGTAAGCGGCCGTGATGATCCAGTCGCCGTGGTGGTAAACCACGTTCTGCGCGTTCTTGAGGATGAAGGCCTCGACGTCCTGCAGTTGTTGGCCCGGACCGCCATAACGCGCCTCGCTCTGTTTCAGGTCTTCGCCCACGCGGGCATGGGCGAAAGCCGCCGCCCACAACGCGCCTAACAGAACCGTTCCCGCACGTACGCTGACCATCCGACACCTACCGTTTCCGCCCTTGGCATTTAACGAATTCCGTGATGCGGGCCAGCGTCTCCGCGCTAAGAAAATGCTCCATCGAGCAGGCGTCTTTCTCGGCGGTTTCGTCGCCGACCTTGAGCAGAAGCAGGAACTCTTTGAGCAGCGTATGGCGTCCGAGGATTTCGCTGGCGGCAACGGTCCCCGTCTCCGTCAGTTCCACGGCGCCATACGGCTCCTGCCTCACGAACCCCAGCTTCTTCAGCTCCAAAACGGCCTTGATGACGGAGGGCATCTTGACGTGCAGCGCCTGAGCGACGTCACGCACGCGGGCGTGCCCGTTCGCCTGCACCAGCAGGTAGATGGTCTCCAGATAGTCTTCCAGGCTGTTTGTCACCGCGCAGATCCTCCCACACGGTCCGCTCCGCCGAACGGGAACGGGGCGTCGCGAACCTACTTGCTCTTCTTCTCCAGCCCGTTCTCGCTGATGATGCGCTGAATCTCCGCCTTCAGCTTGAAGTCCTCGGGCACGACCTTGTTGCGGGTCAGCACTTCGCAGGACTTCTTCAGGCCGACAATGTCGCCCTTGCGGTCCTGGATCTTCTGCTTGTCCAGCCCGGCCAGCTCTTTGAGGTAGGTGCCGGCCAGCTCGTCGACCAGCTTCATGTACTTGTCGGCCTTGTCGTAGGAGATGATCTCCAGCATGCGCTGCAGCGCGGCGACCTTGTTGGCGTCAGCCGGATTGGCC
>Ga0116170_10005644_pt1 | contig 11131 bp, 7 predicted proteins | sample AD_JPNHW1_MetaG_FD_89797 | JGI IMG/M metagenome (GOLD analysis project Ga0116170, IMG submission 89797) | Active sludge microbial communities of municipal wastewater-treating anaerobic digesters from Japan - AD_JPNHW1_MetaG | ecosystem: Engineered > Bioreactor > Anaerobic > Digestate | place... | reverse complement strand
GTGGAAGCCTCCGCGTGGCGCGCCGCCATTCGTAAAGCGCAATGGATCCCGATCCTGATTGCAGCAGGGCTCTTGTCGATACTGCTGGCCGGTCGTCTGCTGATAAAGTGGCGCACATACCTTTCGCCCGCCCCGGCCGGGCATCTGCGGCATATCGAATCCAGTCTGTGCGCGGTGTTTATGCTGATGCTGACATTAACCGTGTCTGTACTTCTGAATAATGCGGAGAAAAGAGCGCGGAAAGAAACCTTCGTCACTCTGGCGCGGGCGCAGGCCGCCATTTTCAACGAAACGTTTCTCAGGTTCCACAACGAGTTGCAGGCGGTGTCGCAATTCTTTGAGTCGAGCGAACTGGTTACCCGCGAAGAATTTCAACAGTTCGAGCGGCGGCTGACCACAGACACGCCGGCACTGGCCTGCATCTGGATCCCCGAGGTTCCGGCAGGTGAAGCCGAACCGTTTACGGCGGCGGCCCGCAAAGACGGACTTAACGGTTTCCGTATTTGGCAGCAGGATGAGCAAGGAAACGCCATTGCAGCAGCCGGCCGACCGCTGTTCTATCCTGTTTTCTACATTGAACCGTCAGGCCATACTGAAAAAGCATACGGATATGACATAGGATCGGATCCCCTTTGCCGGGCCGCTGTTCAGGAAACGCTGAGAACGGGTCTTGAAACCGCCACCGATCCGGGAAAACTCATTGCACTGCCGGATCAACCGTGCGGAATTTTTATCTTTCAGCCGGTTTCCGCAGGCCGCCAGAAAGGATTGACGGGACTGGCTGTCGATATTGAGCAGATGATCCGGAACCGGTTCTATAAAACAGGCGGCGACCACGCCGGACTCTCGGTCACGTTGTATCAACTGCAGTCCGGCGAAAAGCCCCGGCGGCTCGTCTGCTCAAAGCCGAATTGCTCCGAAACCTGTCATGAGAATAAAAAATACGGACTTTATGAAACCGTTCCGCTGTTTGCCTTCGGCAAAACCTATTCGCTGCTGATTCTTCCCGAGAAAAAATGGCTGGACGCACATCCGTTAAGCAGCGGCAGAAATGCCGCCGCTGCCGGCATTCTTCTCACAGTGCTGCTTTGCGGACTGGTTCATATGCTCGCCAACCGCCACTTGATTCTCGAACGGCTGGTACAGGAGCGAACGGATGAACTGGACCGCAGCCGCCGAAAAATCGCAAGCCTCTTCCGGTCCGCACCGGTCGGCATCGGACTGGCCGTTGACCGCGTTCTCATGGAGGTGAATGATCAGGTCTGCACCATGACCGGCTACGCCCGGTCCGAACTGCTTGGCAGCGACGCCCTTCTGCTTTACACCTCGCAGGAAGAATATGAACGGGTCGACCGCGAACGGTCGGAACAGATCAGTAAAACCGGCAGCAGTACGATTGAAACCCGGTGGAAGAACCGCGACGGAACCGTGACGGATATACTGCTCACTTCCGCGCCGATCGACCCGGCCGATCTGCAAAAAGGCATCACCTTCACAGCGCTGGACATTTCCCGGCGCAAACAGGACGAACAGGCTCTGCGCGCCAGTGAAGAAAAATACCGCACCACATTCAGCTCCATCGGAGACGCGGTGATCTCTGCAGACGTAACCGAACGTATCGCCGGAATGAATTCCGCGGCAGAAGCACTGACCGGCTGGAAAGAAAGCGAAGCCGTCGGCCGGCCGCTGGCAACGGTTTTCCGGATCATTAATGAAACGACACGGAATCCCGTTGAGAGCCCGGCGGCCAAAGTTCTGGCCGAAGGAAAAATCGTCGCCCTGACCAGCCATACTGTGCTGCTTTGCCGGGACGGCCGCGAAATTCCGATTGCCGACAGCGGCGCGCCGGTAAAAAATGAAAAAGGCGAAATCACCGGCATCGTGCTGGTCTTCCGGGATCAGACCCGGGAACGCTCTGCACAGAAAGTGATTGAGGAAAGCGAGCTGCGCTACCGGCAGCTTTTCGAAAACATGACCGCAGGCTTCGCGCTGCACGAAATGATCTATGACAGACTGGGCGCTCCGCAGGATTACCGCTTTCTGGTCGTCAACCCCGCTTTTGAAAGGCTGACCGGCCTGAGCGCTGACCGGATCATCGGAAGAACGGTTAAAGAAGTTCTGCCCGGCACGGAACTGCGCTGGATTGAACAGTACAGCAAGGTGGTGAAAACCGGCGTAGCCGCTGAATTCCAGGATTATTCGAAAGATCTGAACCGGTTTTTTGATGTAAAAGCATTCTGCCCGGCACCGGGTCGCTTCGCCGTTGTGTTCACGGATATCACGAAACAAAAACACGCCGAAGCGGATTTGAATGAGCGCCTGAGTGAGCTCGAGCGTTTCAACCGTGCCGCTATTGACCGGGAAGTGCGCATGGTTGCGCTTAAAAAGGAAATCAATGCCCTGAGCACCCAGTTGAACCGGCCCGCCCCCTATCCGGTCGCATCCGCCAAGCCGGAACCCTCCGTCCCGCCCGGACCGGAACGCAACGGTTTTTTCAAACAGCTGTTTAAAAGGTTTACCTCTCATGCAAATTAACCGGTTTTTCTCACTGCTTCTTGTCTGCGCGGCACCGCTCTGCCGGGCGGAGACGGACATCCGTTCTGCCGCCGAACCGAATTATCCGCCGCTGTCGGTTGTCAATTCCGACGGACACGCCGACGGATTCGCTGTTGAAATGCTGCGGGCGGCGCTGAAAGAAATGGGCCGGAACGTTGTTATTGATTCCGGTTCCTGGCAGGACATTAAACAGCAGCTGGCCGATGGAAAGATCGATGTTCTGCCTCTGGCCGGACGCACACCGGAACGCGAGGCGGTTTTTGATTTCACCATCCCCTACCTCACGCTGCACGGCGCGCTGTTTGTGCGCGATGACAGCACCGGCATCCATACGATGGATGATTTGAAAGACAAACGTATCGCCGTCATGCGGGGCGACAATGCGGAGGAATATATCCGCCGCGCGAATCTTTCAGAACACATCCTGACCACGCCGGATTTCGAAGAAGCATTCCGGATGCTGTCCGACGGCCGGGCGGATGCCGTTGTCGCACAGAAATTAATGGGCATTACGCTCCTCAAGAAGCTGAATATCACCAATGTCCGGATTACCGGAAAGCCGAACCAGGAGTTCAGACAGGATTTCTGTTTTGCTGTAAAATCCGGAAACAAAAAACTGCTGTCGGTGCTGAACGAAGGCCTGGCCCTGATAACAGCAAACGGTACGGCCCGGCAGCTTCAGCAGAAGTGGCTCGGAAGGGACGAACGCACACTCGCTCTGGCCCGCACCATCATTTACGGCGGTAATCTGGATTTCCCGCCGTATGAGTTTCTCGACGAAAAGGGGCGGCCCGCCGGATTTACAGTGGAACTGACCCGGGCGATCGCCCGCGAACTCGGCGTGAACATCGCCATCGAACTGGCCCCGTGGTCCGAAACCGTCCGGAAACTGGAACACGGAGAGCTGGATGTGTCCAGTATGCAGTACACTCCGTCAAGAGGCCGGCAATTCAGCTTTTCGACGCCGTTTTCAACCATGTATCAGGCGATTTTCGCCCGGAATGATGCGCCGCCCTACCGGCGGTTCGGGGATTTGAGCAAATACCGTATCGCCGTCCGCAATGCCAGCGTCATGCACGACTACGCCCTGCGTCAGGGCCTGAGCAACTCGCTGGTTATCACTGAAAGGCCGGAAGATGCCCTTCACCTGCTGATTGAAAACAAAGCCGACTATGCCCTTCTCCCGTACTGGCAGGGCGTTCAGGAAGCGGAAAAAAACGGCTGGAAAAATCTGCATGCCGTTGAAAAACGCCTGACCGAAACAGAATACTGCTACACGACGGCGGCCGGGAACACAGAGCTGATCAACCTGCTGAATGACGGACTGGCCCGGCTTAAAGAAAGCGGCGAATACCGGAATATCTACAACAAGTGGATGGGCGTACTGGAACCGGATTCCCGGCGGGAGCAGACAAAAAAAATCCTGATGGCATTTCTGGCCTTCTTCGCGCTGCCCGCAATGGCCGGCGGCGGAATTATTTTCGCCCTGAACCGGACGATAAAAAGACGGACGGCTGAACTGGAGCTGGCAAACCGCACACTGAACGATTCCCGCCTCGCCGCCTTAAATATGATGGAAGATGCCATCGAGGCAAAAAACCAGCTGGAAGAGAGTCAGACGCGGCTGCGATTGACACAGTTTTCTCTCGATCACTCCGGCGATGCTGTATTCTGGGTCGATTCAGCCGAACGGTTTTTTTACGTCAACGAAGCCGCCTGCCGTTCGCTTGGATACACCCGGGACGAACTGCTCCAACTGTCCGTAAAAGATGTTAATCCGGGATTCCCTCAGGAAAAATGGCCGACGTTCTGGGAAAAACTGAAGGAAAAAGAATCGCTGGTCTTTGAGGCCTGCCACAAAACAAAAACCGGACAGACTTTCCCGGTAGAGATCCACGCCGGATTTATCACGTTCGGCAGTCTGGAATGCATCTGTGCTTTCGTCCATGACATCAGCGACCGGAAACGGCGGGAAGCCGAACTGCAGCGGCTCTCCACCGCCATCGGACAGTCGCCGGAAGCGGTCATGATTACCGGTCCCGACGGGATCATTCAGTATGTCAATCCGGCGTTCGAAACCATCTCCGGTTTCTCCCGGCAGGAAGCGGTCGGAAAAAATCCGCGTATTCTCAAAAGCGGACAGCACGATGCCGTGTTTTATTCCAACCTCTGGAAAACCATTGGATCCGGCAGAAACTGGGAAGGCCGGTTTATTAACAAACGGAAAAACGGAAAACTCTACACCGAAGAAGCGACCGTATCTCCGGTCCGTGATTCCTCGGGAAACATCACCGGCTATGTCGCCGTTAAACGCGATATCACCGAAGAACTGGGCAAAGAAGAACAGTACCGGCAGGCGCAGAAAATGGAAGCTGTGGGCCAGCTGGCCGGCGGAATTGCCCACGACTTTAACAATATCCTTCAGGCGATTCTGGGCTTCAGCGAAATTCTCTTAACCCGGCTGGCATCTGACACCGTTGAGTACCGGAATGTTGATGAAATCCAGAAAGCGGCGAAACGGGCGGCTGAACTGACGCGGCAGCTGCTGGCCTTCAGCCGCAAACAGCCTGCTGAAAAGAAACTGTTGCAGCTCAACTCAACCCTTCAGGACACGGAAGTTCTGCTTCAGCTGCTGCTCGGAGAAAAAGTCAGATGCTCTCTGAAGCTGACACCGGATCTGCACCCGGTATATGCCGATCACGGACATATAACGCAGATTATTTTAAATCTGGCCGTCAACGCGCGCGACGCCATGCCGGACGGCGGACTCCTGACCATCAGCACCGAAAATATTCTATTCACAGAACAGAACGTTCCGGCGCATCCCGATGCACGGCAGGGAAACTTCATCTGCTTATCCATCGCAGATACCGGCACGGGATTAAGCCCCGAAGTGAAAGACCATCTTTTCGAACCGTTCTTTACAACCAAAGGTGTCGGCAAAGGAACCGGTCTGGGACTCTCCGTTATCTACGGCATCGTCAAACAAAGCAAAGGCTGGATCCAGGTGGAGAGCGAAGAAGGCCGGGGAACTGTTTTCAAAATTTACCTGCCGGCCTGTGAACCCGGCGCCTTGTCGGCAGACAGTCATGTTTCGCCGGACGGATCAACGGATCAGCGCATCCTGCTGGTCGAAGACGATCCCGCGATGCGGGATACGGTTCTCCGCCTTCTGCAGAATGCAGAATATCAGACCTTTTCCGCCGGAACCCTTAAAGAGGCGGAGCGGATCTTTGAACAGGAACGGGGCCGGTTCGATCTGCTTTTCAGTGACATCGTCCTTCCTGACGGCAACGGAGTTGAACTGGCCGACAACCTCCGGAAGAAAAAACCCGGATTCCCCGTCCTGCTTTACAGCGGCTACCAGAATCAGCGTGAACGGTGGGACAACCTGGATTCTAAAGGATATCACTTCCTGCAGAAGCCTTTCACCGTCACCGCACTGCTGGCCATGGTTCACGACATCTTGACGGAAGCGAAAAAGTAAGGAATTGTCAAACTGCAGCCTTAAACGAAAGAGTACCGCTATGGGAAACCTCCTGATCATTGAAGACGATCTGTCCGTTCAGCAGATGTTTAAGCAGTTTCTTGAAAGTAACGGGTTCACCGTTTTCTGCGCCTCTGAAGGACTCGAAGGCATGAATCTGCTGAAACAGCAAAAGGTCGATCTGATCATCACCGACATCATGATGCCGGAAATGGACGGCCTTGAAGTCATTCAGGCCGTACAGGAAACCCAACCCGGCCTGCCGATTATCGCCATTTCCGGCGGAATGCGCGACGTACCGATCAACTTCCTGCCGCACGCCAGAAAATTCGGCGCCTGCCGGGTTTTTGAAAAGCCGGTTTCTTTAACCACCCTGCTCGCTTCTGTACAGGAGCTGCTCAAGACCGAATAGCTTCGGCTATTCGGTCTTACCGGCGTCCGGCTTTTCAAAATAAATAAATCCGGCCTGCGGGCAGATGGTGATCCGGTATTTACTCAACAGCTGCGCACCGATCCGTGTGCCGCCGGAAGATTTGACAACCGCCGGAGCGGAAAAAAGAATATCGGCATCCAGCTGCATGGATGCCACCGGCGAAGCATCGTCTGTCGCAACCTCAAAGTCGCCGGCCGGATCGATCAGGATGAGACTTTCCTTGCCGTTAACTGCACCGCGCCCCGTACAGGCGCCGACATATTTGACCAGCGGAATGCGGGCAATAACCTGAGCCGGATCCGGCGAGTAAATATTCTTTGCCGTCGAGAGCAGCACCTGCTTTTTGCTGTAATCCAGCTGAATCTGTTCAAATTTCCTAAGCTGCTCCCATCCGACAACCCCTTTGAGTTCGGGCTTTTCAATACCGCGGGCCGGCTGGCCGAGCGGGCCGGTCGCCATGCGCGTGTGCACCAGAGGAAATTCAATCAGGAGAGATTTAAACTTCATTGCAGGCACCGCCGAAACACAGCTTGCAAACTCGTCGCCGGGCATTTTGACCAGCTGCGCGTCACGTTCGCTGACCGGTGTTGCGCCAAGATCTCCGGCTAAATCAAACTCAAGCCAGCTGAGCGGTGTGCTGAAATCAAGCAGTACCGGCGTTGCCAGCCCGAACTTCCCGCTCATCATCACCACCGGACGGGACGGTTCTTCAGCTTTCATCGGCAGCACGGCCCCCTGATTGGCATGCACCCGGCTCCCGCCGCGATATTCGATTCCTTTGGGGGTCTGATAGATGTCGAATCCGCAAACACGCGGGTCGCGCACTTTGGCAAGGTAGGCCGACTGTTTCTTCCACGGAACCGGTTTCGTTTCCGTGGTTTTGCAGCCCGCAGCGAAAAGTATCAAAGTACTCAGAGCAAAAAAACCGGTTTTCATTTTCATCAGCGTTCCTTTCTCTCCGCCGAAGGGCGGCGGCCGTCTAATGTATCAAGCAGGTAATAAATATCATGGCTGTCATCAGAGATCGAACAAATCAGCAGCCCTTCCGTGATGGAAAAACGGACGCGCATCCACGGAGGAAGCGACGGATCGCTGTACTGCCAAACCGGCCATGCGCCATAGGAGCGCGCCGTCTTTATGCCTTCAGGCGGGAAAAGAGCCAGCTGCCAGCGGAGAAGAAATGCACGCGGACCGATCGTGCTGACAGCGATCCAGGAATCTCGCCGGTCACGACCGCCGAGCGGAACAGTCGCTATGGTCAGCGGACTGTTTTCCAGCATTTGGAAACTTTTCCTCCACCGGCCGGGATCATCGCTGCCGGTTCTGCCAAGCAGCGGAAAAAACGAAAGAAACTGTCCGGGCGTCTCGCCGCGGTAAATCAGCTGCGCATGTGCGGGAACCGGTTTGAGTGCGCAAAGAGCTTCAGACGGTATATAAAAAATCCAGCCGAACACCGAAAGCGCGAGCAGTGCGGCCAGCGCATAGATGATCCAGCGGCGCATCATGCCTGAACCGTGCCTTTGAGTTCCGCGATCGAACCGATGCCTTTGGCGGCCATCCATGTTTCCATTCCTTCAATCACGCGCACAGCGGTGGAAGGATCCGTGAAGCTGGCGGTGCCGACAGCAACCGCGGTTGCTCCGGCAATGACAAATTCAAGTGCGTCTTCAGGGCTGTAAATTCCGCCCATCCCGATGATCGGAATCTTAATGACTTTGGCGGCTTCCCAGACCAGTTTGATCGCGATCGGCTTAATCGCCGGCCCGGAAAGCCCGCCGGTACGGTTGGCCAGCTGAGGCTTGCGCGTCTCGATATTGATCGCCATCGCAGGATAGGAATTCATGATCGAGACCGCATCGGCGCCGCACTCTTCAGCGGCACGGGCGAAGGCTTTAATGTCCGCGACATTCGGCGCCAGCTTGATAATGAGAGGCTTCTGCGTTCTGGCGCGAACGGCATCAACCACCGTCCGGAACAGATTCACATCCGTTCCGTAAAGCGCCCCGCCCTCTTTGACGTTCGGGCAGGAAACGTTGACTTCGAGCGCACTGATCCGCGCCTGCTCATTGAAAATCTCTGCGACGCGGCTGTAGTCTTCGACGGTTTTTCCCCAGATGTTGACGATGAGCGGCACCCGGTAGTTATCGAAAAACGGCAGATATTTTTTGATGAATCCCTGCGCGCCGGGACCCGGCAGGCCGATGGCGTTGAGCATGCCGCCGGAGGTTTCGAATGTGCGCGGCGTGGAATTGCCGACGTGCGGCTCCGTGCAGATGCCTTTAACGGTAATCGCGCCGAGACGATCCAGATCAACCAGATCGGCATACTCCGGCCCGTAGCCGAAGGTTCCGGAGGCAACCGTCACCGGATTTTTCATTTCCAGCGAACCGATGCGAACAGCCATATCCGGCTGCTCCGGCAGGGAGCGGGGAGCGGGGGGCGGGGCAACATAAGATGTCATTGCGCAGATCCTCTCATCAGGCTTTTTCTAAAGGACTCTATCATTCTGCTCTCCGTTTCAAGTTCTGCTAGTTGGCGATCTCGCAACTCTGAACTGATCAAACCTCTCTTTTCAAAAAGAATCATCATGTTGGCGTTTTCAAAACAGGATCGTTTGGCAAAATTTAAAAACTGAGCAAATTCTTTCTTTGAAGCCGCTCCGGCACCTTCGGAAATATTGTTTGAGATACTAAGAGCCGCACCGCGCAACTGATCGGAAACCCGGTAAAATTTGCGAACATCCATCTCATCGGCAATATTCAAGAGCTGATCGGCGATCTCAATAGCACGTTGCCATATTTCGAGGTTTTGGAATCTAAATTGCGCCATATGAACCTCCTCCTCGCTCCCAGCACCACGCTCCCTTCTACCCCTCCCAGAGAATCTCCCGTGCTTCGAAAACGGGGCCGTCTTTGCAGCAGCGCGCCCATTCCCACCCTTCGGCGGTTTTGCGTTTAATGACGCAGGCCAGACAGGCGCCGACGCCGCAGGCCATGTTGCGATCCATGGACAGCCACGCGGTGACGCCGTGCCGGATGGCGCGGTCGCCGACTGCTTTAAGCATGGCGTTCGGACCGCAGGCAAAAAGCTCCACGGTTTTCAAATTCTTCTGTTCCGCAATCCACGGATCGAGCGCGGCGGTGACAAGGCCTTTTTGTCCGAGAGAACCGTCGTCGGTTGTAACACGCACATCCCAGCCGAGCTCTTTGAATTCGTTGACACAGAGGATATCCATTGCACTGCGTCCGCCGAAGAAGGCGACGCCTTTGACCGGGAGTTTGGCGGCCTGAAGATAAAGAGCTGCGTTGCCGTAGCCGCCGGCGACCAGCACCGGCGTTTTTGTGGTTTCCCCGATCATCGGAAACCCGGTGCCCAGCGGACCAAGAAGATCGACTTCCTCGCCTTCGCGCACTGAGCACATGGCGGCAGTGCCTTTGCCCACGGATTTATAAAGTATCGCGATGCCTTCAGAATCGGCCTTGAATACGCTGAAGGGACGGCGGAGAACGGCGTCAGCCAGTCGCGGTACGCGCACGTGGACAAACTGCCCCGGCTGTACAAGCGGCCCGACGGCGGGAGCGGAAAGTCTGAGCAGGCGGTAGTCGCCCTGAAAGATCCGGTGTTCGGTTACGGTGGTTTTTTCCTGTGTCATCGGGCGCGGATTGTGCGGAGTTTCAAATGCGAGGTCAAACGCTTTCCGCCCGCGGCGATCAGGTTGCTATTGAACCGGAGAACCCGGACGGCGCTCCTTGAGTTCGCGGCGGTACTCCTCCAAAAAAGTCAGGATGTCCGGATTGCGATTGTCTCTGGCGAGCTGCTCTGCCGTTTCTTTTTCCGGCGACTTGGTATTGATATCGGCACCGCCCCGCGCGAGAACTTCAAAAATGCCGGTACGTCCGAGCTGTGCAGCCATCAGCAGCGGAGTGCGCCCCCGATAACCGCGCAGTTCCGTATTCGCTCCATGTTCAAGCAGCATACGGACTATCGCGACCTGATCACTGCGAACGGCATGGTGTAAAGGAGTCCATTCATACCGGTCTTTTACATCAATATTCGCGCCGTGTTCGAGCAGCAGGCGCACCATCTCTGCGTACCCTCTGTTGACGGCGTAATGCAGCGCAGTCGCGCCGTTCGATGCACAAACATTCACGTCTGCGCCGCGCTCAATCAGAATGTTGATCATTTTCAAATTACCGGAGCGGGCGGCGCACAGAAAATAGTCTTGGCCGGCACAAACAGTTCCGTTTGTAAGTGCTCCGGCAGCAACCAGCGGCTCAACCGCCAAACTGTTGGCCCGCACAGCCAGACAAAGCGGCGTGGCTTGATCGGCATTGAGCACCTGAAGATTCGCGCCGGCCGCAATCAGCCGTTCGACCAGCCGCGGATTGCTCTGCATTGCGGCAAAATGGACTGCTGTGTTGCCCTGCGGCCCGGGCAGGTTCACATCAGCCCCGGAATTCAGCAGTAAATCCACGGCCGCCGGGTTCCCGCTTTTAACCGCATACATCAGCGGTGAAAGACCGTCGTTATCAAGCGCATTGATGTCAGCTCCGGCGGCCAGCTGTTTTTGGATCAGTTTGAGATTTTCTGCCGCTGCGGCACCATGAAGGGTCGCGTCCGGACGCCCATCCAGCCGGCACAACCCGATAAAAATC
>Ga0116170_10005643_pt1 | contig 11132 bp, 10 predicted proteins | sample AD_JPNHW1_MetaG_FD_89797 | JGI IMG/M metagenome (GOLD analysis project Ga0116170, IMG submission 89797) | Active sludge microbial communities of municipal wastewater-treating anaerobic digesters from Japan - AD_JPNHW1_MetaG | ecosystem: Engineered > Bioreactor > Anaerobic > Digestate | place... | reverse complement strand
TGACAAGAATTGCAACAACTGAAATAATGTTTAATGCAGTAAAGAAATAATTATACTCCTCCCTCTTTTTACTGAAGTAGTTCAGTTTCCTTGCAAAGATCCCGATGGTAGGGATGAAAAGTACGAGAAGAAATGCAAAAAACTCCACGCCGTTGAACACTTTATCGAGCCCTCCTTTTACGAGTGTCGACATATAAACTATAATACACAGGACAAGGAGATAGAAAAGATAACTCAGCTTCAGCAACAATGTTGAAAAGAGCCTTCGTTTGTGGAGCTGGTGAGGTTTGAGGTAAGCATATGCAACGGAAAGGATTATTATTATGAAGATTATCCCAAGTATGTGATTAAGTATTTGGTTGAAATTTGCCATATCAGCAGAATTTTTTCAATATACTTCTTATGATTCCTTCAGGTTCCATATAAGTGAGCTTGCTCCCAGCACTGCTGCATTCCTTGTGTCGAGCTCCGAGGGCAGCAGTTTCACCTTCCCCTTGTAAATATAAAGAAGATTCTCTTCCATATGCTCTTTGGCGGGTTTGAAAATAAGCTCCTTCGCCTTTGCAAGTCCCCCGAACAAAAATATTGCTTCGGGGTCGGTATGGGCGACCACGTCGGCAAGTTTGAACCCAAGCATTTTCCCTGTATGCTCAAAAGCTCTTTTTGCAAGGATATCGCCCTTTTTGGCTGCATCGTGGATCATTTCGGCGTCGAGCTGGTCGAAGCTATATTTACGCAGGTCGCTTGGTTCTATGCTGTCGGCCATAACCTTGAGAAGGGTGCGCTTCAGGCCGGTGGCAGATACATATGTCTCGAGGCATCCTTTCTTTCCGCAATCGCAGGCCCGGTTTGAAGGACCCGGTCTGATGGCAGTATGGCCAAGCTCTCCTGCAAATCCCCCATGACCGTACAGAAGCTTTCCATTCACAACAAATCCGCTGCCAAGCCCCGTTCCCAGGGTTATCACAACGAAATTCTTCATATCCCTGGCACCGCCATATACCATTTCGCCAACAGCAGCAGCATTGGCATCATTTGTGACAACAACGGGAAGGTCGGTATGACGTTTGAATAATTCAGCAAGCGGGGTTATGCCTTTCCACGGGAGATTAGCAGGGTACTCAATGGTTCCCTTGTTGATATTCCCCATCGGTGCGCCAATTCCAAATCCAAGAAGTTCGACCTCCCTGCCAAGCTTCTGCCTTGTTACCATAATCTTTTCGTAAAGGGCCGCAACATATACTTCAGCCTCCTCATAATGGAATGTCTTTATCCTGTCTTCAGCAAGTATATTTCCATCACGGTCAACCAGCCCGAAAACGGTATTGGTGCCGCCTATATCGATCCCTACAACAATTTTTTTATGAGCCATATTCCGGATATTTACAAATATTTAGAGATAAATCAATGTTTTACAACATTTGCCAACTGCCAACTGCTTATTGCCCCACATATTCATTCCCTACCTTACGGGCTCTTTTCGGGTGGTCGAGATCGAGTCCAAGAGCAATGCCGGTCTCGACGAGAAGGTTCCATCCTGCAGCGATCTGAAGGTATTCTGCATATTCACCTCCGTCGGGAATCGTGATTGTCGGGAATAAAGTTTTATGTGATGAAATCGCTATCACATGTACTCCGACTCCTTCAACAATACATTCCAGAAATTTATCCTGGTCAACATCGAAGGGATCAATCCAGATCAGAACCTCATCTTTGTTCATTATTTCTTCTATCCCGTGAAGGGCAAATGTACCTTCATAAAATACAGATCTCTTACGGGTGATTTCGTTGGTTTTAAGGGCGATCTCAGCTGCTACTCCATTATCTCTTCCAGCAAAGTAGATGATACCTGCATTTTTGAGAAGATTTGTGATGTCAGGGTCAACTGGAGCAAGAAGGACATCTCTCATCTGCCTGGCCAGGACATCCAGTCCCTCCATTTTTTCGGACCTCAGGTTTCTCATAAGCGAGTCATAGAAGAGGCCCTGCTCGATCACTGATTTTGTAGCTGCCACGGCTTTTTCAGTTCTGCATGAAAGCACGTGTGTATCATCTGCAATTTCCTCAAGCTTTGTGCCTGTATTGGCTGTAAGTGCAAAAACAGGTTTGTGGTTCTTCTTTTTAAGATTATCGACAAGCCTGATCACTTCTTTCGTCCTTCCCGAATTTGATGCAGCAAACACAGCAAAATCGTTAAGATTGTACTCCATTGCCTGTGTGCATCCTTCTGTTATCACAGGCATCAAAAAATCTTTCCTGAGCGACGAGAATATAGCCCTCTTTGCAGGGAACAGCCTGCTGCTGCCTTCTCCGGTAAGGAACAGCCCTTTTTTTGATTTTACCGGATCAACAAACCTTAAGGTCACATCCGGATCAAAATTTTCGGTAATCTCAGCGGTCTCCAGCATTTCCCTGACCAGGGAATACTTATTATACTTTTCTTCTTTCAGATTCATGAAATTCGGGCTTTTATTTTTTACTAGTTCTGTATATTCTCCTTACTAACCATAAAGGAGCTTCAGTTTCTCCTGTCAGACAAATTTCAGATTCCCGAAAAATTCGGGACGGTGAAAATCAGGAAAGGGTGTTTCGACAGGGTTCCAGCTGACATAATGAGGCACCTCGAGTTTATCGCCGCATTTAAACAAATTGGCCCTGAAGGTTTTTCCGGTAAGCCTGCCTGTGGAATGCCTGAAAAATACCTTCAGCGGAATTGCAAGGGTAAGCTCCCAGGAAAACAATCCGGTTTCAGATTGTCTTATCAGTTCCGTAGGGGTTGCCTTGCGGCGTATCTCAGAAATAACCGGCCAGTTACCCCTTTGCCTTCCGGCGCGTCCGGTTCCGACGCCCATCAGGCATGTTCCGAGCGCGTTGAATTCGAGGTTGTAATAAATCCCATCATCAGCAGGCGAAACAAAAAATTCAACGCATGAATCTTCATAGACCATCTGGTTGGATTCAGTTTTTTCTGCCTTGAAGTAACTTTCGTTTACATAGTATTTCAACAGTATCTCATGTTGAGTATGTGCCATTGCGAATCTGACATCGGGTTTATAATCGAACTCTTCCCAGTTGATTTCATCAATGGGAATCCTGATGTTCAGCCTGTCGAGATAAGCTGATATCTCATCAATGGGAGCGCCAGCCGGATCCAAATCCAGCCGTGGGATCTCAAGAGTTTTAACGGCCCGGCTCATATCATATCCAGATAATTCTTTAACTCTGTTTCTCTCTGTGTCTTCTCAGTGTTTCTCTGTGTAAGTTCATGGAGAGATACTGCCGCAAAGAAGCCTGTAAGGAGAACGCAAGGCGAAAGTAATTAATCAGTCGCCCCGCGTTCTTTTCCTGATCCTTTATACTATTTCAGATCGTTCAGTATAAGGGCAGCAGATCCAAGAACTGCGCCATTGCTTTCAGAAATGCCTGAAGGCAATATCTTAACTGTATCCCTGAACAATACGTAATTAAATTTCTCGAGGTATTCTCTTACCGGTTTGAATAACAGTTCACCGGCCTGTGCAAGTCCTCCGAACAGGAAAATTGCTTCGGGACTTGTATAGACTATTGAATTTACTATTCCGAGGCCCAGCTTTTCAGCTGTGTACTGCATTGCCTTCACTGCAATCGGATCACCCTTTGCAGCAGCTTCTGCAATTGCCTTTGAGGTAAGCTGTGATGGCGGGATATCCCTGAGCGGGCTTTTATCTGTCATTTCACTTATCATCAGTGATACGGTACGTACGAGTCCCGATGCTGAGGCATATGCCTCAAGACAACCCTGTCTTCCGCAACCGCATACCCTTCCGCCCGGTTCGACTACCATATGACCGACTTCTCCGGCGAATCCGGTATGACCATAGACCATCTTGCCATCAACAACAATTCCGCTTCCCAGACCAGTACCCAGGGTAAGGATAATAAAATCCTTCATTCCCTTGGCTCCTCCGAAAATCATTTCTCCCATTGCAGCAGCATTTGCATCGTTTGTAACGGCAACAGGCACTTTCAGCTCGGCTTTCATAAGATCGCCAAGCGGAACAATACCTTTCCAGGCAAGATTCGGAGCATGTTCTATTGTTCCCCTGTGATAATTTGCATCAGGAGCGCCTATTCCCACTCCCTTGAGCTCTACATCCTTCATTCCCGACAACAGTCTGGTGATCGCTGAACCAAGAGCTCTGCAAAAATCTTCAATCTTAGGATAATCGGTTGTCTTAAGATGACCGTCAGCAAGCACTTTGCCTTCAGTGTCAACAATACCGAAAACCGTGTTTGTTCCTCCGATATCAACACCTGCTACTACGTTTTTCATTTTTGTAAATTTTTAATTATTAATATTTTATCATTAATTGCCCGGATAAGCGGGATCTGGTTTTTTACAATTGAAATATATCTTTTTTAGTTCAATTTCCGACTCATCTCGGCTGAGTTTTTATTTTCTGCAGCTGAGGCTCCTTGAAATTGCCCTGTATAAGCTCCCACGGCTGTTCAATCTGCCAGTTTTCAGGAACATTAATTTCCTCTTTGTAATACATTACAGGCTCCGGCTGGCGTTTAAGGTCAAAATCCCCAGTCGTCCACTTCCCGTCGTTGTTCAGGTCAAAAACAGCTCTGAGCCTGTATTTCCCTTTTTCAAGCAGGGGAAATTTAATTTTTCCGCTTCCCCTGCTGACTGCATGGCGGATTATTTTTTCGGTATTGTCGAGAACCTCGATTATCGCGTTGCCTTCATATCCTGAAAGGTTCAGTGTAAGTTCTCCAAATGATTCCGCATTCAGGACAGTAATACGTATGGCTGTCGAATCGGAAACATTGCCATAAATGCTTCTGAATGCAGCCGAATCGGCAATGAACAGATAATTCCTGTCGGGGACTAATTCGCTGTTAACCTTATAACGGCATGAATTGGCTGTGTCTTTTTCGAAATAATACTTGTGCCTGGTCTTTGAATCTTTTTGCACCTCATAAAAAATGATCCTTGAAGTATCAGGAGGCATGAAGGGCTCCGGCGCATTCAGGATTATCCTTGCATCGGGACGGGCCTGCCCTGAAATGTTGGATGTAACTTTATATGGAGGAACCTTGCTGATCTTTGTCCTTGATGTCCGGGGTGCAATGAATCTCATCTGAACAGTATCAGTCTTTTCCGCGGTTATTCCCAGTGTGTCGGTGAAGGGAAACTTCACAATGGTCTCAACAACCTGGCGGTTATAGATTGTACTGTCGGTAAGCCACACGGTTATAGTATCGAGACTCCTGCTTTTCTCGATGAAATATTGCCCTGGATCTGCGCCGGGGATTGAAAATTCAAATTTCATCGTATCGGGAGGCAGGGAAAGTGTGTAAACCAGTTGCTGCCTTGTCTTCCTTGACGAGGATGTCATATAATGAAGGGTTTTTTCGGCCTGAAAAAGAATGAGCTGGTACTCGCCCAAAACCGGCGGAACAAAAGGTTCCTTTGCGCCGGGAGCAGGTTTTACGGTAACAGAGTCTTTCTTTACCTCTATTGGCAGATAATTCTTTTCAGGGGTCACAAGTACCGGTGCATTATAAAATGCAAACCATTCGTCGCGGTTACTGTAATTTTTACTGTTATCAAGATCAGTAAGGGCATACAGCCTGTAAGTACCCTGATGAACATTGTCGAACCTGAATTCCCCTTTGGAAGTAGCTCTTGTAATGTAAGCCGGTATCTGTTTCATCACCGATGTGTCGGCAAGATCGCTGTAAAGCAGGATCAGTGTGTTTTCGGGAGGATCGAGATTAAAAGCTGAATATACATTCCCGGTAACTGACAGGGAATCAATAAAGGAGCCTGTGGAAAAGACAAACTGGTAATTCGGTATTGCATTCCCTTCATTGAGGTCTTTTATTGCATCCTGGAAATTCAGGGTATATGTTGTACTATCCCTGAGTATCTCATCATATCTCACCCTGACGCTTTTCCCCCTTACAATGATCTCTGGTCTTTTTCTCATTGGCGGCGATACCATGAATTTGTCATTTATCTTATCGAGTATGACATATTCGTCGAAGGTGACAAGTATTTCGTTGCCTTTGAAATTCAGGGCTCCGTTTTCAGGTATGCTTTTTAATACGACCGGAATATCCCTGTCCTTTGGTCCGCCGGTAGGAACACTTATTTTGGCGCATCCTGCTATTAAAAACCCTTGCAGGATCATCAGAATAAGTAATCGGAATGTGCCCGGTTTCATAATTGCTTTCATATATCAATACAAACATACATTTTTTAAAGATACTCCCGAACAACGGTTTATTGCCCCGATAAAAGTATACAGATATTTTCTACCTTTGATGGAAATTTAGTTGTCATATATGCATTTTCTTGTTATACCGTGGGATGTTAATCCTGAGATTTTCCGTATCGGAAGTTTTGCCGTCAGATGGTATGGTTTGTTATTCGCCTCATCTTTTCTGTTCGGATATATAATTATGGGGAAGATATTCAGGAATGAGAATCTCCCCGACACCGTCCTCGACAGGCTGACTGTCTATATGGCTATCGGTGTAATTGCCGGTGCAAGGCTTGGTCATTGCCTGTTCTATGAGCCGGGTTACTACCTCGGCCATCCCCTTGAGATACTTAAAATCTGGAAGGGAGGACTGGCAAGCCATGGCGCTGCAATAGGCATAATAATTGCCCTGTGGCTTTTTTCAAGGAAAGAGAGGAAAGATTTTACCTGGACTATCGACAGGGTGGCCATCACTGTTGCCCTTTCAGGGTTTTTTATAAGGATGGGTAATCTTATGAACTCTGAAATTTACGGTACCGAAACTACTGTTCCCTGGGGATTTGTCTTCCTGAGGAACCACGAAACGGTTCCGAAACATCCGACCCAGATATATGAAGCTATTGCTTACCTTTTCATTTTCATCCTTCTTTTCAGCATTTACTGGAAATACAAGGGGGAATATATTCAGGGACTGCTAATAAGCCTTACCCTGATACTTATTTTCTCAGCAAGGTTTTTTATCGAATTCCTTAAGGAAGACCAGGTGGCATTTGAGGCATCAATGAAGCTGAATATGGGACAGCTTCTCAGCATCCCTTTTGTGGCTGCAGGATTTTTGTGGTTGTGGAAGAGCCTGAAAGAAAAGAAAAGGGCGGTAATTAAACGGAAGAAATAAGAGAGAATTCAGGGTGCTGGGTGCAAGTTACCGGGTACTGGTTGCTGGGTGCTGGGTGCTGGTTAAAACCTGGACCATGCAACATGCAACTTTAGACATTCCTTTCATCTTTTCCGTTTCATGATACCATAGAAAAGAACCTCAAGTATCGCGTTCAGCCTTTCATTAATATCGAGTTCCTTTTTCTTCCAGAACAGAGGTACCTCAAGCCCTTTCAGGGTAGTCTGGACTGCAATGGCAGTATATTCACTGTTCGCCACGTTGAATACTTTTTTCCTTACACCGTCGTAAATGATAAGCCTGAGGATTGCAAGTTCCTCACGGTCATATTTTTCGCGGATCATTTCAATGAAATCAAAATGAGCAAGATTCTTGTCGAAGATGGCATTATAATAGTTTGACAGTTTTTCGAATGCTTTCATTCGTACAAAGACATAATTCTTCATTTTATCGACAGGCGATTCGACCGACTTTATCGCCTTAGTAAGCTCATTTCTAAGTACATTGGCCTCATATAAAACTACCGCTTCAAATATATCCTCCTTGCTTTTGAAATAGTAGTATACCGAACTTTTACCCATTTTGAGTTCTTTGGCGATCTCATCCATTGTCGTTTTCTTGAAGCCATAACGGCTGAAAATCTGACCCGAGGTTATTACTATTTTCTTTCTATATTGATCTTTATCAACCATTTAATGCTTTATTAGGAATAAGTACCGGAACAGCTTACAAAATTAGAATTTTAATACATAATTTCAAAATGTTCGAAGAATCCGGTCGAGAATTCGAAAGATTTCGGATTTCGGAATTGTGATTTCGGATTTATTAAATCCGAATTCCAAAATCCGAATTCCGAAATAAGATAAATCCGAATTACACCTTTGCTTGATATTTTTGTAATTTTGGCATCTCCAACTTTGCTACGAAGCCGGGCACTTTCCCGGGAACCATAATCCGGATGGTGTTAATGCTGGAATAAAGGGGACCAAAGAATATGAAAACTATTTTCTTATAAAATCAAATATAATGGAAGGGGTAGTTAAATTCAATTGTCACTGGAACCAGTCGGGACCTGTAATATCCGACGAACAATACGAAATAATAAATTACTGGAGGGAGATCCTGTATAATATGGATCTGATCGGCGCCTATGAGAACGGTGTGGGTTTCGGGAATATAAGCATGAGGATTGGAGGGAGTAACCAGTTTGTAATAACCGGTTCTGCAACAGGCGAGATACCGGAACTTGAACCGGGGCATTATGTAAAAGTAAATTCATTCAATATCGACGATAATGCCGTTCAATGTGTCGGCCCGCTTAAAGCTTCATCGGAATCTCTTACGCACGCAGCAATTTATCTTGCCGATCCCGGGGCAAATGCAGTAATTCATGTTCACAGCATCGAACTCTGGAATGAGCTTATCTACAAGGTTCCCACAACAAATCCTTCAATGGAATACGGGACTATAGGACTCGCCAAAGACATCTTCAGGCTTTTCAGCGAATCAGATGTAATTGAAAAAAGGATAATAATAATGGCCGGCGACAGGGCGGGTATTCTGACATTTGGCCACGATATGGATGAGGCGGCCAACATCCTGATGCAGTACCTCAGAAAAGAATGACGGGCAATATCAATATTGAAACTTTTAAAGCCCCGGATCAGAACCATTTCTAACATTTAAAAACAAATATTTATGAAAACTAAAATCTTTATCCTTACAATTCTTGTTTCGCTTTTGGGCTTTTCATGCCGGCAGAATGTACCTGCAACACAATCTCAGCCGGAAACTGCTGTGCAGCCCGTCGATTATCCTAAAATGATTACCGCCAGAGTTTACATAAAGCCCGGTTTGGAAGCTGATTTCATTACGGCTGCAAAAATGATGATCGAAAATTCAAACAAGGAGGAGGGATGCCTTGGTTATATGCTTTATCAGGATCCTTATGAAACGACAAACTTCATTTTCGTTGAAAAATATAAAAACCAGGATGCCATTGATACTCATTTTGCTTCACCATATTTTAAGGAGTTCGGGACCATCTCATCTGAAATGACGAGCAAGCCTATGGAAATAAAGATCTATGACCTGGCCGGAGAAAAATAGAGATCTTTGCAACCCCGAACTTATAACCTGTTGTCAGTTAATACAAGATACGAGAAATGACGTCCCCTGAACGCATCGGATTCGATAATGAAAAATATCTTAAAGAACAGACCTCATCTATTCTTGAGAGGGTAAACCGTTTTAATGACAAACTCTATATTGAATTCGGTGGGAAGATCCTTTATGACTACCACGCGGCAAGGGTTCTGCCCGGATTTGATCCGAATGTAAAGATGAGGCTCCTTCAGCTGCTCAGGGATAAGATCGATGTTATCCTGTGCATTCATGCAGGCGACATTGAAAGGAACAAGGTGAGGGCCGATTTTGGGATTACATATGACGTAGATGCATTAAAAACTATCGATGACTTCAGGGAATGGGGCATCGACATCACGGCTGTCGTCATTACCAGGTACCATAACCAGGCGCCGGCCAGGACATTCAAAAACAAGCTGGAGCTCAGGGGAATAAAGGTAATACTTCATTATCCGACCAAGGGTTATCCCACTGATGTCGACCTTATAGTCAGCGATAAAGGTTACGGGGCAAATGAATACATTGAAACCACAAAACCAATTGTCATTGTTACGGGACCCGGACCTGGAAGCGGCAAGCTTGCCACCTGCCTTTGCAATCTTTACCATGAATATAAAAGGGGAGTAAAAGCCGGATATGCAAAATTTGAGACCTTCCCCATATGGGATTTGCCCATCGACCATAAAGTGAATATTGCATATGAGGCAGCCACAGTCGACCTTAAGGATGAAGTTCTTATCGACAGTTATCACCTGAAGGCCTATAATAAAAAAGTTGTGAACTACAACCGCGATATCGAGGCATTCCATCTCCTTAAACGGATAATTGAGAAGATCACAGGAGGGGAATCAATGTATCAGTCGCCGACTGATATGGGAGTCAACAGGCTGAGCTCAGGAATTATTGATGATTCTGTTATTTCGGAGGCATCTCACAGGGAAATCATCAGGCGGTACTTCAGATGTGCCGTTGAATATGTAATGGGACTTGCTGAGAAGGATTCGCTCGACCATGTTAAAATGATAATGCAAAGGGCAGGAGCGCAGGAGGAGGACCTAAAGGTTGTTTTACCGGCCCGGAACGCTGCCAAAGAAGCTGAGATATCGGGCAAAGGTAACAACGGGGTATTTTGCGGAGCTGCAATCGAGCTTCCTGGTGGTGCGATTATCACCGGCAAGAACTCACCATTGCTTCATGCGTCATCGAGCCTGATTCTGAATGCGACGAAACATCTTGCAGGACTGCCCGACAGCATGTACCTTCTGCCGGAATCGCTCATCGCTTCGGTGACCTACCTGAAAAAGACAATCCTTAACGGCAAAATGGTTAGCCTTGATGTCGATGAAACACTTATAGTCCTTGGCATCAGCGCTCTGTCAAACCCCGCAGCCAAAATGGCCCTCGAAAGTCTCAAACACCTGAAAGGGTGTGAGGTTCATCTTACCCATATCCCGACCCCTGGCGACGAGGCAGGATTGAGAAAGCTGAACGTGAACCTGACCTGTGATCCTGAATTTTCCAGCAAGAGTCTGTTCATATACGGTTAAAACATGGAAAATGGAAAGTTTCCTCAGAAAGCTGATAGCGGAAGGAGAAAACCAGCAACTCGACTTTAAATATTGTATTACCGACAGCAGGAAAATAGCAAGGACATTATCGGCTTTTTCGAACACCGACGGTGGGCGGTTGCTGATTGGAGTAAGGGATAACGGAAGCCTGGCAGGCATTAGATCTGATGAAGAGATATATATGGTCGACACAGCTGCCCATCTGTTCTGTCGTCCCGAAATCACATATACTGTAAAGCAACATACTGCAGGAACCAAAACCATTCTTGA
>Ga0116170_10005641_pt1 | contig 11137 bp, 5 predicted proteins | sample AD_JPNHW1_MetaG_FD_89797 | JGI IMG/M metagenome (GOLD analysis project Ga0116170, IMG submission 89797) | Active sludge microbial communities of municipal wastewater-treating anaerobic digesters from Japan - AD_JPNHW1_MetaG | ecosystem: Engineered > Bioreactor > Anaerobic > Digestate | place... | reverse complement strand
CCGTTGGTGTCGTCGTTAAAGCTGACCCGTCCCAAGCCAGCCGGCGAGAACGCCAAAGAAGACATATCGCCCAAGCCCGCATAGGAGGCGATCGGATGAAACATCTTCTGCGCTCCGCTCACCAGGACATACTGCAGGTATCTTGCACCAGTGGCCAACTGAATATAGCTCAACCGGTACCTGCCAAAGGCATCAATCGATAAGCTGGGATAGCGGAAGGCCGTGCCGGTCGACGAAGTATCAACCACAAAGGGCGTGGCTGGCCATGTGCAGGTGACGCCGCATGTGCGCTGTTTCAAATTAATCTGCCCGGTACCTATGCTGTCAATATAAGCCACCGCGGGGTTACCGGTTGGGTCGAGAGAAACGGAGATGCCCTGATAAATTTCTTCCTGGTCAGCGTCCTGGCCCAACCTCAATGGCTCGCTCCAACTGCCGCGCGCGAAGTTGACGTAATACAAGGAATCATACAAGGCATATTTTTGATAAAGAATATGTAGTACTCCTCCCGCTGTTCGCTTAATCGAAAGAGGACGGTTCGAAGCAGAAGGTGTGTCGATCACCGGGCCAAACTTGGCCACCCAGCCTGAACCAACATCATACAAGTAAAGCAATTGCCTGCTTGCGCCACTGGTGACCAAGTAGACCATGTGGGGATACCCATTGGCATCCAAAGTCAGATCGATAAAATTCCAAGGGGTCGCTAAGGTTGTTTCGATCATCGTGGAAGGTGAAATGACACATGTGGGTCCAGAGCACGTGATGGTCGCGTAGAGCAGGTTGGCATTTTCAGTGGTAAACAAAACCGCCGCCTTCCCTCCCCCGGCAGCGGCCGCATGGTAGCAATTAATGATTCCACTGTATTCACTGCCAATTTCCTGCGAAGCGCCCCATTGCCCGTTGTAATAATGCTTGAAGTAGAGTTTCCTGGTGGTATCTCCCGAATAGATCAGCCAAGGGTTGCCGTCTGGCCCAGTGAGCGTCGTGGAACATCCACCCACTTTCTCGGATTGGTCCAATAGCGATGGTCCATCCGCAGGCCACCAGGAACCCATATACATTTCGCGATAATTTATATGGATATTCTTGGCAGCCGGATCATCAAAGTAAGCGAATGCCGGCGCGCCAGCATTCGCAGTAGTGGAGGGATAGAGCGCAATGGCGGGGGCATAGCCTGTGCCGGTGCCAGGGTCGACCAGTACTTTATTCCAGGCGGACCCATTCCAGGTGTATTTATACAGCTGGCCTCCATATTGATAGGCAACAAGGGGCTGATTGGAAGCGGTCAAAGCCAAAGCCAAGCCATCGGGCATGTATAAATCAATAAAATCATCGAACAGGCTGGTGTACCAACCAACGCCGTAATCCGTTGTGACAAAGTACCGCACCATTTCATAACCCAAGGCTGAATCAGAGAAACCGAAGATAACATGCGGGTTGCCATTGGAGTCCAGCGCGATATCGGCTTGTCTGCCTGTGTAGGTATCGCCATCGTAAATCCAGGCAGGACTCCAGGGTGTCGTTTGCTTGGTTGAGGTGTAAAGGAGTTCGCCTGCTCCTTCAGACACGGAATTGAATATCACATGAACATCACCCGGTCCACGCATCGCCATGGAAAACATCGTTCCAGGGATTTTCGTGCCACTGATGTTCTCTGGTGGTTCTTCCATGTTTCCGTTGGTCAACGCGGCAAACATCAGATGGTAATTGGTGTTATCCCGATAAATAAAATATGGGTCTCTAGCCGCGTCAACGCCGATATCCGTGCCCTGACCCACATCCCCAGCAGAGACCAGGGTAACGATATACCAATATCCCATGCGGTTCTGGGCATACTTCAAATCCTTGTTCCCTGCGTCGTAATAGGCTATATGCAAATTATTTTGGTTATCAATCGCCAGGGAGGCATAGCTGCCCACATTGAAAGCCGGATCCACCACCTCTGTATGCCAGGTGCCAGAGCCCCACCAGGTGTGGTAGAGATGATCCCCGCCATACACAATGTGCGGGTTGCCGAGTGAATCAATCTTCAAATTGTGATGGGCTGTATTGGAAAAAACATGCCGGTCGTCGATCCTCTCCACCTGCCAGGACGGTCCCTGAGGCGAGCCGCCGTTGACACCATCGAATGCGATAGATCCATCGGTAGGCGTCAAGGAGGGGTTAGCAATAAGACCATCGTCGCTATCTGGCGGGGGTTCAGGAGCCTGCGAATGCACCGACGCGGGGAACGCAATGGATATCACAAGAAGCACGACCAAGACGTTGAAGATTTTCTTCATATTGACCTCATCGCAACACAGTTAAATGAGGATTGTTGGGTAGCTGTGGTTAGTGGGATTATAGCTTGCCGAATTTTGAATTACAAGCACCACTTTTAATTCCGGTGTTTTAAGCTATTTAACGGGAGTGGATAAATATTTATTTGGTGGCTATTGACACTCCGTCAGTATCTATTGGAAAAGGAAAGATGTTGGGGGGATGCCGTCAGGTTGTATGTCGCAAATTGACCTTCGCGGCATTGCCGTCATCGCGAGGGAGTGAGAGCGACCACGGCGATCTTCAAGCGGGCAGGGAGTTTGCTCTGTTCTCGCCAGATGGAGACGGTTTGGCCTGTTCTGTAGGAACCTGAGCTGGAATAAACCAGACCGCTGGGTATAATTTCTCAAAAAGGATGTGAACAAGCATGAATTATCGACATTTAGGAAAAGCGGGTATTAAACTCTCTGAACTCTCCTTTGGCTCCTGGGTAACATACCACAACCAGGTGGATGTGGAAAAAGCCAAGGAAATCATGGCGGCGGCCTGGGATTTGGGCGTGAACTTCTTTGACAACGCTGAAGGGTATGCCGATGGCGAATCCGAGCGCGTGATGGGCCAGGCGCTGAAGGAATTGGGCTGGCCTCGCGAGCAATACGTGGTTTCCACCAAGATCTTCTGGGGCGGCAAGACCCCTAATGAGAATGGGCTGAGCATGAAACACATTGTGGAAGGCGTGAACCGTTCGCTCAAGCGCTTCCAGCTCGATCATGTGGACCTGGTGTTCGCCCACCGACCCGACCCCGAATGTCCGGTTGAGGAAACCGTTTGGGCCTTCAACCAGGTCATCAACCAGGGCAAAGCCTTTTACTGGGGCACCTCCGAATGGTCCGCGCGGGACATTCTCGCGGCCGCCAAATTCGCCAAGGAAAACTACCTTATCGGCCCAAGCATGGAGCAGCCCGAGTATAACCTTTTACACCGGGCGCGTTTTGAGAAGGAATACGACGTACTCTTCAAGGAATTGGGCTACGGCACCACCACCTGGAGCCCACTCAAATCTGGCATGCTCAGCGGAAAATACCGTAATGGAACTTTCCCGGAGGGATCGCGCGCCAGCCTGCCCGGGATGGCGTGGCTAAAAGACATGTTCTCTGACCCCGTGCGTGTGCAGGCCGTTGAGAACCTCGCGCTTATCGCCGATGACCTCGGTGTGACCCTGGCGCAACTTTCCATTGCCTGGGTATTGAAGAATCCGAACGTCAGCACGGTGATCACTGGCGCCAGCCGGATCGAACAGTTACGGGAGAACTTCAAAGCTTTGGATGTGGTACCGATGTTGACCGACGAGGTAATGACACGGATCGAGGACGCGCTGGCAGGGTACCCGGATGATCTGAAAGTGAATTAAGTCGTCAGAAAAGCAAATATTTCTCAGAAACCAAGAAACACCATCCAATTAATGGATGGTGTTTTACTTTCGATGATCACGTCTTTAGATGAGGCTAAAGCGCTGCCAGGTGAAGCTCACCGGTTGCTGGAGAACGAGTTGTTTGGGAAAAATACCCACCAGACAAGAACGGAGACCTGATGGTCAGGATCCTCGCCGGTTCTGTCCCACTCCGCTGCGCTTCGGGGATGCTTCGCAACACCGGCGAGAACAGGGTTTATTGCTCCCGGCGGAAGGCGAGCACGGTGAAGTCGTCCTGTTGTTCCGAATCCCCAATGAACGCGCGAACCTGGTGCCAATAGTCGCTGCAGATTTGCTGGGGGGTCTGACCACGGGTCTGTCGAAGGCGTTCCTCCAGCCCGGAGCGCCCCATCTGGCGGCCTTGGGCGTTGGTTGCCTCGCTTAAACCATCCGAATACAACACCATCAGGCTTCCCGGACTCACGGCAACCTGGCCCTCATCGATGATGGGTTGCGGGAACAAGCCCAGCGCCTGGCTGGGGTGGGGTTCCAGTTGGCGTGCCTCCCCCTCCACTGAAATCCAAAGCGGTTGAGGATGACCGGCCCGGGCATAGTGAAAAACGTGATTGGCACAGTCCAACAGCCCGCAAACCACTGTGACAAACATGTTGTCGTTATTCATCTCCATCAGGTAATGATTTACCTCCCGCAGAGCCTGGCCAGGGTCCAGGTTGCGGGTGGCCATGACGCGGATGAGGCTGTAGGTCATGGTCATAAACAATGCCGCGGGCAAGCCTTTATCGGAAACATCGCCCAACACAAGGCCCCAGCGGTTCTGCCCCATCGGGATGGCGTCATAGAAATCCCCACCCACCGTCATCGCCGGCTTAATCAATGCCCCAAAGGAGTAATCGCCCTGTTGCGGCAGGTGGTCCGGCAGGATGCTCATCTGCGTGTGGCGGGCGATGTTCATTTCCCGTTCCAGCTTGCGCAACAGCGTGGTTTGTTTATCCCGCAGGCGTTTCTTTTCCAGGCTGGCGTCCATGCGCGCCTTGAGCAGAATGCGGTTGACTGGTTTGGTGAGGTAATCTTCCGCGCCCATTTGGATACAGCGGACCACGCTGTTTAACTCCTCCACGCCCGAGATGACCACCACCGGCACTTCGCGCAGGACTGGGTCCGTTGTCATTTTTTCCAACACCTGGAAACCGTTCATCACGGGCATTTCAATATCAAGCAGCACCATTTCAAAGACCTGCTTTGCCAAAAGTTCCAGCGCTTCTTTGCCATTGGCGGCCAGGGTAACCTGGTGACCTTCTTTTTCAAGGTATCGCTTCAGGATTATGCGGTTGACCTGGTCGTCTTCCACAACGAGAAGCCGGCTATTGCGCGTCTCACGCATTACACAACTCCTTCAACCTGCCCCGCAGTGAATCACACGCCTGCAGCAGGGGAGGGAATTTCAACCGGGCCTGGTCCAGCTTCCCCTCCCGGCCCAATCCTTCCAGGTCCCTGGCCAGGGCGCCATAGGCCAGCGCGCCAAAGCTCAAACTCGTGGATTTGATTGTGTGCACTCGCCGGGTGAATTCCACGTTGTCCCCGTCCAGCAGCGCCTTTTGCGCAAACTGCAGCTGCTCCTTCACATCCGTGCAATAGACCTCCAAGATCTCCGGCATATAGTCCCTGCCCACTTCGCGCATCAGGCTCTGAAACGTTTGCGTGTCCACTGCGTCGAGATTATCCATCAGCGTTCCTTTCAGCCTTTTTGAGGCACCACCCTGAGCAAGGCCTGGCGTAATTCGTCCACCTTGATTGGTTTGCTCAAATAATCGTCCATGCCCGCGTTCAGGCATGCCTGGCGGTCGTCCCGCATAGCGTTGGCCGTGACGGCGATGATATAGGGCCGCGTGCCTTTATATTCCGACGCGTGCAATTGCCGGGTGGTCTGAAGTCCGTCCATGACCGGCATTTGAACATCCATCAGGATGACATCATAGGGGTTATGTTTGACTAAATCCAACACCTCCACCCCGTTTAGGGCTACGTCGGCGTTGTAACCCATCTGGGTGAGCAGCATGAGCATCAACTTCTGGTTGACAATATTATCCTCGGCCACCAAAATCCGCAGCGGATGTTGTGTCGCGGGCAATTTTTCTGTGGTGGCTTGCGCCTTACCAGGCTCATCCGCTTTGACCTTGTGGTTCTTGTTGTTGAAAATATCCAACAAGGTATCCAGCAACACCGACGGGCGCAAGGGTTTGGTCAAAAAGGCCACAAAAAGACCTTCAGGCAGGTCCTTTTCCATCCGACCCAGCGAAGAAAACAGGATGAGCGGCAGCGGAGTGGCACCCAGGCTGGTCCTGATTTGCCTGCCAAGCTCAATCCCAGTCATCTCCGGCATGTTCATGTCGAGGATGGCCAGGTCAAACGGGTCGCCCTGCTGGATCCACTGCAACGCTTTGAGTGGATTCTCTGTATCCCGCACCACGATGCCCCAGTTGCGCAATTGGAGGGAAAGCAACCGTCGGTTGGTCTGGCTGTCATCCACGACCAAAACACGCTTGCCTGCCAGCTGGGGTTTTTCAATCCGCAACTGCTGGTAATCCTGGATGCCTTTGGCCGCCGGCACCGTGATGGTGAATGTAAACGTGGAACCAGCCCCTGGCGCGCTTTCGGCCCACATTTTCCCGCCCATCAGCTCCACCAATCGCCGGCTGATGGCCAGCCCCAGGCCCGTGCCTCCGTACTTGCGCGCGATGGTCACATCCGCCTGTGTGAAGGGCTGGAAAAGCTTTTCCAACTGGTTGGTATCTATGCCAATTCCGGTATCCCGCACCGAGAACTGGATGCGCGCCTTGCCATCCGCGGGTTGGTCTTCCGCTGGCAGACTCACCTGCAGGAACACCTCGCCCGCGTCCGTAAACTTGATGCCGTTGGTGAGCAGGTTTATCAGCACCTGTGCAAGCCGGTTGGGATCGCCCATCACCGCGGAGGGAACTTCCCCCTGGATTTCGTAAGCAAGCTCCAGGTCCTTTTCAGCCGCCCTTAGCCTCAGGATTTCAAGCGCGTGTTCCACGCACTCCCGCACGTCAAACGGGACTTCATCCAGGTCCATGCGCCCCGCCTCAATCTTGGAGAAGTCCAACACGTCATTGATAATCCCCAGCAGCGCGTCCCCGCTGGAAGTGATGGTTTCCACGTATTCCCGCTGTTCTGCCGTCAGCTTGGTATCCTTCAGCAGCCCGCTCATGCCGATGATGGCGTTCATCGGGGTGCGGATTTCGTGGCTCATCATCGCCAAAAAGGCGCTCTTGGCCTCGTTGGCCGCGTCGGCCTCCGCCTGCGCGACCCTGGCCTTCTCATACAGGGTGGCATTGCTTAGCGCGCTGCCCACGTAAGCCGCCAGGCTGTTCAAAAGGTGCATGTCCTGCTCGCTAAACACCCCCTCAGCCTGCGTGCTCTGGACGCTGAGAACGCCCACCGCCTGGGTGCCCGCCATGATAGGCACCCCTAAAAATGACCGCGCGCGCGTGCCGATGAAATCCGCGCCCATTTGTTCGGTTTGTTCATCCACGTTTTCGTTGATGAGCAGTGGCTGCCCGCTTTCAATGATTTTTCCGGTCAGCCCGGCTCCCCTGGGGATTGAGTCCAGGGTTTCCCCATAACTATATGGGAAGGAAACCGTTTCATCGCGCTCGTTCACCAGCGCCACATACGCAATATCAGCGTTGAACACATGCCGGATTTGCTCCCCCACCAGGCCCGTCAATCCCTGCAGGTCAAGCGAGCCGGAGATTTTGCTTGAAACGGTGTTCACCGTGGCCAGTTCGGCATTACGTTGCTCGGTTTCCTTGAGCAGCCGCTGGGTTTCGGAGAATAAGCGCGCATTTTCAAGCGCGATGCTCAGGCTGTTGGCCAAGGTCTCCAACAAATGCAGGTCAGCCTCATCATACGCGTAGTCCTTTTCCACATTCTGCAGGCTGATGGCACCAAACAGCTTCCCCTTGATTTTGAGCGGAACCGTCGCCGAACACTTGGGCACCTCACCCACCGGCGGCGAAAAGTCTGGGCTGATTTGCTTCAGCATCTCCCCAAAATTGGCAGGGATGAGTTGGGGCTCACCCAGGTCAATGAAGTATTGCCAGTTCGGCGGAATGGCCATTGGGGCTGTGTGGTACCGTTGGCCTTTTTCGATTTCATAGTGCCGATACATCAGCCCCTGCTCAAGGTCAAAGGTGGCCAGCACCACCGAGTTGGCTTCAAAGACCTCCTGGATTTTTCCACCCACCAGCTCATAAATGGCATCGATATCCAGCTGAGCAGCCAGCGAGGATTGCACGCTATTGATGATGGCCAGCTCCGAAGCCCTGTCCCGTTCCGCTTTATAAAGCCTGGCATTGGTGACCGCCACGCCCATGTTGGCGGAAAGTGTTTGCAGTAGCCGCTGGTGGTCCTTGTCAAACGCGTAAGGCCGGTAATCCATCAATGCCACCAGGCCCAACACCTTGTCCTGGCTGATGATGGGCACGCCCAGCCACGATTGCATCACCTCGCCTGTGTCCTCTTTGTCATCATCATCGATGAACACGGCGTCCTGCGCCTTGCTTTCATCCACCGTATTCAGCAAGAGTGGCGCGCCAGTAAGGATTACCTTGGATGATAAGCCCTCTCCCAATGGGAGTTTTCTCACCATCGGGTCCGCAATCACCTCGGGTTCCTCCGCGTCGTCGCAATTCCCCGGGTTGAATTCAAAGTAAGTGTCGATGAGATTGGATTTTTCGTCCAAAAGCCCCACCATGGCCGCTTCACATTTAAAAATCTCACACAGCTTCTCTCCCACTTCGCGGGTAAAGGTATTCAAATCAATGGAGCTGGACATGGCCTCTGTGACATCCTTGAGGATTGCCAGCTCCGCGGTGCGTTGCCGTTCCATTTCAATCGCCCGCACGCGTGTCAGCGCGTTGGCAATATGATGCGCCACATACTCCAGCACCTCATCATCCTGGTCCGTATAGCCAATGCCCTTGGTATAGCTCTGTAAGTAGATGGCCCCCAGCACCTTTTCGTTCACCTTCAGTGGCGCGCCGATGCCATCCTCATTCATTGTGCCAGTCAGCACCACTTCCCCGGAACGGATGAGCTCATCGAACTGGGCCATGCCGTGCCTGACGGTTTTCCCCGTCCGAATCATGTAGCTTGTCATGCCATGAAACCAATCAAGCGGCACCGGCGGGAAGGGCTGGTCCTTTTCGTCCATAAAATAGGGGAAGCTCAGCAGGTCGGTGTTCTCATCGTAAAGCGCGATAAAAAAGTTCCGGGCATACATGAGCTGACTAATAATTTCATGGATTCGCGCGTAAAACGTGGGTAAATCCTGGCAGGTGTTGGCCGCGTTGGCTATCTCAAACAGCGCTTTTTGCACCAGGTTGCTATGTTCCAGTTCGCTGGTGCGGGATTGCACCTTTTCTTCTAGTTCCAGGTTTTGTTTCTTGAGCAGCTCCTGGGTTTCGTTGAGCTTTACCTGGGTCTGCCTTTCGCTGCTAATCAGTTGCTCCTGCAGGCGATAGTAAAAAATCAGCAGGGCCATGGTCACAACCAACAGCATCAGTTGGGTTGTAAAGCGGGTCACAGCCGGCGTTATCACGTCGCTGGGAATCAAAAACCCCCGTTGGATGAGCACCACGGTCAAAACCAGCAGCAGGGCGCTAAAAAGCGTGGCAAACGTGCCTGCCCGTTTCCCTAAAAAGACCAGCGCGAAGATGGGCGTCACCAGCAGGTAAAGCGGCCCGGCCCCCACCAACCCGGTCATACGCAAATTGATAATCCCCGCAGCAAAACCCAGCAATACAATGCACAACACCCGGATGAGGTAGGCAATATTGCGAAACACCGCCACCACAATCAGCACCCCACCGATGGCAGTCAACGCGTAGATATATCCCCATTGCGATGGGTTGGCCAGGTCACGCAGGTACATGGTAATGATGACAGGTATCAGGGTCAGGGCAAGGATGGTCAACACCCAATTCAAAATTCTAGTGCGCCATTGCTGAAGGAGCGTTTCAGTTTCGGTTTGATTCCTTTTGTCCATGGCTTTTCCTTTGTTTGGCCAGGCGGGTAGCCCATGGCCCAACCCGGCCAAAATCTTTCACCTACGCCAACCCGCCTGCCTTAAATCCATATTTCGCGCAGGCCCTTCGCGCGGTAAGCGTATTCGCATGGAAAAAAATAAATTAATGATAGACAAAAAAATTATAGCACGGCCGGGGTGGATTCAAGAAATGACGACGTAAATACCACCCAAATCCGTTCTCTTCCCCTTGTGCTTACCACCCCAAATGGGCTTGGCGCAACACAGTCGCTTCCAGGGGCAGCGAGCCCAAATCCAGCCTTTCCACCACCCGGTTACTGGAGTCTTTGTCTGGAACCTGCAGGCTCCGCGAGCTCGGGTCCATCCAAACCGGCCTCACCGTTAGCGCGCTCATCTCCGTGCCAACAAACCGAACCGTCACCAACGCCCCGTGTTGCGTCTCCCATCCCATCCACTGGTCCGTCAACAGGTTTCCCAAGCCATACATGGCCAGCATATGATGCTGCCCATCCGCGGCAGTCAGCCATTCCATCGGCTGTAGGAGGTGGGCGTGGTGCCCCCACAACACATCCACACCCGCATTCGCCAGGCCCTGGGCCACGTCCTGCTGCTCCTGGCTCACCCCGCCCACGTACTCCCCGCCCCAATGCAGCGAAACCACCAGGATGTCACACCACTTTCGCGCCTGTGTCGCCTGCTCAATCAATATAGCCGGGTCCCAATCAGCCGCCAGCGCGTTCGCGGCCAGCACGCCAATCTTACCCGCCGGCGTGTCCATGTAGAGCGGGTTGCTTGCCACGTCAACTGACCTGATTCCCTCCACGGCCAGTTCCTCCGTGCTTGCGTTGGCAAGCGCGCAGTCCTCCGCGTGGTTGTTGACGGTGTTCACAAGGCTCAGCCCGCCAGCGCGCAATTGCTCCGCCAGCCCCGCGTCAGCACACAGGTTGTAGGGGCCAGCCTCGTCAGACGGGTTGTTCAGCCCCAGTGGCGATTCCAGGTTGGCAAAAAATAGCGAATTCGCGTCGCTCACCGGTGCTTCCGCTGCCGCGAAGGCCCCCCATGGGTTGTCCATAAACAGGGCTTGACCATCCCGCGCCAGGATGATATCACCCCCAAAAGTAATTTCGGTGGTTTCGACCGGCCGACAGCCAACCAGCAGGAGGAGCGCGGCAAGCGCTCCTCCCATCCACTTGTTTTTCAACCTCATTTCACGATGAACGTTTCGGTCCATTCGGGCTGGGCCGGCGCGGTGCCCGCTTCAAGCAAGCCACGCCAGGCCTCGTCCGTCATCCGCTCACTGGGCGGCACGATGAACTCGTAATACGTGTAGACCATCCCCACCCCCACCCGGTAGGGTGCGTCTGGCAAAACCACGT
>Ga0116170_10005639_pt1 | contig 11141 bp, 13 predicted proteins | sample AD_JPNHW1_MetaG_FD_89797 | JGI IMG/M metagenome (GOLD analysis project Ga0116170, IMG submission 89797) | Active sludge microbial communities of municipal wastewater-treating anaerobic digesters from Japan - AD_JPNHW1_MetaG | ecosystem: Engineered > Bioreactor > Anaerobic > Digestate | place... | reverse complement strand
CAACCAAACCCTAACGATGAAATCTTAACATTTGTTCTCCCAAAATCCCTATAAATCATAACTTTCTGAACTACTTAAAGGTTCTTAATTCTATTTCAATAATTCACAAAGATGAAAAATCATTTTGAATTTAATACAAAGCGTATTCAACTAAAAAAAACATACACCTGATTATTGCGTTCTTCATTTTGTTCACCAAAAAAATATCTTTACTTTCGCTGGTAAGAAATATTAAGATCAAATTAATTACAACCTTTAAAGATGCCAAGTTTTAAAAGTCAAGCTTTCAACTTCATCATCAGAAACAGACATTTACTTCGGGGAAAACTACATAAAGAGGTTTTCGAATCTGAAGATGCAATTCTTCCGTTCAGGGAAATGTGTGAAAAAGGCACAGTACGTCCTTCATCTTTACCTGCTGGAATTTCAGTCAGAGAAGAAGTAATTGAAGGCATTAACTCCGAATGGATTTCGCCCAAAGGCACATCCACCGAAAAAATCATAATGTATGTACACGGTGGCGGCTATGTATCAGGCTCGTGCAACGACCACCGCGCCTTTGTTGCTAAGTTTGCAGAATACTGCGGATACACCTGCTTGGTTTATGAATATGGGATTGCACCCGAAAACCCCTATCCAGCAGCAATCGAAGATTCTGTAAAGGTTTATCGGTGGCTTTTGGCTAATGGATACAAACCTGAAAACATACTTATTGCTGGCGAATCGGCCGGAGGTGGACTTTGTCTTGCCATTCTTCTGAAATTAAAGGAATTAAACATTAATCAACCAATTGCAGCCGTTGCCATTTCACCTTGGACCGACCTTACTTGCAGTAGCGAATCGTATAAATCGAAAAATAAAGTATCGGTTGCCCCGCTCAATTCGTGGTTTATTTTTGGCAAAGCATATTACTGCAATAATAACCCCGAAAATCCGTTTATATCTCCGCTATTCGGAGATCTGACAGGCTTGCCGCCAATTTTTATAAATGCCGGTACCGATGATGAACTATATGACGATGGTAAAAGGTTTTATACGAAAGCAAAAAAGTCGGGAGTAGATGCAACATTTCGGTCGGGAGTTGGCATGATTCACTGTTACCCGTTTTTTGCGCCCTTTTTCAAAGAAGCCACCGAAGCAATGACCGAGATTAGCGAATTTGTTAAGAAACATTTGAGATAAACAGAGCAAATATGAAGCGTTCAATCTATTTAGCAATTTTCTTTTCACTTTGGGGCACCAATGTTGCGTTTGCTCAGAGCTACGGAACTTCACTTGGAATAAGGCTTGGCAACAACGACAATTTCCGGATGGGAGGCCTTACACTGCAACAGCAGCTTTTCAACAAAATAACTCTCGAAGGGATTGCACAAACCGATTTCAGCCACAACCATACCCTTCATGCTATGATTGAACACCATCAGAACATCGTTTCCAAACGGCTAAACTTTTATGTTGGAGCTGGACTTTCGGGCGGGATTGAAGAAAACACTTCGACTGAAAAATTGGATAATAAAACGGTTACCACAACTACCTACAACAACAAAACTTTTGGGGCCGACCTAATTGCCGGCCTGGAAGTTACGCTTCTAAAATACAATATTGCAATAGATTACAAGCCGAACTTCAACTTTACTGGCCGAACTTCGTGGTATCAGGGGCAGATTGGGATCTCGCTCAGAGCGGTTCTGGTTAGTGGCTCAGCATGGAACAAGCGTCACAAGAAAAAGAAAAATTCAGAGCTCGATAGTTTTTTCGACGATCTTTTCAAAAAGGATAGCAAGTAATTTGTTTGAATTTCTTTGGAAACAAAGCAACCAGTAGAACAAAGAATTCGTCTATGTTCAAACTTAACAATTAAAAAGATGAACAAACTATTGACTGCAACTTTATTATTGGCTTTTGTAATGGTTGCGTGTGAAAAATCAGAAGTAGAAAATAACGATGGCATACAAATCACAATAGGTTCAGTTTGTGGCTGGTGCGTCGGTTCTGACTCAATCGTTATCACCTCAGATAATATGATTTACACAACCTATTCACCCTGCGACACAAACATTGAGGAAACCAGATATAAAACAAACGCTAATGACTGGAAAGAGCTAACCAATCTTCTTGATTATGAAGAATTCGAAAAAATAGATATCAATACCTGCTACGTTTGCGCCGATGGTTGCGACACCTGGATTACGGTAAAAAATGGAGAATCAAGTCATAGCATTCGATTCGGATATCCCGATTCGCTTACCATACAGCCAATTATACCATTCATCAACAAATTAGATTCGTTAAGAACCGTTTTAAGCCCCAGAAAGGAAGAAGATCAATAAAAGTGAGGCAGGTTGCTGTGTTAATGAAATTATTAAGTAGAACAAAATAAGATGGCGATGTCGGTTTCTGTTGAAATAATCTTTCTAAATTCGCATTGAATCAAAAAAAGTAACACCATGTTTTCAGGAATTGTTGAAGAAGCCGGCAAAGTAGTTGCCATAAACAGGGATCAGGAAAATTACCATTTTACACTTACTTGCTCGTTTGTTAATGAGTTAAAGATAGACCAAAGTCTATCGCACAACGGCGTGTGCCTAACAGTGGTAGAAATCAATCGTGAAAAGAAAACCTACACTGTAACAGCAATTAAAGAGACAATACAGAAAACGAACCTTGGTTTTTGGGAAGTTGGCAGCGAGGTCAACCTTGAACGAAGCATGATGATGAACGGTCGCCTCGACGGCCACATAGTTCAAGGTCACGTAGATCAGACAGCTATTTGCAAAAAAGTTGAAGAAGCTGATGGAAGCTGGTACTTCACTTTCGAATACGAAATTGACAAAGAAAAAGCTAAACAAGGATATATGACGGTTGAAAAAGGCTCTGTTACAGTTAATGGAGTAAGTCTGACTGTCGTAAATTCAAAAGAGAACAGTTTTCAGGTTGCAATAATCCCTTTTACTTATGAACACACAAATTTTCACACTTTTAAAGTAGGATCTATTGTAAACATTGAATTCGATATTATTGGAAAATACCTTAGCAAGTTGCTTGTTATCAACCAATAATTACAGATCATTCCTCTTTTGCGTATAAAAAACTTGTTCAGTACATATCTTTCCAAAAAAATATTGGAAAATCATTTAGTTATGAGTAACTTATAACATAAATTCCGAATTTATGTCATATCTGGGCGAACGGTTTGGTTTTGAGGAGGTGGATTTGACCAATGATGAAGAACTTGAAGTTTATGAACTGATAAAAAAAGCAGATCAAAAACGAATAGACTTTTATTCAATTATTGCGTCTATTTGTAGTACAATAATGATCCTGCTTGATTTTATTGTATTTAATGATTCAAATCATAAGCTATATCTCTTTTCAGACATTACTCTTCTCATAGGATCACTTTTCCTTATATATAATTTATCCTTTCACGATTTAAATGAAAGCAAATACAAAAAAGCATTCAAAACACTTTCTTACAAATTATTTGTACCCCTGATCTTATTGTGGGCCACTTCGATTGTCGCATTAGAGCCCAAATCGGTTCTAAATATCATCAGCTTTTACTTTGTATTTTTCCTGATTATATTTTCAATCTATATTCAATACAGAACACTGATAATATACTATATAGCTATTCTATTCACATACTTATCTCTCTCGTTTGTACTAAAAAATCAGATATTTTCAGAGTCGTTTCTGGCCATTATCATTGTATGTGTTATTATCCTTCCATTTTATTACTACTTCAAAAAACTTAAATACGTATCAACAGCCTCACACTATAAACTAGACTTATTACGAAGCAATCTGGAAAGTGAAGTTATAATAAGGATCAACGAACTACAACAAGTAAATAGTAATCTTGAAAATGAAATTGGAAAAAGAAAAATTGTTGAATCTAAACTAAGAGAAACTCTGAAGCAAGCCGAATTAAGTGATCGGCTCAAATCTGAATTTCTGGCAAATATTTCGCATGAAATCAGGACTCCACTAAATTCAATTGTTGGTTTTAGCCAAATGATAACTGAAGATGGTGTCAGTGACGAAATGAAAGTTCAATTTCAGGAACTTATTGCCAGTAATACAATGTACCTGCTTTCAACCATCGACGACATCTTTGATGCATCGCTATTACAGGCCGATCAAATAAAACCAATCAATAAATCACTAAATGTCAATTCGTTTCTTGAGAACGTCTATTATGAAACAAATGGAATTGGAGTTAAATATCAAAAAAATCATTTGTTGATTGTGAAAAAATTGATGAATAATCAAAATTTGAAAATTGTCACAGATGAATTCTATCTGAAAAAAGCAATGATCAGGCTAATCGATAATGCTTTTAAGTTTACAAAAGAGGGGCAAATTGAAATTGGGGTGCGCCAAACAATGGACACGATTGAATTTTATGTTGCCGACACAGGAATTGGAATCAAAGAAAAAGATCAACTAATTATTTTTGAACCTTTTGTGCAAGGAAACGGATCGTTTAGCCGTGGTTTTGGGGGCTCCGGCCTTGGGCTAACAATTGCCAAAGGAATGACAAAAGCACTTGGTGCAAGTTTCAGCTTTATTTCCAAAGAAAATGAAGGTTCAACATTCTCAATTACCTTCAATAAAATAGTAATTGATCGCACCTAAAAATTCAAAACTAAGCACCAATTAGATGCTCAAGTAAAATCTTAAGGCCAATAATAATCAAAATAATACCACCAAAAATCTCCGAACTCCCGGCAATTTTCTTTCCAACATTTTTCCCCATGTAAATTCCGGAAAGTGAAGCAATTAATGTAACAATTCCAATTATAATGGCAGGCATCAACATTGATTCGTAGAAAAACGAAAAGCTGATTCCGACAGCAAAAGCATCTATACTGGTAGCAATGGCCATTGTAATTAAGACTCTCCACTGCAAAGGGTTCTTAACTTTCTTTTTTTCAATAGGTTCTTTCCCTTCTAAAATCATCCTGCCTCCTAGGAAAACCAACAGACCAAAAGCAATCCAATGATCTGCATTCTGAATTAGGTCTTTAAATGCCGAACCTAACATCCAACCAACAACAGGCATGAAAGCCTGAAAAACTGCTAGAGTAAGAGCAATTTTCAATGCCTCAGTAATTTTCAGATGCTTGCGGCATAGCGACAAACCGCTACAAATTGATATTGCAAAAGAATCAAAAGACAATCCAATCGCGACAAGCAAAAGAGAGATAAAATCCATTTGTACGGGAAATTAAAGACTAAATGACTCCAAATTTATTACTTAGATAATATTTTCTGAATTTCTGATTTGAAAGTCTGCTTAATTTGCTTCTTATCATTCGCAATACCCATTGTTTTAGTTGGCTTTCCAACAACCGGACAATAAAGAAAAGATGGGATACTTTGTATTCCAAAAACATAAGCAAGTTCTTTCTCTTTATCGATATTAACTTTGTAAAAATCAACTTTACCCTGGTATTCGAGAGCAAGTTCTTCCAAAACAGGAGAAGCAATTTTACATGGGCCACACCAATCTGCATAAAAATCAATAACACAAGGCCTTTTACCTTTATAAACCCATGTTTCGGGATTCTTGTCGTAATCCATTACCTTGTTCAAGAAATCGGCTTTTGTCATAGGCTGAATCAACGATACAGCAACAGAATCGACTGGTACAACCTGCCCATAAATAGTAACACTCAAAAATATAGCTGCAACCAAGACAAAAAATTTCATTCTCATACCAATCTTTCTTTTCGAAAATCAATTCCAAACAATTAAAACTAAGACACGTGCAAATCTAAACAAATCTGCGAGATTTAAACTGCAATCAGAAAAATGCAGGTTAAAATCAGTAAACACAAATATTAACGTCCTATGTTTTGATCAATTTCAATGGGAATTAGTTTTTCTCGGGTTTTTCAAATTATATAACCCAAACAAAAAGAAAAAACCCGGATTATCTTCCGGGTATCTGTTCTATTTTAAAAATCTTCTTCTTCGTCATCGCCATCATCTTCAACCGGATCATCGTCATAACTATCATCATCGTCATCGGCAACGTCCTCCACCTCAAGCTCGGCATATTTACTCGAGTACTCTTCTTTTATACCTTCTTTAAGCATGCCATCTTCGTCAAAATCATCGTCATCTTCAACAATTTTAATTGCCTCTCCAACAGTCATCCTTACCATATAATATTTGTCTTCTGTTTCAAAAGGCAATGCACTAACAATCAATCCGTCTTTATTTGTAAAACGAATAAGATTATCACTGAATCCAAAAGGATACTCGAGCTTTATTTGTTCTTGTAGTTCAAGAGGTAGTTTGTCGTAATCCTTAATTACCCTTGGTTTACTGTTGTTCATTTCTAAAAGTTTAAAAGTTAAAACCGAAAAACTAATCTGAATTCTTTTATTCTTCTGATAATTAATCAGGATTCATATCCGTAATCCATCTATTTTCATGTGGTCAAAATACAAAACTTTTAAATATATATCCATTCCAAAGAAAAAATGTGAAAAAAAAACTTCAAAACACTCCTAATCACAACAAAAGCACTAATTAATCAGCTATTAAGCAAGAATTAACATTTTTTGAAATCAAATGAATAGCTTTTGTTGTTGTATTAAAGTTGATAATTTTGTCAAACTAAAGAACAAAATAAATACAATAAAATATGGCTGAAAATAAAAAAGCAATGTTAATGATCCTCGATGGCTGGGGAATGGGAAACGGAGATAAAGGCGATGTAATTGCTTCTGCCCCTACACCATTTATTGATTCATTAATGAAAGAATATCCACATTCAAAGTTAATGGCTTGTGGGGAATATGTTGGTTTACCCGACGGGCAAATGGGGAACTCTGAAGTTGGTCACTTAAATTTAGGTGCCGGAAGGGTTCTTTATCAAGATATGGTTAGGATAACAAGAGCCATCAAAGATAAATCGCTATGGAATCATCCTCAAATTCTGAAAGCATACAACTATGCCAAAGAAAATAACAAACAGGTTCATCTGGTTGGCTTGATTGGCCCCGGTGGTGTTCATGCATTAACCTCGCACATGATTGCCTTATGCCAGGTTGCCACCGATATGGGTCTTGAAAAAGTCTTTGTTCATGGACTTACCGATGGCAGGGATACAGACCCTCGTTCCGGATATGGTTTTATCGAATCAGCTCTCGAAGGGTTAAAAGGAACAAATGGCAAATTTGCATCCCTTGTGGGTCGCTATTTTGGTATGGACCGAGATAAAAACTGGGACCGCATGAAACTTGCCTACGATTTATGGCTCTCAGGAAAAGGTGAAAAAACAACTGATGTTCTTGCTGCTGTAAAAAAATCGTACGATGAAGGAGTTACCGATGAATTTTTGAAACCTATTGCTGTAACAAATAACGAAGGTGAACCCCTTGCGATATTTGAAGGTGGCGATGTTGTGATCTGTTTTAATTTTAGGACTGACCGTTTACGTCAGGCAACGATTGCGTTTACTCAGCAAGATCTTCCCGAATTTGGTATGGAAACCCAAGACTTGGAGTGGTATACAATGACCGAATACAAAGCTGATTTTAAAGGCATCAATGTAATTTTCACAAAAGATAACGTAAGCAATACAATTGGAGAGGTTGTTTCGAAAAATGGATTAAAACAGATACGTATTGCTGAAACTGAAAAATATGCCCATGTTACTTTCTTTTTCTCTGGCGGTCAAGAGCAAGAGTTTCCCGGCGAAAAACGTATCTTATGCCCTTCACCAAAGGTTGCTACATACGATTTAAAGCCCGAAATGAGTGCTTATGACGTTCGCGATGCCATTGTTCCTGAATTGAAGAACCAAACAGCTGATTTTGTTTGCCTCAACTTTGCAAATGGCGATATGGTTGGCCATACCGGAGTTTACGAAGCCATTTACAAAGCAGTTGTTGCAGTTGACGAATGTGTGAAAGATGTTGTAACTGCAGCCAAAGAAGGTGGATACGATGTTCTAATCATTGCCGACCATGGAAATGCTGACAATGCAATCAATGAAGACGGCACACCTAACACCGCTCACTCGTTGAACCCAGTTCCATGCATTTGGGTAACCGACAGAAAAGATGGTAAGATTTCAGACGGTATTTTGGCAGATGTAGCTCCTACCCTTCTTAAAATAATGGGATTAGAAAAACCTGAGAGCATGACAGGAAACGTCCTTATCAATTAAAAAACGAAAAACGATTTCAACATAACGGCTGCCACTAAAAAGGCAGCCTTTTCTTATTTAAAGACACCCCTATAAAGAGCATCAATTTTTCACAAAAAGCTTACTGTTCATCATATAAACAGAGTACTCTTTCAATGGATACGAAGCAAGACTATCAACAGGATAACCGGTAAACAATTCAAATCGGGCCCCGCAACACGGACATTTGGCATAGAAACTATTCCCTTCGTTTGTCAAAGTACATTTTTTATCAACCTCGTTGGTACAGGTCGCATCAAAAGCATGATAAATAGAATTCCCTGGAGAAATGAAATCGTAATATTCACAATAAATAATAACACCACCATAGCCCGGCCCACCGTTGGTCAAATCTTTTACCAGATAAGAATACCCCGGGCTAGCCAAACTGTTGTTAATGAACAAATCAATTGAAAAATTAACATATACATAAGGAACATATTCTTCACGCTCATCATCGCAAGCCATAAACAGGAGCAGCATCATTATTGCTGACAAAGAAATAATAGGCCGAAAGAGCAATTTAATCCTCATTTTTGTTAACTTTAACAACAAAGCAAAACTAAAATATATCTCGCTAAGATGGATGATTTAATACCATTATTAATTGTTATCCTGATTTCAATTGTTGGAGCGGTAAGCAACAATAAAAAGAAAAAACGGATGGAGAGTGGAAATATTGCAGAATCGAAATTATCGAATCGTGATGAGGATTTATTGGATTGGCTTGACCGATTAGATATCAACAAAGAAGAACAAAAGGAATCGTTCGAAGAACCAATACCAGAAATGCAACCTATAAAAGTTGAAAACGTTAAAACAGCACCTTCAAGTATAACCAGAACACCTATGCCTGCCAATGTCAATATCTTCGATAAATATAGCGGTTTCATAACGTCGAATGAACGCAAAGATTTAATGGAAAAGGAAGGCATTCCAACAATTGTAAAGAACCATGTTACAGAAGGAGACTTAACCAAGCAACTTACTCAAGAATCAGAAAAAGAAGAAAAAAAATCTAAAATTGAGTTAGATATGAAAAAAGCCATTATCTATACTGAAATCCTAAAAAGAAAATATTCTTAATAACATGTTTCAAAACACGCAGTTAAGTTTTAGTGTAAGTTAAAACGGAATCAAAATATTAAAAAATATTCTACATTTGTAATCGACTTGGAGTTCTGGCTCATTGGCCGGGATTCTATTTTTTTTTACCATAACACAAAATATTAGAGTTTATGTCTGGTGTAAATTACATGACCGCTGAAGGTTTAAAAAAAATGAAACAAGAACTAGATCATCTAGTTAAGATTGAACGTCCAGCAATTTCTAAGCAAATTGGAGAAGCGATCGAAAAAGGCGATATTTCTGAAAACGCTGAATACGATGCTGCAAAAGATGCTCAAGGTATGCTTGAAGCCAGAATTGCACTACTGCAGTCGCAGGTTGCCAATGCCCGAATTATTGATGAGTCGAAAATCGACACTTCGTCTGTCCAAATAATGAATATTGTCACCATCAAGAATCAAAAGACAGGCGCAACAATGAAGTATACTATTGTATCGGAACATGAAGCTGATTTGAAAGCCGGAAAAATTTCAATCAAAACACCAATTGCAAAAGGCCTTCTAGGCAAAAAAATTGGTGATGTTGTAGAAATTCAAGTCCCATCGGGTATTATACCTTTTGAAATTGTTGATATCGCAATCTAAAAAATCTAAACAATGTCTTCATCAATATTCAGTAAAATAGTAAATGGCGAAATCCCTTCGTACAAGGTTGCCGAAGACGAAAACTTTTATGCTTTTCTCGATATTTTCCCTTTAGCCAAGGGGCATACGCTGGTTATACCTAAAAAGGAAGTTGACTACATTTTTGATCTCGACGAAGAAACTTATATTGGACTTCAGTCTTTTGCACGAAAAGTTGCCATTGCGCTTAAAAATGCCATGCCTTGCATTAAAATTGGGGTTGCTGTTCTAGGACTAGAAGTTCCTCATGCCCATATCCACCTGGTTCCTATGCAAAGTGAAAAGGACTTAAACTTTTCAAATAAGAAATTACAATTGACAAAAGAAGAGTTTGAAGAAATTAGAGAATCAATATCAAATCAATTTTCTCTTATATAAGATCAATTTCTTAATCATAAATAAAAAGGGTTCGCAAAATTTGCAAACCCTTTTCTTTTTGAATTTATTTAGTTGATTCTCTCTTTTTTGATAACAATTTTTCGAGTTGATTAATTTTTTCAGTATCAACGTTCAACTGTCGTAATTCATACAGTATTCGTTCTGCTTCACCAATATTGCTTTTCATTAAATACAGATTAAACAGATTAATAAGATTCTCCGAATCTTTTGGATCTAACCGATATGACCTAAGGCAGAAATCAAACGCCTTATCATATTGCTTTTTCAAAATATAAACTATTCCAATAAGCTTATCTGCTGTAGCCGTCTCTTTAACTTCATTGGCAGTGGACAACAATTTTTCAGCTTTGCTATAGTCTCCATTTTGCATTAAACGCCTTGCATTTTCAAATATCTCATCATACGTGATCGTCTTTACAATTTTTTTCTCACCAGAAATTTGCTTTCCCTCACCAAAATTAGGAATATACTTTCTGATTTTCTCCAAGGTTTCTTGCATCTTTTTAGTTTCTCCAGCTTCACGATATGCCCAAAATAATGGAGCCAATATCTTTGCGGGATTATCATCTTTAGCAATATTCTTATACGAGTACTCCAAGTCGCTAATTGCTTGTGAAACTTGATTCAATTTTAACCTGAGGGTTCCGGACATGTAATAATAATAATAATCGTATTCAATATTTGGCGCAGAAAGGAGCAGATCAAGAGCCTCTGAGTATCTCTCCTGAGGAATCAAATATCTAATTGCATCATAATACAAATCACCAATATATGGGTGCAAT
>Ga0116170_10005634_pt1 | contig 11143 bp, 8 predicted proteins | sample AD_JPNHW1_MetaG_FD_89797 | JGI IMG/M metagenome (GOLD analysis project Ga0116170, IMG submission 89797) | Active sludge microbial communities of municipal wastewater-treating anaerobic digesters from Japan - AD_JPNHW1_MetaG | ecosystem: Engineered > Bioreactor > Anaerobic > Digestate | place... | reverse complement strand
AGAAAGTCCTACTGATTGAGCAGCAATACCAAGGCGGGCACCATTCATCAAAGCCATTACATATTTAATCAACCCCATACGGCGTTGACCAACCAATTCGGCAGGAGCATTTGTAAATACCAGCTCGCAGGTTGGCGAACCAATGATACCCATTTTATGCTCGATGCGGCGAACAACTACACCACCATTATTTTTATCGTGAATAAACATTGAAAGGCCACGCCCATCGTGAGTACCTTCTTCCGAACGGGCCAAAACCAAAGCAATATGACCATCACCATTGGTAATGAAACGTTTTACTCCGTTGAGGAACCACTTTCCTTTTGCTTCGTCGAAAGTAGCTTTCAATTCAACCGACTGAAGGTCAGAACCGGCATCGGGCTCGGTAAGATCCATTGCCATAGTTTCGCCTTTGCAAACGCGTGTAAGGAAACGTTCCTTCTGATCTTCGTCGGCAAATTCGTGAATGGTTTCAGCACAGTCTTGTAATCCCCAGATGTTCACAAACCCTGCATCGGCACGCGAAACAATGTCGGCAGCCATTACATAAGGAAGTATTGGGAAATTCAACCCGCCGTATTCGCGAGGAAGAGTCATTCCCAACAACCCGGCTTTATTTAATGCATCGAGGTTATCTTGTGTGCCACGTGCATATTTCACATGACCATCTATAACCTGAGGGCCTTCGGCATCGATACTTTCAGCATTTGGGCCAATAATGTCACCACTAATTTCACCAACAGCTTCAAGCACTTTGTCGAAGCTATCCATAGCGTCTTCAAAATCGAAAGGAGCATAATCGAATTTTGAGCTTTCGGTATAGTTACGTTCCTTCAATGCCACAATTTTCTCCATTAACGGATGGGTAAGGTGGAATTTCAGGGCTTTATTGTCGTTATAATAATTTGCCATATTCTTCTTTTTTATTCAGTAATTGTTCTTCGCTGCAACTCATTTAAGGTTGAGCACAGCAACGAACTACTTACTGTTTGCTTTGTAATACTTAATCATTTTAGGAATAACATCCATCACATTGCCATTGATTACGTAATCGGCAATGGAGTTGATAGGAGCACCCGGATCGTTATTAATTGAGATAATCTGGGCAGAATCTTCCATTCCGGCACGATGCTGAATTTGCCCTGAAATACCACAGGCAATATAAAGCTTTGGCCGAACTGTAACACCTGTTTGCCCCACCTGACGTTCGTGTTCAGCAAAACCGGCATCAACAGCAGCACGCGAAGCAGCGACCTCACCGCCAAGAACTTCAGCTAATTCGTATAACGAATTGAAGTTTTCCTTACTGCCCATTCCATAACCACCAGCAACAACAATTTGAGCCGCGCCCAAGTTAACTTTGCGTTTTTCTATGTGACGTTCAATAATTTCAACAACAAAATCCTCGGGCGAAACCATCGATGCAAAATCAATTTTTTTCACTTCGCCTTTGTATGAAGCTGAGCGGATCTCCTTTTTCATTACCCCTTCGCGAACGGTTGCCATTTGTGGACGGCATTCAGGGTTCACAATGGTGGCAATAATATTTCCACCAAAAGCAGGACGTATTTGATACAGAAGGTTTTTGTAAACTTTATTCTCTTTCTTCTCTTCGTGATCGCCGATTTCGAGGCTTGTACAGTCGGCAGTTAAACCGCTGTGCAATGCTGATGACACACGTGGTCCAAGGTCGCGGCCAATGGTAGTAGCACCCATCAAAGCAATTTGTGGTTGTTCCTGTTTGAAAAGGTTAACCACAATTGAGGTATGAGGCAATGTTGTATATGGAGCCAAACGTTTATCGTCGGCAACATGAATTACGTCAACACCATAAGGGAAGAGTTGTTTCCCAATTTCGTCGAGTTTGTAACCAATAGTAATCGCTTCGAGTTTGCAATTAAGCTGATCGGCCAGGGCACGTCCTTTAGTAAGCAGCTCAAGGCTCACTTCAGCAACTTTCCCCTCTTCTATTTCGCAATAAACAAATATGTTATTCATTTTTTTGTCATTTTTTTGGATTAGAGATTAACCAATTGCATGGCTATCGATTAATTCTTTCATCAACAGGTTGATTTCAGCATCAGTTGCCTCAACTTTACGGGCATCTTTAGCCTGAAGTACCACGTTGTCGATTTTCTTAACTTTGGTAGGCGAGCCTGTAAGCCCAAGCTGGGCAAAGTCGACTTCGACCTCATTAACAGTCCATTCCTGAATATTCAGGTAAGGACGGTCGCTATATAGGCTAAGGTAATCTTCGTTAGCTGCCTGACGTTCGGAAACTGTTTTGGCATGTTTGTATTTCATAATCAGGCGGGCATTGCGGGCACGACAAGGAGCAGCCGAACCGGTAACCGTAATTACAGAAGGGAAAGGAGCTTTCACAACCTCTACCCCATTTTCAAGCCTGCGTTTCAAGGTTATTCCTTTTTGGTCGATTGCCGTAATTTCTTCGACATAAGTTATCTGAGGAAGATTCAATTTTTCAGCAACCTGAGGTCCAACCTGAGCTGTATCGCCATCAATAGCCTGACGACCACAAACAATAAGGTCGAATTTTCCTAACTTGGCAATAGCCCTTGAAATAGCATACGAAGTTGCCAACGTATCGGAACCAGCAAAAGCCCTGTCGGTTAGCAAAATACCATCGTCGGCACCACGAAACATACCTTCTCTGATAATGTCGGATGCTCGGCCAGGCCCCATAGTCAGAATCGTAATGGTTGATTCTGGAAACTGATCTTTTATCCTCAATGCTTGTTCCAGCGCGTTCAGGTCTTCCGGATTGAAAATTGCAGGCAGAGCAGCACGATTGACTGTTCCGTCGGCTTTCATTGCATCCTTACCCACGTTGCGGGTATCGGGCACCTGTTTCGCCAACACAATGATCTTGAACGTTTTCATCATAAAATATTAAGTTTGTTTAAGAACTGTTTAACCTCCTTTATTGAATGTCTTTCAATAACATTCTGCGAATTAATTAAAAGTCCGGATTATAATTTTGTCTTTGCTTTTTTTGAAGCCAACAAATATAAAAAATTGAAGTAAGAGAATTCAGAACCTAAAAATTCTGTATTGTAGATCAGATGCGGCAAAAAGGCTTATTCTGTGATAACAAAAGGGTTATAATTACGACCATAAACTTTACCATTTCTCAATTCAAAACAATTAACCTTATGATTCGAATTTCCCACACATTTCGAATTTAAACCTCCCGAAAGAGAAACCAAAGGAGTGATTACTTTGATCGGGATGCTGCCCCCATAATGCTTTCATTTTTTTCGATCAGACTAAAAAGAACCTTCAGGTTGTTTTCTGTAGCCTTTCTGATTTTGTTTTCCGAAATCAGTTTTCGAATCTCTTTTCTTTTCTTCGGAAAAATTTGGTATACATACTTATACCGAGGCTTAAAGCTATAAGTATTATCGCCTATCTGAACAAAATAGAAGTTCTTAGGAAATATTTCGTCTTTTGCACCAACATTGCTAGCACGAACAACATCGGCAAGGTGCTTTACAAAAAAGTTGATCTTCCCACGATACAGTGCATGAACAAAATCATTGTTTTTCAACCGATAACCAACATCTTCTCCCTGATATTTAAAAAAGAAGAGACTATCTGGAGTTCCCGGATAGAGAACAAAAGAGTTGACAAAATCTTTTTCGGCAACAAATACACGCTTAAGCGATTCATTGTAAAAAATAAGATCGTTGTTTAAAATATCGAAACGCCCCTTTATGTCGGTTGCAACCTTACCATTTTCGAGGTAAACGCTGGTTTGCTGCCAGTCGATTGAAAGGTATGGACAGCCCTCCAAACCTGTTGGGAAACGGTAAATTTTCCCCATTAGCTGAACATCTTCTTTAGGTATCTCGTCGCCACCAACAGCAAAAGCCGATATTGTTACAGAAAACAAAACAAAGAGCAGGGAAATTATTGATTTTCGCATTTTTTTCAAGTTTAAAAATTGTTATTCAACAGTAAATTTAAAAACAGAGCGCTGAGTTTTTCCGTCGGAATCAATTGCCTGCACAACTGCAACATACGAACCCCGCTCGTACGAACAGAGCACCTCGGCCTGAGTAGCACGGGTAAACGGTTCGAGTTCAGGCTTCCAGTAAAGTACATCTCTAAAATCGGCAACCGACTGATCGGCAACAAACTCGTTACCAATATATTCTGATGAATAGCTAAATGTTTCGACCGAAGTACGGATCGAATTCTGGGGCATTTTCACCTCATCGAACTTGTTGTTATAGGTTATAATTGAAAGGATACCTTCGAGATAAAGATCGCCATAACACCTTATTTCCGGCTGGGTCTCAATACGTTTTATCTTTCTAGAATTCAACACATTCAAACTTTTAATGTCGTAAACAGGAATACCGTCGACCAAAATCCACGGGTTGTCGTAAAAACCTGATTTATCTGGATCGAAAATCCGCATTGAATAACCATCCTTCTCTTTTCGGATACTCGAAAGTGGCAGAATTTCTTTTGAAATCTCTTCAAAATTGTCGAGATCGAAAAACCGGTCAGGAATTACAACATTTGAAGCCTTTCCGTAAAATGGATACTTAAATGACTCTTTATGCTCAGTCTCTTTGCTTTCAGGTTGATAAACCTTCTGCAGAACAGCTCGCTGAACGGCAAGTTTTACAAACTCACTTTGCTCAGTGGCCTCGGGAATATAAAACGGGATCTGAACAGGTGGATTTAATAAGTTTTGAAAAAGCGTGATCTGAAGGTCGCGATCTTTTGAAATAGTCTGGATTATAGCATCTTTCAAACCATAACATTCATCAAGATGAATGTGAAATTCGCCTTTCGAATCGGTTTTTGAATAGATAATTTGGGGAATACTGTCGGGAACTGAAAAAAGAACAGTTTCATTTTCAACAGGCAACAAACTATCTTTTGTAACTACTCTACCGCTCAACGTCAAGCTATTGTAAATCTTCTCATCGGCACCCGAAGCGTAGACCACCTTGCTTTCAGCATCGTTCAAATTTAGAGTTGCTGAATTACCTGCTACATCGGGTATTTTATACACCGAAAAAGAGATGCCCGATGAATAATCACCGTCCTCATTCTCAATCCAGAATTTTGCTTTCGATTTAGGTGCAAATTTTGCCTGATCAGCATAAATTTTTAATGAACCACCCTCATTTACCGGAACAATTACCGACTGATCAATAGGCAAATAGTTGCGATTCAGCTTCCTGGTTTCGTTCGTGTTATTGTTCCCAAACCGATTAATGACCGTGATGAGCCTTGAAGTAACCTCGGGCTTCCCATTGTAGTTACCGGTATAAGCCCGAAGCAAGTATATCCCGGTTTCAAGCGAGTCGGGGATGGTAAGTTCGCCTTGCCAGTGGTTGTTTTGTCGCAACAGGATGCGCGAAGTGATAACACTCCCCTCGCCACACAAATCGACAAACAGAATATTCTGATGGCCGTTGTACTGACCCGAAACCAACGAATTCTTTAACCAAACTTTTTCGCCTGAAACAAATACCGATTTCTGAATCTGAAGTTGTTGCACACTTGTATTTGGAGCTATTTTAGCTTTAACTGCAGTGGTGGCAGCAAAAACAAAAAGTATGGGCAATATGTATCTTAAATTTTTTCTCATAACATCTACTTTTTAGAACCAGAAATCGGGTTTCCCACCAAGAAAGCAATCTTCATCGGACGTTGGAATTGGCATAAGATCAACAACTTTTGATGAATTTATTTTATTTGAACCGAGCGACACCGCAATTACTTTATCGCTATACGATGCAGCATTGAAATAGCCAAAAACAACTTTTGAAGAATCAGAAACACAGTAAATATTCCCATAAATCTGATCCTCAATTGGGTCGAACAATTTGCCCGACGCCTCACTCTGGCTTTTCACACTCCGCCAAAACTTTGAACCTTCTTTGGTAATCGTAAACTGCTTCAACTTATAATACAAGCTCGAAGTACCTAAATTATCGATAGGCAGTGCAAACCGAGAAGAATCGATTGGTAATGGACCAAGTGAATGGTACGAAAGGAAATGGATATCGCTCAAAGGAAGCTCAACCAGATTATCGTCTTCCGAACTTAAATCATAAACATAAATCTGGGTCGAATTTTTCACTTTCCAACAGTAATAATTCAGTGTCATTGGACCTTCTTCGGCAACTACATAATAGTTTGAAAGAGCATCCCATTTATAAAGAAAGCCAACATCGTCGGTGTCTGGAGTATGGGGAATAACCGAAAATGTAATTCCATCGTAATCCTGCACAATAGGATCGCCCCAAAAATCATAATCAACATCTCTAAAAACAGTGTCTGTCAAGTAAATCGAATCAACAGGGTTTGGCGAAGGCATCTTTTCAACATTTGAACGATATTCTGTTCCATCTGAAGTAATAATCTTAAGCCAATAGCCCACCCCAACAGATGTTTTTATCTGATCAACAGTTTGATAAAAGCCACGTGATATCTCCTTTGTTGAATACGACTCACCATTATCCGACTCGATTGTAACAATCGCTCCTTTCTCTCCAACAAAAGAAGAAGGCTCATCAAAATTTGCTGAACGGGTCAATCTAATCGTTGTATAATCCGACTGATCGGTAAGTATTCCGTCAACAACAAGGGCATCGGGATATTTCTCCAACTCGGGGACATAGTAATCTTCGCAACTCCAGGTTATTAGCAGGAGGAATATGTAGTATATGTATCTTTTCATCTCGTTCAGTATTAAAACCAGAAATTATAGGTAAACGAAGGAACTGGCACACCAATTACAGAGAACTGATATAGCCCGTACGAGTTGTATCTGTTCTCTTTCGACGGATCTTGCTTTGAATAATAGACCGAGAAAGGATTATGACGACCGTAAACATTGTAAACCGAAATAGTCCAGCTACTTCTCCATTTCTGATGCTTCAACAAGCTGCCTTCGTAGGTTAAGGCCAAATCGAGACGGTGATAATCGGGCAAGCGATATTTGTTCCTGTCAGAAAAATAGATCACTTCATAATTGTTAACCTGGTATTTAATTTCAGGAAGTGTTACCGGGCGGCCTGTACTGTAAACGAAATTACCCGATGCTGTAAACCGGCGCGAGAGCTTGTAGCTCAAAGCAAGTGTCAGATCGTGTGGTTTATCGTAATTCGAACGATACCAATTGCCATCGTTCACTTTCTCTTCAGCAAATTGGCCATCCATCTTTTTAAACGACCGCGAATAGGTGTACGAAAGCCAGCCTGTAAGCGTACCAGAGTTTTTCCTGATCATCAATTCGGCACCATAAGCCCTGCCCTTGCCTCGAATGAGGTATTGCTCAATATTTTCGTTCAGGATAAGACGGGCACCGTTTTTATAATCAACCTCGTTCTGAATATTTTTGTAGTACAATTCGAAAGAGGTTTCGTACATGTTATTTTTCAAATTTTTAAAAAAGCCAAAAGAGAGCTGATCTGAAATAAGCGGGGAGATAAACTGGTCGCTCGCCTTCCAATAATCGGCCGGAGTAATCGACGTGCTGTTCGATATTTGCCTTATATACTGATTGGTACGGTTATATCCAACCTTTAGCGAACTCGACTTCGGAAGTTGGTAACGAAAGGCAACCCGAGGTTCAACTCCCTGATGGTATTTTACAATTTCACCATCGGCATACGTTTTTGAACCGGTAACCGTTGTCAAATTCAATGGCGAATTGTTGGCATAAGTATTTACAGTTGAAGGTCCTAATAGTGCAAAACCCGAATACCTCACGCCGGCAACCAATGCCAGTTCTGGGGTAATGTCGAACTCATCTTCGAGGTAAAGCCCTACTTCAATAGCACTCTCGTCTTCGACATTGATAGGTGCTGCAGCCGAAGTTTCGGAATATGGCGACGATTTTCCGGGTTCAACAGCATAACGTACGGCACTAAAACCTGCGTTAATCTTATGCCGCGGAAGTATTCCTGTTGAAAAATGATAGGCAAGCTGTTCTTGTTCAATCGATGTATTGAGCTTGAATTCATAATTTTGAGTACTAAAATCGACCAAATCGGAATTATACTTACTGTAGTTGAACGAAAGAACGCCAGAACTGTATTTCGATAAAATATGGTTCCACTTAGCAGCTCCAATAAGGTTTCCATAGCCATACTCGGCATTTTGATAGTAATTGAAATAATCGTTGCTGCCGTAACCAAAAACACTAAGCTTATTCTTTGAGTTGATGTTATAGTCGATTTTTGCATTGAAATCGTAAAAGCGAACAGAACTTTGCTGCAACTGGTAATTTTTTAGCAATCCAAGCACCCAATCGGAATAGGTTGACCGGGCAGCAGCAATAAAAGTAAGCTTATCTTTAATAATTGGACCTTCGACCGAAAGCCTGCTGTTGATGATCCCGATTCCACCGTTTACCTTAATTTTTTTGGCTTCACCTTTTTTTAAGTCGATATCCATAACCGACGAAATTCTTCCTCCATATTTCGAAGGAATACCTGATTTATAAAGCGTAACATCGTTAACAACTATCGGATCGAGCATCGAGAAAAGGCCAAACATGTGCGAAGTATTGAACACCGGCGCATCTTGAACAAGGATGAGGTTTTGATCGGAATTGCCACCGCGCACGTTAAAACCGGCAGCATTCTCTCCAGTCGACTGAACTCCGGGGAGCATCAACATCCCTTTAATTACATCGGCTTCACCCATCATAACCGAAAGCTTCTTTATCGATTTCATGTTTAGTTTTACCACGCCTATCGATGTCGATTTGTAGTTATCTTCGGGTTTTTCGGCCAGCACGTTGATCTGCCCCAGCGAGATTGTTTTTTCATACAATTCAACTTCCATCTCCCCGTCGTTATAGAGAACTACATCGCGGAGCTCATCATCTAAACCTATAAATGAAAATTTCAGTTTGTTCATTCCGGCAGGCAACTCCATCCGGAAATGACCATCCAAATCGGAAGAAGTACCTTTTGAAAGAGCCTCGCAAAGAACCTGAGCACCCGGAATCGGAGTTTTTGATTTCCCGTCGAGGACAGTACCAGAAACAACAGCAGTCCGATATTTCCCTTTGTTAAGCGGATTACCAACAATAACAACATTGCTACCAGGCCCCGATGTTTCTACAATCTCAGGTCTTCCGGGCATAATCACAATATTTCCCTGAAATTCAATATAGTGAAGATCGTACTGTTGAAGAAATCCGTTAAGAAACTGATCGAGAGGAACAGGCTCAGAAAGCGGAGCAGTTACAATTTTTTCGACCCATTGTTGCTTATACAACAACCTGATCTGTTTTTCTTGTTGAAGTTTTTCGGCAAATACCGTAAACGGTAAATTCCCGTAAGGTTTACCAACATCAACAACGGATATGCCCTGTCCCGATACTTGAGTAAAAAGGAACAACAACATTACCCACAATAAATTTTTATTCACAACTTAAGGTATTGGTTTATCTATAATCAAATGGTTTTGCGTTGTTTTTCGTTTCGATAATTTCCTTAAAGTCAGATGATTGGTGCATTTTTCAACATCAAAAAAAAATACATGCTGAACGTACTAAAAAATTAACTAAAACAACAGCTTTTAATTGTCTTTAACATCTATTTTGTGAAAGAAAAACATACATCGAATTTCTTAGATGAATATTGGCAGCAAAAGTTTAATCGGGCAAGATTTTCTGATTATTGAACAAACTTGAGAACAACAAAAAAAGCTACCCCTCGGGATAGCCTTATGAGCAACATATTCTATTGCTGATTTTGTTATTTATTGTCGGCAACTAGCTTAACATCAATTGTAAAGTTGTCGTAAATGGTTTTGTCACCCAGGTTATCGAAGAATTTTCCTGAGCCATAACGAACATTGTACTTACTCCTATCGACTGTAACTTGAGCCGATACTGTAAGTCCATTCTGGACTGCATCAAACTCAACAGGATTTGTTATGCCTTTAATTGTAAGTTTTCCCTTCACTTTTGCTTTTCCATCTTTCAACGGAGTGCTACCGGTTAGTTCCAAAACCGATTCAGGGTACTTCTCAACTCCAAAAAAATCGTCCGACTTTAAGTGCCCGACTAGTTTATCGTTCCATTCGCCAGCGGCAAGGTCCTCAACAGTAATTGATTTCATGTCGATTACAAACTTGCCTGAAACTATTTTATTTGCTTTCAAAGTGACTGTCCCATCCTTAAGAGCAATTTTGCCCCAATGTTCACCACCAACTTTTTTTCCTGTCCATTTCAATTCCGATTTCGACGTATTTACATTGTAGGTCTGTGCATTAACTGTTAATACAACAACTACTAATCCGATTAGAAATAATGCTTTTTTCATTTTATTGTCTTTTTTATTGTTTTCTATTTAAAAAAATTAATCTCAATCTATTGGTTAATAACCATCTTCACCTATTCAATTTTATCATAATTCAATATTTAAAATTTGGCTGTTCTCCAATGCTTTTATGTTGAATTGTTTCGTATTTTCAATTCCAAACCCGTCGCGCGAAGTAAAAACTTTGTCATCGACCTTTATTATTCCACTGATTACAAACAGATAACATCGATCTGATTTTTCTTTTAGCGAATAAACAGTTTCGTTTCCTTCATCAAGGGTTATTCGAGAAATTTTTGCGTGTTGATTAATTTTCAACGGTCCCTCTTCGTTATCGACCAAAACCTGCCATTTGTTTAGCTCAAGAGCCCGATCAAAAAAATGCTGATTGTAAACAGGCTGAACATTTCGTTTTTCAGGCAAAATCCAGATCTGTAAAAAATTAGCGGGGCTTTCTTTCGATGCATTGAATTCGGAATGAAAAATTCCTGTTCCCGCACTCATAACCTGCACCTCGTTTTCAGAAATTACCTGCTTGTGCCCCATCGAATCCTGGTGCATTAAACTTCCACTAATTGGAATTGAAATAATTTCCATGTTATCATGCGGATGGCGCCCAAAACCTGTACCCCCTTCAATAATATCGTCGTTCAACACCCTCAGGTTCCCAAAATGAACTCTTTCAGGATCGTAGTAGTTTGCAAAACTAAATGTGTGATGAGAATCGAGCCAACCATGATTGGCGTGTCCCCTTGTGTCAGCTTTATGAATTGTTGTGATCATTTTCCTTTTCTTTTAAATTATGAGGCAAAGGT